>Ga0233425_10006001_pt1 | contig 18506 bp, 16 predicted proteins | sample Watercolumn_Towu_2_FD_181712 | JGI IMG/M metagenome (GOLD analysis project Ga0233425, IMG submission 181712) | Freshwater microbial communities from Lake Towuti, South Sulawesi, Indonesia - Watercolumn_Towuti2014_140_MG | ecosystem: Environmental > Aquatic > Freshwater > Lake | place... | reverse complement strand
GCCGACCCTCTGGTGTTGCCGATTGAAGGACTGAGTGTAAACGCCGTTCAAATGCCGCATCCCCATCGAAAGATTGCCTTCAGGTGTTTCAATAAGCAGATGGTAGTGGTTGTCCATGAGGCAATAAGCATGGCAAATCCAGTTAAAACGACTGACCACGCTTTCAAGTAGGAACAAAAAGGACTGCCGGTCACCGGTATCAATTAATATATCGGCTCTGGCGTTGCCGCGGGAGGTTACATAGCATACTGCGCTTGGGTATTCTATTCGGAGAGGGCGTGCCATATGCGTACTATACAATAATAAAGTTATATTTCAAGACCTGACCCTAGAGCCTTCGTAGAGCCTTCGTAATGGTCTGGACATACTCTCCTAATATCTTCTTGTAGTAAAAAAGTCAAGAGCAGACTTGACCCCTTTTTTCCAGGTTGGGACATTATCTTCGCATCCGGTCACTGAAGGAAAAAATCATTCCACGCCGTCTTATTGCCTTAAAAAATGCTTGACTTTATTCTTAGACTACTATAACGTATAGTATATTATGGCAAAACAAAAAGGAACCAAACCCTCTGAAAAACCCAGCGCGGTGAATTTGTGGATTATGGGACTACTTATGGACCATCCCATGAGCGCCTATGATATTGCCCGCCTTGTCGGGTCCGACGTGATTGGCATTCTCCTGAAAGTAAGCGCTCCTGCGGTCTACAAGAATGTCAAGGACCTGCAGGCCGCAGGATATCTGGAAATGGGACGATCCCGAACCGGCGAAATGCCAGAAAAGAAGGTTTATACAGTCACCGATAACGGAAAGGCGTATTTCTTGACGCTCATGGACTGGTTTTCCCGGAACCTCCCTCTGTTTTATTTTGAGTTCGACACATTCCTAGCCAATATCGACAAAGTGGACAAGGATGCAGGGATTAGGATGCTTGGGAATCTGAAAGACCGTTTTTATGAGATGAAAACGTGGATAGTTGACCACGAGCAAGAGGCAAGGGCGAGAAAGGTCCCTTTTGCGGGCAGGGTCATCATCAAACAGTACCGCATGATCGTCTACACCCTAATCGCCTGGATCGAAGAGGTCATCGAAGAGTACCGCGGGCTGGACGACATAGAGAGACATTACACCATGGGGCAGCATCATGCAACCGGGCCAAGATCTCAGGAAATAACAAGTTGGACGAAATAGCAGGCTGATACTTTAAAGAGTACAGCCTCTTTTTTTAAGTTTTTAGTATTTAGTATAGTAATATTAATTATATTATAATGAGCACTACTTAATTATTTTGGAGGAGTTATGGATGAGAAAAAGTATACAACCGGAAAGCCCATCATCGAATTGAGGGGTGTGACAAAAAGATTCGAAACGGCCGCAGGCAGCTTTGTTGCCTTGAATCAGGTAGACCTTGCCATCCCAGACGGTGCTTTTACGGCAATTTTTGGAAAATCCGGAAGCGGCAAGTCTACCCTTCTCAATATGATCGCAGGGATCGACCGGCCCACTACCGGCGAGGTGGTAGTCGCCGGAACCGCTCTCGCCTCCCTGACGGAAAGCCGGACCGCAGTCTGGCGCGGAAAGACACTGGGCGTGGTCTTTCAGTTTTTTCAACTCCTGCCGACACTGACCGTGGCCGAGAATGTGATGCTCCCCATGGATTTCTGCAGCACCTATCCCTTCAGGCAGCGTCGGCCACGGGCTATGGCGCTCCTGGAAAGGATGGGGCTTCAAGCCCAGGGCGACAAGCTGCCCTCTGCCCTGTCCGGCGGCGAGCAGCAGCGCGTAGCCCTTTGCCGCGCCCTGGCCAATGATCCTCCTATTATCATTGCCGACGAGCCGACGGGCAATCTCGATTCCAATACCGCCTCGTCGGTGATGCATCTATTCGGCGACCTGGCCAAGGAGGGTAAGACCGTGGTCATGGTGACCCACGAGCGAAACGGTGTCCCCGGCCTAAACCGTCGCATCGCCCTCACGGACGGGGTTATCACCGGCATCACCGAATGCTGACAGGGGGGGTGCAGTCATGACAACTTTACGGTGGAAAAAGATCATCAGTGACCTGCGTATAAACAAGGGCCGCTCCTTCTTGGCGGCAGCGGCAATGACCATCGGTATGATCGGTCTGGGGGCGGTTCTGTGCGCCTACGCGATCCTGGTCCGGGAGTTGGATGCCAACTATACGAGGACCATTCCCCCTTCGGCCATTATCAGTGTACCGGAAGTCACCGGCGACCTCATGAAGACCGTTGAGGACCACCCCGGTGTCGACCTCGTCGAGGCCCGCGGCTATTATCAGGCCCGCATCCTCACCAAGACTGAGGGCTGGAAGACACTCCTGCTCTTTGTCAGGGACGATTTTAGACGTATGCGTTTGAGCAGGCCGAAGCCTGACGGAGGAAACTGGCCTCCCGGACCGGGTGAAATACTGATCGAGCGGGCCGCCTTTCGCGTTGCAGACGCCCGAATGGGAGATATGGTTACGGTCCGCCTTCCCGGCGCTGGAGAGCAACCATTGAAAATCAGTGGCAGCATCCATGACCCGGCCCAGGCGCCAGCCTGGATGGAAGGGCTCGTTTACGGCTATGTCAGTAAGGAAACCCTGGCCCTGTTCGGCCCTGTTCGACTCAATGAGGTCCTCCTTACGGTTTCCGAAGGGACCTCAGACAAGACCCGCATCCGATCGACAGTTAAGTCCGTGACGGACCGGTTGGAACAAAAGGGCTATTCCATCAGACGCATCGAAGTCCCTGAGCCCGGCCACCACCCCCATCAAACCCAGTTAAAGGCCCTCCTCTTTCTCCTGGAGGCCTTTGGGGGCCTGTGTTTTGTCCTCAGCACCGTCCTGGTGATCACTCTTTTAGGGGCAATCATGGCCCAGCAGGTACGCCAAATCGGGGTGATGAAGGCCATTGGGGCGCGGACCGGACAGGTGGCAGACATGTATCTGGCCTTGGCCCTGCTCCTGGGCGCCCTGGCCGCAGCTTTGGGCATTCCGATAGCCAAGATGGCCGCCCGCGGCTATGCGGCCTTTGCGGCGCAAATGCTCAATTTTGAAATCATCGATGCCTCGATGCCCTGGGGGATCTACCTTATCCTCGTCGTGGTCGGCCTGGCGACGCCGGTCATTTCGGCATTGTGGCCGGTGTGGCGCGGATCAGGCATCACCGTCCGTGAGTCCATCACCGACTACGGGATCAGGGCCAAGGCCAACAGCAGGCGGCTCCTTGATCGCCTGATCGAGCTGGTCCCTGCCCTGCCGCGGCCGTTGCTCCTTTCTCTGGCCAATACCTTTCGGCGCCGGGGGCGGATCGTTCTCACCATGACGACCCTGACCCTGGGGGGGGCTATGTTCATCACCGCCTTGAATATCGGGGCATCCATTACCAAAACCATCGGCGTGTTCCAAAACGCCATGCAATATGACCTCAGGGTAACTTTTACTAAACCCATAGCCAATGACCGCCTGTCGGCCGTGTCAAAGTCCATTCCCGGTATCAAACGGGTGGAGCCTTGGGGCCAGTCTAAGGCCTCCCTCGTCTTGGATGACGGTTCGGACGGCAACGAATTTACCGTGATGGCCCCGCCAGTAGGGACTGATCTGCTAAGACCCCGGGTCATTGAAGGCCGCATGACCACCGCCCAGGATGAAAAGGCCCTGATCGTTAACCATATCTTCATGAACGAACACCCCCACCTGAAAGTGGGAGACGAGGTGCTGCTGCGTATGGGGAATCAGAAAACGAAATGGCGGATTTTGGGGGTCATCAGGCAGATTGGCCCGCCCACCGCCTTCACCACCTACGATTATCTCTCAACCCTCATGGGCCAGCAGGGCCTGGCCACAACCATGGCCGTCGTCACCGATCAGCGCAGCGTTCAGGCACACCAGACCGCAGCCAACCGGATGGAACAGGCCTATAGGGATGCGGGCATTGAAATCGTTGATACGGTCAGCATCTACACGATTCAGCGCATCCTTGAGGATCATTTTCGGATCCTGACCCTGCTCCTTCTGTTCATGGCCGGCTTGATCGTGCTGGTGGGAGGCCTGGCGCTGATGACCACCATGAGCATCCAGGTCCTCGAACGCACCAGGGAGATCGGGGTCATGAGGGCTATCGGGGCCTCTAATCATGAATTGATGCGGATTATCGGGACGGAGGGGTTGGTAATCGGGCTGGCGAGCTGGGTGCTGGCGCTTTTTCTATCAGTACCCCTGAGCAAGTATATAGGCGATGTCTTCGGCCTGATTTTTCTGCGGACGACCCTTGACTTTGCCCTTTCTCCCTATGCCTTTATGCTCTGGCTGGGTGTGGTTGTCATCTTTTCCCTTGCCGCGAGCTTCTTTCCGGCAAAAAAGGCCACAGGGCTCACGGTCCGGGAAACCCTGGCCTATGAATGAAGGGGGACGTTGGTTCTGAATTGACTTATTTTCCCCTCCGTACAACAATCTCACATTCATGTTATACCCAAAATAGTGGTATCAATCCACCAATGTTGAGGAATACTCGTTTCAGTACCTTGTTAAATTGAATATGGGAAAAGCAGAAAAGAAAAGCACCTAAAAAGACAAAAATAATGTTGGGTTATAAAGGGAGGGAAGGGAATGTCAAGGATTTTTTGCCACTTAAGGCAAAAAAAGTTCGGAGTTATGAGTTCGGAGTTCGGAGATGGGGGTAAAGCCCTGGTTCGGAGTCGGGAGTTCAGAGTTTGAAGTAAGGAGGGATGATGCACGAGTCGGGCGGCGAAAGGCCGAAGAGGTTCAAGCTCAAAATACAAGGCTCAAAGCTGAAAGGGGAAGTTGGAAAAAAACGTTCGTCGTTAAGCGTTCGGGGTTCGGCGAAAAAAAAGGCCAAAATTTACGGCTTAAAGCTGAAAAGTCAATACCTTTGGACCGAGAAGGGCGGGTGATTAGGCCAAAATTTCCCCATCCCAAAGCTTGGAAAGGAAATCGCTCCAAGGAATGATGGTAATCTTATCGTGAAGCCGTTGTCTCCGTTCATTGCAAACCAGAAAAGCTTTTTGGGGCCGGTAATCTTGAATAAAAGCCTTTAAGGGATGCAGGTCTGGAGTATGGATTTGCCCGGAGCCTTTTACTTCAATGGCGACCTCTCCCCTTGGAAGGTTAATCCGGAGTATCCGTTGTGCTCTATCCATTATGGAACTAATTCCTGTTTAGTAAGATTATAATGGAATATATTCCATTATGGAGAAATCTTTCAGGGGAAAAATATTCTTTTGGAGATGAGAGTTCGGAGGAAAAAGGCGTGAGGCGCGAAGGAGTGAGGGAGGGAAGGATCGGCCTTTGGAGGCTTTGAGGGGCGCGTTCCGCTTAAGGATCGCCCCTATGGGACTCAAGGAGCGCTGCGCTGGAGGAGCGTCCACTGGGTGGACTTGAGGCAGATAATAGCTCAAAGCTCAAGGCTAAAAAGTTCGGAGTATTGAGTTAGGAGTTCGGAGCAAGGAGGAATGAGGCAAGAAGCCCAAAGGGGAAAAGGATTAAATGTTCGGGGTTGTGCGTTCGGAGTGAAAGATAAAGGGAAAAGAGTTAACAACTGAAACTTGAAAGTCAGAAAACAAAGGATGAGAATGAGGTTATAGCCAGTTTTCGAGCTGTAAACCCGGGATTCTTTTAAATTCTTTTAGATTATTCGTAACCAGAGGAATGGATAGGCTTTGGGCCTGTGCGGCGATAAGCATATCCATGGCCCCGATATTGAATCCCTTTTTTTGCAGATAGGCCCGGATCTCTCCATAACTTAAGGCCGCCCGATCATCGAAGGGCAGGATTTCCAAGGGGGTTAAAAATTCATTTAGGGCTTCTTGATTTTTTTCCGGATAACTGCTCAAGTGGACTCCGAATTCTAGTTCGGCCAGGGTAATCGAAGAAATAGCCAGATCGTTGGCCGAAAAGGTCTTAAACTTTTTCAAGATCTGTGGAGGTCTTTTCTTGATGACATAAATACAGATATTGGTATCCAAGAGAAATTTCATGATAAGGATTTCCTTTTTTCCAACTCGGGTTGAATGCGCGTTTTCATAAAATCATCAGAGAAGTGATCCAGACTGCGAATCAGAGAGCCCCAGGGGTCATCTTTAGGAATTAACATGACCACTTTGCCGATTTTTTTTACAAACACTTCATCGTCGGGAAATTTGAATTCCCTGGGGAGGCGCACGGCCTGACTGCTACCGTTTTTAAATAATTTGGCGGTCTTCATCTTCGGTCTCCTTAGTATATATAACTAAATATATACTATTCTTTTTTATCCTTCAAGTAAAAAGTTGACGGGCGGGAGGGATTAGGAGATTTTGTCTTTAGCCAGTCTCAGCCACCGCACCAGGGGGGCACCGGCCAGGGTGATTAAACCCACCAGCATGATCCCCCAGGCAAAAGATCCCCTTTCCCCGGCCCAGCCGATCAGGACGGGAAAGGCCCCGCCGCCCAGGATAAAGCCCAAGGGGACGGCAAAGGAAACGGCCACGTTCCGGCTCCCGGCCGGTCCGATCTGACTGAGGGCCGTAAAGCCAGCCGGAAAAAAGCAGACCGCTATGAAAGGCTGGAGAAAGACCAGAGGGATGATCCAGCCGCTGGGGGCGATCCCCAGAAAGAAGGTGAACAGACCGGCGAGGATAAAAATCAGGACTAAAGCCTTTTTTACCCCCCAGCGGTCGACAAACCATCCGGCCAAAAAGGAGATAAAAATACCGGAAATACGGGACAGGGCGATCAAGGTATTGGCCCATCCCCGAGGGATCCCCCTCTCGGCCACCAGATAGAGGGGAAGCATATTGTACACTCCGAAACTGGTCCCGATCCCCAGCCCGAAAAAAAACATCATGATCCAGAGGGAAGGTGTTCTCAACATAGAGCGGACTATCTCTTTTGTCGGGGCCTCTCCCCGAAAATTTCCCCCCCGGCCAACGGCTTTGAAGTTCAGAGCTAAAAGGATGGAGGCTGTTCCTAAAAAAGCCATGAGCCATCGCCAGGATCCCCATTGCAGAAAAGCCTCGGCCAGAAAAGGGGCTAAGAAAAAGCCGACGTTCGGGGCCAGCTCATGAACGGCCAGGGCCTTTCCCCAATCTTTAGGTTTAATCAGGGAAGTCAGCGTGACGATCCCCGAAGGAAGATAGATGCCGGCACTTATGCCCAGAAGAAACAGAACGAAACGAACCAGCCGAATATCCCCGCTGAGAGAAAGAACCAGGAGGGAAAAGCCGACGCCCAGGGCGGATAAAAAAATGATTTTTCGATGGACCATCCGGGCGGCCAGATACCCGGAACAAAAGAGGGACAGGCTGTATCCGCCGGTGACGATAAACACCAGGATCCCGGCCTCCTGATGACCCAACTGAAATTCCTTTTCTATGGCCACCAGCAAAGGGGCCAGGGTGACCCTCGAGAGGAAATTGAGAAAAAAGATGCTGGTCAGGGCAATGAGGGGACCCTTGCCTGTGGCCAGAAGTTCAGGTTCACTGGATGGATTGTCCGGAAAGGATGTTGGTTTAGTCATGAGAAGGCCGGTTTGAGAGATCCCGTTGGCTTCTTGATCTATTTTATGAAAAGAAAGTTAAAATTTTACAAATTAAAAATATTTCTCAAAATCCCTCCCGACCTCCCTTTTCTAAAGGGAGGGGGAAATCTTCCCCCTTTGAAAAGGGGGATTTGGGCCCTTATTCGGTTTAGAAAAGGTCCTAATCCTTAAGTTACTCCAAAAAAACTAAAAGGTCACTTTTTTAATCGAACAGAGGAGAGATTTGACTTCCGGATAACCCATGATGGGCTCCCGCAAAGAAGTATCGGTCAGCAGATTGGCATTGGCTTCACCCGGCCAGCCGTGAGGGACCAGGACCACCCCTTCGGCGACTCGGTCATCCACCCGGGCCTTCATCCGGACCGAACCGCGATGGGTCGTAATCCGGATCAGGTCCCTATCCTCAATTCCGAAACGTTCCGCTGTTTGCGGGCCCATCTCGGCCAGGGGCTCCGGACTCTGCTGCCGCAGCTTGGGGATCCGCCGGAATTGCCCGTGGGTGTAATAGAGATTTCTATTGCCCGTGGAGAGGATCAAGGGATACTGGTCCAGCAACTCCGGAGAACCCAGGGGACTTCGCTGAGGTTCAAGATAGACGGGAAGGGGATCGAAACCCAATCCAGCCATTTCCTCGCTGTAAAGCTCAATCTTCCGGGTGGGGGTGGAAAAGGTGGTTTCCTCCAGGCCGTACTTCTTTGTGCCGAAGTAGGCCCCTTCCGGCGATTCATGGAGCAGGCGATCAAAGGTCAGACCGGTAGGCTCCAGTTCGAGGCGCACCAGATCCTCTTCCGATTTCCAGGGAAAGTGTTCTCCCAGGCCAAGCCGTTTGGCCAACTCGGTATAGAAGCGCCATTCCGACCAGCTCTCCTCCAGCGGCTCTATGGCCTTTTTCCGGAGCATCAGATAGGGCAGACCGTGGCAGACGTTATAGGAATAGCCCAGTCCCCATTTCTCCAGATGGGAACAGGCCGGCAGGACATAATGGGCCAGTTCGGCCGTCTCGGTCATAAAGAGATCATGGACAACGAGCAGTTCCAGCTTCTGGAATGATTCCTTGAAGGCGGTACTGTCGGCCATGGAGTTGAGCGGATTGCCCCCCACCACGAGGAAGGCCTTCAATTTTTCGGGAATATTCTCCGGCACACAGGTGACCACTCCGTAAGGGCTTTTTTTGCCGAAAAGGGTGGTGAAGAGCGGGTATTGATCGCCCCCCAGGGGTTCCCCTTCCACCCCCAGACCGATGCTTCCCAGCCGCAGCCTCGGACCGATGACCCAGCCGCCGGGGCAGTTGATGTTTCCGGTGATGGCCTGGAGGATGGCAAAGGCCCGGCTGTTCTGTGTTCCGTTGGCCGTTTGGTCCTGGGTGCAGGTGCCCTGGTATATGCCGGCCCCTTTGGTCGAGGCGAAGAGACGGGCCAGCCGGCGGATATCCCCGGCCGGCACCCAGGTGATTGTTTCAGCCCACTCGGGCGTAAAGGGCTGGATGTGCGCGGCAAGCCGTTCAAATCCAAAAGTATGTTTTTCGACGAATTCGTGATCAAAGAGATCTTCAGTAATGATCACCTGGATCAGGGCCAGGGCCAGGGCACCGTCCGTTCCCGGTCTGATAGGCAGATACATCTCGGCCCGGTCGGCCAGGGGAATCTTCTTGGGATCGATGACCACCAGTTTGGCCCCTTTTGATAAACTCTCTTTTAGGGCGATCCGTAAAGGGAAATCCGAGGCATCGGGATTGTGTCCCCAGAGGACATAGAGATTGGAATGGAGCTCTTCGGTGGGATATTTCCCGAAGGTCAGCTGCCGGGTGCGGATGCGCAGGCGGTAGCAAATGCTCTCCACGGAAAAAAAGTTGGGAGAACCGAAGGCCGCTTTGAAGAGTTGGGTGAGAATAGCCATCTCCAGGTTCTCCACGCCGATGGACCCGCTGAAGACCCCGAGAACTGATGGGCCGAATTTGTTCTTCAACAGGAGAAGCCTCTCGGCTATCTCGTCCAGGGCTGTATTCCAAGACAAGGTTTCCCAGCCCCGGTCGGTCCGCTTCAGGGGATGCTTCAGACGTGTCGGGTCGTATACATTCTGCAGCACCGCCCTGCCTTTGGGACAGAGGACCCCTTTATTGAGCGGATGGGCTTTCAGCCCTTCCACTTTAACGGCCACCCCGTTTTCGACCGTCACCTTGGTTCCGCAGCTGTGGTAGCAGAGGGTGCAGTCGGTCAATATTTCTTTGCTCTCTCGGTTCATTTTCTGATTCTTTAAACTTAAAATATTCCTTGACAGGATTTATGGGATGATTTCGATTTTTGGGCCTTTCCGGGAGAAAGGCCCAAACTCTTAGTCCTACGGACTTAGACTTTTAAATTATGCTGAAAGCAGATGGAAGTTGATCAGGCTCGATCCGAGCCTGATCAAAGGCTTTTTATCCTGTTAATCCTGTCGAATAAAATAATTTTTCACTCAGAATTCTACTTCCTCAATAACGGCTTCTCAAAATTCACCTGTCGCTTTTTCGTCTATTGGGCTAAAAAACCGCCGTCCACCGGGATGATCGAACCGGTCAGATAACTCGAGGCCGGCGAGGCCAAGAGCAGGATGGTGCCGATCAATTCCTCCGGTTTGGCAAAACGCTTCAGGGGGATCTGCCGGACAATCCCTTCATAGACTTTGGCCGACTCCCGCAGCGTCCGGGTCAAATCGGTCTCGATATAATGGGGGGCAAGGGCATTGACCCGGACATTTTTTCCGGCCCATTCTACGGCCAGGCTCTTGGTTAAAAGGATAATGCCCGCTTTGGAGGCGCAGTAGGCTGCGGCCCGGGGGATGCCGTTAAAGCCGGCGGTGGAGGCGATGTTGATGATGGAGCCGCCGCCCTGTTTGATCATCTGCCGGCCCACCTCCCGGCAGCAGAGAAAGGTGCCGGTAAGATTGACATCCATAATGGTTTGCCATTCCCGCAGAGAGGTCTCCTCACTGGGCCGGAAGTTCATTTGGGAAATTCCGGCATTGTTCACCAGGATATCCATTCGCGGAAAATGCTCAAGGGCCTGCCGGACCATTTCCCGCACATCGGTCTCTTTCGATATGTCGACTGTGAGGGAAACGGCTTTCCCGCCGTTTTTCCCTATCTCTGCGGCCGTATCGGCAGGAGAAAGCTTATCGGCCAAAACCAGGGAAGCTCCGTGGCGGGAAAAGGCCAGGGCGATCTCCCGGCCAAGTCCTTGGGCGCTTCCAGTTACCAGGGCGGTCTGCTCTTCAAAGGAAAATTCGATCATTCGTCTCCGTCCGGCATTTTTAAAGTGAGAATCTTTTTCAGACAGGATTTACAGGATATCTTCGATTATATAAATCCTGTTAATCCTGTCGAATATTTTGTTTAGAAGTCTAACTTGTTACGATCATTCTCTTTCAATCTTTCCGGCGATATCCTCCCGCAGGGCTTTTTTATCCACCTTGCCCACTTTGGTCATGGGCAGTTCATCTATAAACTCGATCCGTTCAGGTAGTTGGAGGACAAAGGCCCCTTTGCCCTTCAAAAAGGTGATGATCTTTTCAAAGGAAAGCTGTTCCCCTTTTCTTAAAACAACATAGGCGCAGATCCTCTCCCCCAGTATCTTGTCGGGCATGCCGACCACAGCCGAATCGTTAATGCCCGGGTGAGTGATCAGCAGTTTTTCGATTTCGGCGGCGCTGACCTTTTCACCGCCACGGACGATGATATCCTTTATCCGGCCGGTGATCGAAATATTCCCCCGGCTGTCCTTCCTGGCCAGATCGCCGGTGCGAAAAAAACCATCCGGGGTAAAGATGGTCTTGTTTTCCTCCGGGGATTTAAAGTATCCGGTAAAGATGCCCGGACCTTTGGAGACCAGCTCTCCTTCGGTTCCAGGTGGGACTTCCTTTCCCATGGGGTCGATGATCTTAATGGTGTCGTAAGGACAGACGGGTCGACCGACGGTTGTGCAGATGACTTCCAAGCTGTCTCCCGGCCTGGTGGCCGTGTTGGTGCCTTCGGACGAACCGAATCCGCTGATGAAAATACAGCCCAGTTTTTCCTTCACCGCTTGAACCAGTTCAGGGGTGCTTGGGGCTCCGCCCAGGCAAACCTTTTTGAGGGAACGGAGATCGTAACGGGCCAGGTCGTCCAAAGCGACTATGCGGGCAATCAGGGCCGGTACGGAGGGGATGGCCGTGACCTTCTCCTTTTGGATCATCGCACAGATATCTTCGGCCTGAACCGAATCCAGCAGAACCAGCTTGGTAAAGTTGAATAAGGCGGCGCCTATGCCCCAGTGCATGGCCAGGCTATGGCCTACCGGCGTGACCACCATCAGCGTATCATGGTTGGTGATCTCCCAGGCCCGGGAGTGATATTCGATATTGGCCAGATAAGAATTATGGGTTCGGATACTGGCCTTGGGGAGGCCGGTGGTCCCTCCGGTAGGCAGGATGATGGAGGCCTCGTCCGGGTCCGGCCGGAGCTGTTCCAGGGCGGTTAGATTTTCCGGAGTTAACTCGGCTTGAGCCAGTAAGGATTCTAAATTAAGAAACGTTCCGGAGTCTTCCGCCCTAACCTGGATGATCCGGCTAATCTGAGGATGTTTCTTCAAGACCTCATCCACCAGAGGACCGTAATCAATCTTTCCGTACTGGCTGGGCAGAATCCAAGCCGCCGGATTGGTCAGGTCCGCCAGGTGATTGATCTCCAATTGGCCGTGCCTGGGGATAAGCAGAACCGTGATGACGCCGATTTTTTGAAGGGCAAAAAAGGTGCAGATATATTCATGCCAGTTGGGGAGTTGCAGGAGGACAAAATCTTTTGGTTTAAGACCGAGGCGGATGAAGGAGAGGGCCAGACGATCGGCCTTTTCCCGCAGTTGGCCATAGGTATATGGGCCAAGATCATCCACCAGGCCGATTTTATCCGGGTACAGATCGGTGGCCTTGTCGAAGAGATCACCCCAGGTCATTCCCAGCCACCATCTCCTTCGATTATACATCTCCCGGTCTGTCTGAGCGTATTCCCTAAATCCCTCTACGGACAATAGGTGTTCCCCTCTCCTTTTAATCGCTCAGCGAAGAGCCGAGACTGATAATGTTTTGTTGATCCTACTCAAATCCATTAACAGGTTGCTGAAAAAGGACCATTTACGGCGTTGCCCTCATCTTTCGTCATTGCGACGGACTTCTCTGTACGACTCATTCCTCAAGATTTCGGGCGCCTTGTACTTGGACCTTTTTGTTCGCTAAAAACCTTACTCACTCCCACCCCTTTGGGGCGGTACCCGGTTTGAGCAACCTGTATAAAACGAGTTTTTCCGCAAACTGTTAATTAGCGTGTTCGTCACTCCGGCGGAAGCCGGAGTCCAGTTTTATTCCCCTCGATTTTGTGTTTCACCATAATGTCTGGATGCCGACTTTCGTCGGCATGACGGTCTTGCTGCAGATTTTATTGAGGCAGGTCACAGAGGTCCTCTATTGCTTAAAAATAAGATCCTCTGTGACCCTAATGATTAAATATATTTAGCTACTTCTTTCCTCTTTTATCCAAAACCTCCAGGACCTTTTCCGGGGTCACCGGAAGTTCTTTGAAGTCCACGCCGATAGCGTCATAAATGGCATTGACAATGGCCGGTGCCGGTGAGAGCTGTGTGCCTTCCCCGGCCTCCTTGGCCCCGAAAGGACCGATGGGGTCATCGGTTTCCACTTCGATGGCCCCGATCTCGGGCATTTCCAGAAAGGTGGGGAACCCGTAATCGAGGAAAGAGGGATTCATGACCTGACCTTTTTCGACGATGATGTTTTCATAGAGGGCCTGGCCCATCCCGCCGACCACCGAACCTTCCAATTGCCCTTCCACCAACATGGGATTGATGGCCCGCCCGCAGTCGTGGGCCGTAACCATTTTCAATAATTTGATCTGGCCGGTCTCCAGGTCCACATCCACTTCAGCCGCCTGGGCCATAAAGGAATAGTTGGGAGCGAAATTGCCGTCATCCTTAAAAAGGGTGGTGGGTTCGGTGGACGGGGCAAACCAGGAAGCCCGGCCGACGATGGGCATGGGCAGATCGGCATACTGGTACCCCTTGAGGGCATCCTTGAAAGACATCCCTTTTTCCGGATTACTTTTGAGATAAATAAACCGGTTTTGGGCCTCCAGATCATCCCGCTCGACATCCAGATGTTTGGCCACATATTTAAAGAGTTTCTTACGCGCCTCCTGGGCGGCCAGTCGGGCGGCGTTTCCGGCCCGGACAGTGACCCCACTGCCGAAGGTCCCCGGATCCATGGGACAGGTGCCGGTATCGGCGGCGGTGATGCGCACATCCTCCATGGGAACGCCCAGGACTTCGGCCACAATCTGGGCGACGACCGTTTCCGCACCCTGTCCGATATCGGCCGCCCCGGAAAGGACGTTGACCGCCCCGTCCTGCCCGATCTGGACGACCGATCCGGAGCTGATATGGCTCATATTGCTGACTCCGCTGGGGAAAGAGGCCCCGGCAATGCCGACTCCCCTGCCCTTGGGGAGCTTGCCTCGCTTTTCCTTCCAGCCGATGGCCTCGGCCGCCTGCTTTAAACAATCGGAAAAACCGCAGGTGTTGATGATAAACTTGGCCGGATGGGGCTCTCCGGCCTGGATGCTGTTTTTGACCCGCAGTTCCACGGGGTCGATACCGATCCGTTGGGCGATCAGGTCCAACTGCCGTTCCACGGCAAAGCGGGCCTGGGGGATGCCATGACCCCTCATGGCCCCGCCTACGGGTTTATTGGTATAAACATGATGCCCCTCATAAATCAGATTGGGGACCCGGTAGGGAATCATCAGAAAATAACAGGAGAGGGCGATCATGGTCGGGGCCGTGCTGTTATAGGCCCCGCCGTCGGCATGGGCCTTGAACTGCTGGGCCAAGATGGTCCCGTCCTTCTTCATTCCGGTCCGCACCGTGATGTACATGGGGTGGCGCTGACGGGTGGAAATGAAAAGTTCATCCCTTTCGTAAACGAATTTAACGGGTCTCCCCGTTTCCCGGGCAAACCAGGCGGCACAAAAATCTTTGGCGAACATATCGATCTTCTGTCCGAATCCCCCTCCCACCTTGGGCTTGATGATCCGCACCTTGGATTCAGGAACCATCAGGGTGGAGGCCAGGTTCCGTCGAAGGAAATAGGGGATCTGGGTGGAGGAATAGACCGTAAAGTGCTCTCCCAAGTGGTCATACTGGGCTACGGCGGCATGGGGCTCCATGGGGGCATGATTAACGGCCTGGGAATAGAAGGTGTCTTCAAAGACATGGTCACTTTCGGCAAAGGCCTTTTGCACATCACCGAATTCTTTGCGGATCGACATAGAGGTATTGTTGTTTACCCCTTCATGGATGACCGGGGCCCCTTCCTTGATCGAGTCCAGGGGATCAAAGACCGCCGGCAATTCTTCATACTCCACCTTGATCAGGGACAGGGCCTCTTCGGCCACCTCCAGATCCACGGCACAGACCGCGGCCACATCATCGCCGATATAACGGACTTTCCCTTTGGCCAGGGCGTATTCATCCCGGGCCTTGGGCACAATCCCGTACTGGCGGTCCGGAATGTCCTGACCGGTCACCACCCCTTTCACCCCGGACAGCTTTTTGGCTTTGGCTGTATCAATATGAAGGATGCGGGCATGGGGCAAGGGGCTTCTTAAAATCTTTCCATAGAGCATGCCCGGAAAGACCAGATCATCAGTGAACTGGGCCGTTCCTCTGGCCTTGGCCACCCCGTCATGCATGGGCACTCGCTTGCCTACGACATTTAATTCCTTTTCCATTTAAACCTCCTCCCCGGCTTGTCCTGCCGCACTCATCACCGCCGTAACAATCTTTTTATACCCTGTGCAGCGGCATAGATTTCCGGCCATTTTTCTTTTGATCATTTCCTCTGAGGGTTTCTCTGCTTCATTCAAAATGGCCTGAGCGGTCATGATCATCCCCGGCGTACAGAACCCGCACTGGATTCCGCCTTCTTTGACAAAGGCCTCCTGTAGCGGATGCAGTTCCCTGGTCTGGGTCAAGCCCTCTATGGTTTGAATCTCTTTTCCCACCCCATCCATAGCCAGCATAACACAGGACAGATAGGCTTCCCCGTTAATCAGGACCGTACAGGCTCCGCAGGCCCCCAGATCGCAGCCCCTCTTGGTACCCATGAGGCCGAGTTGGTCTCTCAAGACTTCCAAAAGCGTCTGGTTGGGAGAAACCAGGACTTCATATTGATCCCCATTTATCGAGAGTGAAATTACTTTTTTCATGACCGGTACCCCCTTGTCGTTTCTTTTAAAGCCTGTTTCAGCAGGATGCCCATCATTTTCTTTTTGTAGGCGGTCGTATAAAGAGAGGTTTTTACCAATTGGGCTCCTTTGGAGGCCAGGGCTCCGGCCTCTTCGATGCGCTCTTCCGTCAAATCCTTCTGGTTTAAAAAGGTTTCCACGGCCCTGGCCCGCAAGGGACGGCGATCCACGGCTGTGAAGGCGGCCCGGTATTCTTTTTTCTCCGGGGATACCCACAAGGCCAAGCCGACGATGGGAAAATCAATGCTCTCCCGATTGGCGAATTTGCGGTATGAAGAACGGCCCTGCAGAGAGGCTTCCGGAATGACGACCTCGGTGAGGATCTCCCCCGGTTTCATTTTCAGAGGGGCCAGCCCCTTTCCAGAAAAAAGGCCTTCCAAGGTTTCTTCTTTCACTCCTTTTTTGTTTTGCAAAACGATCCGGGCCTCCAAGGCTAAAAGGGCCGGGGCCAAATCCCCGCAATAGGTGGAATAACAGGCCCCCTTTTTCCCCACCACATGACAGATGTCCCCTCCGACCTTCAGACAAGGGCCATTGGTGCTTCGCCACCACTCCGACTGATTGTAAAACTTGCACCGGTTTTGCTGGCAGATATTCCCGCCGATGGTTCCCATGCTCTGATGATGATAGGACCCTACCTTTGAGGCCGCCTGGACCAGGGCCGGCACTTTTTCCTTCAGAAATGGATCCTGACTGATCTTTTTCAGGGAAGTCAAAGCCCCGATGCGCACGGCACCGTCTTCGTTCTTGATATAATCCAGTCCTTCAATTCTTTTGATATTGACCAAAGCGGAAGGGGTCTCGATCTTATGCTTCATGTTGACCAGAAGATCGGTCCCTCCGGCCAATAACTTGGCCGATCCTTCTTTTCCAAGAAGGGATAGGGCCTCTTTCACACTTGTTGGCTCAAGGTACTTGAATTTTGGTAATTTCACTTTGCCCTCCTAAACGTAATGGACAGGTTGCTGAATTTATCTGAGTCTTTTTGTTCGCTCACTAACGTGGCTCACTCCCACCCCTATGGGGCGGTACCCGGTTTGAGCAACCTGAATCAAAAGAGTTTTCCATAGCCTGTTATCAAACTATTGCTACTCCAAAGGCCGAAAGGCCCCTTTTAAAAGGCTGAAAGAATGTTCTAAGTTTTTAGTTAAGGAATAGCTCCTTCCTTTTAAAAGCCAGCGGGTCACCTTATTATTGATCGTTCCCCAAAAAATCGCCCGGGCTTCATAGGGGTCCAAATCTTTTCTCATTTCTCCCGAATCCCGCCCCTCTTCAAAAATTTTTATTAAAACTGAAAAAAGACTTTTAACCTGGGAATACACTTCCGTCTCCAGAAAATCAGGATTGGTTTGCAAAATTAAAAAATTGACTACGGCTGTGTGGGGATCTTTTTCGATTATCCTTAGATACCACCAAAAAAATTTCCGGAGTTTGTTAAAAGACCCCTCGATCCCGTAGAGCTGTTCTTCCAGTTCTTCAATCGATTCCAGAGCCGAATCATGAGGGATACTGAAAAGCAGGGCCTCTTTCCCCTGAAAATATTCATAAATGGCCGATTCGACTAAGCCGACTTCTTTGGCAATATCCGTAATCGTCGTCTTCTGATACCCTTGTTCTGCAAAAAGCTTGGTGGCTGCAGCGATTATGTTTTTTCGAAAGTCTTGGCGGTCTTTTTTCTTCATCTCATCAGGCCTAGAATGATATTTTATTTTTAAGTTATTGTTTATATAAGATAAATAATTTAAATTTCTATTTGTTGTTAATAATATAGAATAACATTCTTTTTGTCAAGAAATTTATGGATTACTTTTCGATTAGTATTTTTTTATTGCTTTTGGTAGAGAATTTTATTCTAAAATAAAATCAATTGGTTTAAAAGTTATGGAGGGAAAATTTAGAAGTCTGTTAGAGCTCATTTATTCCTTTAGAAAATTTTCTTCTTGACAAAAGAAAAAAGAATTTTATAGTAATAATAATCATTCTTATTAAATAGGTGAGATTTATGATAGAGCGGCACGGCATTATTTCGATGAAAAGCAATCCTCTCACCCTGATCGGCCCTGAATTAAAAGTGGGCGATGCGGCCCCGGATTTTGAAGTTCTGGATAACAACCTGTCCCCGGTTAACTTCTCCGGTTTCAAGGGAAAGGTTTCTTTGATTGCTTCGGTTCCCTCCCTGGATACACCGGTCTGTGACCTGGAAACCAGACGCTTTAATAGTGAGGCAGGGAAGATGAGTTCTGATATCCGGATACTGACCATCAGCATGGATCTCCCTTTTGCGCAGAAACGGTGGTGCGGGGCTGCGGGGATAGATAAAGTGATCACCCTCTCCGACCATAAAGACGCCTCTTTTGGAAAGGCCTTTGGCGTGTTGATCAAAGAACTGCGTTTATTGGCCAGGGCTATTTTTATCGTTGATCGGGAAGGCGTCATCCGGTACATTGAAATTGTCAGGGATCTTTCCGCTGAACCGAATTATGATCAAGCCCTCAAAGTCGTTGAGAACCTGGTCTAGGGCCTTTTCATAAGCATAGCCGGCGCATCAGTCTTATTAACCCTTGTCCATTTTTTCTAATTCAATCATGGCCTTTTCCAGTGCTTCCTATCATCACCGTACGAGCTACTTCCGCCATCAAATGGGCGG
>Ga0233425_10006000_pt1 | contig 18507 bp, 19 predicted proteins | sample Watercolumn_Towu_2_FD_181712 | JGI IMG/M metagenome (GOLD analysis project Ga0233425, IMG submission 181712) | Freshwater microbial communities from Lake Towuti, South Sulawesi, Indonesia - Watercolumn_Towuti2014_140_MG | ecosystem: Environmental > Aquatic > Freshwater > Lake | place... | reverse complement strand
TGAGAAACGGGTTCCCGAATATCTTGTCCTACGAAGATAAATCCAGTTCTATCGTAGAGTTCTTGAGGAGTAATTTCTGCACTATCATGCAATACATCAATTGCTCTAATCATGCAGTTTACTAGTTCAGCAATCAAGTGAAGTTTAGAATGTCTGGAGGTCTGACTTGTTTCTTTGAGATTTTCCTTGAATACGTTGGAAGCGCGCTCTATTGCCAGCTTAAGGAATGCAATTGCATCTATTTTTTCATCAAGATCATCTCTGTATGTATGTAATAAATGCGCAAAATCAAACACTAATTCAAATAACTCTGGAAAACCTCTAGAAATGATTTCTCCGTTAGCATCTTTTTGCACGGGGCCAGTATAAGAATTGATTACAAATCGCTCGAAATTAGCAAAAAGCCTTTCTTCAAAATGCATAGCTAATCTGATGGATTCTTCTTTGGCTTTATCGCGAACATTCGGTTCCCCTTCTATAGAAATCAAAACAATGGAGTGGAATCCGATGCAGAACTGCTGAATATCTAGCGCTTCGCAGTGCCGTTCCATTACCCTAACCGTTTGTTCAATAACTTTACTATCTTTTAATGTAACTATTTCATCCTGTCCACTGATAGGATTAGTAAAAGATCGTACTCTTAGCCTATGCAGATCTTCATCACGTGTTTGACGTGGGCCAAGACCTGAAAACTTTCTTCTAGCCATATTTACACAAATATCATTAAAAAGAAACACTTTTTAACCATTGCCATCGCTTTCGGGTCGGCTAACGCCTAAAGACAATAATAACTCGCATGACCTTCGGTCATGTCTCTCGAAATTCTGCGGAATTTCTCGATCGCACAGAATTCCGCTCCCTTCAAGACACTAGACTCTAGACACGAAATACAATTACTACTCAGACCGCACGTCAATCTTCATCATTTTCACCGTGGCCTTGCGGCTTAGGGTTAGACTCGGAGATCACCGTGTATATCATCATTGTAGGACTTCACGGTGAGACTTGACATCAGTCAAGCAGATCACCGTGAATTCATCATCGTATTGGACTTGGAGGGATAGACGGCTTTGCCGGCTAATTTTGAACTGCCGTTCAAAGCTCTCGCACCCTCGGCCCCCTGAATGCGAATCAGGTGCTCTGCGTTCAGGGATTTGCGTTTGACAAATCCTTGCTGAGCTACAAGCCCATTAGATATCTTGGCTTGGAGCGACAAGAACAACAGTTCTTGCAGAGCTACAAACCCAAGTAATGCTATATAAAGTTTCAAAACAATAATAAATCGATGGATTTAAATCAGGCATTCAAATCTACTTGCAAAGTGCTTTTCGGCCAGGAACTAGGAGAATTGAGCGAATTCGAGCCGTATTTGAAAGAGATGATGCTCCCTTTCCAGACTGCAAAATCATATATTTCTGGAAAAGAAGTATTGTTATCTTCCCCATTGTATCCAAAGGATGCAAAGTTCATCTCACAGGAAGAAATGGAAAAAGTGGGACCACGCCAATTCAACATAAACGAAATAAAAGACATTGATTCTCTTCTTGAAGCTGCAAATGAACAGAGGATTTTCTGCGGAAACAAGATCTTTGGGAAATGTGATAACGTAGAAAAAGTAGATAACTGCGTGGATTGCAGCAATCTGTATTATGCACATAACACATTGCGATTACGAAATAGTGCATATACGACTTATCAAAGAGAATCAGAGTTCATTTTCGGAGTGAGCGGATTCCCGAATTCAAAATATGTGATGAGAAGCTTGGAGGGGATAGGACTCACAAGATGCTTTGAAACATATTACGCGACTAATCTCTCAGACTGTTATTTCGCATTCAACTGCTCCGGATGCTCGGAATGCATCTTTGCATTCAATCTGCGTTCAAAGAGATATGCGATCGGTAACCTTGAGCTGGAAAAGAGCGGATACCTACAGCTGAAGGAGAAACTTATAGGCGAAATGGCAGAAAAACTGAAAAAAGATAAACGCCTGTTCTCAATGCCAGAGATATCTTTCCATGGGAAAACCAGAGAAGTAGAAGAAAAAAAGATCCCTGAAAGCCCTGTTCCTAAAAAAATAGAAGAAGCATTTGAAAGCACCACAAAAGTCATACTTGGAAAGGAAAGAAAGAGCATCAAAAAATACAAGGACTGGCTCAAAAGGCGCACATTCAACATAGTCAAAGTCGCTGGAAAGCTTGGCGATCCGGCATACCGAGTGAAAAGCCTGCCCATAGTGAAGGACATTAACCCAGAGAGATTAGCATCGTTGAAGGATGCATTGGAATCTTCTTCCTATCATGCAGAGGTTTCATCAGATACCACACTATCCTCGCTGTTCGACTGGGCTGCTAAGAACGCATATTTCTCCATGGAATTCATAGATGGGTTCCATGAGAACACCTTTGACACGCCATCTGTTTTCAGTTCCACTAATATTTACGATTTATGGGATACGACCAATGCCAAGAATGCCGCATATTCTACCGCCGCGGTGCATTCAGAATATGTTTTCGGGGGATATCTGCGCGTATTGCACTCCCAGTTCTGCATAAACTGCTATGATGTGTTCAATTGCAAGGCATGTTTCGAGGTGGACTGCTCTAATTACGTATATAACTCGTATTTCTGCCATAACTGCGAAAATGTAGATAACGGGATATTCTGCTTCAATGTGAAGAGCAAAAGATATGCAGTGCTGAACGAAGAAGTTGGAAGGGAGGAATTCATGCGGATAAAGAAGATACTGCTGGAATACCTGAACAAACAGCTGGATAGCGGAAGCGTCAGGGAGGATATCTTCAGGACGTAATGCTAAAGATTATAAGGTTTGGATAGCGATTGATCACCATGATGGAGATACTCGGATTGGTTTTGGCGATTATAATATTATACTTATTGTTCAGAATCATAAAAAGCGCGACGTATATCTTAGTAAATTCAGTTATAGGCATAATACTGTTTTTCCTTCTGAATATGATCGGGATAAACGTAAAGATAGACTTGTTTTCCATAGCCATAGCAGCAATAGGAGGGATACCTGGAGTGGTCCTTGTAGTGATATTGCACTTGCTTGGGCTGGCGTTCTGAGTTGATGACTATGAAATGTCCTGCAAGCCATATAAGACATATGAAGAACAAGAAGCAGTTCGAACAGAAAATGGCGCACCTTGACGCACATAGAAAAATGCTGAGGAAGCCGATGAGTAAAAATCCATAATTAGCAGTATTGTAGGAAAATATTTAATCCTCCATTAGTTACTCTATTCATGAAAAAGATATCTGGAAAACTGGTAGATGTTTTCAGGATGGGGATCTATCCTGCTGAAATCACATTCGACAGCAAGATAAGGAGCATAAAACGGACAAAAACCGCAGATAACGTATACATAACTCCTGGTTTCATAGATGCACATATACATGTAGAAAGTTCTATGCTCATCCCAAGCGAATTCGCAAGATTGGCTGTAAGGCATGGAACAGTAGGAGTAGTTTCAGATCCGCATGAGATAGCAAATGTGCTTGGGATAAAGGGTATTGAATTCATGATCAGGAACTCTAAGAAAGTGCCATTGAAATTCTATTTCGGAGCATCATCCTGTGTTCCTGCAACTCCTTTTGAAACTTCAGGAGCGCATATAAAACCGGATGGAATTGAAAAACTGCTTAAACGAAAGGAGATACTATACCTCTCTGAAGTTATGAACTATCCTGGAGTGATAAATCGGGATCCGGAAGTCATGGAGAAGATAGCTATTGCAAAGAGATATAGAAAAAGGATCGACGGCCATGCTCCTGGATTGATGGGAAAAGACCTTGACAAGTATTTATCTGCAGGGATAGAAACGGATCACGAATGCTACTTGCTTGAAGAAGCCAGAGAAAAGCAAAGAAAAGGGATGAAAATAATTGTGCGTGAAGGATCTGCTGCAAAGAATCTGTCTGTGCTTCACCCCATCATGGCATCGGGGGATTGCATGCTATGTTCTGATGACCGGCATCCAGATGATTTGCTCGAAGGGCACGTGGATTCCATACTCAAAAAATGCGTTTCGTTGGGAGTGGACCCTTTGATCGCAATAAAAAGCGCAACGCGCAATGCGGTTGAACATTATGGACTGGATATCGGATTGCTTAGGGAAGAAGATCCGGCTGATTTCTTGATAGTAAAAGACCTCAAGTCGTTCAAGGTTATTAAGACATGGATCATGGGGAATGAGATTTATGACGGGCATTCTGTAAAATTCCATTCTGTGTTTGAGAAACCAGTAAACAAGATGAAAACAAAACTGAAAAAACCTGAAGATTTTCGTGCGCCAGACCATGCAAAATTAGTTATTGGGGCGATTGAAGGATCATTGATAACTGACAAATTGAATGCACCTAAAACAAAGGTTCCAGATGTAAAAAAAGACGTATTGAAGATAACCGTAGTGAACAGGTATACGAATGCAAAGCCAGCAGTAGGCTTCATAAAAAACTTCGGGATGAAAAAGGGTGCGTTTGGTGCGAGTGTCATGCATGATTCCCATAATATCTGCGTTATTGGAGCTGATGAAGAATCTATCTGTAAAGTAGTCAATGCAATAATCGAAGCGGATGGAGGTCTTGCAGTCCATGATGGGAAAAGAACTGATGTGCTCAGATTACATTATGCAGGGCTGATGAGCGATGAAGATGGGGTCCATGTGACTAAGAAATACGAAACCCTTACTAAGATGGCTAAACGGATGGGCTGCAAGCTCAGGGCTCCGTTCATGACGCTTTCGTTCATGGCATTGCTGGTTATCCCTCATTTGAAAATGTCGGATAAGGGATTATTCGATGCGGATAAATTCGAGTTTGTTGAAAAATGATCACCAGACAAAAGGAATCAAGCGATATCTCGTCTTATTACAATATTCTTTATATCCTTTTAACCCGCGCAAAAGGACCTCTTCCTCGTTCAGAATGCGGCATATTATGAACGGGACTATCAGGATGAAGAATGGGAGAGCGATGTAGGAACCCAAAGCCAGGGGAGTAGCAAGATACATGAGTATCACACCCGCATACATCGGATGACGCACGAATGAATATGGTCCGGTAGAGATCACTTTCTGGCCTTCCATTACTTCCACAGTGCGTGCAGCATAGCTGTTCTCCTTGAATGCCAGGAAGCAGATTATGTATCCAAGGAATACGAATACGTCTGCGATAATGGAAATCTCATTTGGCATATTAGACCAACCAAAACGATGGTCAAAACCAGGGAGAATGAATCCTATGATGAATAGGATAGTCGTCCATTTGATCACTTTTTTCTGCTTTGCCTCTTTTTCCTTGTATTTCATCCTTCTTTCAAGGAATTCAGGGTCGTAGGTTATGAAGTAGGATACTACGAATAGTGCTGGGATCAAGACTATTGCCGTGTATGCCCATCCCTGCCAGTAATCCAATGTTCCTGCAGGTAGGAAAAGTGCGATTGAAAGGATTATGATTGCGGCTATGAAGATTAGGACTGCTTTTTTCTTTAATTCATCCGTGTTAACCACCAGATACGGATTCCAAGGTAGAATTAATATAGATTTTGAATATGCAGCCCATTTACAGCAGTAAATTGGGCCACAATTTTGCAAGCAAAATGCAGGGAGCAGGATTTTCAGTCTCATGTTCCGAATGTTCGGAGTTAGAGAGGTTTGAACCTGCGAAGGCGCTGAGCCATTGAACGTTTCAATACTTTGGCGTCTGCCAAAATATCCTGAATCCAACACGTTTGACCGCTTCGCTATCCCTGCATAAGTATGAATTCGGAGAACTTAGCCAGTCCTCAGGCAGGGTGGCGAAATTTGAACGAACTAAGTGAGTTCAAACGGATCGCTACCCCTGCGAATTAATATGAGCAGTGGATTGATGAACGAGCACGTTCAGCTACATCCCTGCAAGGAAAGCAAAAAGGAAATTATTTCTTGACTAGTGCTATTTTTAATTCATCCACAAGCCGGATCATGTTGACTTTTCCGTACTTTTCAACGAAAATAAGACCTTTTTTCTCCATTTTATCGACTAACCTGTGAGCCTTCAATCTGGTCATTCCGGGGAGTTTGGATATCTCTGCCTGAGTTGTCATACCTTCTTTTTCAGAAAGAAGAACAAGGATCTCACGCTCATCCTCTGAAAGGAATTTCATCAACAGATTAACGCTGGTATCTACCGCAGCGCTTTTCTGTGCGACTTCCTCTTTCAGGAGGTAATATACTCCTGCTCCGACAACGATTCCTAGAAATGATGAGACGATCATGAATTCCACGTGGTGGCTCATGATGAACGAACTAATCGGATTGAGCTGGCCCCCTTGCATTACAGTAGTGTATGAGAAAACAAGCACCGAAACAAGCATGGCAAAACCGATTATTATGCCGATCCCAAGCAGTATTTTAAGATTCTTGTCCATTTTTTTACCTCGTATAATCCATTGTTTCATTTTCAAATATATATTGTTTCAGGTAAATGAAACAATATTAACTTAACGGTGGTCTGATGGGAAGCATAACAATAAGCAGAAATCTTGCAGTTGCGTTTGCTGTGCTTGTAATTGCATTTGTAGTTGTAATTTCAATCACGTTGCAAAATGAGAAAGGACAAACGGCTACTGTGGATAAAATACATGAGGCCACTGAAACTGTCGCTTTTCAGGAAGTATACATACGCGCGCAAGAAACTGGATTCTATGATAAAACAGAGATAACTGTAAAGAAAGGAATACCAGTAAGGCTCCATTTTAGTGCTGATAACGGAGCAGGATGCGGAAAATATATGGCAATTGATGAATTCGGAGTAAAACTCATCTCAAAAAACGAAGAGGAAATGATAGCTGAGTTTACTCCTCAAGATGCAGGAACATATTACTATCATTGCGGGATGTGGATGTTCAAAGGAAAAATGGTGGTTGAATGAAAAAGACATTACGGGTTGAAGGAGTGCACTGCAAATCCTGTGCAATAAGGATCGCAGATGCTGTATCTGCGGTACGAGGAGTGAAAAACCTGAAGGTAAATATCGAAGCGAAAGAAATCACTTTCGATGCAGAAAACGATTTTCTAGTCGATTCCGTGAAATCTGCTATAGAAAAGGAAGGATATAAGGTGATCTGATGGAAAACTGCGATTCATGCGGTGAAAGGGGCGATCCAAAAAACGTCAAGAAATACGTTTTGGAATTAATCTCAGGAGAACCAAGGCTGGAAGTTGAAACAAAACTTGCCACATATGCAATGATTTCTCTGGCAGGGATAATTGTTGCGTTTTCTCTGCTGGCTTCTACCGTAGGTATTGGAAAATACCTGCCATTCGCGATACTTTCTGCCATCACAGGAGTCTGTGCGGCATATTGCAGCAGCCACCTATCATGCTATAGGAAATCCATATCCTGCATGAATGGAATGATGGCCGGGATGACTAGTGGGATGATTATAGGTTTGATGGTGGGTTTGGTGATAGGGGCAACAAATGGCATGTTCATTGGATCCGTCGCAGGTGCCATAGCTGGAATCGCAATCGGGGCCGGAATCGGAAGGTATTGCGGAGTCATGGGGGCGATGGAAGGGATTATGGCGGGATTCATGGGCGGCACAATGGGGGCGATGCTTTCTGTCATGATGCTGAATGATAACCTGATGCTGTTTATGGTGATTGCATTTGCAATTTGCATATTCATGGTAGGAGGACTTGCATATATGATGAACAAGGAACAGGGAGGAGTAGATAAAACGCTCTTCAAAGCGTCCCTCGCAAGATTCTTAATGTTCAGCGTGCTGTTTTCAGTGATGATGATTGCAGTTATCGTATATGGGCCAGTTGGTCCCATCACGTATTTCTAGAGATAAAATGAAAAGAAGCATCAGAATAACTGGCATGGACTGCGCATCCTGCGCGTTGAATATAGAGAAAGGACTGAAAAAAATGGATGGAGTCCTATCTGCCAATGTCAATATCGCAAATAACATGGCGAATATAGAATATGATGAAAAAAAGATAGGTCCGCAAGAATTGAACAAAAAAATAATCTCTCTTGGGTATGGAGTAACTGAAAGAGAAGAAGAACCTGATAAAGAAAAAATGGCAAGAGAGCAGGAGATGCGAGATCTGAAGAATCGCACAGTATACTCATTATTGCTAACTCTTCCAGTATTGTTTCTAGCATTGCCAGAGATGCTTAGCGGAGCAGTTGAATATCCAGAACAAGTGATGCGACATTCAGGAGTTATCCAGTTTTTCCTGACTACTTGGCTGATTTATATCAACAGAGAGATATTTGTACGCGGTTTTAGGGGATTGGCTCTACGGATGCCTGGAATGGACAGTTTGGTGGCATTAGGAGTTGGAACTGCATATGTATATAGTGCCATAGTCGGATTCGAATTGCTGGATGGCGGAATGTATTACGAAACGGCTTCGCTTCTGCTCACATTCATAGTGCTCGGAAAATATCTTGAGGCGATAGCGAAGGGAAAAACTTCTGAAGCTATAAAACGCCTTATGGGATTGCAACCAAAAACCGCAGTTGTATTCAGAAATGACAGAGAACTCGTAATTCCAATCTCAGAAGTAGTGGTTGGGGATATTGTCCAAGTAAAGCCAGGGGAAAAAATACCCGTAGATGGGATAATCGTCCATGGGGAAAGCAGCATAGACGAAAGCATGATCACAGGTGAAAGCATTCCTGTGCATAAAAGGAGAGGCATGTCCGTCATCGGAGCAACGATAAACAAAACTGGATCTTTCAAATTCAAGGCAACGAAAATAGGAAGCAAAACTATGCTTGCACAGATAATCAAACTGGTTGAGGATGCTCAGGGCAGCAAGGCTCCAATACAGAAACTGGCAGACATGGTTGCAGGATATTTTGTCCAGGGAGTAATCATCCTGGCACTGCTTGCATTCGCATATTGGTATTTCATCGCAGGGCAGAGTTTTGCTTTTGCGCTCACGATACTTGTTTCAACGCTTATCATCGCATGCCCTTGTGCTATGGGACTAGCTACCCCAACTGCAGTCATGATAGGTACTGGAAAGGGTGCAGAAAATGGAATACTTTTCAAAGATGCTGAAAGCCTGGAAACACTTCATGAGGCAAAGACTATCCTGTTCGACAAGACCGGAACGATAACTAAGGGAGAAGCGATAGTAACAGACATTATACCTGTAGGCATTGAAAAGAGAGAACTTATCTGCTTGGCCGCGTCTGCTGAAAAGAATTCTGAACATCATCTTGGCCAGGCGATAGTTAAGTCTGCAAAGGCTCAGAAAATAGAATTAAAGACCCCAAATATTTTCAAGGCAATTCCTGGGTATGGCATAGCTGCAAAGATAGAAAAGCAAGTCATAATGATTGGAAATATCCCGTTAATGAAAAGAGGCAAGATTGCAATTGATAAATGGATCATAGAAAAGATGAACGAATTAGAGAATCTTGGAAAAACAGTAGTAATAGTTTCCACGGATACGAAAATAATTGGACTGATAGGCATCGCAGATACCATAAAGGAGCATTCAAAAGGGGCGATAGCCGAATTGAAGGAGAATGGATACAACACGATCATGATTACTGGAGATAACGAACGGACAGCAAAAGCAATAGCAAGCGAAGCAGGGATAGAAACTGTGATTGCGCATGTACTTCCCCAGGACAAAGCCAACGAGGTCAAAAAACTTCAGGCTACTGGCAGTAAAGTTGTTTTTGTTGGCGATGGGATAAACGATGCGCCTGCATTGGCACAGGCAGATGTCGGGATTGTGATTGGAAGCGGAACAGATGTCGCCATAGAAAGCGGAGGAGTAGTCTTAGTCAAAAACAAGTTGCAGGATATCGTAGTTGCAATAGAACTGAGCAGATATGCCCTTGGAAAAATAAAACAAAACCTGTTTTGGGCATTCTTCTATAATTCTGTCGGGATTCCCATCGCAATGGGAGTTCTTTATCCGATCAGCGGATTCCTTCTAAACCCAGTGATTGCTGGCGCGGCGATGGCATTCAGCTCGATAAGCGTGGTGCTGAACAGCCTGATTATGAAAAGCTGGAAACCAAAAAATTAGTTTTTATATTCTGCATAGCCTTCAAACAGCCAGTCTACCCCCATCTGAGTGACAGTTATATTATCAAGGAGCAGGGCATCTTTCATCAATTCTGCACCTAAACCAGCTATCGGGGTTTTCGCATCCTTGCCTCCGATTACCTTAGGTGCAATGAAAACATAGAATTTATCAATCAGTTGTTCATCAAGCATCGTTCCGTCCAATGCGCTTCCGCCTTCAAGAAGGATGGAATTAATCCCGGTTTCAGCGATCTTTTTCATGAATAAACGCAAGTCAACCTCCCCGTCTTTTCTTGGACATTGAAAGACGGTTGCCCCAAGCTTCTCGAGTTCCTTCATTTTCTTATCATTATCATGCTTTCCGCAGCCGATTATTACCATTCTTTCTGCTCTTTTGAGAACGTTTGAATCGAGAGGGATACGTAACTTAGAATCAACAATTATTCTAACTGGATTATGGCCTCCATTTATCCTGCATGTAAGCCTAGGATTATCCTTGAGAACTGTTCCAATTCCGACCATTACTGAATCATAACGATCACGAAGCTCTTGGGTATATCTCCTTGATTTCTCTCCAGAGATCCATTTTGAATCCCCTGTTCTTGTCGCGATCTTCCCGTCCAGGCTCATGGCAACCTTCATTGAGACAAAGGGCAAGTGTGTTGTAACGCGTTTAATGTAATGCTCATTAAGCTTTTTTGCTTCCTTTTCGCAGATTCCAACTACAACGTCTATTTTTGCTTTTTTAAGCTGGCTTATTCCTTTACCACTAACTTCTGGATTAGGATCTTCCATTGCGCAAACTACTCTAAGAATACCGGATTTGATTATTGCTGGAACACAAGGAGGAGTTTTCTTGTTATTATGGCAGCAAGGTTCAAGAGTCACGAACAGTGTTGCCCCTTTCAGCTGCTCTAGCCTGAGTTTCGCGATTGCTTCTATTTCTGCATGAGGCATGCCGGCTTTTTGATGATATCCAACTGCCAATGTGCGTCCATCCTTTACGATAACTGCACCTACCTTAGGATTAGGAGATGTTCTTCCTTTTTCTGCAAGAGAAAGAGCTAATTTCATTGCTTCTTCGTCCTTCATATTTTCGGATTAGGGTGTTCGGGTTTAAATATTAGAGCGGTTGAACACTGAATTTTAAATTGATGTGTGCCATAATATAATAAACTGATTGTTTAGAGTTGATTTTATGGCAGAAGGAATAATTATAGGAGACCCGATGTTTGAAAGTTCTATCAGGCATCCAGTATATGGAGATTACCATTCAAGAAGAGGAGATAAACTCTTATGCCAGCTTGAAAGTCTTAGAGAAGAACTTGGAATAAGTGGTTTAGATCCAATAAAGAAAAGCATGAAACAAGCTATTCTTGCACGTGTTGTTGAAGAATTATGTAAATGTGGTCCATATTATGCTGAAAAAGCAGGAATTGTCCATCGGGAATACTTAGAAGTAAACAAAGAAGCAATAGCTGCAACACCGAAAGGGAGAGAATTCTTAGCTGGACCACCTAAGCGTCTGAAACATTAGTTAACGTGTGTGAAATCTCTATGATAACTGTAAGAAAACCAGAACAGCTGTCAAAAGAACAGTTTGCAAATCTTCTTACAGCACGCAAACTTCAGATTTCAGCAATAGATGAAAGATACTGGAGGATTATCGGCCAGGGTTCGATAGGCAGCAAGGCAGAACAATTAAGAAGAAAAACCTGGGCAGCGCTTCAGGCAGGATTTACAATGGATCCTCGCGTTGTTCTTGCGATGGATTTTTTTGATGGATTCAGAAGGAGAGATAATATTTTTGATGAAAAAGAGATAGAAACTATTCTGAGAATTGCAAGAGAATTCAGCCTCAGTCATCCTAACGTTCCGCTTGTAATCCGTTCTTCTGCTTATGATGATGCAGAGGGAACGGGAATTTATAGTAGTGGGTTTTGCCCAAGTAATGAAAATGATCCGACAGGCAAAAAACTTATTGAAGCAATAAAAAACGTTCTTTCAAGCGAATTTTCAGAATCTGCAGTACTCCTAAGGAAAAAACTTGGAATTCCAGATGGGATGGCAGTCATTATAGAGCCTGCTTTCGGAAGATGGGTCAACCATAAAGATTATAGCCAACAGACATACGGACCAATATTAGGCGGATTAGCTCGTTCTGCAAAAGAACAACCTGCATATGCATTTTTATGCAAAGGTCTTCCGAAAGAAGCTGTAAACGGAATAGGAATACGCATAACCGAAAGCGATCAGATGCCGCTAGATTATTACATATTAAATGAAGAGAATCGAAGAATGGTGGAAACATTTTTAAGAAACGATTTTATACTCGGAGCTAACTTTCATCTAGCAAGATCCGGCGCTATGACTTTTGGAGGTTTTGAGTCCCAAGGATTATACGAACAAAACATGAGTTGGTTATTTGAAAAGCTTGCAAAATTTTCAGGCTTGTTGGGAATACAGCAATATATTGAATGGGCAGTAAGAAAAGTCGGGAATGTAATAGAGGTTGGATTGCTTCAGACTGCAGATTGTGTTGAAACTGGAAAATTCGATGAATTAAGCGAAATAGCTGAAAATGAAAAAACAGTTGTTTCGAGCAATTACGTCAAGAGAAGCGATAGATTTACTTGTGGACATATCATTTACGTGGATAGAAGAAAAGACCTGGAAAAACTTAGAGAATACAATGAAAAATACGGGCCGCACATACTTTTGATCAACGGACACATCGTACCTACTTCTGAAAAACTTAATTTGGATTACACAATGATAAGCAATACGCTGCTTCTTGGGGAATACATGTATGCGCCACAAACTGGGAGTGGAGTGAACCATAATAGTGCTCCGGAAGGCCATTTCAAAGGATTGATGGGAAAAGCAGGCATTGTATTTTGCTGCATAGAAGATAGTTTTGACCCAGGATTACTAAGGCAGTTTGAGATTACCCCAAATGGTGAAGGACCAAGGGTTTTCAAAGTAAATGTTGAATGCATCGCAAGCGAAAAACAGCAGAAATTAGTTGTGAATAATTTAGATTAATCGAGATGCCCCATTTTCTTCTTCTTTGTTTCGAGATAATGCTTGTTGAATTTATTCGGGGCAGTGTTTAGTGGGATCCTTTCGATTATTTCTATCCCATCGCCTTCCAAACCCTTCATCTTTTGTGGATTGTTCGTGATCAGCTTTATCTTCTTTATTCTGAGGAATGTGAGGATTCCTGCAGCTACTGAATAATCCCTCAGATCCGCATCGAATCCGAGCTCTTTATTCGCATCAACCGTATCCCGTCCATGCTCCTGCAATGCATATGCCTTTATCTTGTTGGCAAGGCCAATGCCTCTGCCTTCCTGGTCAAGATAGATAAGTACCCCACCTTCTTTTCCAATTAGTTCAAGCGAAGCTTCAAGCTGTGCCCTGCAATCGCATCTCAAAGAACAGAACGTATCTCCTGTAAGGCATTTGGAATGGATGCGCACATTTACTTCTTCTGATTCTCCGCTCATGAGCGCAACGTGCTCTTTTCCATCAGAGCTTTTGAATGCATAAACCTCGAATGCACCAAAGCATGTTGGAAGGTTCGCTTTGGCTATGAATTCCACTGTTTGTTTCATCTTCTCAGCCTATTTACAAGGATTATCGCTGCATCCACCGCACGTTCAGCATATTCCTTTTTCCTTTTTTCCGCATGTTCTTCAGTCGCACCAGGACCGATTATGCCAAGTGTGACTGGCTTGTTGAATTCCAATGAAAGATTGGTCAGCGCATCCGCAGCAGATTGCGCTATCACATCATCGTGTTTCGTGTCCCCTTTTATTATAGCTCCGAGTACCACGACTGCATCGTGTTTCTTGTCAATAAGAAGCTTTTTCGCAGCCAATGGAGCGTCGTATGCACCTGGAACATGCAATGTCATCCCGAGTATCGCATTTTGCGTCTTGGCTCTGACTATCGCTGATTTCTCCATTTCCTTTGTTATCTCTGGGTTGAAATCCGCAATTACCAAGCCGATAGTGATCTGTTTATCATCAGCAGATGCTTCCCCTTCATTATCTTTTCCTTGCCTTATCCCTTTTCCAGCATTCACTACTAGCGATTTAGGATCATTAACGAGCGCGATTGCGTTATGGACGTGCTTGCGTATGCGATTATCGCAAATCTCTATGAACTCCTTTTCATTCCATGCCTCGTTCTCGTGGATGAACACCTCTATTATGTGTTTATTGGTCATCAATTTGGCCTGTTGGATGCCTAATGAGGCTTCATGGCCGCATTGCGTATCTATTGGTGCGCCCCCGACCATTCCAAGCGCCATGACGATATCACAACCGTCGTCCAAAAGCTTCTTGCATTCTACAGGAAGATCTTTTATTCCTGGAACGGTTGTGCGGACTGCTGTGCAGCCACCGATTTTATCAAGTTCATCCAATGCGATAGATCCCATGTTAACTCTTGAAAACGTAGTGTCGACGATGCCAATTTTCATATTTTTTCACCTTTCCAAATTGGCAGACTTGACGCGCGCCAAGATGATCCAGATTTTCATATGTCGTTCCCTTCCAGAAAAACAATTCCATTCTTTTTGCAGTATTCTTTAACCTCTTCCTTAGACCGTGCTTTTCCTTTCCCAAGCATCTCGCAAAGAACCATTGCTGGCGGAAGACCTGCACGTTTCGCAAGCTCGATCGAAAGCTCGGTGTGCCCTCTTCTTTTTTCTATCCCACGGCTTATAAGAAGAAAAACATGGCCAGGTGTGTAGAAATTTTTTATGAAAGAGGATCGATCACAACCATTTGCCACAAGCTTTCCAAATTCGCTTATAGTAAGCGCACGGTCATTATCAGTTATGCCTGTATAGACTTTATTGTGATTTATTGAAATGGAAAATGCTGGCTTATCCCCATATGCTGTCTTCGTGCATTTCATCTCTTTTATCTGTGAAACTTCCGCGCACACGAAATCCGCGAAAAAAGGGAGCTTGAGTTTCTCTGCAGTTTCTTCGTTGGTGGCAAGGCAGATGAGCCCGCCTGCATCTTTCCTGAGAAGTTCTATTTTTTCCGGGCTGGCGCAGGCTGCATGGAACATGAGATCTGCTTCTCCTTCCCGATCATCCGAATCATAGACCGCGATAGGTTTCCCAAGCCTAAGGGATTCTAATGCTTTTTCAAGAGACACGAGAATATATTGAATGATTACGTATATATTGGTATTTACCATAAAACTAGTAATCTTAAACATCATAAATCTAACTGAAGAAAGAAAACATGGTGGAAATATGGATTACAAAATCATTTTTGCAGTGTTGCTTGTCGCAGTATTGCTGGCCGGATGTACTGGTCAAAGTACGACTGGGAAGAGTGTAACAGGATCGCAGACTGGAACGCAAACCGGCACGACTGGAACGACCGGTCAACAGACAACTCAGCAAGGAACAAGCTTGATTGGAAAGGGCTGGGCTGAGCTGGTAGGCATGGGCATCCCTATGGAATGCAAGATCACATTCAAAGGGAAAGCGACCAATGATGCGATAAAAAGCGCTGTCCTATATATGAAAGGCACGAAATTCAAGGAAGTCGTGGAAATGAACGCAGAAGGAGTAAACATCAAGACAACGATCATCTCAAAGGATGACGGAAGCATCTACATATTGTATGATGACCCTACCATGATGAATACCATGACGCAAGGAAAGATAAAATGCGATGGGATAGTTTATTCCACTAAAGAGGATTTAGAAGGTGGAGTAACTACTACGGCAGCAGTAGATACTTCTGTTCTGCAAAGCGATGATCTGGTCGGCTTGGACTGCAAGCCTGCGGTTTTCGGAGATGAGATGTTCAGCACTCCTGGAAAGATGTGCACTATGAAAGAGATAACGAATGCTCTGACTGGCGGGCAGGACATATGCGGATCGATAACCGACCCGGCGCAGAAAGACCAGTGCGAAAAAATGTTGGGGTGATCAATAACCCCTTAATTTTCTTTTTATTTGTTCAAGCCTGAATGAACTTTGCACATCAGATTTCATTTTTTTGATGTGTTTTGAGATTTTTTCGACCTTCTTCTTCAACCTGTGCACCACATGTTTTGATGTTTTTTTCTTCACTGTTTTCTTGGCAGATTTTTTCTTTGTTGCCATAATTTCACCCATAAAAATAAGAGGACTGCAGGATTACCTGCAGCAGCATTTACAGCACTTTGTTGTCTTTTTTCCTTTTTTCTTAGTTGCTTTCTTTTTTACCATGTTAATCACGAAGGGAAATAACATGGGAATATATATAATCTTTTCTTAAAAATTCAGAAATTCCATAAAAAGATTAACTGCAGCGTTTTGCTGCAGCCATTACGATTTATCTCTTTTTTCCTTTTTTCTTTTTCACTACTTTCTTTGTTTTTTTCTTTACCATTTTAATCACGAATGGGAATACAAGGATAAACCATTTAAATGTTTTGCAGAATTCCTTCAGAATTTCTCTTTTTTGCTCCGAAATCCTGGATTTTCAGCAATTTTTCTCCATCGAATATTGGTCCATCCCTGCAAACGCAAAATCCTCCAAGATCGCATGAGCCGCAGATTCCTATTCCGCATTTCATGTATCTTTCTAGGCTGAGTTGAGATTTTACTTTCGCTTCTTCGCATGATTTCGCAAGGAAATAAACCATCTTTTCAGGGCCGCATGAGAATACGCAGTCGAAATTCTTCAGTCCTTCATGTTTCGCCGCATCTACTGCGTTGCCTTTGAATCCTTTAGAGCCATCGTCAGTTGAGACGATCACTTTGGCGCCCATATCAGAAAAATATTTTTCAAGCACGACGTCCTTTTCAGTCCTTGCTGCGATGATCACAGTCACGGATTTCTTTTCTGAAATAGCTTCTTTTGCAAGGAAGTATAAGGGAACAACACCATAACCGCCACCAACCAAAAGCAATTTATCGAATTTCCTGAAATCGAACCCATTTCCAAGCGGACCACGGAAAGTAAGCTGATCGCCAACTCCGAGTTTATGGATCGCTTCGCTCACAGGACCAACTTTCGCGATTGTTAATCTTAGCGGATTAGATGAAAGAAGAGAAAAAGGGCGTTCTCCAACTCCTGGAACCCAGACCATGATGAATTGGCCGGGTTTCGCAGCTATATTCACATCAAGCTCGAATGTCTTTATGCGGTAATTCTCTTCAGTCACTTTCGCGATCTTCACTGTTTGAAAAGAAAACTCTCCTGTTTTTTTATCTGCCATGCGCTGCACCTACCAGTTCTTTTATCGATGAATAATCATGTGATTCCATCCATTCTGAAATCTCATTTGAAATCTTGGAAAATACTTTTGGTCCGCGGTAATATACTGCAGATCCGACTCCGACAGCTGATGCTCCTGCCATGAACATCTCTATCGCATCTTTTCCGTAAGTAACTCCGCCAGTCCCTATTATAGGTATTTTCACCGCTTCGTAAACATCATATACGCAACGGACTGCTATCGGCTTCATCGCAGGGCCGCTAAGCCCTCCAAATCCGAAGCTAGGAAGCTTTGCTTTCCTTTCAATATCGATCACCATGCCTGGGCCAGCAGTGTTTCCCATATTTATCGCAGATGCGCCTGCAGATTCTGCGGCTTTCGCAACTTCTCCCAATGCTGAGACGCTCGGGGAAAGCTTTGCAATTATTGGAACAGATATTGATTGCTTTACTGCGCGTATTATTTCCTTCGTGGCTTCTGGACTGCTTTGGCCAGCAAGAGTGCCAAAACCAGGAGTATGAGGGCAGGATAATGCGATTTCCAATGCATCCACTCGTATGCCTGATGATGAGATCTTCTTTGCCATCGAAGAGAGTTCGTCCGCATTTTTTCCTGCTATGTTGAATATCAGTGGGGATTTTGATTTCCATCCTGAGAATTCCTTTATCGCTTCATCTATCCCTGCGTTGGAGATTCCTACTGCATTGAGAAAACCAGAAGGCGTTTCAACTATGACTGGGGTTTCATGCCCTTTTCTTGGTTCGATGGTCACTGACTTGGTTGTTGCTGCTCCAACCCCGTTTTTCACGCACTGTTCAAGCTCCTTTTTAGTAACTCCAAGAATTCCGGAGGCAAGGATCGTTGGGTTACCCAGCTTCAGGCCTGCCAATTCTGTTGAAATGTCAATCATTGTTGCACCTAAGATATAGAAAAGCGAGCAATATTAATCCTGCCGCAACGAATGCGCCAGCCAAATTAGAACTGCCTGTTGGCCCATTTCTGGATATATTGAACTCCTACGCAAAGAGGACGAGACAACTCACTTATTTTATTTTGCAGCGCTGTTGCAACAGACTGCATAAACTTTTCTTCTGGAACCCGCGACGGCTTTTTTCCGAATTTCAATTCGATCAGCTCCATAAGTTTCCCGAATTTGTCTGAATCCCGTTCATTCCCATTTATTGTTGCTGCTG
>Ga0233425_10005999_pt1 | contig 18508 bp, 13 predicted proteins | sample Watercolumn_Towu_2_FD_181712 | JGI IMG/M metagenome (GOLD analysis project Ga0233425, IMG submission 181712) | Freshwater microbial communities from Lake Towuti, South Sulawesi, Indonesia - Watercolumn_Towuti2014_140_MG | ecosystem: Environmental > Aquatic > Freshwater > Lake | place... | reverse complement strand
TTCGCCGGCTATGGCGTCGATGCGCCCGAGCGGCAGTGGAACGACTTCAAGGGCATGGACCTGAAGGGCAAGGTGCTGCTGGTCATCGTCAACGACCCGGATTTCGGCGCGCCCGAGGGGCATCCGGTGGCAGGCCGGTTCGACGGCAACGCCATGACCTTCTACGGCCGCTGGACCTACAAATTCCAGGAGGCGGCGCGCCAGGGGGCGGCGGCGGTGCTGGTGATCCACGACACGGCCGGCGCCGGCTATGGCTGGAGCGTGCTGGAGGGGTCGTCGACGGCGCCCAAATTCGACATCGTGCGCGCCGATCCGGACGCGGAGCGGGTGCCGGCGCAGGGCTGGATCCAGGGGCCGGTCGCCGAGCAGCTGTTCGCCGATGCGGGCCTCGACTATGCGGCCCTGCGCGAGGCGGCGCGGACGCCGGAGTTTTCGCCCGTGACGCTGGACGGGGTGACGATGTCGATCGACTTCGGCCAGACCGCCGACCGGATCGAGAGCCGCAACATCCTGGCGCGGATTCCGGGGGCGGCGCATCCGGAGGAGACGGTGCTGTACGGCGCCCACTGGGACGCCTACGGCCGGGCGACGCCGGTGGGCGACGACGACATCTACAACGGCGCCGTCGACAATGCGACGGGCGTGGCCGGGCTGATCGAGCTGGCGCGGCTGTTCAAGGCGGGCCCGCCGCCCGAGCGGTCCGTGGTGTTCGCGGCCTGGACGGCGGAAGAGGCGGGGCTGCTGGGGGCCGAATACTACGCCGCCAATCCGGTCTGGCCGCTGGAGACGACGGTGGCCAACATCAATATGGACAGCTTCCTGCCGGGGACCGAAGTCTCGCCGCAGATCGTGGTCATGGGGGCGGGCAAGAGCCAGACGGACGCCTGGCTGGAGCGGCGGGCGACGGAACAGGGCCGGACCCTGATCCCCGATCCGGCCCCGCAGGCGGGCGGCTTCTATCGCTCGGACCATTTCCCGCTGGCGAAGAAGGGCGTGCCGGCCCTGTTCGGGGCGGCGGGCTTCACCGGGCATAACGAGGCCAGCCGAGACTATGTGGCGAACCGCTATCACAAGCCGTCGGACGAATGGACGCCGGACTGGGTGATGGATGCGGCGGCGGTGGACGTGGACCTGCTGTACGCCGTGGGCCGCGATCTGGCCGACAGCGGCGACTGGCCGGAGTGGAATCCGGGGGCCGAGTTCGAGGCGGCGCGGCAGGCCTCGGCGGGGCGGCGGCAGTAGGTGACGGACGCCGTCCGGGCCGGTAGGACGGCCCCATGACCGACCTCCCCGACATCCACGGCCTCTGCCCGCCGCGCTTCGCCGCCGTGAAGGACGCCTTCGCCGCCAATTTCACCGACGCGCCGGAGGGGCTGAACGAACAGGCGGCGCGGTTCAGCGTCTGCATCGGCGGCCAGACCCTGGTCGACCTGTGGGCCGGATGGGCGGATGCGGCGAAGACGGTTCCGTATGGCGCGCGCACGCTGACGCCGGTGTTCTCGACCGGCAAGGCGGTGATGTCCCTGCTGATCGCGAGCTGCGTCGAGCGCGGACTGCTGGACTATGAACGGCCGGTGGCGAGCTATTGGCCGGCGTTCGGACAGGCGGGCAAGGCGGCGATCACCGTCGGCCAGATGATGAGCCATCAGGCGGGCCTGCCGGGCTTTTCCGAGACGGTCGATCCGGCGATCTGGTTCGACCGTCAGGCGGTGTTGGACAGGCTGTGCGCCCAGGCGCCGATGTGGCCGCCGGGCACGGCCTCGGGCTATCACCCGATCACCATCGGCTTCCTGGCGGGGGAACTGTTCCGCCTGGTCGACGGGCGCAGCATGGGCGCGGCCCTGCGCGAGGATTTCGCCGAGCCGTTCGGGCTCGACCTGTGGATCGGCCTGCCCGAGGCCGAGCACGGCCGGGTGGCGGCCCTGCGCAAGCCGGCCTCGGCGCCCGATCTGGGGACCATAGACGCGATCAAGACCTCGGCCTTCCTCGACAAGGGATCGGCTCCGGGCGGGCGCGGCTCGACCGAGTGGCGGACCATGGAGCTGCCCTCCGCCAATCTGCACGGGACGGCGCTGGACCTGGCGCGGATCATGGGGGTGCTGGCCAATGGCGGAACGCTGGAGGGCCGGACCGTCCTGTCGCCGGGGGTGCGGGCGGAGATGCTGCGCGAGCGGATTCACGGCCGCGACAAGGTGGTGCCGTTCGACGTCAGCTGGGCGGCGGGGCTGATGCGCAACGAAGGTCTGCATATCTTCGGCCCCAATCCGACGGCGGTCGGCCATTGCGGCTGGGGCGGAAGCTGCGCCTTCGCCGATCCGGACGCCCGGGTTTCGGGGGCCTATGTGATGACGCGGCAGTCGCCCTATCTGGTCGGCGACCCGCGGGCGCAACGGTTGATCGGGGCGCTTTACGAGGGACTGTGAGTCCGCCTCGGCGCCGTCAGGCCGCCGATGAGTCCGGCCAGCACGGCCAGGGCCGCGCAGGTCAGGATGACCACGCGGAAGGCGGCGTGGAACGCCTCGGCGGCGGCGGCTTCGAGGTCGGCGCCGGCCATGACCCGGCCCAGCAGGGCGCGGGCGTCGGGGTCGTCGGCGCGGGCGACGAAGACGGCGGACAGGACGGCGCCCAGCAGGGCCACGGCCAGCAGGCCGGCGACGCGGGCGACGGCGTTGTTGACCCCCGAGGCTATGCCCGTGTGGCCCGGCGGAACCGCGCCCATGACGGCGGCGGTCAGGGGGCCGACGGCCAGGGTCATGCCGACCGCCATCACCGTCATTCCCGCCAGCGGCCCGTCGACATAGCCGGCGCCGGGTCCGGGCAGGGCCAGAAGGGCGAGGCCGGCGCCGGCGAGGATCGGTCCGACGCTGAGCGACAGCCGCGCCCCGAACCGGTCGGCGAGCCGGCCGGCGTAGCCCGAGAACAGGCCCATGACGAAGGCGAAGGGAAGCATGGCGGCGCCGGCCAGGGTGGCGCTGAAACCCTGCACCCGGATCAGGTCGTAGGGCAGGAAGAACATCGCCCCGCTCAGCGCGAAATAGAGCAGCAGCGTCAACAGGTTGATTCCGCTGAATACGGACGATCGGAACATCCCCAGCGGCATCATCGGATGCGTCTCGCGCGCCTCGGCCCACAGGAAGGCGGCGAGCAGGAGCATCCCGCCGATCAGGCCGGCGATGATCGACGGATCGCGCCAGCCGAGATCGGGCGCGGCGGTCAGGCTCCAGGTCAGGGCGCCGAGGCCGGTCATGGCGAGCAGGGCGCCGGGCCAGTCGAGGCCGCGGGCGGCGTCGTCGCGGCTCTCGGGCACGGCCCTGAGGGTGACGAGGACGGTCAGCAGGGCCAGGGGGACGTTGATCCAGAAGATGAAGCGCCAGTCGGCCTGATCCGCCAGCCAGCCTCCGACCAGCGGCCCGACCATGCCGAAGATCGCCCCCGCCCCGGCCCAGGTCCCGAAGGCCTTGCCGCGTTCGCCGGGCGGGAAGGCCGCACCGATGACGGCCAGGGCGCCGGGGGTCAGCAGGGCCGCGCCGATCCCCTGCAGCGCGCGCCCGGCGATCAGCAGCTCGACCGTCGGGGCCAGGCCGCAGGCGATGGAGGCCAGGGCGAAGACGGCGACGCCGATCAGGAAGACCCGCCGCCGCCCGAACCGGTCGCCCGCCGCCCCGCCGATCAGGACGAGGGCGCCGAGGGTGAGAAGATAGGCGTTCGACACCCACTGCGCGGCGGCCGGACCGGCGCCGAGGTCGCTCTGGATCGAGGGCAGGGCCACGCCCAGGGCCGAGCCGTCGATGAAGGTCAGGCTGGAACCGAGGACGGTCGCGGCGAGGATCCAGCGCTTGCGGGCGGGCGACAACGATTGACCGGCCATGACTCGCCCCTCGTGGAGCGCGACGCTAGGCCGGTTCCGCAGAACGCTTCAAGGCCTCGCGCGCAGCACGGTGGCGGAAGAAGGCCGCGGCGGCGAACACCCCGGCCCCGCCCCAGATGAAGGCGAAGCTGATCACGCGCAGGGGCGTCAGCGCCTCGCCGGCCCAGACGCCGACGGCGAACTGGAGGGTGGGGGCGAGGAACTGGATGAAGCCGATGGTCGACAGCGGCAGGCGGCGCGCCGACCAGGCGAACAGGGCCAGCGGCAGGACCGTGGCCGGGCCGTTGGCGAGGGCCCACAGGGTGTTGACCGGACTGTCGAAGGCCACGCCCGCGCCCGTGTGCTGGAGCCACAGAACCCAGGCGAGGCCGAACGGGACCAGCAGCAGGCATTCGACCAGCAGGCCGGCCTGGGCGTCGATGGGGACGCGCTTGCGGATGACGCCGTAGCTGGCGAAGCTGAGGGCCAGGACGATGGAGATCCACGGCGGACGGCCCAGGGCCGCGGTCTGGAAGCCCACGCCGATCGCGGCCAGGCCGATGGCGACCCAGCCCCATTTGTCGATCTTCTCGCGGAACAGCCACAGGCCCACGACCATGTTGAGCAGCGGGTTGATGTAGTAGCCGAGGCTGGCTTCCAGTGTGGCGTGGTGCGTCGTGGCCCAGACGTAGAGGCCCCAGTTGACCCCGATCAGCAGGGTCGAGAGGGTCAGCCAGCCGAGGGTTTTCGGCGAGGCGAAGACGGCGCGCACCTGACCGCCCTGGCCGGCGAGGAAGACCAGCAGGCCCGCGACCGCCACGGCCCAGAGGGCGCGGTGGGCGAGGATCTCCATCGCGTCGAAATGCAGATCGCCCTGGGCCATGAACAGCAGGGGCATGAAGCCCCACATGACATAGCAGCCGAAGGCGGAGAGCAGGGCGGCGCGGGGGGCGGCTACAGGTGAGATCGCGTGTGCCATCCGGCGTCCTCGCTCCCCTCACCGCTTACCACGGCGAATGCCGGGCCCAGATACAGGCGCCGGCGTTGGCCGAGGAGAGCTTTGACGAACACATCGGGGAGGACTGTGTTCGTGACTGGGTCCCGGATTGGCTGCTGCGCGCCGCGCTTCGCGTCGCCGGGATGAGCGGAAGTCGTTCTAGACCGTAATGCTTCGATACCCCGACGACGGCTTGATCATGCCCGTCTCGTCCAGCAGCTGGGCGATCTGGACGGCGTTGAGGGCGGCGCCCTTGCGCAGGTTGTCGGAGACGATCCACAGCGACAGGCCGTTTTCGACGGTCGGATCCTTGCGGATGCGCGAGACGTAGACGGCGTGCTCGCCGGCGGCGTCGACGGGGGTGATGTAGCCGTCGTGCTCCTGCTTATCGATGACCATGACGCCGGGCGCCTCGCGCAGGATGGCGCGGGCCTCGTCGGGCGAGATGGGCCGGTCGAACTCGAGGTTCACGGATTCGGAATGGCCGACGAAGACGGGCACCCGCACGCAGGTGACGGTCAGTTTGATGTCGGGATCGAGGATCTTGTGCGTCTCCTTCCACATCTTGGCTTCCTCATCGGTGTAGCCGTCGTCGAGGAAGGACCCGATGAAGGGGATGACGTTGAAGGCGATCTGTTTGGGGAACAGCTTGGGACGGGCGTCGCCGAGGCCGTAAATGGCCTTGGTCTGGTTCCACAGCTCGTCCATGCCCGCCTTGCCGGCGCCCGAGACCGATTGATAGGTCGAGACCACGGCGCGGGTGATCTTCGCCGCGTCATGCAGGGGCTTGAGCGCCACCACCAGCTGGGCGGTCGAGCAGTTTGGGTTGGCGATGATGTTCTTCTTCTTCGCCAGCTTGATGTCGTCCGGGTTCACCTCGGGCACGATCAGGGGCACGTCCGGGTCCATGCGGAAGGCGGACGAATTGTCGATGACGATGGGGCCGGCCGCGCCGATCTTCTCGGACCAGGCGCGCGAGGCGTCGCCGCCGGCGCTCATCAGCACCAGATCGACGGTCGAGAAATCGAACAGTTCGATGTCCTCGCATTTGATGGTCCTGTCGCCCCAGGACACCTCGACGCCCTTGGACTTGCGCGAGGCGACGGCGTGCATGGTCTCGACGGGGAAGTTGAGCTCCTCGAGGATGTTCAGCATTTCCCGGCCGACATTGCCGGTGGCGCCTACGACGGCGACGCGATAGCCCATATTGGTGTGTCCTTCGGACGCGCTAACGCTCGCCGCGCGGCGGCTCGCTGCTTGAGCGCAGATTGTGATGGTTTGCCTATGTGGGCTTTCGCGGGCGCGAAGCAATCGCTTTTCAGCGGTCGCGGGCGCCGCTAAGCCCGAGAACGATGCCCTCACGCATACGCACCGCTTATGACCGTCGTTTGGCCGACGGCCGGCTGACCCCCGATCCGTCGCAGGTTGTCGTCGTCGAAGCCCTGTCGCGGCTGGAGAAGGACCTGCGCAGGAAGGCTCCGCTGGGCGGGCTGTTCGGACAGGACGAGGTGCGCGGCGTCTATCTGTGGGGGCCGCCGGGGCGGGGCAAATCCATACTGATGGACCTGTTCTACGCCTGCGCGCCGGAGCGGCGGAAGACACGGGCCCATTTCCACGCCTTCATGGCCCGGGTGCACGATCTGATCCGGCAGTGGCGCGAGGGCGACGCCGCGGCGCGCCGGACGCTGTTCGGCCGGTGGAGGGGCGACGATCCAATCAAGCCGGTGGCGCAGCTGATCGCCTCCGAGGCGCGGCTGCTGTGTTTCGATGAGCTGCAGGTCACCGACATCGCCGACGCCCTGATACTGGGCCGGCTGTTCGAGGCCCTGTTCGAGGAGAATGTGGTGCTGGCGGTGACCTCGAACCGGGCGCCGGACCAGCTGTACCTGAACGGTATCAACCGCGAACTGTTCGTCCCCTTCATCGATCTGATCGAGGAAAGATGCGTCGTCGTCAGCGTCTCGGGCGCGCACGACTGGCGGCTGGACCGGCTGATGGGGGACAGGGTGTGGTTCGCGCCCGCGGATGCGGCCTGCCGCGCCGCCTTCGAGGCCCTGTGGACGGACCTCAAGGGCGATCAGGAAGAATGTCCGGCGCATCTCAAGGTGCTGGGCCGCGACGTCGTGATCGAACGGACCGACGGGGGACTGGCGAGAGCGACCTTTGCGGAACTCTGCGCGACGGCGCTGGGGCCGCAGGACTATCTGGCCATTGCGGAACGGTTCCACACCCTGTTCATCGAGGACGTGCCCGTTCTGGGTCCCGCCAACCATCACGAGGCGCGGCGGTTCGTGACGCTGATCGACGCCCTGTACGAGGCGGGGACGCGGCTGGTGGTCCTGGCGGAGGCGGCGCCCGGCGCCCTGTATCAGAAGGGCGTCGGCGCCTTCGAATTCGAGCGGACGGTGTCGCGGCTGAACGAAATGTCGGGCGCGGAGTGGCTGGCGCGGGAAAGAACGTCGTAAGGTGCCGTCCTGATTCCGCGGGGCCCGTCGGCCCACAGTTCGCAGTTCCGGAGATCTGCCATGCGCCTGCCCGTCCTGTTCGCCGTTCTCGCCCTCGGCGCCGCCTCTCCCGCCCTGGCCCAGACTCCGGCCCCCGCGGCGCCCGCCGTCGCGACCAAGGGCGTCGTCGTGGCCGACGCCCGGACCTGGCTGATCGGACTGGGCGGCTCGGTGGCCGAGCCGACGGCGGAGGCCGGGGCCCAGACCCTGACGATCGCCGACCAGCCGCTGCCGTGGACCCTGACCTTCTACAACTGCGCCGGCGCCGGCCTGTGCGACGACGTGCAGTTCAGCGCCGTCTTTTCCGGGCCGATCACCGTCGATCAGATCAACGCCTGGAACCGCGACAACCGCTATCTGAAGGCCTTCTTCGTGCCGGGCGCGACCCCCGAGACGGCCGGAGCCGTGGCCCAGTACGACGTGATCCTGCCCGCGACGGGGACGGAGCAACTGCAGGAGCCGACGGTGGTCTGGTTGCAGATGCTGCGCCAGTTCGCGCAGAGCCTGGCGCAGGCGGCGGCTCCGGCGGCGGCGAATTAGATCGTTCAGGCCTTCTCCGTCAGGCGGGCGAGCAGTTCGTCCAGCTGTTCGAACTGTTCGGGCAGGCCTTCCTCCGCGCCGTGGCCTGCCTCGAGGGCCGCTTCCGAGGGGTAGAGCTCGTGCACCGTCAGGAAGGTCTTGCCGTCCCTTTCCTCGAAGGTGACCGTGGTCACGGCGCCGTCCTCGTCTTCCTCATTCGTCCAGACGAGGCGCGAGGGCGGCGTCACCTCGAGGTATTTGCCGTAGAAGGCGAAGGCCGAGGCTTCGTCCTGACCGAAGGCGAGCCGGTAGCCTCCCCCGGTGCGGACGTCCATCTCGCACGACAGCAGGGGCACGCCGATCGACCGCGGCGCCCACCACTGTTTCATCAGCTCGGGCGTGGTCCAGGCCTCGAACACGATGCGCGGCGGGCCGTCGAAGGTGCGGGTGACGACCAGTTCGCGGTCGGACGTTCGTTCTATCCTGGTGGGGTTAGCCATCGGTCTGCTCCCTGAGTTTCAAATTCTCGACCACCTGATCCAGCGCGTCGAAGCGCGCGGCCCAGAGCTGGCGGTAGGTCTCGATCCATGCGGCCTCTTGCTCGAGCCGGCGCCGGCCCAGCCGGCATCGCCGCACGCGGCCGATCTTTTCGGTCGTCACGAACCCCGCATGCTCGAGGACGCCGACGTGCTTCTTCATGCCCGTCAGGGTCATGTGGAATTTGTCGGCCAGCTCGGTGATCGAGGCGTCCGACCGTCCCAGCTGCTCCAGCACCCCGCGCCGGGTGGCGTCGGACAGGGCCGAGAAGGAGGCGTCAAGGTGGGCGGGTGAACACTGAACCATGTGGCTCAGTGTTGGCGGGAAAGCCGGCGGCGTCAAGGGGCGTCCGCGCCCAAGGAAAAAGGCCCCGGATCGCTCCGGGGCCTTTTGTCTGGTTGCGACGGGGAGGCTTAAGCGAGACTTCCGTCGATGTCCTTGCAGGCCTGGATCAGGCCGTTCACCGACTCGACCGACTTGGCGAACATGGCCTTTTCGTCGTCGTTGGTGGTGAACTCGACCACCTTCTCGACGCCGGCGGCGCCGATCAGGGCGGGGACGCCGACGTAGAGGTCCTTGAGGCCGTATTCGCCCGATAGCCAGACGGCGCAGGGCAGGACGCGCTTCTGGTCCAGCAGATAGCTCTTCGCCATGGCGATGGCGCTTTCGGCCGGGGCGTAGAAGGCCGAGCCGGTCTTGAGCAGGGCGACGATCTCGCCGCCGCCCTTGCGGGTGCGATCGACGATGGCGTCGAGTTCGGCCTGCGACAGGAAACCGGCCTTGACCGCGTCAGGCAGGGGCAGGCCGCCGATGGTCGAGTGGCGCACCATCGGCACCATGTCGTCGCCGTGACCGCCCAGCGTCCAGGCGTGGATGTCCTGCACCGAGACGCCGGTCTTTTCAGCCAGGAAGTAGGCGAAGCGGGCCGAGTCGAGCACGCCGGCCATGCCGACGACCTTCTCCTTCGGCAGGCCCGAGAATTTCTGCAGGGCCCAGACCATGGCGTCGAGCGGGTTGGTGATGCAGATGACGAAGGCGTTGGGGGCGTGCTGCTTGATGCCCTCGCCGACGGCCTTCATGACCTTCAGATTGATGCCGATCAGGTCGTCGCGGCTCATGCCCGGCTTGCGCGGCACGCCGGCGGTGACGATGCAGACGTCGGCGCCCGCGATGTCGGCATAGTCGTTGGCGCCCTTCAGCGAGACGTCGGTCCCGATGACGGCGGTGGCCTCGGCGATGTCCAGCGCCTTGCCCTGAGGGGTGCCTTCGGCGATGTCGAACAGGATGACGTCGCCCAGCGCCTCACGCGCCGCGACATGGGCCAGGGTGCCGCCGATCATGCCGGCGCCGATAAGGGCGATCTTCGCGCGAGCCATATATGTCTCCTTGGGCCTATCGCGCTTCGCGCGACTTGAGGCCATTTGTTGGGGGGGGCCATCGCGCTTCGCGCTACTTGAGGCCCGTGTGACAGGGTGGGGAGGGAACCGTGGCGGCGGTCTAGACCCGCTCGCTTTCGCCTGCAACCGTAACGCCGCGTCACCCGGAGCCGTCATGGCCAGCCTGCCCGAAATCGTCGCCGCCGAAGACACGCCCGCCGACCTGATCACGGTCGTCGACGAGACGACGGTGCGCGCCGAGGTCGAGGCCTGGCGGGCGAAGGTCCTGCGGCGGCCGGGCCTGTGGGACCGGGCGACGCGCGGGACGCAGGAGCGGATCAACCGGATCATCCCCGAGCGGGTGCACGCTGTCGTCACCGCCGGCGTCGAGGCGATGACCAAAGGCATCCTGTTCGGCTCGGACCTGGTCCGGACCCGGCCGCGGGCCGAGGGCTCGCTGGCCGCGCGGGAGATGAGGGCGCGGTCGATGATCCGGACCTATCGCACCACCGCCGGGGTCGAGGGCGGGGTCGCCGGAGCGGGCGGCTTCCTGCTCGCGGTGGCGGACTTTCCGGCCCTGACGGCGATCAAGGTGCGGATGCTGGGCGACATCGTCGGCGCCTACGGCTGGGGCGGGGACACGGTCCGCGAGCGGCTGTTCGTGCTGCACATCTTCCATCTGGCCTTCGCCAGCGCCAAGCGGCGGCCCGAGGCGCTGGCCGAGCTGGAACGCTGGATCGCCGGCCGCGACCAGCCGCAGGCCATGACGGACTACGACTGGCGGCGGTTCCAGATCGAGTATCGCGACCATATCGACCTGGCCAAGATGGCCCAGCTGATCCCCGTCGTCGGCGCCCCGATCGGTGCAGTGGTCAACTGGCGGCTGGTGGACCGGCTGGGCGAGACGGCGATGATGGCCTGCCGGATGCGGTGGATGGCCGAGGCGGGCTAGAGTTCGTCCAGCAGCAGCCGGGCGGCGACCAGCGCTCCGTCGACGCGGATGGTCGGCCCGACCGCGGCCGCGCGGGCCTGCATCTCCGGCGCGAGCGCCGTCGCGAGGGCGGCGGACAGGGACTCCAGGGTCGGGGTCGGGCCGTCGTGCGCCACGCCGACGCCCAGTCCGGCCACGCGGGCGGCCCAGTACGGCTGGTCGACGATCTGGGGGACGATGACCTGCGTCGCGCCGGCGCGCGTGGCGGTCGTCGTCGTGCCCGCGCCGCCGTGGTGGACGACGGCGGCCATGCGGGGGAACAGGGCCTGCTGGTTGACGTCGCCGGTCAGGAAGACGTCGTCGCCATCGTCGAGCGGGGCCGCCTCGACCCAGCCGCGGGCGAGAACCACGCGGCGGCCATGCGCCCGGGCCGCCTCGACCGCGATGCGGGCGGCTTCCCGCGTCGACGGCAGGGCGATGCTGCCGAAGCCGACATAGACGGGCGGGGCGCCGGCCTCGATGAAGGCCTCGAGATCGGCGGCCAGAGGGCGGGCGTCCGGCAGGATCCAGGCCCCGGTCTGGACGGCGTCGCAGAGGTCGGTCGGCTCCCACGGCCACAGGACGGGATCCGAGGCCAGCAGCGGACGGTCGGTGAAGACGAGGTCGCGGACATTGTCCGTCGCCGGCAGGCCGACGGCGGCGCGCTGGCCGTTCACCGCCTCGCCGAACAGGCCGTTCATGGCCGCGATGTTCAGCGTCCAGAGGTCGCGGGGATCGGTCGTCTCCGGCGGGTGCGGATAGCCCGGATAGGGGAACGGCCGATGGTGTTCCGAGGGCAGGAACAGGGGGCAGAAGGTCACGTGCCGGTATTGAAGGCCCCGCTTTTCGGCGACGCACTGCGCGGCGGCCGCCGAGGGCATCAGGCCGGTGGCCACGATGGCGTCGCAGCCGTCGGCGGCGGCGCCGATCGCCTCATACTGGGGCCCGATCATCCGCGCCGCGTGCTGGGGGACGCCGTCCGCAGGCCGCGTCTTCGCCGCCTCGATCCATTCCCGGACCGGGGTGAAGGCGGGGGCCAGGGGGACGCCAGCGCGGGCCAGCAGGTCGACGAATTCCTGATCCGGCGGGGCGGAGACGACCGCCTCGGCGCCGAGCGACTGCAGCGCCACGGCCAGACCGACCAGGGGTTCGACGTCGCCGCGGGAGCCGTAGGTCGACAACAGGATACGCATGGGGGAGCCCTCCTTCGTTCAAGGGCTCCGCAGTCTGCGCATAAAAACGCGTTCGACCATTCTTGAACGAAACTGTTTTGACCCCAACTCCAGTCTGGCCTCAGGGCGTATCGGCGTCCTCGCGCGCCGAGGCCCGGGTGTTCAGGCGGCGAGCGGCGATCGCCCCCGCCAGGAACAGGGCGCCCACGGCGAGGAAGGACGCGGCGCGAATGACGCCCTCCAGCCGGGCGAGGTCGAACAGCATGACCTTGGCCGCCGTGAACAGCAGCACCGCCAGACCCGCCCAGCGCAGGGCGACGTCGCGACGGGCCGCGCCCAGACTCAGGACCGCGAGGCCGAACACCGCCCACAGGGCCGAGAAGGTCCAGGTCTCCAGCCCGCCGCCGGGCGTCGGGACGCTCATGGCCCCGCCATGGAAGACCCAGCGGATCAGCAGGGTCATCAGGGCGAACAGGATGCCGACGGTCCCCGCCGTCGCGGCCCTGCCCATGGGCCCTCGCGCGGGCTGCAGGCTGGCCATGGCCGCGGCCCCGAGGGCGTAGAGGCCGAAGAGCAGGACGGCGGCCGGAACGGAGGCCAGGGGCGCGGTCATCGGGCCCCACCACGGGCTGGCGTAGAGGCCGAACACCAGGGCGGCCAGAGCCATGGCGGCCCAGGTCAGGGCGGGCGAGGCCCGTCTGAGCCATTCGGTGCGGGCGGAGGCGGCCATGATCCGGTCGGTCAGCAGCAGGCGGGCCGCGGCGAGGCCGACGACCGCATAGGCCGCGGCCTCCGCAGGCCCGATCTGCCCCACGGCCATGGCCGGCCCCTGGAAGGCCCAGCGGATCAGATGCAGCACGAGGACAAGGGCGATTCCGAAGGCGACGGCGAGGGCCGCGCGGCCCAGGGCGATGGATTTGCGGCTGACGGCCCAGGCCAGGACCGCGCCGACGGCGTAGAGGCCGAAGACCAGGGCTCCGTCCGCGATCGCCAGCGGGGCCTGCGACAGGCCCCACCACGGACTGGCCAGCAGGCCGAACGTCAGGCCGGCGAAGACCAGGGCGGCCCAGCCGATGGGCGGAGCGGCCCGGCCCAGCCAGACCGCCAGCGGGTGGTTGAACCGGTCCTGGGCGAAGGCTCGCACCGTCGCAAGCAGGAGGACGGCGTAGGCGCAACCCTCGGCGCGGCCGATCCCGGCGACGCCCATGTCCGCGCCCTGGAACAGGTGACGCACGGCCAGCAGGGCCCAGACGAAGGCGAACAGGGCGCCCGTCGCGGCCCAGAGCCGGGCCCACCGGTCCATCGGCCGCCGACGCGCGGCGCAGACGGCCAGTAGGGCGGCGGGGGCCAGGAAGGCGACGATCAGGGTGTTGAGCACGGGCAGGCCGACCGGAGGCGCGCCGAGGCCCCACCACGGATTCCACAGCAACCCCTGAACGAAGAGGCCGTGGATCGCGCCGGCGCAGACGACGATGCCGGTGCGCCAGCGGGCGATGGGACCATCGTCCGCGCGCTGGCGCGACACCAGCAGCACGCCGGCGGCGAGCACGAGAAGGGTGCGCAGGGAGGCCTCGAACAGGCCGCCGGACGCGGCGTCCGGTTGGGCGCCGGTCAGGATGACGTGCAGGCCGATGAACAGGCCGGTCAGCAGGACCATGAGGGCGGCCGTGGTCTGGGCCTCGATCTCGTTGCGGTTCGGCGCGCGCGGGTTCGGCGTCATCCGGGCGGCGAGCCAGAGCAGGGCCGCGGAGCCGACGGAGACGGCGAGGGTGAAGGCCAGGGACAGCCGTCCTGCGAGCGCGGCGCCGATGAAGTCGGGACGGAACATCGTCGCCAGGGTGAACAGCCCGGCCGCGACGCCGGCCTGCGCCAGACCGGCCCACGACAGGCGGCCGGAGGCGAGCGCGAGAACCAGGGCCGCCGCGGCGAAGGCGAGCGGCTCGAACTGCGGAAGGACCGCCGCGTGGATCGACAGGAAGGCCAGCTCGGCGGCGGCAGCGAGCCACAGGACCAGCCCCCGGTCGCGCAGGACGTCCTCGACGCGTCGGACGATCAGGACGGCGGTCGCGAACAGGGCGCCGCTCAGGATGGCCGCCGGCAGCCAGGCCAGCTGCATCCCGGCCGCATCCAGCAGGGGCCAGGCGAGGTTGGCGAGGACGGCGACGCCGACGCCGCCGACGCCAAGCAGGGTCGTGCGGGCGGCGGGCGGAGAACCCAGGGCTGCGGCGAGGGCGGCGACGGGGATCAGGGCGGTGAGGCCGTGGATCCACGGCTGGCAGGCGCCGAAGGCGGGGTGGCGTCCGTCCAGGGCAAGGGTCGCAAGCGTGGCGAACACGGCCACGGCGACGGGCGCGGCGAAGACTCCCGCCGGCGCCAGGCCCAGCGCGACGATCGCGGCCCCGAGGGCCACAAGGGCGCCGGAGACGAGGACGGCCGCCGGCAGGTGCGCGACGCCGCCCGGATCACCCGTCCACAGCTGGACCGAGAGCAGGCTGGCGAAAACAAGGGCGGCGGCGGGCTGGCGGAAGAAGAGTTTCGCTTGCGGGTCGGCGGGGTCGTCCTGCCGGTTGGCGCGGCGCCAGAACGCGGTGCAGGCCGGACCGGCCGCGGCCAGAAGCAGCAGCAGGGCCGCACCGCCGCCGAACGCCCCGGACAGGCTCCAGACGAGCAGGCCTCCCAGGGTCATGAAGCCGGCCTTGCCCCACAGCCGGGCGGCGCTGATGACGAAGCCGGTGACGCCGATGAGAAGGGCCCAGGCCAGAAGGGCGGTCGGCGACCAGACCGATATGCCGGTGACCCAGGGCGTGATCACCGCCCCGAACAGGGCGAGCAGGGCCAGGGGCTCGCCGTGACGGAGCGCAAGGCCGAGAAGCCCGAGCGAAACGGCGCCCGCCAGCATGGCGGCGACCGGGAAGGGGATCAGGCCGTACAGGGAATGGGCGGCGCAGACGGCGCCGTACAGGGTGACGGCGCCCGCGCCGGCGGCGACGGCGGCGGCCAGCAGATGCCGTCCGCCCGGCGCCTGCTTCTGGCGCAGGATCCATTCGCTGGCGGCGATCATCAGGCCGCCGAGACCGACGGCCGCGGCGATGCGCAGGGGCGGGGTGAAGACGCCCTGCTGGGCGGCGTAGACGACCAGCAGCAGGCCGCCGAGCGCGAGGCCGCCGCCGCCGATCCAGGCGAGGCCGTTCTCGGCCAGCCAGGTGGAGACCGAGGTCCATTCCATCGGCTTCGACGGCGGCGGGGCGGGGCGAGGTTCCGGCCGCCGCTGCGGCGGGACGGGGCGACGGGCGAACTCCGTCACCCGCGGCGGCGGCGCGGACGGCGGCGTCACGGGCGTGCTGACCCTCGCGGAGGGCCGGAGTTCGGCGACGCTGGCGGCGGGCGCCGGGGCCGCGGCGGGCCGTGTCACGGGCGGCGCTGCGGGCCGCACCGCATCGGGCAGGGCGTCCCGGGAGCCGAGGGCCTTGCCGAGCAGGGCCTCGAGCCGTTTGAGGGCCTCGCCCTGACGGTAGACGACGACCGCCAGGATGATGATCACAAGCCAATGCAGCATGGCGGCCCCCTCGACACGCGCGACCCGGCGCCCCGGTCACCCGCTACGGCTATCCTGGATTGAGATACAACACCTTAAACGCGACACTCCATGGCCGGAGGATGCGCGGGCGCGTTGGTCGATAACCTCAGCTGTTTCCAACGACAAAGTTTATCGATTTTCCTTTCTGCGGAAGCGGGCATAGGGTCGCTTCCAATCGCGCTCGACGCAGGAGGAAACCATGGACGGAAACGCTGGCGGCCCCACTCCCCTGAACGATCCGAAGAAGGAGCCCGCGGCGCTGCGGAGCCTGCTGGGGCGGACCAACCGCGACTGGTGGCCCAACCAGCTGGCCATCGACATCCTGCACCAGAAGGGGCGGACCGGCGACCCGATGGGCGACGGCTTCAACTACGCCCGGGCCTTCAAGTCGCTGGACTATGCGGCGGTGAAGCGCGACCTCCACGCCCTCATGACCGACAGCCAGCCCTGGTGGCCGGCGGACTACGGCCACTACGGCCCCTTCTTCATCCGCATGGCCTGGCATTCGGCCGGGACGTACAGGACGGGGGATGGCCGGGGCGGCGCCGGCTCCGGACAGCAGCGGTTCGCACCGCTGAACAGCTGGCCGGACAACGGCAACCTCGACAAGGCGCGGCGTCTGCTGTGGCCGATCAAGCAGAAATACGGGGCCAGCCTGTCGTGGGCCGATCTGATGATCCTGGCCGGGAATGTCGCCATCGAGAGCATGGGCGGGCCGGTGTTCGGCTTCGGCGGCGGCCGCGCCGACGTCTGGGAGCCCGAGAAGGACGTCTACTGGGGCACCGAGGAGCACTGGGTCGGCGAGGAGGGCAATGAGACCCGCATCCAGCCCGAGAAGGACATGGCGCTCGAGAGCCCGCTGGCGGCGATCCAGATGGGCCTGATCTATGTGAACCCCGAGGGCCCCGGCGGGGTGCCCGACGCCCTGCAGTCGGCCCGCGACATCCGGGAGACCTTCTCGCGGATGGGGATGAACGACGAGGAGACGGCGGCGCTGACGGCGGGCGGCCACACCTTCGGCAAGGCCCACGGCGCGGGCGACGCCAAGAAGGTTGGCATCTCGCCCGAGGGCGCCGACATCGCCCAGCAGGGCCTGGGCTGGATCTCCAGCCATGGGAGCGGGATCGGCGACGACACCATCACCTCGGGCATCGAGGGCGCCTGGACGCCCACGCCGATCACCTGGGACATGGACTATTTCAACATGCTGCTGGACCACGACTACGAGCTGGTCCGCAGCCCCGCCGGCGCCAAGCAGTGGCAGCCGGTCGGCAATCCGCCGGAGACCCTGGCTCCGGCGGCCCATACGCCGGGCAAGAAGGTCCCGACGATGATGACCACCGCCGACATGGCGTTCAAATTCGACCCGGAATACCGCAAGATCATGGAGCGGTTCCGCGCCGACCCGGCCCATTTCGCCGACGCCTTCGCCCGCGCCTGGTTCAAGCTCTGCCACCGGGACATGGGCCCCAAGGTCCGCTACCTGGGACCCGAGGTTCCGGCCGAGGACCTGATCTGGCAGGACCCGATTCCGGCGCATCAGGGACCGGTCATCGGCGAGGCCGACATCCGCGCGCTCAAGGACCGGATCGCGGCCTCGGGCCTGACGGTGGCAGAGCTGGTCCGGACGGCCTGGGCGGCGGCGGCGACCTATCGCGGCTCGGACCACCGCGGCGGGGCCAACGGCGGCCGCCTGCGGCTGGAGCCGCAGCGCAGCTGGGACGTCAATGAACCGGCGAAGCTCTCCCGGGTGCTGCAGGTCTATGAACAGATCAGGGCCGGCTCGGGCCTGAACGTCTCGATCGCCGATCTGATCGTGCTGGGCGGGTCCGTCGGGATCGAGCAGGCGGCGAAGGCCGGCGGCCATCCGATCGAGGTCCCGTTCACGCCCGGACGCACCGACGCCAGCCAGGAACAGACGGACGTCGAGGGCTTCGCCGTGCTGGAGCCCAAGGCCGACGGCTTCCGCAACTATCTGCAGGTCCGCTTCAACGTGCCCACCGAGGAACTGCTGCTCGACCGCGCCCAGCTTCTGGGCCTGGCCGCGCCGGAGATGACGGTGCTGGTCGGCGGCCTGCGGGTGCTGGGGGCCAACCACGGCGCGTCGAAGCATGGCGTGCTCACCGATCGGCCGGGGCAGTTGACCAACGACTTCTTCGTCAATCTGCTGGACATGCGGACGGCGTGGAAACAGGTCGACGACAGCGGCGACGAGACCTTCATCGGCTCGGACCGGATGACCGGCGAACAGCGGTGGACCGCCACGCGGACCGATCTGGTGTTCGGCGCCAACTCCCAGCTGCGGGCGCTGGCCGAGGTCTATGCCTCGGCCGACGCGGGCGAGAAGTTCGTCAAGGACTTCGTGGCCGCCTGGACCAGGGTGATGAACGCCGACCGGTTCGACATCACCCTGAACGAGGAGTTCGGCGCGGCGGCGGCCTGACGGCGTCGCATAGGGCAGGTCGATAATCGTGGCTTTCGACATAGCGAACGCCTATGTCGCTCGCATGCTTCCGACCCTGCGACAGCTCCAGTACCTCAAGCTCCTGGCCGAACACGCCTCGTTCAGCCGGGCGGCGGAGGCGGCCCACGTCAGCCAGCCGGCGCTCTCGGCCGGGGTGCAGGAGCTGGAGAAGATCCTCGGCGCGCCGGTGGTCGAGCGCACGCGCGGCAATGTCCAGCTGACCGCGGTCGGCGCCGAGGCCGTGCGGCGGGCTGAGGACGTGCTGGCCCGGACGGAGGACCTGGTCGAGGCGGCGAAGAACGCGGGCAAGCCGCTGTCGGGCCGGTTCCGGCTGGGCGTCATTCCGACAGTCGCGCCCTTTCTGCTGCCGACGAAGCTGCCGGGGATCAAGACGGCCTATCCGGGCCTGCGGCTGTTCATCCGCGAGGACCTGACGCCGCGGCTCATCGCGGGACTGAAGGCGGGGCAGCTGGACGCTGCGGTGATCGCCCTGCCCTACAGCGCCGGCGGCGTGGACCACGCCCGCATCGGCGACGACGAGATCC
>Ga0233425_10005998_pt1 | contig 18513 bp, 15 predicted proteins | sample Watercolumn_Towu_2_FD_181712 | JGI IMG/M metagenome (GOLD analysis project Ga0233425, IMG submission 181712) | Freshwater microbial communities from Lake Towuti, South Sulawesi, Indonesia - Watercolumn_Towuti2014_140_MG | ecosystem: Environmental > Aquatic > Freshwater > Lake | place... | reverse complement strand
ACCGGAACTTTCAGGAGAAAGAAATGGGCTACGGCGGCCCCCACTGCGTCATGCGCATGATGGACATCGGCGTGGCCCTGTGTTCTGCGGCCAAGACCGCCAGTCTTTTGAACGTGGACAACCGCATCCAGCAGCGGGTGGGGGCCGCGGCCCGGGCCCTGGGGCTGATCCAGGCGGACGCGGTCATGGGCATCCCAGTGGGTATTTACGGCAAAAACATCTTCTTCGACCGCAAGACCCCGGGGAAGTAAGGAGACCTCTGCCGGTATGAACGCTTTTAACACCCTCTGCTACGTGGGCTTTTTCGCCCGCTTTTCCTATGCCCTGGCCCGGACCCCGGTGCTCCCCTTGTTCGCCCTTTACTTAGGGGCCGGGCCTGAGGCCATCGGCTTCATCGTGGGCATCTCCACGGTCACCGGCATCTTCTTCAAGTTGCCCGCAGGCGCCTTGTCCGACCTCATCGGCCGTAAAAAAACCTTGCTGGCGGGCCTGGTGGTCTTCGCGGTCATCCCCTTCACCTACCTTCTGGTAACTAATTATCAGCTTCTCATCCTGATCCGCTTCCTCCACGGCTTTGCCACCGCGATTTACGGGCCGGTGGCCATGGCGGTGGTAATGGACGCGGCAGGGGGTAGAAAAGGGGAGATGCTCTCCTGGTTTTCCTCGGTGACCATCATCGGCAACCTGGTGGGCGCGCCGGTGGGCGGCTTCATCCTCTACCGCCTGGCCACCAGCAGCCCGGTGCTCTGGGATTTCCAGGTGATTTACCTGGCCAGCGGCGCGGCCGGTTTTCTTTCTTTGGTACTGGCCCTGTTGGTCTTGCGGGGTAAAGAGACCAGGGAGCGGAGCAAGGGGTTGAAGGAATCCCTGGGCCGTTTTGCCTCCGGAATCAAAGAAGTTCTCAGCGACCGGCGGGTGGTGGTCACCTCCTCCATGGAGGGCCTGCAGAACCTGACGGTGGGGGCGCTGGAGGCCTTCCTGCCCATCTATGCGGTAACGGTGGCGGGGTTGAACGAGTTCCAGGCGGGTCTCCTCTGGGGGGTGCAGGTCCTGGTGACCATCCTCTCCAAACCCGTCATGGGCCGGATCTCGGACCGTTATGGACGCCGCCCCCTGATCAATGGGGGCATGGTGCTGTGCGCCCTGTCTTTCGGGGCCATTCCTTTGCTGCAAAATTTTTATCTCCTGTTGATCACCGCCACTTTCTTCGGGCTGGGCGAGGCCCTGGTGACTTCCTCGTCCGCGGCGCTGGTGGCGGACATCTGCCAGGAGCGCCACTTCGGCACGGCCATGGGCACCTTCGGCACCATCTTCGACGTGGGGCACGCCTCCGGGCCCATCCTGGCCGGGCTGCTCCTGGCCCGGATGGATTATCTCCCGGCCTTCTGGATCATGGGTAGTCTCCTCCTGGCGTCCATCCCGGTTTTTCTGCTGACGGTGACCCATGAGGGCCGCGTGGAACCAGCGGAAGCGTCAAAGATTGTTTAAAAGAGGTGCGTGTTGGAGGAAAGATTATGAAACCAAGATCGAAGGACTCAAAGCTTAAGAGCTTGCTCTCCCTGGCCGCGTGCCTATTATTACTGGTAACTGGCCTGGGAGCGGCCGGCCGGAGTAATGCGAAAGAGGTATTTATGTTTAATTTTGACCAGGATGCCCTGGGCCAGGCGCCGACGGGCTTCACCTCTTATGCCAGCGGCGATGGGCCGGCCGGCAAATGGCTGGTGCAGGAGATGGGCGGCGCCCCCAGCGGCAGGCAGGTGGTGGTGCAGACCGACGCCGACCCCACGAGAAATCGTTATCCGATGCTTATTGCCGATAAAGGTGAATACGCGGACCTGGACGTGAGCGTCAAAGGCAAGGCCATCTCCGGCAAGGTGGATCAGGGGATCGGGCTGGTGTTCCGGTTCCGGGACCCTAAGAGCTACTATGTCGTCCGGGCCAATGCCCTGGAGAACAACTTCCGGCTCTACAAGATGGTGGAAGGACGCCGGCAACAATTCGCCGAAGCCGACGTACAGGTGGCTTCCGGCCAATGGCACAGCCTGCGGGCGGTGGCTCAAGGCGATCATATCGTCTGCTACTTTAACGGCCAAAAACTCATCGACACCTATGATGCCGCTTACAGCAAAGGCAAAGTCGGGCTGTGGACCAAGGCCGACAGCGTCACCGCCTTCGATGACCTGACGGTGGCGAAACCCTAACCATAGAGAGGGGCTCACGCCCTTCTCTGAGAAAAAACCGGCAAAGGACAACAGGCATGGCCATCCGGGATTTATTCTCCATCAAGAAAGTTTGTCACCTCCTGGTTACCGATGAAGGAGTGATTGCGAAGAAATACAATCATTTTATGGACTTTCTGGACAACAACCGGGCTGCGCTGGGGATCATCTCGGAGTTGGAGCGACTCTATTATGGGTCTGGCCCTTTCACCATGACCGGAGTCCAATCACACTATGAGAAGCTCACGGCGGCCACCGGCAAGCTGGTGGCTGCCTTGAACGGCTTGGCTCCGGGGAAGTACGAGGAACTCCCCCGGGTCTATGACCGGATATCCCAAGAAATTGTCCCCATTTTTGCCGCGGAGCCTCCCCCGCCCTCTGGGGAACTGGTGCTGCCCCTGGAGGCCCTGGATTTGGACCTGGCGAGCGTCGCCGGCAGCAAGGCCACCAATCTGGCCCTCATCCATAAACATCTGGATGCGCCCATCCCCCCGGGGTTCGTGGTCACTGCGGGGGCCCTGGAGCTTTTTCTCCGGGAGACCAACCTGGCCGAAACCATAGCAGGGCTATTGGCGGGGCTTTCCCCTGACAACCTGGAGGACCTGGAAGAAAAGAGCCAGGCCATCCGGGACCTGATTCTTCAAGCCCAAGTCCCGGCCGGCCTGGCTGCGGAAATCTCCAAAGCCTACCGGGACCTGGAAGCTAAAACGCACCCCGGCGTGCGCCTGGCCATGCGCAGCAGCGCGGTGGGGGAAGACACCGAGGCCTCCTTCGCCGGGCAATACGCCACTGAGTTGAACGTCACCCAAGACAATCTTCTTATGGCCTATAAGCAGGTGGTGGCCAGCAAGTACTCCCCCCGGGCCGTCTCCTACCGGCTGCGCTACGGCCTGGAGGACCGGGACACCCGCATGTGCGTGGCCGGGATCGTCATGGTTGACTCCCGGGCCAGCGGTGTCCTCTACACCGTGGACCCATCCCGCCCGGACTCCAACCTCCTGAAGATCAACTCCATCTGGGGTCTGGGGGAGCTTTTGGTGAGCGGGGAGGCCGCGGCCGATGAATTTTACGTAAACAAGACCACCGGAAGCATCGGGCAACGGGTCATCGGCAGGAAAACGGAGCGCCTGGTCAACCTGGAAGGGGGCGGCACCCGCCTGGAAGCAGTGCCGCCCGGGGAACAGGACCTTTCATCCCTGGACGACGACGCGGTCCTGGCCCTGGCCCGGTATGGCCTGCGGCTGGAGGAATACTACCAGTCCCCCCAGGACGTGGAATGGGCCGTGGACCACCAGGGGAGGCTCTATTTTCTCCAATCCCGGCCCCTGGGGCTGATCCAGGGCAAACCCGAAGCAGAAGCTCTGCCCCAGGATTTTCCCGAACACCCGGTCCTGCTCTCCGGAGGCCGGCCCGCGTCCCCCGGCATTGCGGTGGGCCGGATCTACCTGGCCGCGGGGGACCCGTCCCGTCCCCTGCCGGAGGACGCTATCCTGGTAGCCCGCACCGCGTCCCCGGATCACGCCCGCCTCATGGGGAAGATCAAAGGCATCATCACCGATATCGGCAGCGTCACCAGCCACCTCGCGTCCGTGGCCCGGGAGTTCGGGGTGCCGGCCCTGTTCAATGCGGGCCAGGCCACCGCCCGTTTGCATGACAGTGAGCCTGTCACCTTGATGGCGGACCGGGCTACCGTCTATCAGGGCATCGTCCCGGAATTGGCGGCCGTGGCCAAGCCGATGAAAAGGCACCTGTTCGACAGTCCCTTGCACCGGCGGATGCGGACCTTCCTGGATAAAGTGGCGCCCCTGAACCTGACTGACCCGCAAGCACCCTCCTTTACTCCCTCAGGGTGCCAAACCATCCATGACGTCATCCGCTTCGCCCACGAGAAGGTGGTCAGAGAGATGTTCGGGCTTTCCGGGGACGGAGTTGAGGGTGTTATCGCCGTCAAACTGACCACCGACATTCCCCTGGTCCTGCACCTCGTTGATTTAGGCGGTGGTCTTAAAGCCGGTCTCACCACCTGCGATGAAATCACTCCGGACCACCTGGAATCCCTCCCCATGAAGGCTCTCTGGAAAGGATTTTCCCATCCGGGCATCACCTGGAAAGGGACCGTTGCCTTTAATGTGGAGAACTTCATGAACCTGATGGCCCGGGGGGTGATGACCGATGCCGGGAACCTGCCGGGGGGAGACAGCTACGCCATTCTCTCCCGGGAATACGTGAACCTGAGCGCCAAGTTCGGCTACCACTTCGCCAACCTGGACGCCTTTGTCAGCGACCTTCCCGACCAGAACTACATTTCCCTGCAATTTGCCGGGGGCGCGGGCACTTACTACGGCAAATCTCTGCGCCTCACTTTTTTGGGCAACGTCCTTTTCATGCTCAACTTCAAAATCAACGTCACCGGTGATCTCCTGGAAGCATCCCTTACCGGTTTTGACCGCCGCTCCATGGAGAATACCCTGGACCAGGTGGGGCGGCTCCTGGCCTGCAGCCGCCTGCTGGACATGGCCATCGGCAACGAAGCCGAGATGACCCGGATGATCGAGGGGTTTTTTGCCGGAGACTATGATTTTCTTAATCAGGCCCAGGAAATCCGGATACCCGGTTTTTACACCCACACCGGCAACTGGAAACGGGTGGAAGAGGACGGCCGCACCTTGCTGCTACAAGACGGCTCGGAGTACGGCAGCAGCCTCTCCTCGGGGATGGCCAACTTCATGGGCAAGATGATGGGGGCCAGGTATCAGGAACTCCTGGATAACATCGAGGCCTATTATTATTTCCCCCTGGCCATCGCCAAGGACAGCGAAGTGGGAGACGCGGTTCTTAAGGTGCGGGTCAAGCCCGTGGCCGGTAGCGTGGACCAAGCCGGGGGCCTGGCCTTCGGCATTCGCAACATCAACAACTACTTCGTCCTCCGCATCAACGCCCTGGAAGATAATGTCATGCTCTTTGAATACGTCAATAACAAACGGTTGACCCGGGCCACCGTGCAACAGGAAATCAATAAGGACCAGTGGCGCCTCATTACCGCGGAGATCAAGGGCAATACCCTGAAAGGTTATCTGGATGACCAACTGCTCCTGGAATATACCGCCGAAAGACTGTTGACCGGCTATGTGGGCCTCTGGACCAAGGCCGATTCGGTCACGTATTTCGATAAACTCACTATAGAAGAAGGCGGCAAAAAACGTGTCATCGCCTTTTAACCTGGAAGCCGGAACCGGGCCGATGCCGGGAGCCGACAAATGACTTTAGTTCAAGATCCGCCCCCGGTTTTGCTGCGGGTGAAGGCTATGCCGGCCGAGGACATGACCACCAATATTGACCCCACATTATGGACCACGGCCCCGGCGATGGGGCTTAACCAGCCTTTGCCGCTGGCTAAGACCGCCAGGGCGTTGAAAAACAGGCCGAAGGCCAGGTTTCCTTTGATGATGCGCAGCATCCGGCGGCTGAGCCGGACCAGGAAGGGAATTTTAGCGATGTCGTCGTTCATCAGAGCGATGTCGGCGGTTTCCAGGGCCACATCCGTGCCCGCGGCTCCCATGGCGATGCCCACATCCGCGACCGCCAGGGCCGGGGCGTCGTTGATCCCATCCCCCACGAACATCACCACCTTGCCTCTTTTCTGAAAGTCTTTGATGACCTCCAGCTTGTCCCCGGGTTTCATTCCCGCCCAGGAATGGTCCACGCCCACGGCTTGAGCAATGGTCCGGGCGGATTTTTCGTGGTCCCCCGACAGCAGGCCGACCTGTTCCATCCCCAGGGAGTGAAGCCGCCGCACCGTCTCGGCCGCGGCCGGGCGCACCCGATCCGCCACACTGATGATGCCCAAGGGCTTCTCATCCCGATACACCACCAGCGGGGTGGCGCCCCGTTCTTTGATCCTCTCCAGAGGTTGGCGCAAATCCAGGGGGATGCTCATGGCGCCGCCGCAGAGCTGGGCGCTTCCCACCTCCACCATTCTCCCCTGGACGCAGGCCCGGACGCCCAGGCCGATGCGGGCGCACATCTCCTCCACCTGGCCGATGGTGACCCTGGCGTAGTGCGCGGCCTTCATCACCGCCCGGGCCAGGGGATGGGTGCTGTGCTGCTCCACGCAGGCCGCCAGGGTCAAAACTTCCCGGGTCTCGACCCCCTCTACGGAGATAACGTCATCCACCCGGGGCTTGCCTTCGGTGAGGGTTCCGGTTTTGTCAAAAAGGACCACCTGGGCCCTGGCCACGGCTTCCAGGAACTGCCCGCCTTTAACGAGGATGCCGGCCCGTGCGGCCCTGCCGATGGTGGCCACGATGGCGGTGGGCGCGGCCAGGATCAGGGCGCAAGGACAGCCGACGATGAGCACGGCCACGGCCCGGTTCAGTTCCCCGGTCAGGCCCCAGGCGGCCCCGGCGCAAGCCAGGATCAGGGGGGTGAACCACCGGGCGTAGCGGTCGATCAACCTTATGGCTTCCGGCTTATGGGCCTCAGCTTCCGAGACGAGGCGAATCACCTTGCCCAGGGTGGTGTCCTCCCCCACGGCCACGGCCTCGATTTCCACCACCCCGTTATGATTTAAGGTGCCGGTAAACACGGAATCACCAGCGGTCTTATCCCGGGGAATGGACTCGCCGGTGACCGGGGACTCGTCCACCGTGGTGGCTCCTCTGCGCACCACGGCGTCCACCGGAATCCTTTCCCCCGGCTTCACCAGGACGAGGTCGCCCACCTTGATCTCGGAGACGGGCCTGGTCTCCAGGCTGCCGCCCGCGACGACGCTGGCCGTCTGGGGAGAGAGGTCCATGAGGGAGTGAATGGCCCGCCGCGCCGCGTCACTGGTGGCCTGCTCGATTAAGGACCCCATGACCATGACGAAACTCACCACCGCGGCAGTGAGAAATTCCCCCTGCCACAGGCTGGCGATAATGGCCAGGCTCACCAGTTCATCCACGTTCACCTGGCGGCGCCAAAGTCCGGTGGCCGCGCCCCAGAGAATGGGGAGGCCGTTGAGAGCCACAGAGGTCAAAACTAACATCAGGCCGGGGATGGTTCCCGGCCCGTACGCCTGGTCGTACAGGTAGCCCGCCAGGGCCAAAACCCCGGCCAGAACCACCCGGATAAATTCATGCGAGTGCATCAGTTCGCGATATATTCCCCGTTGGGAAAAACGTCCGATCATTATTCAGATTGCTCCTTAAGTGCTGCTGAGATCAGCCGGAAGAACACCGATCGATCTGCTTATTATTATATTTTACCAAAATTTCGGCAAAAATCAGGCACGGTCTCCATTTTCCACTTTCAGAGACCGATCTTGAGAGGCGCCGGGGCAAGTTCCTAAATGGGGAAAATGCCCTTGACCCAATTCACCGCCCTGGCCATGGGCCTGGTCTCTGGCTTCCTGTTGTGGCGGTAGCGGAATAGGTTCGAGATTCTGTGGTTGGCCGAAACTACCTCGGGACCCTCATCATGGTCCTTCAGTTTTTCGGCTTCATGGCGGGCTGGCGCCACGACAGGATTTCGGCTTCTGGGGCGCGGTACTGGGCGGGCTGATCGCCATCTATTTCACATTCATCCCTTGTTTTTTCTGGATTTTTCAGGGTGGTCCCTCGTGGAGCCGATTTCGCGGCAATCATTTCCTCTCGGGAGCCTTGACGGCCATTACCGCGGCGGTGGTGGAGGTAGTTCTCAATCTGGCGGTCTGGTTCTGCCTCAATGTCCTCTTCCTGGCTGCTCAAGCGATAGATTGGTTTGCCCTTGGGGTGGCCGCCATCTCCTTTCTCGTCATACAGCGTTTCATGTTGTACATCATCCCGGTGGTCACCCGGCACCGTCGCCCTCGGTCTGATCTACCAGCCTGTTATTTTGACAGGAGAGCAAAATCTAAAGAAAAACATAGGAATCCTATCATGAGATGATAACTGCTCTTTATCCACATGTTACCGAAGAGAAAATCGTAGTTTATATGGAATAATTAGCACTTTATGGAGGGAATCTTCCAAAAACCCCAGAGTTCTTCAAAATCACCCCTGAAGAGACTGATAATAGTCCAAGTTCACAAGTACCCAGCGCCCTGATGTGTCCTTTTTCGCCGGGATCTTACCTTGGCGGATCAACTTCCTGACCGTATCGGGGTGCATCTCCAGGAAATTAGCAATGGCTTTAACACCGCGGTAAAACTTGATTTGGACGCCGACGGTCGTTTGCCCGCCGGCACCATCTCCTGTGGCCATGGTTCAGGTCCTTATTTAGTGCGGGGTGAGTCGGGGCTCTGAGAATCCGGCCTGACGCAGTAAAGGTTTCTTTTTTTGCCCTTGTCCAATTTCTTAAGCCGGGCACGCGCCTTATCCCGTCGGGATTTCCGATCATCACCAGGAATTCGTTCCTTCTCAGATTTCGGCCTCCCGAAGGCGAAATCTTGCAGCAGTTCTTTGATATCCCTGCGCATGTCCAGGGCTGCTTCAAGCCATTTAACGGCCACAGGGGTATCCGGAGCCACTGCCTCCAAATTTTTCAAAGCTTCCTGTTCCAACCTCAAGAAAAAAAGCAGGGTATCACCCAGAAACCTTTCCTGATCGAAGTTCCGCACCAAATCACGTTAATACCTGCCAGCCCGGGCAATGAGACGGCCGACTTGTTGTTCGTTTATCGCCAAGTGCGAAGCGATCTCTGCCTTCGTCATCCCCTGCTTCCGCAACGAATCTGCCTGTAAAGCGCGCTGGTCTAACTGGTCCCGGCTCATTTTGTTTTTCTCCCCCCTAATCTTTGAATTTGAAATCAACCACATGTATGGATATGTCGAACTCCTTGTAAATTAGACCTTCCCTTGATGGTTGATGGCACAACATCTCGGAATTCCAGGTGTCTTTGGAGACCTTGCGTTTATGTTCTATGGCGTCTTTTATAGGGTAGAAGCCTGAAGCATTTCGGGCCTTCCCACCGCAGTCTTCCCATAGGCCGCAGCCTTCGCATTCCCGGTCAACACAGCGCTCGAGGACATCCAAGATACACCACTTGAAGATGCGAAAACCGCTCTCCGCCGCCTCTTCGATGACCCGGTTCATCAGACCATATGATTTATGCATGGTGCTATAAATATGAGTACTTGCCGCGATGCCACCGGATGATAACGGTATCAGCAGAGCCGCCTCATATATCTTGTCATCGAACTCGTCCACTTCGTCCAGCCGCAACTTTTGGGGGTGAGGGCCGCGCACCGACCTAGTGGAGGCCGTCAGGATTTGGATACTGGAACCGTTCACCAATTCGGTATAAGTCTTCAGTGCCTCTCCCCTGGCCAGATGGCGAAACGGCTCAGAGTTGAATTTCTTGACGTGGTTGTACATGCGGAGGCTCTGCTCCCCGGAGCCTCCCAGGACTTTGGTTTCGCAGGCGGCCTTGAAGACCGACTCCAGCCAGGTGACCAAAGCGCCGGCCATGGTTTTGCCGCCGCCGCGGTTGGCCCAGCACACACAATCCATGGAGTCCTCGAACCAGGCCGCGGTGATGTATTCAGCCAAACAGGAGTGGTCCAGGCAGACCCGTTGCCGTGGAATCTTGATATCCCAGAAGCCTTCACAGAATCGGAGCAGCTCTTCCGGTGACTGGAACCCCTTGGCCCGGTGATGTTCCACTCTTTGAGCCATCAATCGTATCCGTGGATCGGTCATGACATTGGCGGTTCCCATGTTTGTAAAACCAGAGTGGCTCATAGTCCGAATATCTTTATGCCTCTTGCTCTGGCCTCCATGATGAGGGCATCGAACTTCTCGGTGAATTCTGGATCGTCGAAGGGGTTAAACTCATTCAAGATGAATTGTTTCGGCATTTCCCGCACCAGACCGGTGGTTTGGAACAGGGTCATGAGTTTGGTATGAAACTCGCCCACCAGGCGCAGGGCGCCGACCTTGTTGCTTTCGCTAATAAACTTCTGGTAATCGCGCATGGCCAGCCATCATATTTGCCGTCTATGATCTGCTCGGCCTTCTCCACCACAAAGTCGAAGCTGGCCTTCCAAGCTCTATCGTTGTCATCTCGCAAAAACAGGGATTCGAAAAGTCGCTGGAAGACTCGACGCCACCACTCCAACTCGGGATTGAGCTTTATTGCTGCCCAGATCTTCCGCAGGTCTTTGGGTTTGCGCTTTAAGGGCAGGTTTACCCGGGGGAGTTCTGATGGCGCCACCTTGTTCCAAAGCTCATCCAACCTCTCCGGCTTGAACCCGTTGGGGGAATTCTTGACCGCCTTAGGGGTCTCCGGGTGTAGCCCCGTTGACAAGTCTTTTTCAGGAATCAGAGAATCGGGAATCAGAGAATCAGGATTCGGTGGATCAGAGAATCGGTGAATCAGAGAATCGGTGAATCAGAGAATCGGTGAATCAGAGAATCGGTGAATCAGAGAATCGGTGAATCAGAGAATCAGGAGAATTTTCACCGTTCTGCTTTGGTGGATCCACTGTTACCCTTCCGTGACATAACGGTGGACTCACCGTTAAACTTTCGTCATTCTCTGGAGGTTTGGGGTAAGTGCTTTGTTTCTCGGTATTATGGGGGGACTGGTGTTTATAAAAATTTATAATATGAATAAGATTAAGACCGTCAGCGGTATAAAACCTGATAAAGCGTTTTGCCGCCAAGAAATCGAGAAGTCCATGAATATCCCTTCCCCCGAAATCTTTGGGGTCATAATAGGGGAAGGCTTTGACCTTTATGCGCAGCGGCCGGTTTTCCAAGATCCCTTCCCGATCCGCCAGGCACCATAAAGCCTCAAACAATATCTGGGCGCAAGGACCGCCTTCGGCTAACTCTTCGTTTTCAAAAAAACCCGGTTTAATATTTCGACTACGCATACGCCTCTACCTCCCTCATCGCCTCCTCAGTCCGCGGTCCAAGTCTATTTAACAACCATTGCTCTTACTCCAGACCTCCGGCCAGAGCATGATGGACCACAAGAATAGGTGTGATCGGGAGAGGATTTGGTTTCACTGTCTCCGTAGTGTTCCCGAACGGCTTCGGCCTCCAGGATGTTCAGGTCAAGCACCTCTTGTCTGTGCCGACAGAGAAGGGCATCGGATTCCCCTTGTTATGAATTGTCGTCAATCCATTTTTTAACTGTTTTAAAGGCCTTCTCTCTTTTTGGATCATCCTTCGTTATTCTTGACAATTGGCTGATCGCAATCGTCGCCATCTGCATCGCACATGAATATGGCTCGATCGGTTTCTCATGCTTCGGTGGTCTACCGGGGCCGGCTAAGGGACTTTTAAGCTTAACCTCTTGATTTTCCGGTTTTTCTTGAGTTTCTGAGAAATTATCGCAAGTTAGCGGGTTGACTTCATTTGAAGTGTTTTTTCTCTTTTCTCTCCAGGCCCGAGTTTGAAGGGTCTTTACAGGAATATTCGTCTCAAAGAGTTTCTCCACCCAGGCTGCCAGTTCTTTGCCGATGGAATAGGGAGATTTTCCTTCGGACAGCCCTTCTTGTATCTGCTGTTGAATGTATAATTGGCAGGCTTCATGATGAGCCATTTCATGCCTCCTTTTGGACTGCTGATAGCCGGACCATGTGGTGGGTTTCCCTTCCCGTTCTTCCATTCTCCACAAAATCCGTTGGGGCCGGACCTTCAATTCCTTAGGGATTCTCTGGAGATTGGCCGATATTATTCCGTTCCCAAGCTATCGATATAGGCGTCCAGATCTTGCCGTCTGAACAATACCTTTCCACCATGCCTCACCGGCCGCACAGGAAAAGTCTTTCGGCTCAATTCATTGCGGATAGTGCGCGGGGCTAGACCCAAATATTCCGCCGCCTCAGGAATGGGCAGAAGTCTCTTTCCAGCACTTCTTATTTCTTGGCGGAGGGCTCGCACTTCAGCAAGGACCGTTTGCAGGTCTGTTTTAGGAAAAGAATTTTTCATCAGTACCAACCTTTGCCCGTTTTAGTAGTTTTCCCAACTCTATCCGTTCACGCCCATTGGGGGGAATTCGCCCATTTAATATGCGGCTGAACCGGGTATAAGAGAGCTTCACAGCCTCACAAAAAGCACGCTGTGAACCGTATTGGCGGATGATTTCGCCCTGATTGCGTTTTTTAGGCTCATTCAATCACCATAACATTGCAAGCAATATTGTTATTTTTATAGGGAAAAAAATTTATTAGGAAATAGCCCAATTGCATAATGCAATTGTTGTAATGATTTTCTTTCCCTCTTCTTTTATTTCATCAGTTGTATCTCTATTTGCCACTATTTCAAGAATAACGTTCAATACTTTTTGGATGTGAGGCCAAAACTCACCCATAATAACTGCCTTTACTCTGATTCTTTCTTCTATGGGGTGTAATTTAATAAATTTATGAATAAATACTACAATAAATGCCATATTATCAAATAGCAATTTATAATTTTGCACATCGTTTATATTTGCTATCAGTTGATTGAAAATATTGCCTGCATTTTTATTCCATTTAAAAAATAAAGTTAATAATCCGTCCTTATGCATAGAAAGGCAATATAGTAAAATATCGAAAACCATCTCATCATGCCATACCTTCAGGGCCTCTTCCGAAAGGTATTGAAGAAAATCCCTGGTAGCTTCTTCCACCGCCTTCCTAAATTCAGCCTCGGTTCTCCAAACCCTTATCTGAACCGGACTTACCTCTGATTCCTTTGCCAGGTCTGCCAAGGAGAAAAGCTTGGAATGCAAAACCTGGGTTTGGACAGCATGATACTTCTTTCTAGAAAGACCGATCGGTTCACCGCGCGGCGTTCCCACACGTTCTGGGTCTTGATGCTTGGCAAGGCGGGGGGCAGCCCAAGCTTCCCAAACTTTTTTGACCTCAGTCCTGGTATGCTCGTGTGCTTCCATATACAATAACACCATACATTCACATGTTACCCATGTCAAGAAATTTTTTTAGAAAAAAAAGACTCTGGCGATCGAAACTCACCGGAGCCTTAGCTGCAAAAGTGTTGCCTAAAACGTTGCCTATGAACCAATAAATAGTTAGCTTTAATTAGCTAACCATTTGAAATCATTGGCGCCCCCGCCGAGACTCGAACTCGGGACACAAGGATTAGGAATCCTTTGCTCTATCCATTACTGAGCTACGGGGGCGTGAGGATAGCAAGGATGGAGGTATGCCGTTATTATATGCCAGCAAACCCGCGGGTGCAAGCGGCTCGAAGGCGGCGAGCAGCCTGTTGTCCCTCTACGAATTATCGAGAGCCGTTGGGGCGGGCCTCCGGGCCGTGGGGCAGGCATATCCGCCTTCCGACCTCTCGGGGGGCCGGGGACGGCCACCCCGCCTAGTGCTTTCTTTACACTATTTTTCACTGTTTTTTAAGATAGTTGCCCAAGGGAAAAGAATGTCTTTATCCCTCGCGAGTTCCCTCGAGAGTTTCTTGATAGAGGGTTATCCCTGTGGTATGATCACGCGACTCTGGAGCCGCGGGCTCCCGGGGGGGGAACATGGGGCGTTACCGGGTCTGGATCTGGGCCATTATTCTCGTTTTATTGAGCGCCGGCGGGGTGTGGTCTGCCGAAAAGGAGCTGTTCAAGCCCGAGCAGTTGGAAGGCGGGCCCTGGTGGCTCCGGGCCGAGAAGCTTACTTATGATGCCCCCAGCCACACGTACACGGCCGAGGGGCGGGTGGAGATTCGCCAGGGTGACCGCCGCCTCACCGCCGATTGGGTCCAGGTCAATGAGGCCACCAAGATCGCCAGGCTGCGGGGCAACGTGGTCCTGGTCCAGGGGGAGGACATCTTCAGCGGCCAGGAAGGGGAATTCAACCTCATCACCCGCTGCGGCGAGATGAAAGGGGCCCGTCTCTTCCTCCACCGCAACCATTTTCAGGTGAAAAGCGACCTGATCCGCAAAACCGGCGAGCATTCCTACCGCGCCGAAAATTCCACCATCACCACTTGCGATGCGGACCTACCGGTTTGGAGTTTTTCCGCCCGGCAGTTGGAGGTGGTCCTCGAAGGCTATGCCACCGGTCAAAACGCCCTGATGAAGTTGGCCGGGTTGCCGGTCTTATTCTTCCCTTACGCGGTGCTGCCGGTGAAGACCGAGCGCCAGAGCGGCATTCTCATACCCCAGTTCGGGCAGCACCGGGCCGGCGGCACGGTGGTGGAAGTGCCCTTTTATTGGGCCATCAACAACCATGCGGACGCCACCTTTTACCAGACCGTGCTCTCCAACCGGGGGTATATGCAGGGCGGGGAACTGCGCCGCCGGGGCTATCAGGACGCGGCCGCCACTATCAGAGGCTTCACTTTGAGCGACGGCTCCGGGGATACCCCGGTTAACCACCGTTATTGGGTGGCCGGCATGATCAACCAGGGTCTGGGCGATGATTGGCAATTCCGGGGCACAGTGGATAAGGTGAGTGACGTCGATTATCTGAAGGACTTTAATTTCGGTTACATGGGCCTTAACCGCTATTCCCGGGAACTGCTGGCGGATTTCGGCCGCAATCTGGAGCAGGAGGACGTCCCCACCCGGATCTCCACCGGGATGTTGGCCCGGAATTTTTCCTGGGCCAATCTCACCGCCTACGGCAAGTATTATCAACGGCTGCGGACCGATGACCCATCTCCCGCTAATCAATTACCCGGAATCGCCTTGAATACCCTCAGCCTGCCCCTGGGGAAGACGCCGCTCCAGTTCGGGCTGCATTCCTCCTATACCAACTTCTATCAGCAGCAGGGCCTGCTGGGACAGCGTCTGGATTTGCATCCCCAACTCTGGATGGATGTCCAACCCTTGCCGGGAACTTCATTCAGCGGCCGGGTAGGCTTCCGGGAGACCTTTTTCACTCTGGAGGAGCACACCTCCACCAGCCCCCAGGATAACTACCAGGCCCGGCAACTGTATGACGCCAAGGTGTCCGTGGCCAGTTCCTGGGTCAAAGATTACGGCAGAGACTCCGGGAACTCCAAGTTTTACCGGCACGTTATACGCCCGGAAGTCACCTATTGGAACATTCCCAATTTCGATCCCCACCGCCTGCCGGCCTTCGACCCTTATGATATCGGCTGGGTAGTGCGCGCCAACCGCAACCTGCCCATCAGGGAAGGGGATGATCCCATCGGCGGGGTCAACGCCCTGACCTACGGGTTCAGCAGCCATCTCCTGAGTCGCGACCAAAACTCCCAGGGACAGGCCCTGGTTGCGGAAAAACTGTGGTTCAGGCTGAGCCACAGCCTCTTCTTCAACAACACCTTCCTGGGCCTGGACGGCACCCCCCAGTTCCACAACCGGTTCTCGGATTTCCTGGGGGAAATGGAGTTTTACCCCTTCCGCCAGTTGGCGACGGGGTTGGACCTGGGGGTCTCCCCCTACAAGGAAGGATTTAACCGGACCAATGCCCGGATCACCTTCCTGGATTCCAAGCGCCAACATCTCTTCAGCGTAGGCTATCTGTACGTCAAAGATTTTGCCAAACAGATCAATGTCTCCACCTACCTCAATCTCTTTAAATCCGTGAAAACCTGGGTCACCTACAGCAATACCTTTGAGACCCACAACAAGCTGGAAAGGCAGTACGGCCTGGTGATTCAGCGGCAATGCTGGGGAATGGTCCTTTCTTACACCGACCGGCCCGATGATCAGCGCATCGGGGTCAGTCTCTACCTCCCCGGCATCGGCGAGCGCTTGCGCAAAGGGCCGGGGCTGATTGCCGAGAAGGGAGAAAAACCCGACTAGGAGGCCCGCGCCGGCCGCCTGGGATCGAACGATGGCAAAGGCCAGGCGCCTTTGCCCGCCGTTATCCTTTGAACTTAGCTTTTCGGACGGAACCCCCGCATGGACCTAACACGCCGCCAGCCCCCCGATCGCCCCCAGGTCTCCTGGGAAGGGCTTCGGGATCTGCCTTTGGAGAAGTTCTCGGACCTCAGGGTCCTGGTGTTGGGGGACTTCATGCTGGATGAATACATCTGGGGCCGGGTGGACCGCATCTCCCCGGAAGCGCCGGTGGCGGTGGTGGACGTGGAGCGGGAGACCCGCACCCTGGGGGGCGCGGGCAACGTGGCCAATAACCTGGCGGCCCTGGGGGCCAAGGTGGAGGTCCTGGCCCTGACCGGCGCCGACAACCCCGCCGGCCTTCTTCAAGAGGAACTGAGCCGCCTGGGAATCGACCCACAAGGGCTCTTTGCCGACCCCGGGCGCCGCACCACCCGCAAGACCCGGGTCTTCGCCAACCAGCAGCAGGTGGTGCGCATCGACCGGGAGACCCGGGCTCCCGCGCCCGGGGCCTTCGCGGACTGGGTCCTGGAGCGCCTGGACGCGCTGCTGCCCGAATTAAGCGCCATTATCCTGTCCGATTACGGCAAGGGCGCTCTCACCCCGGCACTCCTCCGGGAGGCCATCCGCCGGGGCCGGGTACAGGGCCTGCCGGTGGTGGTGGACCCCAAGGGGACGGATTACTCCCCTTACTCCGGGGCCACGGTTATCACTCCCAACCAAAAAGAGGTGGAGCAGGTGCTGGGAGCTCCTCTGGATTCCTGGGATGATCCGGTAAGAAAGCTCGCCGAATTGCGGGATCTCCTGGAAATTGATTACCTGCTCGTTACCCAGGGGGCGAGGGGCATGACCCTGATTCACGGGGACGGCGCTTTGCGCCTCCCCGCGCGCACCCCCCGGGAGGTCTTCGACGTCTCCGGCGCAGGGGACACAGTGGCCGCGGTCCTGACCCTGGGCCTGGCCCAGTGGGGGGACCCGGCCCTGGCTGCCAACCTAGCCAACGTGGCCGCGGGGGTGGTGGTCACCAAGAAGGGCACCGCGCCCATCCTGCGTTCGGAGCTGGAGCGGGAACTCCGGGGACATGTGCACCTGGAGGAGAAAATCGTCACTTTGAAGGAACTGGGCTTCGTCATGACCCACCTTAAGGCCCAGGGGAAGAAGGTGGTCTTCACCAACGGCTGCTTTGATCTCTTGCACGCGGGCCACATCAAATTCCTGGAGGACTCCCGGCGCCTGGGGGACGCCCTGGTGGTGGCCCTGGACTCCGACACGTCCGTGGCCCGGGTGAAAGGGGAGGGCCGCCCGGTCATCGGCGAAGAACAGCGCCTGCGCATCCTCGGGGCCCTGGAGGTGGTGGACTACGTCACCCTCTTCGACAGCGAGCAACTCCCGGAGATTTTGCAAAACTTAAAACCGGACATCCTAACCAAGGGCAGCAACTATCCGGAGGCCGAAGTGGCGGGGCGGGAGATCGTGCAGGGTTACGGGGGGCAGGTGAAACTGCTGCCGGTTACGGAAACGGTGTCCGTGTCCGATCTTATTAATAGGATAAGAGGAGAATAGATTTTAAGGAAGATTTTAAGTACTGGTGGCACAGGCGTCCCGCCTGCGCACTTACTGCAATTTCATATATAACGCAGATTTTCGTAGCGGCGAACCTTGGGTTCGCCCCGATTTAACACCTTTTGATTGCGAACTGATATGACGGCCTTATCAGGATTCGCTGCTCCCCTGCCGGAGTCCCCTTGAAAAAAGAAGGATTATGCTTATAATAAATTATGTTAATAAGGGTTTAAGGACCAGGTTATCAAAGGAGAACGCAAAATGAAGAATAACAAACGGCTGTTTGCCGGTTTGGCCTTGACCTTGGCGGGCGCCATGCTCTGGGCGAATCTGAGTTGGGCCCAGGCCCAGGGCGGCGCCTGCTGCGCGGCCAAGGCCCCTGCCGGGGGCGTCTGCACGGTGGCGCCGGGGCAGGGCGGGGTTTGCACCGTCGCTCCGCCGCCTAATTGCCCCCACGTCAAACAGCAGGGCGCCCAGGCCCAGGGGAGTGAAGGGCAAAAAGCCCCGGAACCTGCGGCCAAACAGCCGAAAACCGACAAATAACCCTTTCCCGGCGTGAAACCAAGAGGGGGGAGGGGCTGTTAGCCCCTCCCCCCTTCTTTTGTCCGGATATTGTTCGAAGAAGCCGAGCTTACGGCTTCCCCAAACTTAACGGCTTAACCGCAGGTATCCCCGCAACTGCTGGAACTGCAACTGCAACCGCAACTCTGCTGCTGTGTGGGCTGATCGGTGATGCCCGCCACCTTGATGGTGAACACCAGGGTCTTGCCGGCCAGGGGATGGTTGAAGTCCACCTTGAACTTGTCTTCGGCCACTTCCAGGACCTGGGCGGGCATGGGACCCCGGGGGCTGGAGAATTGGAGCATCTGCCCCACCTCTACCTGGTTGCCGCCCAGGATCTCGGTGGAGAATTCCCGCTCCATGTCGTTCCGCCGCTCGCCATAGGCCTGGTCCGGAGGTAGAATCACCTGCTTTTCTTCATCGATGGCCATGCCCATGACTGCGT
>Ga0233425_10005997_pt1 | contig 18520 bp, 20 predicted proteins | sample Watercolumn_Towu_2_FD_181712 | JGI IMG/M metagenome (GOLD analysis project Ga0233425, IMG submission 181712) | Freshwater microbial communities from Lake Towuti, South Sulawesi, Indonesia - Watercolumn_Towuti2014_140_MG | ecosystem: Environmental > Aquatic > Freshwater > Lake | place... | reverse complement strand
ACGATTTAGAATTGTAAGTGACAAGTACAGAAATCGGAGAAAAAGATTTGGACTGAGGTTTAACTTGATAGCTGGAATTTGTAATAAGGAGATGGGATTATGATAGGTTACGCAAGAAGTCTAATATCGGATTTTAATATCTTATCGATCATATTATTTTTTATCATCAGTTCCACTTTCTCTTTAAAATCATCGATGGTAGTAAAATATTTTTCATCTAAAATTATGCCTCCACAAGGTCTTGCATCTGTCGCTATTGCTGGCATGGTAAGCTGAATTTTCTTATCTACCATATTCACCAAAAAACCCAACAAAGTCCAAAAATATTCTCCTGCGCTTTCTTGTTTTTTTTCTTTTCTTGCTCTGCCAAAACAAACCTTATGACGACACTTGTGATTAAACTGTATTCTAACCTCTATCTTCTCCAATTCCTCCGCAGAGAAATTATGATATATTGTCATTAAATCTTCCTTACTCAACACAGAGAAGCCAGCTTCTTGGAAGCGTGCTTCATCATTAATCTTAAGAAAAGCTCTTGTTCTTTCAATGTTTTTAGCTGCAGAGGCTGTTTGAGTATAGGGCAATACTCCTAATACATTTTTATAATCTAAGATGAACTTTTCATAATCGGGATTATCAAAAGGTTCCGATGCCCAATAACACAAATTGGTTTGCATAGCATCATTTCCCAAAAGCTGTTGCATACACCGCAAAAGTGCACACCATACCTCATGATCATAATGATAATATTTTTCATACTTTGGAGCAGAAAGACCACAAAACCAACATTGATTAGTACACCCTTTTGATAGTTCGGTATTAAAAAAATGATAAAAGATATTTTCTGGATAGCTAAATTGTAAAAGATTTCTATTGTGTTGTCTTTTTGTCCACCTGCCAAAAGAGGTGGGTTGCTCCAACACACTCTTTATCAATGGAAAAGTTCTTGAAAAGACATAAGCATCAAACTTTGCACATACCTTATTACCATATGGACCTGTGCACTGTTGAAAACTTTTTAAATCATTTTTATCGCAGAATTTTGCTAAAATATCCTTTGATAACTTAATGTTATATTCTGCTAATGTTTTTTCTTCATTTTCTAAAAGTTTTTTCTCAAAATGACCATCTACTTTCCAACTTTCTGCCAAACGTTTAATCTGCGCGTACATGTAAAATTATAAGAAAAAAATTAAGTTACAGCCGTTCCAGTACTACATTTCGTTGGAAACCAATCCACAACCTCTCCCCCTCCACTTATTTTTCTAATCACTTTTTTTGAAATTTTTTTACTGCTTTTTTTTGTTTTTTTCATTATTTTTTCTCCATGCTATTGATTTAACGTAAATACTCAAATTTTTGAGAATTTAGATCTAATCTATGAAATAATCCAAAAACAAATTCCGCACAAGAAAAAACCTTAAAAACCCATTCTTAAGGAGTATTTTGCTGTTCCTGATCTGGAGTTTTTGTTTCTTCTACCTGAGATTGAGAAATAATATAATTTCTCTGTTGACCTCCGGTCGTACAACCAGTTACCATGCATATTAGTAAAGTTAAGAAAAAATAATAACGCATAAAAAACCTCAAAATCGTATATATAATAATTATTACAACTTTTGTCTACAAAAATGAGCTACTCACTAAAAAACCCCTTCATGGCCAGAGTAAAATCGAAAGAGCTTTTAACAGAGTCTGACGGGAAAAAAGTATGCCATATTATCTTAGATATAAAGGGATCCAATATAAGTTATCTTCCTGGAGATAGTGTGGCAATCATTCCACAAAATGATAAAGATGAAGTGGAAAAAATACTTCTTTATCTTAAAGCGAGTGGAGAGGAGAAAATAAATAATACCTCTTTAAAAAATTTTCTCTTTAAAGAAGCAAATATAGCAAAATTGCCAGCCTCTCTTTGCACAAATAACAAATACCATTTGTGGGATTTTTTAAAAGAAAATCCTAAGTCTTTAGAAATTGTAAAAGAGCTTCATCATATAAGGCCAAGACTATATTCTATCGCCAGTACTTGTAGTGAAACACAAGAAGAAATTCATATCATCGTTGTCTTGGTAACATATGAAACTAACAAAATAATACGAAGAGGAGTAGCCTCAAATTTTCTTTGTAATGTAATAAAAGAAAACGATCTTATACCAATTTACATACAAAGAACGCGTCATTTCCATCTGCCAGAAAAAGATAAAGATATAATCATGGTAGCCACCGGTACTGGTATCGCTCCTTTTTTTGCTTTTTTAAAAGAGCGTCTTTTTACAAAAGCTTCAGGAAAAAATATTTTATTTTTCGGTGAAAAATATAAAGCTAATCTCTATTTTGCCTTTTTTTTAAATGGTTTAGAAAAAGAGGGTTTTTTAAAATTTTTTCCCGCTCTTTCAAGAGAAACTCCGAAAAAATATGTGCAAGATAAAATCCTGGAGCAAAAAAAAGAGATTTTTCATCTCTTGGAGCATGGTGCCACACTTTACTTATGTGGCAGCGCTGAGAAGATGGCAAAGAGTGTCCATGACACTTTGTTGCAAATAATAAAAGAGGAAATGCACTTAGATGAAAATGGTGCGGAAGAATATTTAAAAGCTCTTGTCTTACAAAAGAGATATCTAAAAGAAGTATATTAACGTAAGCCGCTCACTATTAGGCTCTTATCACATACAAATGCGTTTATTAAAATGACATAATAACAACAACTAAATCACCAATCATAATTTAACAAGATTATTATTTAAAATATTTTTATTATATGTTAAAATATTATGCAAAACAACAAGAAGAACAACAATGGCTAGCAGCACAGAGTCTACCACCACATCACAAAAACACCTTCACCCATATCACGATCTATCCGTATCTGAATTAGAGGTCAATGACGCAACATGTGAAAAAATAGAACAAATTACACAAGAGTGGGAAACAATAGCTAAAGATAATGCTAAGCAAAAAGATCACGAATCTACCTTTCTCTCTCTATTCTCTCTTGCAGGAACAATGCATTTTTACATGGTTTTAAGGAAACATGATCCCAAAAAATTTCAAAAAGATTGGGGCAAAAGTAAAATTTTTGTATGCGAAGACACCCGCTTCTTGGATCATGAAATACAAGCTATCGCTTTTGTTGACATGTTAGAAAAGGAAAATTTCGTAAAAATCTCTCTTCTCACAACCAATCCCCATAATGTCAGATCTGAATTAAATAAAAAAAACATAAGACATGTTAATGGCGCAGGCAGCGCTATAATTTATTATCTGGCAAATGCCTTTCGTCAGCGCATTGAATTACTGGCAGATAATGACGCAGTAGAATTTTACAAAAAATGTGGATTTGAAGAAGGCCAAAAATATGAATTATCTAAACATACTGAAATGCACTTAAGTGTAGAAAAAATACAAAGATTATTTCAGACAGCATAATTTTTCTTTTTTTATGAAATCGTACGCTTTTCCAAGAAGATTAATTTTTTCCACCTAAACTTCTTCCATGACAGAAAGAATACAAAAACATTGTACTCCCTCACCACAACCAAAATCACTAAGCCCATCACCAGAGGTAGCTGTAATACCAACTTGCGATATGTCTATGTGCAAATTCTCGGCTACACTAAGCCGCATAGCTTCAATCTTCTCTTGAAACCGCGGTTTTTTTCCCTCAAGTGTCAAAGCTACATGAATAATTTTCCCACTTAATGTCTCCAAAGCCTTTTTTAAAAATACCTTAGAATCAGTAATGCCATCCTTGAGACATAGCTCGCGCGCTATCCCTCCAAGTATCGGTACTCCAGATATGGAAGTAATAGCATTACAAATAGCATGAAATAAAACATCAGCATCAGAATCACCATCTAACCCAGGAACAGATGAAAAAATTATACCTCCAATAACACAAATCTTAGCCGACCCTTGTGGTAAAAACCTATGACTATCTTGTCCTATCCCTGTCTTAAATACCTGTTTCATACCACGAAATTATATACTGAAAAAAATTTATTTCCACAAAAGTTTTTCCAGAAAACAGGTTTTCAAGAAAACAAGTTTTGATAAAACAAGTTTTTAAAAACCTAGGTTTTCCAAGAAAATAAAAAAAATCAAATTAAAAAAATTCTCTAAAAAAAGTAAAGTCGCATATACTCAACTTAAAGGAAAAAAATATGGAAGCACTTACTATCACCGGAGGAAATCCTCTACACGGACAAATTAAGGCCGCAGGCGCAAAAAACGCTATGACGAAACTTTTAGTAGCCTCACTCATATCTGATAAAAAATCTACTTTTTATAATGTACCTAATATCGGCGATGTGGAGATTACTTTAGATCTTTGCAAAGAAATAGGTATGGAAGTTAACTGGGATAAAGAACAACAAAAATTGGAAGTTATCACTAAAGAAATAAAAACAACATATATCCCACAACGCTTCTCCGGAGCTAATCGTATCCCCATCCTGATGATTGGTGCACTTTTAGGAAAAACATCAGAAGAAATCAAAGTACCAACATTGGGCGGAGATTCCCTAGGCAAACGTCCACTCGATTTCCATATCAAATCTCTTCAAGCACTAGGCGCAATTATAGAATATCGTAAAATGAAAAAAGAAGGAGCTTATTTTGCCTATGCTCCCGATGGTCTCACCGGCGCTCATATATGCTTACCCTTCCCTTCCGTTGGCGCCACAGAAAATACTATACTCGCAGGAATAAATGCCAAAGGAACAACAATAATTGAAAATGCCGCTATAGAACCAGAAATCATCGATCTCATTTTGTTTTTACAAAAATTGGGTGCAGATATCACTGTAAATGCCGATCGTACTATCTTCATACGACAAGCTAACACTTTTTATGAAGTAGAACATACCGTTATCTCCGATAGAAATGAAGTCGCCTCATATGCCCTTGCAGCTATCAGCACTAAGGGAAGAATTTTTATCGAAGGAGCTCAACATCTTAATATGATTGCCTTTTTAAATAAATTAAGAGAAGTAGGGGGAGGGTTTAATATAAAAAATAATGGCATCGAGTTCTTCTATGATAAACCACTAAAAGGCAATGTTCACATAGAAACTGATGTACATCCAGGCTTCATGACCGACTGGCAACAACCATTCGCCGTCTTACTTACCCAATGTAGCGGAACATCCGTTATTCATGAAACTGTCTACGAAGATCGTTTCGGATATACCTCCACACTAAAAGAAATGGGCGCCGATATGGACCTTTTCACTCAATGTCTCGGAGGAAAAAATTGCCGCTTTGCCTCTAATAATCATAAACATAGCCTCGTAGTAAAAGGCCCAACTCCTCTTGTGGGTAAAGAAATAACCATCCCAGATCTAAGAGCAGGTTTCGCCTACGTCATGGCAGCTTTAATTGCCAAAGACACCTCCATAATATTAAAAGCTCATTTCTTAGACCGCGGCTATGAGGATATCGTTGGGAAACTCACCGCTTTGGGTGTAAAAATAAAAAGAGAAAAAATATCTTCCTCTTCTAAAGATATTTTAAAACCTCTCTTAGAAAAAGTAACCAGCACTACTTAATATGTCTTACCAAAAAATATGGCAGCAAAATTTTAAAAGTGTAAAAAAACTCTTAGATTTTTTACAACTCCCAAAAAGCATTTATAAAAATGTTCTGCTTGATGCTACTTTTCCCCTAAGCTTACCAATACGTCTTGCGACAAAAATTAAAAAAAAAGATATTCAAGATCCTATACTTTTACAATTCCTTCCACTAAAAAAAGAAATAGAAAAACAAAAGAAATCATTTTCTAAAAACCCATTAAAAGAAAATAAATTTCAAAAAAATCGCATCCTAAAAAAATATGAAAAACGATTACTTTTATTGACTTGTAATACTTGTTGTATGAACTGTCGCTTTTGCTTTAGACGCAATTTTTTTATAAATTCTCCTATCAATTTTAACAAAGAACTTTTGTACATTGCTAAGGATACAAATATTGAAGAAGTAATTCTAAGTGGCGGCGATCCGTTATCTTTAAATAACCAACAGCTAAAGATGCTCTTTTCTTCTTTAAATAAAATCGATCATTTAAAACGCATTCGTATTCATAGCCGTTTTTTCATCGGTATTCCCGAAAGACTTAATGATGAACTACTCTTCATTTTTGCAAGTTTAAAGAAACAATGTTATTTCGTTACCCATATAAATCACTTTCAAGAATTGGATGATGACATCATCAACGTATTTAAAAAATTACAAGCAATAAAAATACCAGTATTATGCCAATCTGTACTTTTAAAAGATGTCAACGATGATATTCAAATTTTATCTCGCCTGTATACAGCTTTAATAAACAATGGCATCATTCCTTATTATCTACACCAACTAGATAAAGTGTTTGGAGCCTCACATTTTGAAACTACAAAAATTACAGGAAAAAACCTTATAAAATCCCTTTTATCACTTGTTCCTGGATATGGTGTGCCTCGTTACGTACAAGAAATACCATATAAAAAAAGCAAGACACTTATCACTCCTTAAAATTCATATTTTTTTAAAAAACTAAAAGTATCATAAATAATCCTGCAATAATAATTTGCAGGATTATGCAAATTTCACATTCTATCTACTGTTTCTAATCCCAAAATATTCAGCCCCTGCTTTAATACCTTGGCCGTTAGCTCACATAAGACAAGTCGTGATCCTTCATCTTTAGACTTCCTAACTTGACAATCCCTAAAAAAGCAATTGAATTTCTCAGCTAACCCATAAAGATAATCAGCAAGACGATTGGGTAAAAGATCTCTAGATAACATTTCAATAACTTCCGGAAATTTTCTCAAGTGCACTCCCAAAGCTACTTCCGATGGATGATTAACGTTAATTTTATTTTCCAAAATAATCTTATCAACATCTCCTGCAATGTTACGCTTAATACTCAATATGCGCACATATGAGTAAAGTAAAAATGCCGCAGTGTTGCCCTCAAATTTTAACATACGATCATAGCTGAAAACATAATCTTTTGTTCTATGACATGAAAGATCAGCATATTTTACCGCATCAATGCCTAAAATCTCAGCTAATTTGTCTATCTCTTCTTCGTTAATATCTTTCATGCGTTCTTTTAAAATACTTTTAGCTAAATTGATTGCTTCTTTGAGAAGATCAACCAACTTTTCTGTTTCTCCTGACCTAGTTTTAAATTTCTTGCCACTAGCTCCTAATACCAAACCAAAAGGAACATGATCAAATCGTACTATTTTAGGATTCAAATATCCCGCTAATACTGCCGCTTTATATACAAGTTGAAAATGCAAAGCTTGCCCTGCATCAGTAACAATGATAATTCTTGTCGCTTTTTCATCTAAACAACGATGACGAAAACCAGCTAAATCCGTGGTGTCGTAATTAAAACCACCATCCGATTTCTGTACCATCAGAGGCAGAGGCCCACCTTCACGATTTTTAAATCCTTCCATAAAAATGCATTTTGCCCCATCAGATACGGTGATGAGTCTTTTATCTTCCAGTTCCTTAATCATAACTTCAAAATAAGGATTGTAAAAAGATTCACCTCTCTCTTCGATTTCAACATGCAAAAGATCATAAATTTCTTCAAAAGCAACTCTAGAAATATCACATATCATCTGCCAGGCATTTATCGCAGTCTTTTCATGACTTTGCAGTTTCACAACTTCATGTTGCGCTCTTTTTTTAAACTCCTCATCTTCATCAAAAAGTTTTTTCGCTGCTTTATACCAATGAGTAAGTTTTACAAGATCAGCTTTCTTTTTTCCAGATAGTACATCATTTTCGTAATCTTTTAAGTAAGCAATGAGCATACCAAATTGCGTGCCCCAATCTCCAATGTGATTAAGTCTTAACACATCATGTTGCAAAAATTCAAAAAGACGCGCTAAACAGTCACCAATTATCGTAGAACGTAAATGTCCAACATGTAGTTCCTTAGCAATATTGGGAGAGGAAAATTCTACGATAGTCTTCGGATGATCTTTCGCTACTTCGACCGCTAAGAATTTATCACAAAACATGCCGTTTAACTGTTCAGATAAAAATTGATTAGAAAATGTAAAATTTATAAAACCAGCCTTAGCTGCTTCTACTTTTGAAAACATATCGCTCTCTTCAAGAGCACCAATGATATTTTGAGCCACATCAAAGGGGTTTTGTTGGAGCTCTTTGGCGAGTTTTAGAGCACTATTGCATTGATAGTGCCCCATATTTTCCATCATACATGGTGCAATGTCGGCAACATCACATCTATTATGAAAAGCTCTAGCTATCGCCTTAGAAGTAATTTCTTCTAATATTTTCGTAAGAGTTTTCATAAATACCTCCATAATTAATGATGGAAATGCAGCGGCTCCGTCCTTTTACCTACAAGATATCGCAATCTATATGCCACTAAGGAATTAGCCGCACTACTAGTGGACAAATTATTTTTTTCTGCAATTTCAAATATAGATAATAAACTATTGTAAATATTTAGAGTATTTTTTCTTGCTTCCTTTACATCATAACCTTTAGCTTTAAGCTCAACAGTAACGTTAATAATTCCCCCCGCATTGATCACATAATCTGGAGCATAAAGAATCTTTTTTCTCTTAAGCATATCAGCATGTTTTTCCTCTAAAAGCTGATTGTTAGCACAGCCCGCAACCGCTTGACAAGCAAATTGTAAAATAGTCTTGTCATTAATAATTGCTCCCATAGCACAAGGTGCAAAAATATCACATTTTGCAGAATATATTTGATCGCTTGCACAGCTTTCTGCACCAAATTTTTTCACCGCTTCTTTAACTTTACTCTCATCTACGTCACTAACAATAAGATCAGCACCAGCAGTAAAAAGTAATGAGGCCAGTTTCATGCCTACACTACCAAGTCCTTGAATAGCTATTTTTTTGTTTTCCACACTATCGTCACCATAAAGTTTCCTACAACATGCCTGTATACCTCTAAAAGTACCAATAGCAGTAAAAATTGACGGATCACCACTACTGTTTTCATGAGGAAGACCAACAACATATTTAGTGCTTTTTCTAACAATTTTTACATCTTCAAGAGAACAGCCTACATCTTCAGCACATATATATTTACCATTTAGCGAATCTACAAAAGCCCCCATAGCAAGTAACATATCTTCCGTTTTATTCTTAGGATCAGTAATAATTATCGACTTGCCTCCACCAAGCCCCGTTTGGGCAATGGCTGATTTGGATGTCATACCCTTAGATAACCGCAAAACATCAACTAGAGCCTCTTTCTCACTCCTATAAGGATAAATCCTAATGCCTCCCAAAGCAGGTCCCAAAGTAGTATCATGGATAGCAATAAGAGCGTATAAATTATATTTTTTACTAACAGCTCGTAAAACTAGCTCATAGCCAGGAATAGCTATCTCACTAACCTCTATATCAAAATATTTTAATTTCTCTTCCGTATTACCCTTATAAAGCCCGGCTGTCATAAAACTTTCTCCTTAATAAGTTGGATAAATAAATGTAACATATTTCTATACTAAAAGCAATTAAAACAAACCATAGGCAAAAAGATAATTTTAATTTTCCAAGTAACTTTATTTTCATCTCAATAAATTAGAAAAATTAAAAATATTGGTTGCAGTCTAAATAGAGGAAAAGGTAGATTTATTCTCGGAGATTTTTTAATGATCACAAAACTTTTAAAGGATGAGTTGCTTAGTTTTTTGCACGGAAATCGTAAAGCTGACTTAGTAGAGGTATATTTGTTTTACTTGGAAAAACGCTTTGATTTGAAACCAGTACTTTTTCCAAAAGAAAAGAAAATATACAAAAGCCTTGAAGATTTGATTTTTCAACTGGAACAAAGAGGTCAACTTTATCGCGAAACTGAAATAAAAATTCAATTTGGTAAAGACAGCGTTAATGCTGAAACAGCAAAAATTTATATCTGTCCCCATACCGGTAAGGTTTTTGGAAATAACACCTGCCATAATCCACAAGATGCTATTTATGACTGGGTGTCAAAATGTCCAGAAAATACAGAAACTGATAACGGTATGAAAGTAAAGCGCTTTTACGTATCAGAAGATCCACAAATAATCAAAAATTATATTACCAAAAGAAAAGAGCCTATCTCCAAAATCGTCTATTCTTCCGCTGTTACTGGTAAGCTATTCAACAGTAAAGAAGCAACAATCGAAGATTTTAAAAAAAATCATATCAAGTATCTGACGATACAAGAAGTACAAAATCAAAATCGCTTTGAGATCGAGCAAAGTTTTTTAAACTTCTTACAAGAATATTTAAAAGAGTCGGAAATTCAAAAATTCGTTGAGGAACTTTCCAAGCATGCAGAATTTGAATCTTACTTGGAAAAATGGCTCCAATAAATTTATCTCCAAAAGTGAAAAAGAGACTTTCGCTTTAGGAAATTGTTTAGCGGAAAAATTATTTGAGGGATGTATCGTCGCATTTTTTGGAGATTTGGGGGTCGGTAAAACTACCTTAATCAAAGGCATACTAAACTTTTTTAAAGTCAAAAAAACTAAAGTAACAAGTCCCACTTTTACATATCTCCATGTATACCCAGTGAAAGATGTGGACATATATCATTTTGATCTTTATCGATTACACGACAGTGGGGAATTTTTGAGCATGGGTTTCGATGAATACCTCAACAAAAATATATGTTTAATAGAATGGGCAGAAAAAATAAAAGATATTTTGCCAGCAAATGTGATAACGTGTAGCATAAAACATCAACTTCAATCCACAATGAGGGAGATCATAATTTCCTATGGGCCAAGTTAGTAAAGATACGTTTATCTGTTTAGACTGTGAATCTACAGGATTAAACGTAGAACAAGATCGCATCATAGAAATAGCCCTCGTGAAATTCACCTTCGAGAAAAAAATTATAGAATCATTTGAAACTTTGATTAATCCTGAATGTATTATCCCAGAAGAAGCAAAAGCGATTCACAACATATCTTATTCAATGGTAGAAAATAAGCCGTTAATACAAGAAATCCTACCGCAAATTTTCAACATGCTCGATAGTTATCCCATCGTGGGACATGGTATATCTTTTGATATTAATTTAATCAAACATGAGGCCAAAAGAACAAAAGTACCTTGCAACTTAAAAAATACACTTATCGACACCTTACGCCTTGCTCGCCTTTATGGAAATAGTCCTATAAATTCTTTAGAAAAACTACGAGAACATTTTCATATTGAACAGACAAAAGCGCATCGTGCAATGAACGATGTGCTCGTCAATATCGAAGTATTTAAAAAATTAGCTCAATCTTTTAACACCACAGAAGATTTAGTTGCCCGTCTTAAAAGACCAATTCTTTTAAACACCATGCCACTCGGAAAATATAAAGGACAAAAATTTTCCAATATACCAATAGAATATCTTCTTTGGGCTGCAAACATGCACTTTGATGAAGATTTGCTCTTTTCCATAAATACCGAGATAAAAAATCGAGAGAAAACAAAAAATTTTGAAAGATCCGTCAACCCTTTTTCCGTACTTGACAGCGAATAAGCTTTATTCATATATATTGAAAATATGAAAAAGTTATTGTTTATTCTTCCATTTTTTTTCGCACTTACCTCCAGTGCCGATGAAAAATCTAACATAAAAATTGCAGTGGGTACTTTCCCTGAGTCCGTTCAATATAAAATTGCAGAAAAATTTAAAAAATACGTCGAAACATCTTCAAAATTAACTGTAGAATTATTTTATGGACAATATTTTGGTAACGAAACCTCAGCTCTCATGGAAGTGCAAAAAAATTCGGTACAAATAGCCGTTATATCTTCCGGTCCCTGCGATAATTTCGATCCCGATGTTATAATTTTAGATTATCCCTTCCTGTTTGATAAATACGAAGATGTCGATGCAAAACTATACGGACCATTAGGTGATATAATTTTAAAATCCCTAGAAAAAGCCAACCTTAAAGGATTAGCCATATCTGAAGAGGGGTTTCGTAATCTTACCAACGATATCAGGCCTATTCATAGCGTAAAAGATATAGATGGACTTAAAATACGTGTCATGGAATCTGCATTTCATAAAGAAATTTTACAATGTTTTAATGCAGAAGCAATACCCTTGGGATGGCCTATATATAAACAACTGGCAAACCATGTAGTAGACGGAGAGGATAATCCTCTCCCCGTCATATATAACAGCCGTTTGTATGAAGTACAAAAGTATTTAACTCTAACCCATCACATGTTTTCTGCAATATTATGCATCGCTAATTTAAATTGGTTTAATACTTTAAATGCAACAGATCAACTGATTATCTTAAGCAGCATGAAAAAAGCTGCAGACTGGGGAAAAACCTATAATCGTGAAATGGAAAAAACAATGTTAAAAAAACTAAAAAAAACCGACATTATTATCGACGAAAATCCCGATATTGAGTCCTTTAAAGAACAAGTTCAAAATCTCAAAGATAGTATATTTTTTTCCGACCCCAACTTAAAGAAACTACTCGAAGATTTTTTTAAAAAACAGTAATCTTATCATGAGGAGAGAATTGTTATGAATAAACTTACTATTCGTGATATTGATTTAAAAAATAAAAAAGTGTTAATGCGCGTAGATTTCAATGTACCGATAAAAGATGGTAAAATTACCGACGATACGAGAATAAAGGCAGCGCTTCCATCTATCGAATATATCTTAGAACAAAATGGTGCTTTGATCCTTATGAGTCACTTGGGAAAACCTAAAGGTAAAGATACAAAATATTCTCTTGCTCCTTGCGCAGAAAGACTTTCATTACTTCTTAATAAAAAAGTAATAATGGCCCCTGATTGCATTGGTCCTGATGTACAAAAACTCATTAATGAGCTTAAAGGCGGAGAAGTTCTCCTTTTGGAGAATCTGCGATTCTATGAAGCAGAAGAGCATCCAGAAAAAGATTCCTCTTTCGCTAAAACTCTAGCAAGTTATGCCGATGTTTATGTAAACGATGCATTTGGAACTGCTCACCGTGCTCACTCATCAACAGCAACAATAGCTCAGTATTTTCTCAACAAAGCAGCATGCGGCTTTTTAATGGAAAAAGAAGTAAATTTTTTAGGTATGCTCCTGCATAATCCTAAACGACCATTTTGCGCAATTATCGGTGGTGCAAAAATTTCTAGTAAATTAGGCGTAGTGGAAAAACTTTTAGACAAAGTAGATATGCTCTTCATTGGCGGAGGTATGGTCTTTACCTTCCTAAAAACACAAGGCCGTAATATCGGTAACTCCATATTCGAGGAAGATCAACTAGAAAATGCTAAAAAAATCTTGGCAAAAGGAAAAAATAAACTATTTTTACCTTTAGATATAGTCATTGCCGATGAACAAAATAATAACATCAAAATTATAGACATCAATGAATCGATTCCGATGGGTTACAAGGGCCTTGATATCGGACCAAAAACACTAGATCATTGGCAAAAAGAGCTAAAAAAAGCTAAAACTATTTTTTGGAATGGTCCTGTAGGTATGTATGAAATAGATAAATTTGCCAAAGGCACTAATACGCTTGCTCAAATACTAGCGACAATACCAGCAACAACTGTTATAGGAGGCGGGGATTCCTTGGCTGCTATTAGCAAATTACACCTAGAGGATAAATTTTCTCATTTATCTACTGGTGGAGGAGCCTCTTTAGAATATCTAGAATATGGCAAATTACCCGGTGTAGACGCTCTAAGCCCTTACCTAACCACTAAGTAAACTCCTGATTATCAATGCTTAACGTAACATTGCGTTTCTTTATTATGACATTATAATTTATTTTATAAGTACGTTATTATCAAACATTTATGAACAATAAAATTTAAATGTAAAGTAAAATTTTTATTAACATATAATAAATTTTTTGTTATAATATAAGGAAGAGGGGTAGAGATGGTAGTTAGAAAAATACAAAACACCACAGAAGTAATACCGGAAGTAAATGCAGCATTAAATAGTAGTACAACAGTTAGCACGATTCATGAACGTGTAGAACAAGCCGCAAAAGTATGCCTACAAACAGCTGAGGATTTCGATACATTTAAAAGCAATATAAGAACAATAAAAAATCATTATACCCATGAAAAAGGTGTTTCCCGTCGTAAAGAGACGAAACAAGTTATTGACAAAATTGAGAAAATTGCAAAAACACTATTATTTGCTACAGAAAAAACCACTTATAGTGCTACAGAAACTAAGAAATTATTACACACTATTGCAGACAACAAAGACTATATCGAGCACAATCTCACTGATACCCAGTTTGCTAAAATAAAAAGTATTTTAGGAAAATTACACACTACAGCTGCGAAATATAATACAAAAGTAAAAAGAACATGGAGAAGATTTTTCCCATGGTTATCGATAAATAGCAGCTTATTATCTTTATCATTAACTAATTATGGATTTGTTGACAGAATATTGGCAAAAATAGAATTTCCACAAGAAGCACCACAAGATGATGACTGGATTGCAGTATTACAGTCTTGTGAATCACTTGATAGAGAAACATTTACGTTATATCTAAATAACCTTGATACCTTAATGAAAAATGACGGTCTTTTAAACGTACATCTTTTGATGTTATTAATCGAAAAAGCTGAAAATATTGATGAGACACAATTACAAAATATTTTAGACAAAATCAGCACTTTGAATAGTGAACCTTCTAAAATTAAACTACTAAAATTACTTTTCGCAAAAGACATTACATTTAACCCACAGGCATGTGAAGAAATAACCAAAATTATCTTTTCTTTATCCCTCGTGCATTATAATTCACCAACAAAAATTAGGCATGATTTATTAATCGCTTTACTACATCGAACTTCAATCGTTATTTCACAAGCAAATGTACTGTTCATAATGGAGCAAGCAAGCAAGCTTGAATCAAGCTCTGAACTATGGCAACTACTATTGAGTAGTAAAATCGAAGGGCTTCAAGACTCTTTTTTCTTTTTGTTAGTATCAAAAATACATTCTATAGACATCAACTGGTCTGAAAAACTTCTTCTTTTAAAAATATTACTTAACAATCTTCCTGTAGAAATTTTACAAGAAAAAGACTTCTTTTCTACTGTAAGAGAATTAGCAATTGCCTTTAATCGTGATCTAAGTCTTTATATTGAATCGGAGTTAATTAATTATTTTAAACAACGTCTAGAAGACTCTGACAAAAGTCATTAAAAAAATATTTTTGCAATAAACACTTCCCAAGAAATTGCAAAATAAAACCAAACACAATATAATGGAGCTTACTAAAGATGGGATAGTGCTAACAAAAAACTTTTTTTTTAAAAGTCTTGTTTTCTACCTAAGCATGGCTCCCGCATGTAATCTCAATTATAGGCTTGACGTATGAAAAAAAAACTGTTGGAATCTCTTCGCAGTTTACGTTCCTTTATCTGGCCTATTTATGGCAGTGAACACAAAAAATTCATTCCCATGCTAGTCATATTTTTTCTAGTCTACTTCAACTATAATCTTTTACGTGCTGCGAAAGACACTTTAATTGTAACAGCGCCAGATTCGGGAGCTGAGGCTATACCATTTATTAAGGTATGGGTGGTTTTGCCAATGGCCTTCTTTTTCACATACGTATTTGCAAAATTATCTAGCAAATTTAACAGAGAAAAAGTCATCTATATAATGCTTTCTATATTTTTAGCTTTCTTCTTTATTTTTGCTTTTTTTCTCTATCCGGCAAGAGATCTGCTTCATCCTACTCATTTAGCCAAAATTTTAGCACATAATCTTCCAACGGGTTTTAAAGGCTTAATTGCCATATTTCAAAACTGGACTTTAACGTTATTCTATGTCATGTCAGAAGAATGGAGTACAATAATATCTACCGTGCTCATTTGGGGATTTGCTAATGAAGTTACATCAGTATTAGAAGCAAAAAGATTTTATGCTCTTTTTGGTCTTGGAGCTAACGTAGCCACCATTGTTTCCGGAGAAGCTGCAACACATTTATCACATCATGTGTACAATCCACATTTCTTATTCGGATCGACGGCATGGGAACAATCATTTACCTTAATCAGTGCAACAGTAATATTTGTCATTTTACTCATCATGCTGATGTTCAAATTATTTGTTGCTAAAAGTAGTAGTGCAGCACCTGAACCTGAACCCGAGACCAAGCAGACTAAACAATCATTCATGAAGAGCTTTTCTTACCTAGCAAAATCAAAATACCTCATTTGCATTGCTATCATAGTGGTCACTTACAATATGGTAATCAATTTAATTGAAGTAATTTGGAAAAATCAAGTTATGTTATTATATCCTAATCCCAGCGACTATAACAGTTATATGGGACAAGTAACTACTGCCATGGGAATTTTCGCCACCATTATTGCTATATTTTTCTCTGGTAATCTTTTACGTAAATTTACCTGGTCCTTTACGGCCCTCATTACCCCTATTGCCATTCTAGCCTCTGGTATTGCATTCTTTTATTTCTTGCTATTTAAAGATTTTGCTTCTTCTCTAACGCTGATCTTTGGGCTCTCTCCTCTTGTGATGAATGTATTTTTTGGCTCACTACAAAATTGTATAAGTAGAGCATGTAAATATACTGTCTTCGATGCAACTAAAGAAATTGCTTTCATTCCACTTAGTCCAGATTCTAAAAGAAAAGGGAAAGCCGCTATCGATGGAGTTGGATCACGATTAGGTAAATCCGGAGGATCTGTAATCCATCAAACATTATTAATTAGTTGTTCTACTATAGCTGCCATAGCTCCTTATGTTGCAGGTATCTTCCTGATCATATCTGGCGTATGGATCGCTGCTGCTGTCTCTTTGGGCAAACAATTTAACGAACTCATTACCAATAACGAAAAAATTTCTATAGAAGAGAAAAATCGTCAAGATAAAGCTTTAGCAGGTAGCTAAACTTCTCTCTGATTAAAACATTAGTTGCGTAGATATTAAAAAATTTAATAATATAATCGTATGAAAGAGTACATAGTCTCGCATATATCTTATGCTCATTTTATCATATACTTCTTATTACTTGGATCGGGATGTAGTTTACCAATCAGCGAAGAGGTTGTTGTCATCACAAGTGCAATAATCGCATCCACTATAATACCGGAAAATACTCCTATTATTTTTCTATCCATATTTTTGGGTTGTTACTCAGGAGACTCTCTCTGCTACTGGATAGGAAGAATTTTCGGACGTAAAGTCTTAAAGCTATCTTGGTTTAAAAACATTATCCCTATTTTTAAAATCAAAAAATTTTATAAAAAACATGCTCTTTCTACTTTTTTAATTGGCAGGTTTATTCCAGGGGGAAGAAATGCCATGATACTTTCGGCAGGTATTAGTAAACTTTTCTACATCAAATTTTTATCCTATGACTGTATGGCATGTATTCTCACTAATTCGACACTTTTTTTCTCTGCTTACTACCTCGGCCCTAAAATTATTTCTGTAGTAAAAAAAGCCAATATCATCATCATTTGTACCTTTGTTATTACATTAATTGCTCTACTCTGTTACCATATGATGAAGAAAAAAAATCCTTAAAGGGATTTTATTTAACGATGACAACAATATCCAATTTTATTTCTTTACTTAGAGCACCTTTAGCTCTTTTATTCCTCCAACAAAATATCTTTTTACGCTTATCATCCGTAGTACTAGCCATTATAACCGACGGTCTCGATGGATATATAGCCAGAAAAAGTAAAACCACCTCTAAAGTAGGTGTTGTTTTAGATCCCGTAATGGATAAATTCTTCGTCTATTTTGTCTTAACCATACTTGCCTTAGAAAATCAAATACAACCATGGCAAATATTTACTGTTATTTCAAGAGATGTTGCCTTATGTATTTATGGTATGTATATGCTAACCTCTGGCAAATGGCACAAAATAAATTTCCATGCAATAAAATGGGGTAAAGTAACAACCTCTATGCAATTTTTATTAATTGCTCTTCTCATTTTTCACGTTCACATACCAAGTTATACTTATATTCTTTTTGTTATCGTTGGTACATTAGCTCTAAAAGAGCTATTTTCTTCATGACTTATTTTGTAAATGTATTTCCGTGTAAGCAGAAACAACCTCTGCACTGCAACCACGAACAATATCATTTAATTCCATGAGAACACTGGTTTTAAAAACAAAAAATTCCTCTTGTTTAATTTTAAACGTATAAGCAATAACGACAATATCTAAACAATTACCGTTAACACGATCCAAATACACTAGCGATTTTTCTTCCTGATCAATATTCTCTTTCTTTTTAAAATATTCATTGATCTTATAAACAATATCATTTACCAAAGAAAAATTTTTATATGTAATACTTATCCGCTCTTCAATTCTCGTACGAGTTCTTCTCGAGATATTTTTTATTCGGGCAATTTATGTACATGTTGACCCCCTGAGGTTTCCATTTTTTGTCTGAACAGTGCATCCAAATCATAGACTGGGAAGTGCAATACTGCTGGCGATATTTTTGGCCAGTCTTCCAAAATTAT
>Ga0233425_10005996_pt1 | contig 18520 bp, 17 predicted proteins | sample Watercolumn_Towu_2_FD_181712 | JGI IMG/M metagenome (GOLD analysis project Ga0233425, IMG submission 181712) | Freshwater microbial communities from Lake Towuti, South Sulawesi, Indonesia - Watercolumn_Towuti2014_140_MG | ecosystem: Environmental > Aquatic > Freshwater > Lake | place... | reverse complement strand
CCTTTTAATTGGATTATATGAAAATCAACAAAAATTTAATTGCTTTTACAGTCATCCTTATTGCATTACAGACCGCCTGCAAACTTATGTTTGCGCCAAAACTTGAATGGTCAGGATTTTCTCCCTTTATTGCCATAGCTCTTTTCTCCGGTTTTATAATAAAGGAGCGGAATATGTCTTTCCTTCTGCCTTTGCTTGCCTTGTTTATCAGCGATGCTATTATTCATGTGCTGTATCTGAATAATCAGTTTGACTTTGCGGGATTTTATGGTGGTCAATGGAAAAATTATCTCATTTTACTCGCCTGCACTTCGATAGGCTGGGCTTTGAAAGGTAAAAGTTATGTTACCCTAGCTGCCGGCGCCTTGGCTGCTCCTACACTTTTCTTTCTTGTTTCAAACTTTATGGTTTGGCAGAGTACAACTGAAGCGGTATATGCAAGATCTTTTACTGGATTGATAAACTGTTATGAAGCAGGTCTTCCTTTCTATCAGAATTCTTTGATCGCAACATTGGTATTCCTGCCTCTTATTCTTTTTGTGTATAACTATCTTACCAGGAAGAAAGTGGTACTCACATTGGCTTAATCCATTTTTTGTATACTTTGAAACCCATCAGTGATTGCTGGTGGGTTTTGTTTTTTATGACTTTAACCACAGATAGCACAGATTAAAAACACAGATGGCCATTGTGCAATCTGCGAAAAGAATCCGTGTTATCTGTGGTAAATATTCTGACTCCCCTTTAGCAGCCGGGGGCATACCCTTCATCCTCCAGCAACATATGATGCTGTCCATCAGCCGCTTCTGTAGCTAATTCATCACAACGATTGTTGTAAGGATTATCTGCATGGCCTTTTATCCAGACAAAACGGATGAACTGTGTTTTTGAAAGATGATAATACCGAAGCCAGAGGTCTTTGTTCTTTTTTCCGCCTTTGAAGTTAGTGGCGATCCAGGTATTCAGCCAGCCTTTCTCCACTACATTCACTACATACTGGCTGTCGGAGTATATCTTGATATGCAGTCCTTGTTTCTTCAACGCTTCAAGCCCTGCAATTACCGCCATCAGTTCCATTCTGTTATTCGTGGTGAGTTTATATCCTTGTGAAAGTTCTTTGCGGTTATTGCCGCAAATTAATATTACAGCATAACCACCGGGGCCGGGATTGCCTCTGGAAGACCCGTCGGTATAGATCGTAACTGTACTCAATGATTGTTTAAAGTTTAAGGTTGAAAGTTTAAAGTTGTCTCTGGTTGAAGACTTTTCAATATTACAGTGAGATTTCTGATTGAAGAACCTCAAACCTTAGACTTTAAACCTTAAACTCATACCTGGAACACTCCCGTCCTCAAATCATCCATCTCTGCATTACAATTTGCCGCTGCAATCCCCTCGGATATAACTTTCCTCGTATCCACCGGATCTATGATCGCATCTACCCACAGCCTTGCCGCAGCATAGTAAGGTGATGTTTGTGCATCATACCTGTCTTTTATTTTCTTCAGGAGTTTTTTCTCAGCCTCATCAGTTATTACTTCTCCTTTGGCCTTTAACGATGCTTCTTCAATTTGTAAAAGTGTTTTAGCGGCTGCATCACCTCCCATTACGGCGATCTTCGCAGTGGGCCATGCATAAATGAAACGGGGATCATATGCTTTGCCGCACATGGCATAATTGCCGGCGCCATAAGAGTTACCAATGATGATGGTGATCTTTGGCACCACAGAATTCGCCACAGCATTCACCATCTTAGCTCCGTCTTTGATGATGCCCGCATGTTCACTGCGGCTGCCTACCATAAACCCGGTAACATCCTGCAGGAACACCAATGGTATTTTCTTTTGATTACAGTTGAGAATAAACCGGGCGGCTTTATCAGCGCTGTCATTATATATTACACCACCCATCTGCATCTCCCCTCCACCTGAACCATCGGGTCGGGGGTTTTTTTTTGCTTTTACAACTAATCGCTGATTTGCCACAATGCCCACAGCCCATCCGTCAATTCTTCCATAGCCACAGACAATAGTTTTTCCATAATCTTCTTTGAACTGTTCGAATTCACTGCCGTCAACAATCCTTTCAATAATATCCATCACATCATAAGGCTTGCCGTCGGAAGGAAAAAGACCGTATAGCTCTTCTGTTTTTTTCTTTGGATTCTTTGTTTTTATCCTGTCAAACCCTGCTTTGGGCCTTTCTCCGAGCATGCTCATCACCTTCCTGATATGATCCATACATTCCTGCTCGGTCTTGAATTTATAATCGGCAATGCCACTGATCTCTGTATGTGTCACTGCTCCACCCAGAGTTTCATTATCTATATCCTCACCAATAGCAGCTTTTACGAGATAAGGACCTGCGAGATAAATAGAGCCATTGCCTTCCACCATCAGTGTTTCATCGCTCATAATGGGTAAGTAGGCGCCGCCTGCTACACAGGGACCCATCACAGCAGCAATTTGTGTAATGCCCATGCCACTCATCACTGCATTGTTGCGGAAGATGCGCCCAAAATGTTCTTTGTCCGGAAATATCTCATCCTGCATGGGAAGAAAAACTCCGGCGCTGTCAACAAGGTAAATTATCGGCAAACGATTTTCCATGGCTATTTCCTGCAGCCGCAAATTCTTTTTACCCGTTATCGGAAACCATGCACCTGCCTTTACCGTTTGGTCGTTGGCGAGTATCACACATTGTCTGTTGCTTATATAACCAATGCCTGCCACTGTGCCACCCGCAGGGCAACCGCCCTGTTCTGCATACATATCATAACCGGCAAATGCGCCGATCTCAATAAATGATGAACCTTTATCTATCAGGTAATCTATCCGTTCACGGGGAGTGAGTTTATTTTTCTCTTTTTGTTTTACAATTGCTTTTTTACCACCGCCTTCATATATCTTTTCCAGCCTGCGGCGCATTTCGCTGAGGCTTTGTTTTAGTTGATCTTCGTTTTTATTAAACTCCAGGTTCATGTAACAAACGTTGTGTTGCAAAGATAGTGGGGTGGAGCTAACTGATGACCGGCAGTTAGTATGGCCTGTCATGACTCTCCTGACAAACATTTTGTTTCAAAATAAAAAGCCAGGCTCTTTCCCTCTCTATCAGTAGAGAAGGGAAAGAAAATCTTTTTTGTCTTTGCTTGTCTTCAAAAGAGTAAACGGCCTTTGTCTGCCTCTGGCTACTGAAAACAAGTTGGCAGAAAAATCGGCAAGTTTAACTAACAAATTTTTGCATAATACCAGCTTTCATAAAAAAGGAGAATTACTTTTGATGAACAAAAATACTGCCATGCACTACATGATCATCGAAAGATTTCATCCGGGTAAAGTAAAAGACATGTACCAGCGATTTGAAGAAAAAGGAAGGATGTTGCCGGAAGGGGTAAATTACGTCAACAGTTGGATCAATGAACCTGTAACGGGTTGTTACCAGGTGATGGGAAGTGAATCTCCTGAAAAGCTGGAGGAATGGATGGATCAATGGAAAGACCTTGTAGATTTTGAAGTGATTCCGGTGATCAGCTCTGCCCAGGCAAGAGAAAAAATTTAGTAAACCACTAGTTTTTTACCGGTTATAGTAAAAACATTTTACTCACACATCTTCTTCCCTGAACGACAAAACAAGGTTTGAGATCTTTGGCTGTACTTTTCTCAATTTCACTCCAGCTTTTTCCAGCATTAATTTGGAGGCTTTAAAAATATCTTTTGCTCCATGCTTGTCAGAAAGATAAACGACCTCATTAATGCCTGCCTGGATAATGGCCTTTGCACATTCATTGCAAGGGAAAAGAGCTGTGTAAATTTTACAACCATGGAGGTCCATCCCGATATTATTTAGAATAGCATTCAATTCTGCATGACAGATATAAGGATATTTTGTTTCGAGAAGCTCTCCCTGCTGCTGCCAGGGAAATTCGTCATCATCACAGCCAATAGGTAATCCATTGTAGCCGGCGCCGACTATTTTATTCTTGTCATTGACAATGCAGGCGCCTACCTGTGTGCTGGGGTCTTTGCTTCTTTTGGCGGACAGCAAGGCTATCCCCATAAAATATTCATCCCATGAAATGTAACCGGTTCTTTTTTTCAAGGTTACAAAATTTATTTGAGCGAATGTAACAAAACTAAGAGTATAAAAAAGCGGCAGTGTAAAAACCGCCGCCTTTTTTTAAAATGACTTTTGTTATTTTGTTATCAGCAAGTTCGGGATATTTTAGTACATTGGTCTGATTTACCAATCAGCGTCATACCGGCGCTGCACAACGATTGCTTAAAAATTCATTATTGCTGTATGATCACAACGAAACAATCTCCCATTTCAAAATTTATGGAAATGGTAGAAAAGAAAAATCCTGCACAGGCTGAGTTTCATCAGGCCGTGTATGAAGTGGCGCTTGCCATTTTGCCTTTTCTGGAAAAACATCCTGAATACAAAAAGGCCAACATCCTGGAACGAATGATCGAAGCCGAACGTATCCTTATTTTCCGAGTACCATGGATGGATGATGAAGGAAATTTCCGGGTGAACCGGGGCTACCGGGTACAGATGAACAGTGCCATCGGGCCTTACAAAGGAGGTTTGCGTTTTCATCCGGGTGTTACTTTAAGTGTTTTAAAATTCCTCGCCTTCGAACAAACTTTCAAAAATTCTTTGACTACCCTGCCGATGGGCGGCGGAAAAGGAGGTTCGGATTTTGACCCAAAAGGAAAATCTGATAATGAAGTGATGCGTTTCTGCCAAAGCTTTATGACAGAACTGTATCATCACATCGGAAAGGACACGGACATACCTGCAGGTGATGTGGGTGTAGGTTCCCGTGAAATTGGGTTTCTTTTTGGTCAATACAAAAGATTAAAAAATGAATTTACCGGGGTGCTTACCGGCAAAGGCTTTCCTTATGGTGGCAGTTTGATACGGCCTGAGGCAACCGGTTATGGATTATTGTTTTTTGTAGAAGAAATGCTGAAAACAAAAGGACAATCCATTAAGGGGAAAAAAGTGCTGGTATCAGGAAGTGGTAATGTGGCGCAATATGCCATTGAAAAAACGATTGAGTTTGACGGCATTCCATTAACGGCATCAGACAGCGATGGTTTTATATATGAACCCAAAGGGATAACCACAGAAAAGCTCGCTTACATGATGGAATTAAAAAATGAAAAGCGGGGACGCATCAGGGAATACGCTGAAAAGTTCGGATGCGATTATTTTGAGGGAGAAAAGCCCTGGAGAATACCTTGTGATATAGCGTTGCCCTGTGCTATTCAAAATGAGTTGAATGAAGATGATGCAAAAACATTAGTGAATAATGGTTGTATGCTGGTGGCTGAAGGCGCTAATATGCCTTCCACACCGGATGCTATTTCAGTATTTCAGGATAACGGAGTCATGTTTGCGCCGGGTAAAGCTTCGAATGCCGGTGGTGTGGCCACATCAGGATTGGAGATGACACAAAATTCTATCCGGCTTTATTGGACAAGAGAAGAAGTGGAGGCCCGGCTGGGTGCAATTATGCGGGATATACATGAGCAATGTGTGAAGTACGGCGAAAATGAAGATGGAAGCATTGACTATGTGAAAGGCGCCAATATCGCCGGCTTCGTTCGTGTAGCGGACGCCATGCTTGCGGAAGGACATGTATAGAGATAGTTCCTGACCGGCAATTTTTGGAATTAATGACACAGCGTTATTCTTCCTGCACAAAGGCAACTAGCTTAAACAACAAGCTACAAACCGCCTGAAAACTGAAAAGGGTATTTATTATCGTAAGAAACGTCCTGCCGATGTAGAACCAGTGTTTGGAAACATCAAACACAATCAAAACTTCAAATGCTTCTTGCTAAAAGGAATCGACAAAACAGAGATTGAATGGGGATTGATCTGTATAGCACACAATTTGAAGAAAATGGCAGCATAAAAAGGTCACCCCCCCCTTTTTTTCATTATCTGACGCCAACAACTTCCATAGCCAATTATATCCAAAATTACCCTCTATTAAACAACTACAATAAAATCAGCTCCAGCAAAATAAAAGAAGCAGCCTTTTTTAGACAGCCTCTTGCGCCCTTTGCTGGACTGAGTTCGAAAGTAGCAGCAGAGGATATCTCTATCCTATCAAAATTTATAGTGTCAGCGGTTTAGGGGCACTTACAACATGAAATAAGCGATAACTGGGGAAAAATTTCGTTGGGGCTGCGCCCCAAACCACAAACGATGTAAATCAACAATTTATGGGGTTTTTTATTGTCTGCGGGACTCCCTTGCGGGACACTATGAAACAAAGGGACAACAAATAAGAATGGGTTATTTCCTAACTTTGAAATGAAAGTAAATTCAAAATTTAGTTATAGATAGTAAACTTTAATTATGAAATCTATAATAATCCTTTCAACTCTAATTTTCTTTATTTCTTGTAGTAATGAGAAATCTGAAAGTAAAAAAAAACAAGAAGAGTTGATTAAAAAAGAAGAAGAGTTGATTAAAAAAGAAGAAGAGTTGATTAAACAACAATATGTCGATTCAATTCGTAAGTCTGTAATTGATGGTGAAAGGAAAAAATCTGAACTCACTAACCAAATGAATGAATTGATGTCTCAAATTGAAGGGAAACTAAATAGGATAAATTACTATGAGGTTGAAGTTCAGACACAGGAGGAAAAATATGAATATCTTAGAACTCCAAAATTTTTAAGGACACCAGAAGAGAGGGAACAACAATTGAGAAACCAATTATATCTTTTGAATGAGTTAAAATCTCAATTAAATAATGAGATGGAAGAATTTGAAAATCTAATAGAAAAAATTAATAAAATCAGAGTTAAACTCGGATTACAGAAATTGAGAGAAAATGATGTTAAAACATTTCTTACTACTGATATTCTACCTGCAGATAGTGACAGTACTGCCCTCTTTGAGAAGTAGGTTTGTGTGTTGTATAGTGTAGTGAAACAGGAAATCCTCAGGAGCCAAAATTACCCCTTTTAAAAAACTACAATAAAATCAGCTGCAACAAAATAAAAGAAGCCGCCTTTTTTAGACAGCCTCTTGTGCCCGGGACTGGAATCGAACCAGCACATCCTTGCGAACGGCAGATTTTGAGTCTGCTGCGTCTACCAATTTCGCCACCCGGGCAATAGTTTCTATAACGATTTCAAATATTCTTTTCCGACCCCACTTTTCAAATGCACTTCTCTTTTTCTTGCTTCAACTCTCGTTGTATACTCTTCTTTTAAAATCAACTTAAAGGGAATATAAGCCTGGGTTGATCTGTTTGCTCCCATATTATGCTCATTCAATCTCCTCTTTACGTCATTTGTCATCCCAACGTAGATATAATTCCTTTTAAGGCTTTGTATTGCATACACATAAAACATACAAAAGAACTATTGCGTCTACCAATCCTGCCTGCCGGCAGGCAGGTTCGCCACCCGGGCAATAGTTTCTATAACGATTTCAAATATTCTTTTCCGACCCCACTTTTCAAATGCACTTCTCTTTTTCTTGCTTCAACTCTCGTTGTATACTCTTCTTTTAAAATCAACTTAAAGGGAATATAAGCCTGGGTTGATCTGTTTGCTCCCATATTATGCTCATTCAATCTCCTCTTTACGTCATTTGTCATCCCAACGTAGATATAATTCCTTTTAAGGCTTTGTATTGCATACACATAAAACATACAAAAGAACTATTGCGTCTACCAATCCTGCCTGCCGGCAGGCAGGTTCGCCACCCGGGCAAGAGGGTGCAAATGTAAAGTGATAATGGTAAAGTGTAAAATAAAATGAGAAGAGCTTAATCTTTCAATTCTTTTATGATCCGGTCAATATATTTCTTCTTATAATAATATTCTTTCACTTGCAGCAATTCTTTTTCGGAAGTAATGCCTTCCTGATAGCCTTCCACAATTTCTTTAACAGGTTCATATATTTCAGATTGAAGTTGAGCAATGCGGGTTGCAAGCCCGGTTTTACCAGCATCATCCATCAATTGTTCATTTATTTCCAGTACTTCCATCAAAAAATCCTTTGGTAGTTCATATTTTTCTTCGTCCTGTAATAATCCTTTCAATTGAAGTACATACTTTATGGTTTCATCAGGATGCTGAAAGGTTTTAAATGCTTTATTTAATGATGCCGATCTTTCCAGGGCCATGATTTTTTCTTCTTCGGCGGCATTGGCGAAAAAATCCGGATGGTATTTCCTGCTCAGTTCAAAATATTTTTTTGGTAGCTGTGCCTTATCTACTTTCAGTTGTACCGGTATTTCAAATAATTCAAAATAATTCATAGCCGCTTGTGTATCATCAACCAATTTCTAAAAAAATAATGCTTAGTTTGCGTTACAAAACAAGGTTTTAAACTTACAAATCTACGAATTAAGCATGGAGGTAATCAGGAACTTCCCGGATTCGGAACTGGTAGCCAATCTCCGGGGCCGACAAAGGATGGATGAAACCATCAGGGCCATTTACCGGAGCCATTTCGACAGCCTGAGCTGGTATGTGATGAATAACAGCGGAAGCCGCCAGGATGCGGAAGATGTGTTCCAGGAAATGCTGGTGAATTTTATTGACCTGGTGCAGAAAGATAAATTCAGAGGTGAATCAACGGTTAAGACTTTTTTATTCTCCCTGAATCGTCATATATGGCTGAATGAATTAAAAAGAAGGGGAAGGGCTTTGGCAAGAGAAGAAAAATTTCAAAAAGGGCAGGAGAGGGTGGAAGCGGATACTGGGCATATGATCGCAGACCGGGAGTCACGACAGCAGGTGATAAAACTGGTGGAAGAACTTGGCGATACCTGTAAAAAGATACTGCTTCTTTTTTATTATGATAACCTCTCCATGCGGGAAATACTTGAAACATTGCATTACGAAAACGAACAAGTTGTACGAAATAAAAAATATAAATGCCTGAAACAACTGGAACAAATGCTTGATGAAAAACCACATTTAAAACAAACCCTGAAAAACTTATTGAATGGATAATTCTACAAATAATATGAGTGAAAAGCTGGTTCAATACCTGGATGGCGAATTGACCGGGGCCGAACGAGAGAATTTTGAAAAATTACTTGCAACTGATGATGGGTTGCAAAACGAATTGCAAAGCCTGAAAGAAACCCGAGAAGCTGTTATGCAGTTTGGCTTGCAGCAACAGGTGGCCGGTATTCATACTGAGATGATGCAGGAAATGCAGCCACCGGTCCGGAAGATTAATTCATCCAGAAAGATATTCCGTTACAGCATGGCAGTAGCTGCCAGTCTTCTTTTGATCATTGGCGGGTATTTTGCATTGAATTTCTATTCGCTTTCTTCCAATAAGGTTTTTGCATCCAATTACCACAGCTATGAGTTAAGTACGATGCGGGATGATGACACAGTACAAATATCCTCCATTGAGAAGGCATATCGGGAAAAGAATTATAAGGAAGTAATTGTATTGAGTGAGCAACAAAGTACTGTCTCAGTGAAAGAAACTTTTCTTACAGCCATGTCTTATGTAGAACAGGGTAATAACATAAAAGCAATAGAACAATTCAAGAAAGTGATTACTGCAAATAATGCCTCCGGGGCGGCTATTATGAATGATGAGGCTGAATATTATCTTGCTCTTACCTATATCCGGAACAAAGATTTTGATTTTGCCCTGGAGTTGCTGAGGACAATAAAAGATAACCCCGATCATATTTATCATGGAAAAATTACTGCTAAGCTTATCCGACAGGTGAAGATGCTTAAATGGCGTTAGTGGTTAAGGAGTGGTTAATGGTGTCCTTCCCCCTGCAAAAAGCGGGGGGAATTTTTTTGTTGGTGGTTACATATTTCTTGACTGCAATTACTAACCAGTACAACAAAATTTTAGTTTATGAAAAACATGATCCGTATTACAGTACTGACAATTACATCCGCAACCATTCTTTTTTATTCCTGCCAGAAAGATGTTTCGGGCAATGGACAATCTGATCTGAACAAACCACATACAGCCACTATTTATTTAACCGATCATCAAACGCCGGTTTTTGACAGCGTTTTTATTGACATTCAAAAACTGGAAGTGAAACTGGAAGATGATACACTTCCCAATGGTGGCTGGGTAAACCTGAGCATCAGGGCAGGGGTTTATAATATTTTGCGGTTCCGTAACGGACTGGACACCCTGTTTGCCACAGGCACATTACCCAACGCAAGGCTTAAGAAAATCCGCCTGACTTTGGGTACGCAGAACAGTGCAATGAAAAACGGGCAAAGCTTTCCCCTAACTGTAAAAGATCAGGACAGACAGGTAGTTGCTAATCTTGAGAGCAACAACTTTGAGGTAAATAACGGGCAGGTATTATTCTGGATTGATTTTGATGCAGGCAATTCAATTCAGGTTGATAACAGCGGTTCCGGAAATAATAATGGGTACCGTCTCAAATCACACATAAAAATTTTTAGCAGGAGCAATTCGGGCAGAATTGAGGGAAGGGTTTTGCCCCGTGCTGCCAATCCTATAGTAAAAGCCATTATTGGTACAGATACTTCAACAGCGATACCTGGCGCTGATGGTGAGTTTAAAATTGTGGGTCTCAATGCAGGAGTTTACAAAGTTTTGTACAACGGACAGAACGGTTATCTGGATACTACCATTAATAATGTGGTTGTCAGAAACAGAGAAGACACCCATCTACCAACCATTACCCTTCATCAATAAAATATGCTTGCCTGTGAATAACTAAGCCTGCCCGTCCGGCAGGCTTTTTTGCATCCATGACCGGTAAATAATGGCGGCAACAATAATCGTTAATGCGATCCACCACCAGTTATTTCTTCTTTGGAGTGGCTCATAATTTCCGATGAATACAAGATGGGCCCAATAATTCGGAGTCTTGTAGCGGGGGTCTGTATCATCACTTCGCAGCATATCCAATTTTGCTTGTTGAAGAGCCTTATCTTTCGGGAAACCCTTTTCAAGGTAATGGTGCAAACGCCGGGTAATAAAAGCTGTGGTCTTGTCCTCAGCTTTCCACAATGATGTAATGATATTAGGACAACCGGCGTATGCAAAAGCCCTTGAGAGACTCATCAGTCCTTCGCCCTTGACCAGTTTCCCTGTGCCGGTCTCACAGGCACTCAATACTATCAGTTGTGTGGAATCAAGGTTCATATCATATATTTCAGGAGCGTATAATTTATAATCATCAGCATGATCTTTTGCTGCCGGGTAAAAAGTAATGTAGGAACGAAGAGGCATTTCATTGTCTGCACTGGCATGAGTGGCCAGGTGAATGATACCATAATGATTGGCGAGTGAAAGGAAAGTTTTTTTATCCGCAGCGCTATCAATAAGAATATTTCCTTTCAGATTTCCCGTTTCTTCTTTTGAAGCGGGCAGGGAAGAAAAACGGTTTCCCGATGTATCTGAAAAACCTGCCGATGCAAACGGCGAAAAAGCGAGTACACCGGACGATTTTTTTTCTTTTTTGATATTATCATCGCCCCACAGAGATGTGGAATATTGGTATTGCACAGAGAGTTTTTCAATTAAATATTTTCCCTTTTCATCCTGAAGGGCTTCGAAGGGAAGATAATATAATTCGTCATCGGGAATTATGATGAGCCGGCTGATATGGTGCAGTCGTTCCTCCAGTGGGGTGATCAGGTATTTATACATTTTTCTTGCCGAAGAGGAGCCGCTGTATCGCTTATCAGCAGCTGTTGATTGTAGAGAAGTTTTTAGTGAATCAGTATTATTGAAAAATTCACGGTTAACTGCTGTTTTATAGTAATCCAGCCTGTTCCCGGTAATAAATATTGCAAGCAGCTCATCGCCGGATAAATGATATGAAACAATAGCTGTTTTTTCATCCAGTTTTTTTTGCAATTCCGTTACCGGAGGTATTTGAGTGATAAAGTAGCCGCTTCGGTAATTGGGATCGGCTTTTATTTGCTCCTGCAATTTTCCCAGGCGAATCTCATGATCCCTGATAGATGAATGTATTGCTTCGGCTTGCTGACTATCCACAGTGCGGGAAAGTTTCAGGAGAAGGCGGGTTATCGAAGTTTTTACAGAAGCCTCTTCTTCCAGTAATATCTTGCCAGCGCTACTTTTTTTTCGTAATTCATTTTCATGGACATTCAAAGCAAGAATGGATGCTTTGTTCTGCTGGTCAAAAGTATAAGCTGCTTCAAGATATTCATTTTTCTGTGTAAGATCATACAACTGCAGGCTTATATCGATCGGATTACTATGAACAGTATATTTTATTTTATTTAAAAATAATCGGGCTTCATCAGAATTATAAGTTTTTTCAACATAATCAGCCAGCTTAAAGGCACAACGATAAGCATCGAGAGATGCCTGAAGGAACGTTATATCCTTTTCCTCTTCATATAATGACCTCATTGCCTCTGCCTTTGCAGCCAATGCATGAAAGAGATTGATGTAGGAAAATACAGCGCTGAATTCTCCGGGATTCTTATTAACATCTGTTTCATTAAAGGAAGCGTCAAACTGTATAATTGCCTTTTGATATGTTTCAACAGCTTTTTTGTACTCTTTTTGCTTCACCAGTTCATCTGCCTGGTAACGGAGGATGAGGCCATAGGGTATGTTTTTTTTATGACCGTTCCATTTAATATTCTCAGCCATTGCCAGTTGCAGGTAAAATGAGGAAGAATCATTTTCCTTCAAACCTGCCCACGACACCGCCATATTATAATACAGATCAATGATTTTGCTGTTGTTCTTGTAATTTATCTTTCTAAAATATCCGATTGCACTTATATAGTGTTTTTGTCTCAGGTTTATGATACCCAGGTTGTGATTGATCTCATCTACAAAAATGTTATCAGACAGGACATTTTCATACAGTGATTTTGCTTTGTCATATTCTTCCAGTTTTACCAGCAGGGAGGCAATATTGATCTTAAAGTTTCCGAGAAGGCCTTTATCAGTCGAGCCTGATACAATCAGTAATTCAATTGCTTTTTCAAAATAATTTTTAGCCTGCTGATAGTTCCCATTTTCATAATACAATGCGCCTAATCTGTTGTAGAGCCTTTGTGACTCATTTAATGGTTTGTGGTACCGGTAACTGATTTGTTCTGCCTTCTTATAAAAATAGAGTGCAGAATCAAACTGGTTTTGATCATAGTAAATACCCCCAGTATATATCAAAGGAATAAATAATACAGAATCCTGAATATGGGAAATCTTTGTTCTCAGTTGTAGGGCCGAGAGATAACTGGTTTTTGCTATGCCGGCTTCTCCGAGATAATAAGCAATAAGGCCTGTCCGGAGGTTTACAAAAAAAACAAGTGAGTCATATCCGGGCTTATCAATGGCTGGCAACACTGAATTGAAAGCCTTTAAAGCATGTTTATAGACAGAATCAGCATCTGCCTGCCGGGTTTCATCATCTCCGGCATTTGCAGCAATAGCTTCGGCTTTTTGGAAAATTTTTTCTGCTTCTGTATAGGCTTTCAGCTGTGTAGTATGGTCATTGCCCGGTTTATCCTGCGAAAAGGATAAAATGAGAAGAAGAACCAAAAAAAATGATAAAATGAATTTGGTCATGATAAGCCAGAAAGCTTATCAAATTTAAAGGCTGAATTTTAATTGGCAATGATTATCACACAAGGTGGCCTGGGCCTGGCCAATGCATTGGTTATTTCAGAATTGCCTGGGGCAGCACCGCGAAGAAACACACCCTGAGAACTGCGGTCATTTAAAATATCCCATAGATATTGAGGAACATCGGCCATGGTATTGTACCAATATAGTTTTACTTTCAGTTTGTTCAGCGATTTACCGCTGCCATCATTAATGCGGTATTTGATATCGATTTCTTTTTTGTCGTCATTAACAGGGGTAGGGCCAAATAATCCGTTCCTGATAGATTCTGCCAAATTGATTTTTCCATTGTCCGTTCTTACAGAACATCCGCTGCCATTGGCAAATCCGCCTTCATCAAAGTTTGAACCAGCGAGAGGTAATATATTAGCTGTTGTGGCATTATACACAGGGGGTGCGATGGAATCGCCGGTAGCAAGCCGGTAAAAATGATCAGTGAATGTGATGCCTGATAAAACGACCTTGATTTCTGTTTTAGTTCCGTCTGGAGCGGTATGGGTAATGCGGTAACGAAGACCGGTTTCGCTGTTGTCAAGATTAATAGCCCCGGTATTTTCGTCTATTTCAATTCCTTCAGGAAATCCTGTATAGGTGCCACTGCGATATTCACTGGGATAAATAATATTATTTCCTGAAGGTTTAAGATAAAGAATTGAATCACCATAACTGAGTTTATATGGCGGTAAACTACCGTCTGCAGGTTTATTACAGGAGAATATTCCGCCTGATATGACTGCTAATAATAATAAGGCCGAAAATAATTTGTGAGCTGTTTTCATGCCCTGCTTTTTGTTGTGTCAATTCTAAACGACAAACTGTAACCTTAGGGTTGGTTTCCTTTTTAAATGTTTTCAAAGTTACAACAATAATCCAGCCAAACAGGGTGATTAAAATCAGTTTCTGGCGAATTGTTTTTAAAATTTACTTTGCTGCCGGAACTAACGAAAAAAAAGCCATATGAATCAACAAATAGGACTTATCAGAGAGGGCAAAATCCCAGCCGACAACCGGGTGGCATTGACGCCGGCCCAATGCAAATGGATACAAAAGAATGCTCCGCATTTCAGAATTATCGTTCAATCCTCGCCAGACCGTTGTTTTTCCGACAGGGAATACCTGATGGCGGGCGCCGAGGTGAAAGATGACCTGAGTGATTGTGACATTTTACTTGGCATCAAAGAGGTTCCCGTTTCGCAGCTATTAGCCGGAAAAACATACCTGTTTTTCTCTCATACCAAAAAAAAACAGCCCCAAAACCAAAAACTGATGCAGGTCATATTGGAAAAAAAGATCACACTAATTGATTATGAATGTCTGGAGCATGAGGACGGGCAGCGCATCATTGGTTTTGGTTTTTTTGCCGGTGTAGTAGGGGCACACAATGGCATGATGGCTTATGGAAACAGGACAGGCCTGTTTTCTTTGGACCGGGTTTATAAACAGAGAAGCTTCCGGGAATTAATTCACACCTACTTTGGGTTACGTCTGCCTAATGTTAAAATTGCAGTAACCGGTTCGGGCAGGGTGGCCCATGGAGTCCTTGAAATAATGAACCTGATGGGTATTCATGAGGTGGAGCCTGACGAATATCTGAAAAGAAGATTTGCCTACCCGGTTTATGCCCAATTAAAAGGTGCTGAACTGTATGAGAATAAAACCACAGGCAAATACAGCCGGGAAGAATTTCATGAACATCCTGAATTGTACCGATGTAAATTTTTGCCTTATGCTGAACAGACAGATATTCTGATGAATGGAGTTTACTGGGAAAAAAATATTCCCCGGCTTTTTGAAAAAGAAAATGTGAAGCATGATAATTTTATTATTCAGACAATTGCGGACATAACAGATGATGCGAATGGTTCAGTTCCCATTAATTCAGGAGACCAGACCATTGAAAATCCTGTTTATGGTATTGACAGAAACACATTGGAGAAGACAGCACCATATCTCAAAAATTCAATTGATATTATGGCAGTCGGTAACCTGCCCAACGAACTGCCCAGAGATGCAAGCCGGTATTTTGGCGAGCAGTTGATAAAGCATGTACTGGAAGATCTGGTAGGGGATGGCTCAGATATCATTGAAAGGGCCACAATGACTAGGGATGGGAAACTGACTCCTCAGTATGCATACCTGCAGGACTATGCAGAAGGTAAATAAATGCAGGTTTCAGAGATGCAGATAGTAATCGCTCAGCAAGGTTTTAAATGTTGCTGTGTATTGGCCATTCTCATCAGTGATTGCCATTTCATCAATTATTGTTTCAGTTGTTTCATCAGTTTTTAATTTTCCTTTCAGCATAATGCGGAAATAGTCATGATTAACGGATTGTCTTACAAAGACGAGTTTTAAAACCTTGAGATCATTTTCCAGCAAAAATTTTTTTATTTCATCATTTCTTTTATAAGGTAAAAGAAAATAGAATGTTCCGTCAGGGGAGAGACTATTTTTTATCACTCTCAGTAATTGGGCAATCGACAGATTATCGCTATGACGGGCAACATTCTTTTTTTTGTCATCAGCTTTCAGTTCATTCTCATAAAAAGGCGGATTGCTGATTATGACATCATATTGTTGCTGAAAAGAGAATTTTCTTGCATCAGCATGAATGATTTTTAGCCGGTCTTCCCAGGGAGAAGCATCAGCATTTTCTGCTGCCTGTTCAGCGGCATCTTCGTCTGTTTCAATGGCATCAATAATTAGTTCAGTATTTTTTTGTGCTATCATTAATGACAACAAACCAGTGCCTGTTCCAATATCAAGTGCATTTCGTACTTCTGTCCCGATAGCTACCGGGATCAGGCCTCTTGCCTCATTTCCTGTCCATGCGCCGAACAAGCAGGCGTCTGTTGTCACTTTCATGGCGCAACGATCCTGGTGGATGGTGAATTGTTTGAATTGAAAATAAGTGTTGGGCATAACAGTCAATTACCATTCAGCCCTTGCTGAGGATGTGACGGAAAGGTCGGCAAACTGCCCGGCAAGATATTTATAATATCCGGTGATGGCGATCATGCCTGCATTATCGGTACAATATTGAAATGCAGGGATAAAAGTTTTCCAGTGATATTTTTCACCCATTGTTGTGAAAGCATCCCTCAGTCCGCTGTTGGCGGATACACCTCCTGCAAGACAAATATCAGTTATGCCAGTTTCAAGTGAGGCTATTTTAAGTTTGTTTAATAAGATGGTGATAATCCGGTGTTGAATGGAAGCACAGATATCAGCCATATTTTCTTTAATGAATTTTTCTTTTTCTTCATCAGTTGCTGCGAATTCTTCTTTATACAAATTGCTTTTTCCGGCATTTCTCAGAAAATAAAGTATAGATGTTTTAAGACCGCTGAAACTGAAATTTAAATCCGGAATCTGAGGTTCGGGAAATTTGAACCTTTCTGGATTTCCTTCCTTCGCATATTTATCGATCAACGGCCCTCCGGGATATGGAAGTCCAAGTAATTTTGCTGATTTATCGAAAGCTTCACCTGCGGCATCATCAATAGTTTCACCAATTACTTTCATATCAGTCGGCGAATTGCAGAGAACAATTTGTGTGTGGCCGCCACTTACCGTAAGACATAGAAACGGAAATGATGGCTTCGGGTCATCTATCAGATTGGCTAATACATGGGCCTGCATATGATGGATTGCAATCAAAGGTTTGTTCAATGATAATGCCAGCGACTTGGCAAATTCAGCGCCTACGAGCAATGAACCAATTAACCCGGGTGATTGTGTAAATGCAACCGCATCAATGTCCTGCACTACGCATCCTGTATCCCTTATCGCTGTATCTACTACCGGGATAATATTTTGCATATGAGCCCTTGAAGCCAGTTCCGGAACGACACCGCCATATTTTTCATGCACTTTTTGCTCCGCTATGATATTGGAAAGTATTTTTCCATCCCTGCAAACGGCTGCAGCAGTTTCATCGCAACTTGATTCTATAGCAAGGATTGTTGTCATACAAGTCAAAAAAGTCAAATGTGTTGCAAACTTACTGACTTATATGACCCCAAATGACTTCTTTGATTATTTGCTCCGTATAGCTGTAACCGGATCCATTCTGGCAGCCTGTGAAGCAGGGATAAACCCGGCAAGCACACCTGTAACAATACAGATAATTACAGCCAATGCCATATTACTGGTGGAAATAAAAACCGGGAAATTCAATGCACCACTCAGCACTTTTGTAAGCAGAAAAACCAATGTAAGCCCCACCATACCTCCGATAATGCAGAGGAATGCGGATTCCAACAGAAACTCAGCCAATATCACTCTTCGTTTGGCACCCACTGCTTTTTTTAATCCTATCTGGCTGGTTCGTTCCCTTACCGACACAAACATGATATTGGCCACACCGAACATTCCCACAATAAGCGATAAAGCCGCAATGGCCCATCCGCCGATATTGAGGCTTACAAATGCGTTACTGATAGCGGCGCTGAAATCATTTACATCATTCAACGTGAAATTCTCATCTTTTGTCGGGCTGAGTTTATGAATAGCCCTGACAGTTCCTGTCAGTTCATCTTTTAATGCTTTACTTGAAATATTATCTTTTCCCTGTATCATGATCAGCGGATCGGCTTTTCTTTCATCCATGACGGTGCGGGCAAAGCGATATGGCAATATCACATTATCATCAAAGTTCCAGCCACCGATCATTTGCTTTCCCTGTTTTTTTATCACGCCTATCACCTGGAATTTCTTTTCTTTTGCTGATATAAGTTTACCGATAGCTCTTTCAGGGACTCCGAATAGTTTTTCTGCCACTGTTATGCCAATAACCAGGACATTACTGCCGAGATTGAACTCTGCATCTGAAATATATCTTCCTGTCGTCACTTCAAAAGGCTGAATATCCCTGAACTGTTCGGTAATTCCAT
>Ga0233425_10005995_pt1 | contig 18522 bp, 16 predicted proteins | sample Watercolumn_Towu_2_FD_181712 | JGI IMG/M metagenome (GOLD analysis project Ga0233425, IMG submission 181712) | Freshwater microbial communities from Lake Towuti, South Sulawesi, Indonesia - Watercolumn_Towuti2014_140_MG | ecosystem: Environmental > Aquatic > Freshwater > Lake | place... | reverse complement strand
GGCTGAACGGTGAGGCGGCGCCTGCCGCCAAGGCAGCGTAAGGCACGATCGTGACGGCATTCAAGGCACTCGCCGCTCAGGTGCTTGCCTGGGTGATGGTCGCCGCTGGCTGCATTGCCATCGGCCGACCGTTCACGCCGTCCCTGTCTCTGGCCGCCATTCAGGGCGCTCTCGCCGCGTGCATCGGCGTCCTACTGGGGTCCGAGCGCTGGTGGGTGGCCATTCACCTCGTCTTCTCGCCGGCCCTCGTCGCCGCCCTGCGGCTGGACCTGCCTCCCGCCGTGCCCCTCGCCGTGCTGGCGGGACTGACTTTTGTTTTCTGGACGACGTTTCGCGGGGAGGTGCCGCTGTTCCTCTCCAGCCGCGCCGCCGCCGACGCCCTGCTCGGCCTGCTGCCGCCGCGCCCCGGCCTGCGCGTGGTCGACCTCGGCGCCGGTACCGGCGGTCTGCTGCGGCGGCTGGCGCTGGCGCGGCCTGAGGCGCACTTCACCGGCATCGAACACGCGCCATTGCCGTATCTGGTCGCCCGCCTGAATGCCCGCGGACTGGCCAACCTCACCATCCGGCGCAGCGACCTGTGGCGCGAGCCGCTGGGAGAGCAGGATGCGGTCTTCGTCTTCCTGTCGCCCAGTGTCATGCCGCGCCTGTGGGAAAAGGCCCGAGCCGAAATGCGCCCCGGCAGCCTGCTGGTCAGCAGCAGTTTCCCCGTACCGGACATCGTCCCGGAAAAGGTGGTCGAGGTGGCCGACCGGCGCGGCACCCGGCTGTACTGCTACCGGATGTAGCAAAAATGCTGGCTATTTCCCCTCTATTTCGCCATATTGGCAAGACGTTTCCGCGGAAATAATGCTCCTGTACCCAAGGAGGCATCATGGCTGAAATCGTCTGCATCATCGGCAACAAGGGCGGCACGGGCAAGACCACGCTCTCGCACATGCTCTGCCAGGGCATGGGCCTGCTCGGCCAGCGTTCCGTCTGCGTGCTCACCGACACCCACCGCGAGCCGCTCGAACCGGAAGGGCGTCGCTACCTCGTCGCCGACGCGCGCACGCGCGAGGCGTTGGGCAAGGTGGTGGACAAGATTCGCAGCCTGCAGGGCTGGCTCGGCGTCATCGACGGTGGCGGCAACCGCAGCGAAATGGATCGCAAGCTCTACGGCCTGTCGAACCTGGTCCTGCTCCCCTTCCGGGATTCGCACGAGGACATCCGCACCGTCACCCGCGACCTGGAGATGTTCCCGCGCGCCTGGGCCGTCCCGGCGCAGTGGCCGACCAACCCCTGGCAGCAGGAGGCCGCGCAAAAGACTATCCAGGAGCAGCTCGGACAATACGCCGATCGCATCCTGCAACCGGTGAACACCCTGTCGGCGAGCAAGCTGCTCTTGCAGAAGAACATCCCGCCCAAGCTGCCGACCCCGCTTGGCAATGCCTGCCGAGCGTTGGCCTACCAGGTGCTCGAGTTGATGGAAATCGCCTGCGAGGCTCCAGTCGAGGAAGTCGAAGACGACGTCGGGGAGGAACGTCTTGAGGTCACGTCCGCATCGGCTGCCGCCGAGACTTACGACACCTCCGGCACTGGCGAGACCGCCAGCCCGACCCGGCACTGAACTGAGAATGGCTTATAGCCTGGCGCGGGTGCGCTGAAAGAGCGCGATGGCTTCCGCCCGGCTGGCAACCCCGAGCTTGCGCAGGATGCGCGAGACGTGGACTTTCACCGTACCCTCGGTCAAGCCGAGCAGGTCGGCGATCTCCCGGTTCGCCTTGCCTTCCCGCAGCATTTCCACCACGCGCATCTGCCCCTCGGTCAAGCCATAGCGGTCTGCCGGCGTACGGCCGCGCCCACCACCGCTTCCAAGCGACGCGGATAGCTTGTCATGCAGGTGGGGAGGTAGATACACCTCTCCCTCGAGCACCTTTCTGAGCGCCGCCAGCAGGGATTCGCCGCTGCCGGACTTCGGCACATAACCCGCTGCGCCGAGGCGCATGGCGCGGTGGATGGTATCGATATCGTCCAGGGCCGAAAGCACCACTATGGGCAAGGCCGGGAAACGCTTGCGCAGGATGCCCAGCAGGGACAGGCCATTGGTTCCCGGCAGCATGATGTCGAGCAGGACGAGGTCGAACTCCTTTTCGGTCTCCAATAACAACAGGGCGCTTTCGGCGTCCTGTGCCTCGTATTGGACGACCTCCGGCCCGAGCTTGCGCAGCAACTCCTGCAGGCCTTCCCGGACCATGGCGTGATCGTCGATTACCAGCAACCTGGGCAACCCAGTTCTCCCTTGCCGATCGCGTATGACGGCGTTCGAAGACAAGATCATACGTGAACGGCGGCTGACCGCCAACCCGCCGCTTCAAGCTTCATCCCGCTTGCATGGCTCCTGCGGTCGGCGGAAAATCGATACCTCGTGATTATTGGACCCGTAGAGTGAAATCCTGGGGCATACGCGAACGAGTGGTCTTCGTGGCGGTAGCGCCGGCCGCCTTCATTGCGATCGTTCTCGCGGCTTACCTCCTGTTTCTGCGCTACGCGGATGCTGAAAAGGCATTGGTCGAACGCAGCCAGTCCCTCATCAAGCTCATCACTCCGGCAGCCGAATATGGTGTGTTCTCCGGTAACCGGGATGAACTGCATCAACTCGTGGTCAGGCTGGCCCAATCGCCCGACGTCCAGTCGGTCACACTGCATGACCGGGCCGGATACATCCTCGCACAAGCCGGTAAGCCGGTTCTGACGCCCGACCCCCAGAGCCTGAAGGAGGGATGGTCGGGAAGAAGTGCCGACGAAACCACCCAGGTCTTCCACGCCAAGATATGGCGATCGAGCCTGCCGATCAACGATCCATTGACCTGGCCTGGCATCGCCCCCGCGCAGCAGGACAGCATTGGAAGCATCACCCTGGAGTTTTCTCGCAGCGGGATTCTGGCTCGAAAACAGGAGATGATGATCGTCACCTTGTTGGCCACGCTGTTCACGCTGGCCCTGGGCTCTTTGCTGGCTTTGCGCCTGTCGCGCGACGTTTCGGCACCGATCATCGGTCTGCAGCGGGTGGTGGACAGCATTCGCAAGGGGCGACTGGAGGCCCGCGTCGAACCGCATCCGGCCAATACCTTGCGCGAACTGGAGGATGGCATCAACGAAATGGCTACCGCCCTCGAAGCAGGCCGAGACCATCTGCAGGATCGCATTGCCAAGGCCACCGCGGAACTGCAGCGGAAGAAGGAAGAAGCGGAGCGAGACAACGTCGCCAAGTCGCGCTTCCTCGCTGCAACAAGCCACGACTTGCGCCAGCCCCTACATGCGCTCCTGCTGTTTGCCGCCGAACTGGCCCACAAGACCGAGAAAACCCCGCTTCAGCCGCTGGCCGGACGCATCCGCACAGCGGCCGAATCACTCGAGGAATTGCTCGGCGCCCTGCTGGATCTTTCGCGCATCGATCTGGGCGCCACCCAACCCGAACTCGCTTCCTTGGAACTCGATCGGCTCCTGAAACGAGCCGTAGACACCCATACCGTCAGCGCCCGGGCCAAGGGGCTGGATGTGAGGCTGCATCCCACTGCACACTGGGTCGTCAGCGACCCCCTGTTGCTTTACCGCATGGTCAGCAATCTCATCGCCAACGCGGTGCGTTATACCGAGCAGGGCGGCATTCTGGTCGGCGCGCGTCGCGCCGGCGAGAACGTGCGCATCGAGGTCTGGGATACCGGCATCGGCATCAAGGGAGAACACCAGCAGCTCGTTTTTCAGGAGTTTTTCCAGGCCGGCAACCCCGAACGGGATTCGCGCAAGGGGCTGGGACTGGGATTGGCCTTGGTCGAGCGCCTGTCCGCACTGCTCGCCCATCCTGTCCGCCTGCGCTCGACGCCGCAGCGCGGCTCGGTTTTCAGCATCACGGTCCCGCGCAGCGCGGTGCCGAGAAGGGAACGCGGGCTGTCCGAACCCAGTCTCGGCAGATTCGATGCCAATGTGCTGGTAATCGCATCAAGCGATCCGATGTGGCCCCCCCTGTGTATGCAACTCACCGCCTGGGGCTGCGACGTCGGCCGCATCGACCCGGAAGACGATGTCAAGATCGCCGCTGTTCAGTCGGCCGATCTGGTTCTCTGCGACATTGCGAGACAGCCCAGCCTCGCCGCCCAGTGGCGAAACCAGGATCTGTCAGCCATTCCGCTCATCGTGATTGGCGACACTGAAACCGGGCAGGTAAACTCGGGTCCGGCCCGGAGCAGCCTGAACTTGGTCAAGCCCGTACAGCCTGCCAAACTGCGGGCGCTGATGCAGCATTTGCTCGACGAATCGCAGCGCTCCCCCGCGAAGATCCGTTCCGTCGCCTGATAGACAAACATGCCTCCCCGACTTACTTGCCTCGTTTCGGTCTCGTCATGATGCTCAATCGCAAAAACTTGCTGCTTCTCCTTTCCGTGCCGATTCTGTGGAATGCATCGCGGGCCTTGGGCGCCGAAGCGCGGCAGGAAGTCAGCGAGCACGATTTTCTCGCCGAACTGCCCGTCGTGCTTTCCGCCTCCAGACTTGTCCAGCCGCTTGCGGACGCCCCTGGCGCCATCACCGTCATCGACCGCGAACTGATCAAGGCGTCAGGCGCGCGCGAAATCGTCGATTTGTTCCGCCTCGTGCCCGGCTTCCAGGTCGGCATGGCCTACTTCTCCAGGCCGGCAGTGGCCTACCACGGCGTCGCCGACGAGTTTTCGCGCCAGATGCAGGTACTGGTCGACGGCCGCTCGATCTACTCGCCCTTCTTTCTGGGAAGCATCGACTGGAACAACCTGCGCCTATCGCTTGACGACATCGAGCGCATCGAGGTTCTGCGCGGCTCGAACTCGGCCGCCTACGGCGCCAATGCTTTCATGGGCGTCATCAACATCATCACCCGCCACCCGAGCCAGAGCCAAGGCGCCCACCTGTCGACGACCCATGGTAACCAGGGCGTCAGCGACCAGGTGCTGCGCTACGGCGGAACGCTCGGAGAAATACACTACCGCATCAGCGCCGGTCGGCGCAGCGACGACGGCTTCTCGGGTTTTCACGACAGCCGCCAGACGAAATTCGCCGCCTTCCGCGGCGACATCATGCTGACTCCGCGCGACGAGTTGCAGATCCATCTCGGCGCCAACCGCAGTTACTACGGCGCCGGCTTCGCCGGCAGTCTGGGCGATCCGATCCGCACGCCGCATGAGAGCGGCCACCATCTCCAGGCGGTGTGGAAGCGGGTGCTCGGACCCGACGAGGAAGTATCGCTCAACGCCTATCACATGCGCGATGCAGGTCAGGAAAAGTACATCGTCAGGTCAGGCCCGTTCATCGCGCCGGTAGACGCCGACCGGCAAATACGGCGCAGCCATCTCGAATTCCAGCACATATTTCGCCTGAATCCCGCCGCGCGCGTCGTGTGGGGCATGGAGCAAAGGCACGAATCGGTCGCCTCGCGCTGGATGTTCGATACCTACAAGCCGCAAACCGCGAGCCTGAGCCGGCTGTTCGGCAACCTCGAGTGGCGACTGGCGCCGATGTGGCTGCTCAATGCCGGCGCGCTGGTCGAGCGGCACAGCTTCGCCGGAACCCATGTCGCGCCGCGCCTGATGTTGAATTTCCAGCCGGCTGCCGGCCAGACGCTGCGGATGGGCGCCACGACGGCCTATCGCACGCCTTCCCTGGGCGAGGAAAAGGCGCTCGTCAGGTATTACACCACCTTCCCTATCCCGGTGGTCTTCACGACCCATCGGGCGCAGGGCGGCCTGCAGCCGGAGAAAGTGCGCACCGGTGAGTTGAGCTACCTGGGTGAATTCCGCAGCGTTGGCCTCACCGTGGATGCGCGCGCCTTCGACGAGAACATCAGCCGCATCGTCGACCAGACCGGCACGCCCACCAACTTCCTCAACCGCTGGGACGCACGTGTACGCGGCCTTGAGTACCAGCTGCGCTGGGCACCTTCTCCGGACACGCTGATTCTTTTCAATCAGGCCCGCATGCGCATTGCCTCGGAGGACGAGCGCGTGGCCGACTCGGCGCCGCGCCGCTCCACCACCGTGTTCATCTCGCAAAAACTGCCATTCGGCCTGCACGCCAGCCTGGCGCACCACTGGACCGGCGGCTTCCGCTGGCAAGGCTGGGCCGATGCGCACCCCATGCAGCGCCGACTGGACCTCCGCCTGGCCTACCCCTTCCGCAGCGGGCCGGTCAAGGCGGAACTCGCCCTGGTGGCGCAGAACCTCAAGGCCCCCTATAGCGACTTCAAGAACGACTACCTCTTCGAGCGCCGGCATTTCGCCACGCTGAGCCTGGAGTTCTGAGACCGATCCGACCATGAACCCGTCCGATCGCCGTCACTCGTTTCTGTCATATGCCCTGGCCATAATGGCCATGGCATGGCTGCGGCTGGGCTGCGCCAGCGAGATAGCCATTGTCATGAGCGAGGATTCGGCGGTGTACCGGGAGGTCGCCGAAACCGTCCGTGTCCAGCTGACCGATGCGGCAACCGTCTCCATCATCCAGCCGGCCGGCGTCCCAGCCATGAACAGAAAGGAGCTGCGCTATCTGGTGGCGATCGGCAACCAGGCAGCGCAAGCCATCCTGGCAAGCGACCTCGATGCACCCCTTCTTGTCACGCTCCTGCCGCAAACCGCCTTCGAGCGCCTTGTTGCGGAACGTCGACGCGACGGCACACAGCGGCCGGTCTCGGCCGTCTTTCTGGATCAGCCAGTCGCTCGCCAGCTCAATCTGATTCGCCTCGCCCTGCCCAATGCCCGGCGCATCGGCGTTCTGCTCGGGCCGGAATCCGCCAAGCAACTCGCCCCGCTGCAATCGGAAGCCGCCGAAAGGCGCATGAATATCTCGGTGCAGCGCCTCGACAACGAGACGGAGCTGGCCGGCTCGCTGCAGAAACTGCTGGCCGAGAGCGACGTCATGCTGGCCTTGCCGGATCCGGCAGTTTTCAATGCCGGCACGATCCAGCTCATTCTGCTAGCGAGCTACCGACAGCAGCTTCCCCTGCTCGGTTTTTCGGCTGCCTATGTCCGGGCCGGAGCGATCGCCGCGCTGCACTCGACGCCGACACAGATCGGTATTCAAGCCGGGGAAATGCTGCGCGCAGCCCTGGTGAACGGCCATCTGCCGCCGCCCCGCCACCCCAACCGATACACCGTCACTACCAACCCGCATGTTGCTCGCTCGCTCGGCATTTCGCTCGAGAGCGAGCAGTCCCTGATGCAACGCATGCGTGGGCTGGATGCACCCTGATCCGGACAACCCCAATCAGCCCATCGTCAAGTATCAAGAGTAATATTTAGCGATTTGCGCCACGGAGACAAGCCATGCCGACAGACAAGCCGAACGTCGATCCGCTCGAATTCCTCAAGGGGATGTGGGGCAGCATGGGTTTCGCCGTGCCCGGCATGGTAACGCCAACCCTGGACATCAACGAGCTCGACAAGCGCATCACCGATCTGAAGACCGTGGAAGGCTGGCTGCGCATGAACCTGAACATGCTGCAAATGAGCATCCAGGGCTTGGAGATGCAGCGCGCCACGCTCGCCGCCATGCAGGCCATCAGCCAATCGGCGGGCGCGCCGGAGGCCAACGCCAATCCTTTTGCCAATCCGGCATTGTGGCCATGGGCCATGATGCAAACGGGCGCTGCTCCGGCGAGCGAGCCGCCGGCGGATGCGCCGCAGAAGAAGTAGCTCAAGCTGCGCCCAGCGCGGCCAGCCAGAGCGGCATCGTCAGCATCGCGCCCAGCGTCGTGGCCGAGATCAACCAGGCCACGCCCGCTCCGTCACCACCCATTCGCATGGCCAGAATGTAAGCCGAACTGGCGGTGGGCAGCGAACCGAACATCACTACAACGTCGAAATACACGCCTTTCAGGCCCAACGCCCGCGCCACCATCCAGGCGACGGCCGGCACGGCCAGCAGTTTGATGCCGAGCAAGAAGGCCGAGGGCAGGCGAGAATCTGAATCTCCCCGTAGCCTGAGCGCTGCCCCCACGGTCAGCAGGCCGAGGGCGATCGACGCTTCCGACAGTCTTCCGAGAAACTGTCCCGCCACTTCCGGCAGCGTGAGGCCGCTCAAATTGAACAGCAGGCCGGCCAGCGTCGCCAGGATCAGCGGGTTGCGCGCGATCTCGCGCAATACGCCCGACTGGCCGTGACGGGCCAGCATCCATACCGAAGCCAGGTTCGCCAGCGGCACCATGGCACCGATGAGGATACCCATCGCCGCTATGCCGGCCTCGCCGTGAAGTTTGGCCGCCACCGCCAGACCGATGTAGGAGTTAAAGCGAAAGGCGCACTGGAACTGCGAGGCAAAAACCATCGGTCGCGATCCGAACAGGGGTCGCAGCAGCAGTCCCAGCAGCATACCGCCGGCCATTGCCGCCGCGCCGCTGAGGACGAAAGGCGCGGCAGCGGCAAAATCGATGCGGGCACGAGCGATGGCATGAAATAGCAACGCCGGAAACAGGACGAAGTAGATGAGCTTCTCCAGGCCGCTCCAGAAGTGGTCGCCGAGATGCATCAGCCGGCGCAGGCCGACGCCAAGCAGGATCAGGGCGAAATCGGGCAGCAGCAGGAGTACCGAGGACATGAGGCGGCAACCCGGGCGAATGTCCTCAGATGATATGTTGCTGCTTCAGTACGGCGATCTCATCGGCAGCGTAGCCAGCCTCGCGCAGAATTTCCTCGCTGTGCTGGCCGGGTGCTGGCGCGCCGCGCTCGATGGCGAACTCGAAGTCGGAAATCTTGTAGGGCGGTGCCAGCTGCGGCAGGCCGCCGGCCTCGACGACCATGCCGCGCGCCCGCAGCTGTTCGTTGTCGAGCGCCTCGCCGATGTGGAGCACCGGCGTGACGCAGCAATCGATCTTGTCGAAGATGTCGGCCCATTCGGCCTGCGTGCGGCCGGCGAAGACGGCGGCCAGTTCCCGCTTCGCCTGCTCCCCCTTCGCACCGAAGGCGAGATGGAAAGGCTTGAGATCGGGCCGGCCGAGCGTGTCGCAGAGCAGCTCCCAGAATTTCTTCTCCAGCGCACCGACCGCCATATGACGGCCGTCCGCCGTGGCATACACGCCATAGCAGGGCACACCACCGGAGAGGAGATCGGCGCCGCGCGGCGGCGGCGCCAGGCGCGCCAGGAGGCCCGCGAGCGGAAACACCGCATGCGCCAGCACGGCGTCGGTCATGGCGACATCGACGTGGCGGCCGCGCCCCGTGGCGCGCGCGTCGATCACCGCTGCGAGCAGGCCGACCAGCGGCGCCAGGGCGCCTCCGAGCAGATCGCCGATCTGGAAGTTCGGCACCACGGGCGGTCCGCCCGCCGCGCCTATCTGGTCGAGCACGCCGGCGTAGCCGATGTAGTTGATGTCATGGCCGGCGCGCTGGGCATAGGGGCCGTCCTGGCCGTAGCCGCTGATCGAGCAGAAGACCAGGCGCGGATTGATCGTGCAGAGCGCTTCGTAGCCTAGCCCAAGCTTGTCCATCACGCCGGGGCGGAAACCTTCGATGACGACGTCAGCGGACAAAGTCAGTCGCCGGAACACGGCAACGCCGTCGGGCTGCTTCAGGTCGAGGCGCAGTGCACGCTTGTTGCGGTTGACGAGCCTGAAGAAGGCGCTCGTCTCGCCGGGCTTCGCGCCCATGGTGCGGGCGTAGTCGCCCTCGCCGGTATCCTCGATCTTGACGACATCGGCGCCGAGATCGGCGAGATGCTGGGTGGCAACGGGGCCGGGCAGCAGCCGGGTGAGGTCGAGCACGCGCAGGCCGGCGAGCGGCTTGGCGCGCGCTTCACTCATACTTGCGGATATCGTCAATCACCTTGCCGTCGTTGGGCAACTCGCCCGGACGGCACAGCGCGACTTCGCCGCGCAGCTTGGTGACGTCGCGGATGCTGGCGGCGAGCGCGTCGGCGAGGCCGTCCGGATTGCCAGCCACCTCGCAGCGCAAGGTCATGCGGTCTTGGCCGGTCTCGTTGTCCACCACCAGGCGCGCCTTGCCGATTTCCGGATGGCGCTTGACGACTTCCGCCACCTGGCTCGGGTGCACGAACATGCCCTTCACCTTGGCCGTCTGGTCGGCGCGCCCCATCCAGCCCTTGATGCGCACGTTGGTCCGTCCGCAGGGGCTGATGCCCGGCAGCACGGCGGAGAGGTCGCCCGTGCCGAAGCGGATCAGCGGGTAGTCTGGGTTGAAACTGGTGACCACAACTTCGCCGACCTCGCCCGGCGCCACCGGATCGCCGGTGCCGGGGCGGACGATCTCGAGGATCAGCGATTCCTCCAGCACCAGTCCCTCGCGCGCCTCGGTCTCGTAGGCGACGAGGCCGAGGTCAGCCGTGCCATAGGCCTGCAGCGCATTGATGCCGCGCTCGGCGCACAGCGCCTTCTGGTTCGGAAAGAAGGCCTCGCCGGAGACCACCGCCTTTTTCAGGCTGGAAACGTCCAGCTTCAGTTCGTCGGCCTTCTCGAGAATGATCTTGAGAAAAGACGGCGTGCCGATGTAGGCGGACGGCTTCAACTCGGTGATCGCCTGCACCTGCATCTCAGTCTGTCCGACGCCGGCGGGAAATACCGCGCAGCCGATCCTGCGCGCCGCGCCGTCCGTCATGAAGCCGGCCGGCGTGAAGTGGTAGGAAAAGGTGTTATGCACCAGGTCGCCGGCGCGGAAGCCCGCCGCGTGCAGCGAGCGGGCGAAGCGCCACCAGTCCTCGCCGGTGCCCTCCGGATCGTAGATTGGGCCAGGCGAGCTGAAGACGCGGCCAAGCTTAGCCAGAGGCGTGGCCGCAAGACCACCGAAGGGCGGCAGGGCCTTCTGCCGCTCGGTCAGCTCGTGCTTGCGGATCACCGGCAGCCTGGCCAAAGCCTCGCGGCTGTTTACCGCCGCAGGATCGATGTCGCGATAAAGTTCGGCGAAAGCGGGCGCGTTTGCCTTGGCATGCGCCGTCTGTTTCGGCAGGGCGGCAAACAGGTCCCGCTCGCGCTGCGCCGGGTCGCGGGTTTCCAGCGTGTCGTAATATTTCATCAGGACGATCTGCGGCTGCTAGGCCAGCCAGCGTTTTCTGCGGCGATAGTGCTTGACGTCGCGGAAGCTCTTGCGCCCACCAGAGGACAGGCCGAGGTAGAACTCCTTGACGTCCTCGTTCGAGGCGAGCTCCTTGGCGTCGCCTTCCATGACGACGCGGCCGTTTTCGAGGATGTAACCGAAGTCGGCGTAGCGCAGCGCCACCATGGTGTTCTGCTCGGCGAGGAGAAAGCTGACCTTCTCGCGCTGGTTGAGGTCGCGCACGATCTCGAAGATCTCCTCGACGATCTGCGGCGCCAAGCCCATCGAGGGCTCGTCAAGGAGGATCATTTCGGGTTTCGCCATCAGCGCGCGGCCGAGCGCCGTCATCTGCTGCTCGCCGCCGGAGGTGTAGCCGGACTGCGAAGTGCGTCGCTGTTTCAGGCGCGGGAAGTATTCGTAAACTTTTTCCAGCGACTGCTTGATGCCGGCGCGGTCGCCGCCGCGGGTATAGGCGCCGGTGAGCAGGTTCTCCTCGACGGTAAGGTGCTGGAAGCAGTGGCGCCCCTCCATGACCTGGATGACGCCGCGCTTGACGAGGTCGGAGGGCGTCAGATGGTCGATGCGCTGGCCCTGGAACTCGATATTGCCCTTGGTGACGTCGCCGCGTTCCGCACGCAGCAGATTGGATATCGCCTTCAGCGTAGTGGTCTTGCCGGCGCCGTTGGCGCCGAGCAGGGCGACGATCTTGCCCTGCTCGACCTGCAGCGAAACACCCTTCAGCACCAAAATGACGTGGTCGTAGATGACCTCGATATTGTTGATGTTCAGATAGGGTGTGCCGGTGGCTTGTGCAGTCTGTGTTTGTTGCATGGCGATTCCGGTCAATGTCGTCCGCAAAAGGGCTGGACTGAAGGACACTCCTTCAGTCCAGCCCTCTCCCGCGGACGGGAAGAGGGCAGGTTCAGATCAGCTTTCCTTGCTGCAGTCGCGCGGAGTGATGTTCTTCTCTTTGGCGTACTTCGCCGCGGATTCCTCGATCATGCCGCGGACCAGTTTCTGGTCGGCATCGATCCAGTCGGTGATGACCTTCCACTCCTTGCCATCCCATTGCTGGAATTTGACCTTGCCGGACCCCTCATGGTCGAGGCAGGACATCTTCAGCTCAGGCATGAAGCCCTCCGCTCCGAGTTTCTTCAGCATGGCGTTGTCGATCTTCAGGTTCTCGATGCCCCAGCGCATCTGTTCGCCGGTGATCGACTTGCCCTTGCCAAATTTTTCCTGCGCCTTGCGGATCGCCTCCACCGTGATGATGCCGTGCACCACGCCGCGGTTGTAATACACGCTGCCGATGCGCGACTTGTCTTCCATGTTGGTCTTGCCCTTGGCCACCACGAACTTCTGGATGTCCTTGATCACCGGGTAGTTCGTGCCGGCGACGTTGAATCCGGCAGCGATATACCCCTTGGCGGCGGCGCCGGCCGGGATGGTGTCCTCCTCGGCGCCGGACCACCAGACGCCGACGATCTTCTCGCGCGGGAAGCCGATCTTGGCGGCCGCCTTCAGCGCCGTCGGGTTCATCACGCCCCAGCCGCGCAGAATGACCCAATCGGGCTTCTCCTGGCGCACCTGCAGCCATTGCGACTGCTGCTCGTTGCCGGGGTGGGCGACCGGGATGTGCTTGACGCTGAACCCGTACATCTTGGCCTGGGCGTCCAACACCGGGATGGTTTCCTTGCCGTAGGCCGAATCGTGATAGATGTTCACGATCTTCTTGCCCTTCAGCTTGTCCATGCCGCCTTCCTTCATGCCGATGAACTTGATCTTGGCGGTGTTCTGCGACCAGTAGTTGGTCAGCAGGGGGAAGATGTAGGGGAAGACACGGCCGTCGGAGGCGTCAGTGCGGCCGTAACCGAGCGAGATCACCGGGATCTTGTCGGCGGTGGCCTTGTCGATGACCGAATACGTGATGCCGGTCGACAGCGGGTGGAACACCGTGTTGCCGGTCGGCCCGCCTTTCTTCATACGCTCGTAGCACTCCACGCCGCGGGCGTTGTTGTACTCGGTCTCGCACTCTTCCCAGATCAGCTTCACGCCATTCACGCCACCGTCGCGCTCGTTGACGAGTTGGAAGTAGTCGATCATGCCGCCGAAGATGCCGGTACCGCCGGCAGCATAGGGGCCGACGCGGTAGCTGGGCAGGCCGACATACTGGTCCGCCGCCTGGACGGCCGAAGCGCCGAGCGCGGCAGCGACCGCAAATCCGATCAGGGCCGATTGTTTCATTTTCATGCTTTGTCTCCTCTTTGTTAGACCACTACCGAAAACAGTACCTCGAATGGGTGAAACGTCCCTATTCTAGTGCGGGAAGGGCCACAGACGCAGTTTTTCCTTGCCGATCTGCCACAGTCGGGCCAGGCCGTGCGGCTCGACGATCAGGAAGAAGATGATCAGGCCGCCGAAAACGATCAATTCCAGGTTCGAGGCCAGGCCCTGCGGCACCCAGCCGCCCAGCAGGTGCATGGACACGTTCAGGAAGATCGGCAGCAGCACGATGAAAGCGGCGCCAAGGAAGGAGCCGAGGATGCTGCCCACCCCGCCAATGATGATCATGAACAGGATGCGGAAGGAGAGGTCGAGGTTGAACCCTTCCGGCTCCACCGTGCCGAGATAGGTGTAGGCGTAGAGCGCCCCGGCGACGCCGCAGTAGAAGGAGCTGATGGCAAAAGCAGAAAGCTTGGTCTGCATGGGCCGGAAGCCGATCACCTCGGCGGCGACGTCCATGTCGCGAATGGCCATCCACGAGCGGCCGATGCTGCTGCGCACCATGTTCTTCGCCGCCAGCGCCAGCACGGTCACCACCGCCAGGGTCAGCAAGTACTTGGCCTCCGGCGAGATGAAGGCATAGCCGAAGATCTCCACCTGTTGTGCGGTGATCACCCCCGAGGAACTGTTGTTGGAGAACCAGGAGAACTTGGTCAGCGCCCAGACGATGAAGAACTGCGCCGCCAAGGTCGCCACCGCCAGGTAGAAGCCCTTGATGCGCAAGCTGGGCAGGCCGAAGGCGATGCCCACCAGTGCCGCGCACAGGCCGCCGAGGATGAAAGCCGCCAGCACCGGCATGCCGGGCACGCGCAGCATGAAATTGTAGGCGGCGAAGGCACCCACCGCCATGAAGGCCGCCGAACCGAGCGAAAGCTGGCCGGCATAGCCGGTGAGGATGTTGAGACCGATGGCCGCCAGCGAGAAGATCAGCACCGGAATGAGGATCGCCTGCAGCCAGTACTGGCTGGCGACGAATGGCACGACGAGGTAGAAGAAGGCAATGATCGCCGCGACCGCGATGCGATCCTGGCGGATCGGAAAGATCTGCTGGTCTTCGCTGTAACTGGCCTTGAACTGGCCGGCTTCCCTGTAGAGCATCTCGATTACACCCTGTCGATATGTTTCTCGCCGAAGAGACCTTCGGGACGGACCAGCAGGAACAGCAGCGCCATGACGTAGGGGAACCAGCCTTCGATGCCGCCTCCCACCATCGGCCCGATGTACACCTCGCCCAGCTTCTCAGCAGCGCCGATGATCAGTCCGCCGACGATGGCGCCGGCCACCGATTCGAAGCCGCCGATGATCAGCACCGGCAGCGCCTTCAGTGCGACGAAAGTCAGCGCGAACTGCACGCCGTTGCGGGCGCCCCACATCAGACCGGCCACCAGGGCGACGAAGCCCGAGACCGCCCAGACGATGCGCCAGATGTTCTGCAACGGAATGCCGATGGCGAGCGCCGCCTGGTGATCGTCAGCCACGGCGCGCAGCGCGCGGCCGGTGCGGGTCTTGTTGAAGAACACCGCCAGCACGCTCACCAGTACGGCCGAAACGACGGCGGCGAAGAGGTCGAACTTCGAAATGCCAATGCCCCAGTTGTCCATCGCCCACGCGATCGGCTCGTCCTGGACGCCGGGGATCTCGAGGCCGCGCACGCTGGCGCCCCACATGCCCTGGGCCAGCCCCTCGATGAAGAAGGTCAGGCCGATGGTCGCCATGAACAGCGTGATCTGCGGCTGGTTCACCAGCGGACGCAGCACCACCTTTTCGGTCACCACGCCGAGCAGCACCATCGCGGCGAAGGTGATGATGAGGGCGAAACCGAATGGCACACCCAGCTCCATCACGCCGACGAAGGTCAGGGCGGCGAAAAACACCATCGCGCCCTGGGCGAAATTGAACACACCCGAGGCCTTGTAGATCAGCACGAAGCCGAGAGCAACCAGGGCGTACATGACGCCGGAGAGCAGGCCGCCGATGAGTACTTCAAGGAAGAATTGCATCTGCTTCGCGCTCCTTCAGTGGCTGGTGCCGAGATAGGCGGCAATGACGTCCGGATTGTTCTTGACTTCCTCCGGCGTGCCGTCACCGATCTTCTTGCCGTAGTCGAGCACGACGACGCGGTCGGAGATGTCCATCACGACGCCCATGTCGTGCTCGATGAGGATGATGGTGGTGCCAAACTGGTCGTTCACGTCCAGAACGAAGCGGCACATGTCCTGCTTCTCCTCGACGTTCATGCCGGCCATCGGTTCGTCGAGCAGCAGGATCTTCGGCTCGGCGGCGAGCGCCCGACCCAGCTCGACGCGCTTCTGCAGTCCGTAAGGCAGGCGTCCGACCGGCGTCTTGCGGATGTGCTCGATCTCGAGGAAGTCGACGATCTCCTCGACCTTCCTGCGATGCTCCAGTTCCTCGCGCTGCGCCGGGCCCCAATAGAGCGCCTGCAGCAGGAAGTTGGATTTCATCTTCAGATTGCGGCCGGTCATCAGGTTGTCGAGCACGCTCATGCCTTTGAACAGGGCGATGTTCTGGAAGGTGCGGGCGAAGCCGGCCTCCGCCGCCTCGTGGGTGTCCATGTCGTGGCGCTTCTGGCCGCGGAAGACGATGGTGCCTTCCTGCGGGTGGTAGACGCCGTTGATGACGTTGAGCATGGAACTCTTGCCGGCGCCGTTGGGGCCGATGATGGCGCGGATCTCGTGCTCGCGCACATCGAAGGAAATATCGGTCAGGGCCTTCACCCCGCCGAAGCGCAGCGAGATGTTCTGCAGGTCGAGGATGACTTCGCCGATCTGTCTGCCGTTGCTCATGCTGTCCTCACGCCGCCTTCTTCGCGGCCTGCGCCGGATAGGTCTTTGTTTCCAAGATGCGCAGGTCGGCGCTCACCTTGCCCTTGCGGCCGTCCTCGAACTTGACCTCGGTCTCGATGAACTGCGAGGCCTTGCCGGAATACAGGGCATCGATCAACACGCCGTACTTCTCGGCGATGAAGCCGCGCCGGACTTTTCTCGTGCGCGTCAGCTCGTCGTCGTCCGGATCCAGTTCCTTGTGCAGGATGAGGAAACGATGCACCTGCGAGGCGGAGAGCATGGCGTCGTGCGCCAGTTCGGCATTGGCCTTCTCGACGCAGTCGCGAATGAGGTCGTACACCTCGCTCTTCTGCGCCAGGTCGGTGTAGCCGGAGTAGGCGATGTTGCGCCGCTCGGCCCAGTTGCCGACCGCGCCCATGTCGATGTTGATGAAGGCGCAGACCTCGTCCTTGCCGGCGCCAAAGACCACCGCCTCCTTGATCTGGGAGAAGAACTTCAGCTTGTTCTCGATGTAGTTGGGCGCAAACATGGCGCCGTTGGCCAGCTTGCCGACGTCCTTGGCGCGGTCGATGATCTTGAGATGGCCGTCCTCGTCGAAGAAGCCGGCGTCGCCCGTGTGGAAATAGCCCTGCGCATCGATCGACTCGGCGGTGGCATCCGGGCGTTTGTAGTATTCCTTGAGCAGCACCTCGCCGCGCACCAGCACTTCGCCGTTGTCCGCGATCTTCACCTCCACGCCCGGGGCCGGCGGGCCGACCGTGTCGAACTTGATCTGGCCGTCCGGTTGCAGGCACACCGCGGCGCAGGTCTCCGTCGAGCCGTAGAGCTGCTTGAGGTTGACGCCGATCGACCGGTAGAAGCGGAACAGGTCCGGCCCGATGGCCGCGCCCGCGGTATAGGCGACGCGGATGCGGCTCATGCCAAGCACATTGCGCAGAGGTCCGAACACCAGCAGGTTGCCGAGGGCATAGAGCAGGCGGTCGCCGCCGCTCACCGGCTTGCCATCGAGGATCTCGGCGCCGCAGCGGCGCGCCACGCCCATGAAGTAGTGGAACATGCTGCGCTTGATGGCGCCGGCATCCTCCATGCGGATCATGACCTGGGTGAGCAGGTTCTCGAACACGCGCGGCGGCGCGAAGTAGTAGCTCGGACCGATCTCGCGCATGTCGGTCATCACCGTGTCGCCGGACTCCGGGCAGTTGATGGTGAAGCCGGCATAGCCCGCCTGGGCAAAGGAGAAGAGATGGTCGCCCACCCAGGCCATCGGCAAGTAGGAAAGGATGTTGTCGTCCGGGCCGAGCTTGTCAAACTCGCAGCCGCTCTCGGCGGCCTTGATGAAGGCGCCATGGGTCTGGCACACCCCTTTCGGCTTGCCGGTGGTGCCGGAGGTGTACAGCATGACGGCGACGTCCTCGTACTTGCCCAGTTCGATCTCGCCGTCGAGGAATTCCGGATGGTTGCGGTTGTGGATGCGGCCCATTTCCTGCACTTCGTCGAGGCCGTGCAGGAAAGGCTGGTTATAGTGGCGCATGCCGCGCGGATCGTCGTAGAGGATGTGCTGGAGTTCCGGGCACTGGGCCTTGTTCTCCAGGAGTTTGTCCACCTGCTCCTGGTCCTCGACGATGGCGAACTTGATGCCGGCATCCTGCAGCACGAAGACCATCTCGCCCGCCACGGCGTCCTGGTACATGGGAACGGGAACGCCCCCCAGGCATTGCACCGCATACATCGCCCAGTAGAGGCGCGGGCGGTTATCGCCGATGATGGCCAGATTGTCGCCGCGCATGAAGCCCAGTTCGGCCAGGCCGCTGGCCATGGCGCGCACTTCCTCGGCGACCTGGGACCAGGTCCAGGCCTGCCAGATGCCCATGTCCTTCTCGCGCGTGGCCGGATGATTCGGCCGCGCCTGGGCATGATGCATCAAGAGGCGAGGAAACGTGCTGAGCGACTGCGGTCGAACATCGTTCGACATGAACTCCTCCTATTCCTGGCATGCTGGCGTCCGGGCAATGTGCCAACCGGCGCCGTCTCTTATTCGTTGCCGCGACCGATGATTCTCCATCGGACGCTCCGCCGAGTCAAACCGGGCCTCGCGGCCGGGCGCCGCCGGGGTCGAACGGCGCAGGTTACTGGAGCCCCCCGCTCCACGCTGTCATCCGACAGACAATCCGGTAAACTGAATCCCATGCCCACATTAGGCGACATGCTGCAATCGAGCCTCTGGTCGCGCTCCCTCAGTCCCGAACAGTTGCGACGGGTGGAGAGCGAAACCATCGCCCGCCAAATCCCGGCAGGGGGATTCGTCTGCCGCAAGGGCGAACCCGTGGAGCACTGGATCGGCGTCGTCGACGGACTGGTCAAGATGACCAATCTCTCCGCCGACGGCAAGCCCA
>Ga0233425_10005994_pt1 | contig 18524 bp, 14 predicted proteins | sample Watercolumn_Towu_2_FD_181712 | JGI IMG/M metagenome (GOLD analysis project Ga0233425, IMG submission 181712) | Freshwater microbial communities from Lake Towuti, South Sulawesi, Indonesia - Watercolumn_Towuti2014_140_MG | ecosystem: Environmental > Aquatic > Freshwater > Lake | place... | reverse complement strand
TCTAGGTCGTGTGGACTCTTGGGATTCTCGAATCGGTTAAAAAATGATTCAAGGCTTCTTTTTGGGAGGAAGCCTTGGGCGTCATGGATCGACTGGTTCTGAGCGATGGCCAATGGGAACGGATTTCCAAGTTGATCATTGGCCGACCGGATCAACGCGGGTCGACGGGCCGTGACAATCGCCTGTTTGTCGAGGCGGTTTTGTGGATTGTGCGCACGGGCTCGCCGTGGCGCGATCTGCCTGAGCTGTTTGGCGAATGGAACAGCGTGTTCCGACGTTTTTCCCGCTGGAGCGCCAAGGGCGTCTGGCTGCGCATCTTCGAAGCTTTGGTCGACGACCCGGATTTTGAGTATCTGATCGTGGACTCCACGATCGTGCGCGCGCATCAACACGCCAGCGGCGCAAAAGGGGGGCTCAAAATCAGGCCATCGGCCGTTCGCGCGGCGGCCTGAGCACCAAAATCCATCTCGCTGTGCGCGGTTTGGGCTGTCCGGTTCGCTTCCGTCTCACCGCGGGCCAGGCGGGCGACGCGCCGCAAGCCGCGCCGCTCATGGAGGGGCTCCCCGCAAAGGTCGTCTTGGCCGACGCGGCTTATGACGCTGACGCCCTGCGCGAGACCATCGCCGAAAAAGGCGCTAAGGCCGTCATCCCCAACAATCCGACACGACGCAACAAACATCCCTTCGATAAGGCGGCATACGCCGAACGCCATCTGATCGAATGCTGCTTCTCCAAGCTCAAGCAGTTCAGGCGCGTCGCGACGCGTTACGAAAAAACCGCCAGAAATTATTTCGCCGTCGTGACCCTCGCGGCCATCATCCTCTGGCTCAGATAAATGTCCACACGACCTAGAGCAAGTTCCGAAAAAGTTGACAGACTTTTTCGATTAGAACTTGCTCCAGCTTATTAACTTGGCGCGATTTCTTATCGATCAGACGATTCCGTCTGATCGGAAAGCGCGCTAGCCGCCTGCCATCGCGGCGGCGACGATTTGATGCGCCTCTTCCGTCACCGGCGGCATGTCGCGCAGCGTCTGGATCACGCCGCGGATTTCCGCTTCGCTATGATTGGCGGAGAAGAAGAAGCGCAGTCTCGGCCCGTCCTTCGGCACCCCAATGCGCACCACCGGCGGCACGTAATAGCCGTTCTCAAGCAGATGCTGCGACGCCCACATCGTCTCGACGTCGCTCGAGAACAGGATCGGCACGACGCCGCGGCCGATCGCCGGTCCGGTGGAGAAACCGGCTTCATGCGCGACCGTGCGGAAGAGCTCGGCGTTATTCGCGAGTTTGGCGATGCGCCAGGTCTCCTCCTGCATCAGCCGCAGGGCGGTGCGCGCGGCGGCGAGAATGACGGGCGACAGGCCGACGCTGTAGACGAAGCCCGGCAGCGTATAGCGGAACCAATCGATGACCGGCTTCTTCCCGCAGACATAGCCGCCGCATGACGCGAGAGTCTTCGACATGGTGCCCACGATAAGATCGATGCGCGCCGGGTCGACGCCCTGATGTTCGGCGAGGCCGCGGCCTGTCGCGCCGAGCACGCCGAGCGAATGCGCCTCGTCGACCAAAAGCCAGACCTGATATTTCTCCTTGATCGCGAGGAGCCGCGGCAGATCGGCAGTGTCGCCGTCCATGCTGTAGACGCCTTCCACCACGACGAGGACATTACGGTATTCCTCGCGGTGGCGCGCGAGCAGATGTTCGAGATGATCGAAGTCGTTGTGACGGAATTTGATGACCTGGGCGGGCGCGCCGTCGGCGCCCGCGACGATACTGTTATGCGCGAGTTCGTCGATGAAGATCGCGTCGCGCTTGCCGCTCATCAGCCAGGCGATCGTCGTTACATTGGAGAGATAGCCGGAGACGAGCGTCAGCGCGCTTTCCATCCCTAAGAATTCGGCGATCTCCGCCTCGAACGGCTTGTGCGTCGTGCGCTCGCCGCCGACGAGCCGAGAGGCTAGGGCCCCAATGCCGAGCCCGTCGACCTCGCGCTTCGCCTCCTCCCGAATCCGCGGATGATTCGCCAGGCCGAGATAGTCATAATTGGCGAAGCTGACGAAATGCTTGCCGTGCGCCTCGAATTCGGACCGCAGCCGGTCGATCTGGGCGAAAAACGGATCGTTGAATTCCAGCAAGGCGTTGCCGGCAAAACGGAATCGCCTTGCCGCGTAATCCTCTAGGCTTTTATGCTTCGTCACTTATTCCGCAATCCCTGAATAACGGGCGCGCCGCGCGCTATTAGCGAAAACCTGGGCCCCCAAGCGCCCAAGGAATGATCCGGCTGCTTAGCATTCCCGTCCCGTCTGCGCCAGCGGCGCGGCCTGGGCCGGCAGGGGGCTTGAGCGCACGGCCGGACCTGAAAGCCATACGCCTTCCCGCCAGGACGCTTGCGAAATCCGTCAGGCTGGCGAATTCGATTGCAAAGCTCTATGCCCGAGCGCATGTCGCGCGACGTCGCTCAACCTGCTCAACCGCCCGTTGATGGCGCAATGCATCTTTGCGTCGACAATCTCAGCGTGTCGCGCGGGGGGCGGCTCGTGCTTGTTGGACAGAGCTTTTCGCTTTCCAGCGGGCAGGCGCTGGTGGTGACCGGCCCCAATGGCGCCGGAAAATCGACGCTGCTGCGCGCCCTTGCGGGGCTCCTGCCACGCGCGGGAGGCTCTGTCGCCCTCGCCGGCGGACCGCCCGACGTCGAGCTGCCGCAGCAGGCGCATTATCTTGCCCATAGCGACGGGTTGAAGTCGGCGCTGACCGTCGAGGAGAACCTCGATTTCTGGTCGCGCTACCTGGCTCAAAAGCAGGACCCGCGCAGCCGCACGGTCGACGCCGCGCTCGGCATCGTCGGTCTTGGCCATGTCGCCGGCGCGCCCGTTGGCGTCCTCTCCGCCGGCCAGAAGCGGCGCACGGCGCTGGCGCGTCTTCTCGTCGCCTTTCGGCCGCTTTGGCTCCTCGACGAGCCGCTGACGGCGCTCGACCGGGCTTCGCGCGAGAAATTCGCCGTCGCCATGCGCGAGCACTGCGCCCATGGCGGACTGATCGTCGTCGCGACGCATGAGCCGCTGGGACTCGATGAAGCGTCAACGCTCCCCCTGGGCGGGGCCTCGTGAGCGCTCTGCCGGCTCTTTTCCTGCGCGAATGGCGCGTGGCGCGCCGCATCGGCGGCTCAGGCGCGATGGGCGTCGTCTTCTTTCTGACGCTGGTCGCGATCGTTCCCTTCGCCGTCGGGCCGGACCCCAATCTTCTCGCCCGCATCGGACCGGCGATTCTCTGGATCGCCGCGCTGCTCGCGACGCTGCTTTGTCTCGATCGCCTGTTTCAGGCGGACGCCGAAGACGGCTCTCTCGATCTGTTCCATCTCGCCGAGACGCCGCTCGAATTGGCGGTCCTCGTCAAATGCGCCGCGCACTGGGCGGCGACGGGCCTGCCGTTGATTCTTGCGGCGCCCTTTCTGGGCCTGATGCTGCAACAGGAGCGTATGGCGCTTGTCGGCGTCGTCGCGACGCTTCTTGTCGGCACGCCCGCGCTCACTCTGATCGGCGCGATCGGTGCGGCGGCGACCGTCACCGTTCGTCGGGGCGGCCTCTTGATGGCGCTGCTTGTCCTGCCGCTGACCATTCCGGTGCTGATCTTCGGCGTCTCCGCCGCGGAGGCGGCCAGCGGCGGAACCGTTCCCTTCTATGCGCCCTTCGCGATTCTTTGCGCCATCACGCTCGCCGCACTCGCGCTCTGCCCGTTCGCGGCGGCCGCGGCGCTTCGCTATCTCGGCGAGTAGAAGCGCTCAATCGATGCACACGCGTCCGCTGTTCGAGCGGCCGGTGAGGCTCTGCGTATGATTGCCGCTGCCGCTCGTTACGTGAACGAAGCCCTTCATCTCGCCGCGCCGTCCCAGCAGGCATCGCTTGGCGTCGCCGATCTTGAATGCGCCCTGCGTCGTGCAAAAGGCCGAGTCGCCGCGCCATTCCTTGCCGCCGCCATGCGCGTAGAAGAAGTAGTTATGCGGATCGGATGTCTCGCTGCGCAAGACGACTCTTTCGCAGCCGCCGCAGGCCCGAAGCTTCCACCACCCCTCCGAGGTGAATCCGCCGCTCGGGCTGACCCAGGCCGCCGCGACCGTGACTTGATCGGGCGTTCTGTTGCAGACGGTGAAGTCGGCTTTGGCGATGGTCGCAAAAGCGCAGGATGCAGTGAGGAGCGCGATCGAAAGACGCAAAGGATGCATTTCGGCCTCCAAAAAAATCAGTGTTGAAAAAGTCGCGGTAACGGCCCAGTCAGCGTCGCATGCCGCCGTCTGACTCGTCTCGCCAGCATCCCACTGTCAGCCTGCGCGCGCGAAGGCGATGGCGAGCGCAAGGAGCAGCGCCACATGCAGGGCGCGATTACGCAATCTGGACATTTCTCGATTCCTTCAAAAAACGCGCGCGCTCAAACTCACGCGCGACACCATCATTATGATTGAAATAGCGTCCCGCGCCTCGTCCGGTTAGCCGAGAGAGAGAGAAAGATCAGCGTCGCAGCACAGCCGAGAGCGGCGCATTGAGCTGCGCGCGATAAAAGCCCGCTTATAAGCGGGCTTTCCTTTGTCTCAACAGTTCGGCGGCATGGATTTAGATCGCCGCACTAGGCTGCGGCGATCAATGCAAGCCGAGGATCATGTCGCCGCTGAGTCGCCGTCAGTATAGGCCGCCGGTGCCGCTGCCGACCTGCTGATCCACGTCATGCGGCGTATCGAGCTGACGCGGGCCGCCGCCGGCGGAATAGGCGTCGGGCGGCGCAGTCCCCGGCTTGAACGCTTCGAGAATCGTGCCTGCTCCCGACGAACGCAATCCGGAATGCACGTCGACGGAAATGAGCTTGATCCCCGGCGGCACGCGGAACGGCGTATCGGGCTTGTCCTTCAGAGCTACCGTCATGAAGTCGCGGAAGATCGGCGCAGCGAACTGTGCGGCTTGCGCATGGCTGCCGAGCGAGCGCGGGCGATCGTAGCCAATAAAGACGCCGACCGCGAGGTCGGGCGAGAAGCCGACGAACCAAAGATCCTTGGCTTCGTTCGTCGTGCCCGTCTTGCCCGCGAGATGCTTGCCGACCGCCCTGATCGAAACGCCGGTGCCGCGCTGAATAACGCCTTCCATGATCGAGGTGATCTGATAGGCGGTCAGCGGATCGAGCACTTGTTCGCGCTTATCGATGAGCTTCGGTTCGAGCTGGTTTCCCCAATTCTCCGCATCGCAGCCGATGCATTGGCGCTCGTCATGTCGATAGAGCGTCTTGCCCCAGCGATCTTGAATGCGGTCGATCAGCGTCGGCTTGATGCGTTTGCCGCCATTCGCCAGCATCGAATAGCCGGTGACCATGCGCAAGAGCGTCGTCTCGCCGGCGCCGAGCGCCATGGAGAGATAGGGCGTCATCTCGTCGTAGACGCCGAAGCGCTTGGCGTATTCGGCGATGAGCGGCATGCCGACGTCCTTCGCCAGGCGCACCGTCATCATGTTCTTCGAATGCTCAACTCCGTAGCGCAGCGGATGCGCGCCAGTGCCGTGGCCGCCTTCGAAATTCTCCGGCGTCCAATAGGTGCCGTCCGCCTGCTGGATCGAAATCGGCTCGTCGAGGATCGATGAAGACGGCGTGTAGCCGTTGTCGAGCGCCGTCGCATAGACGAAGGGCTTGAAGGAGGAGCCGGGCTGGCGCAGCGCCTGAGTCGCGCGATTGAACGCCGACTGGTCGAAGGAGAAGCCGCCGACCATGGAGAAGACGCGGCCCGTATGCGGGTCAATCGCCACCATCGCGCCGGAGATGTCGGGAATTTGCCGCAGACGATATTGGCCGGCGCGCCCCGCGAGCGGCTCGACATAGATTACGTCGCCGGCGCTAAAGGCCGAGCGCGGGCTGCGGCCGGCCCAGCGCATGCCTTCGGCGGTTAAAACGCCGGTTTCGCGCTCGCGCGCGACTTCGCCTGATTTCTCGCGTCCCGGCTGCAAGCCGATCCGCGCCGAGTCGCCGGTCACGTCGAGCACCACGGCGAGACGCCATGGCTTGACGTCGCCAAGCGCCGGGATTGCGGCGAGCGTCACGCCCCAGTCGGAGGAGATGTCGATGTGGTTCATCGCGCCGCGAAAGCCATGCGCTTCGTCAAAGCGCACGAGGCCATCCGCCAAGGCCTTTCGGGTCAAGGCCTGCATCTTGGGATCGAGCGTGGTGCGAACCGACAGCCCGCCTTCGTAAAGCTTCCTCTCGCTATATTGCTCGAGCAGCTGACGCCGCACTTCTTCGGCGAAATAGCCCGCGACATAGGTGTTGGGCGACAGAACGCGCGGATTGACGCCAAGCGGCTCGGCCTTCGCCTTCGCGCCTTCTTCGGCGGTCACATAGCCGTCGGCGATCAGGCGATCGATGACGTAGTTGCGGCGCTCAATGGCGCGCTCGCGATTCTGAAACGGATGATAATTGCTCGGCGCCTTGGGAAGCGCGGCGAGGTAAGCCGCCTCGGCGAGCGTCAGCTCATTGACGGACTTGTTGAAATAATTGAGCGCCGCGGCGGCGACGCCATAGTTTCCTAGGCCGAGATAGATTTCATTCAAGTAAAGTTCGAGAATCTTATCCTTGGGATAAGCGGCTTCGATGCGGAAGGCGACGAGCGCTTCGCGAATTTTGCGTTCGATCGAGCGTTCGTTGCCGACAAGGAAGTTCTTGGCGACCTGCTGAGTGATGGTCGATGCGCCTTGCACATGGCGGCCGCCTTGGGCGAGGACCGTCACGGCGCGCATTACGCCTTCCGGGTCGACGCCGAGGTGGTTGTAGAAATTCTTGTCTTCGGCGGAGATGAACGCCTGCTTCACCATTTGCGGAATGGCGGAGCTCGGCAAGAACAAGCGCCGTTCATGGGAATATTCGGCGAGGATCGAACCGTCCCCGGCGTGCAGCCGCGTCGTCACCGGCGGCTCGTAGTTGCGCAGCTGCTCGGTGTCGGGCAGGTCCTTGGAGAAGTAGTAGATCAGCCCGGCCGCGGCGATCGATCCGATAAGGAATACGATCGTCGCGGTCGCGAAGACAAAGCCCAAAAACCTCGCGAGCATTCGCATCAAATATCACCCTTAGAGCGGCCGGCGCCCGGCGTCGGCCAGTGTTTTCCAACGTCGAATTCCGTTTCGTGACGCCGGAGATCGGGCCCGGCCGGCGCCAGCCGGTTCGTCCGGCTCAGATATAGTGAGCGATCGCGCGCTTTGCGTCGCCTTCTCTAACTTCGCCCGTTTGGATCATTCCACCATTCGGCGACTTCCGGCGTCGGTTCCCAGCGTATTTGTAAGCGAATGCCGCCGGTCGGCGAAATGACTGCGGGATAGACGCTTATCCGCCATGTGCAGCGCCGCGCCCGCCTCTCGTCGTTGGACCGCCTGCGGCGAGGGGCCATACGCCTCATGCCGCCGGTTTGCCCTGATTTTGTGTTTTATTGTGGGCGCGCGGCGCCGGCAGGAGCGCGCGCTTCCCGGCTATGCGCGCTGAAAAAGGCGTCAATCGCTTCGGCGGTTTTCTGCGCCGCGCGCTCGCGCCAGTCCTGGGACGTCAGCCGCGCCAGATCCTTGTCGCTCGAGAGATAGCCGAGTTCGAGCAGCACGGAGGGGACGTCGAAGGCTTTGAGAACAACGAAGCCTGCGGAGCGTCTTGGATTTTTGTTGAGGGCGCCGACCTCCTTCCAAAACGAAATCAGCGAATGTGAAAACTGGCGGCTATAGGCGCGCGTCTCGCGCCGCGTCAGTTCGAACAATATGTCTCCAACTTCTTCGGCTTCCGCCTTGCTCTCCAGACCGGCGGCCTGATCCGCGAGATTCTCCTTTTCCGCCATCCGCGCCGCTCCCGCGTCCGACGCGCGCTCGGAGACGGTGTAAACGGTCGCCCCCTCGACCAGCGGCGCGGCGAGCGTGTCGGCGTGAATTGAAATAAACAGCGACGCGTTGTTATCGCGGGCGATTCTGACCCGATCGGCAAGCGGGAGAAACGTGTCTCGGTCTCGGGTCAAAAGGACGCGCGCCTGGCCAGCGTCTTCGATCTTCCGTCGCAGCGCGCGTGCGAACTCGAGCACGACGTCCTTTTCCAGCTCGCCATTCTTGCCAGTGGCGCCCATGTCGACCCCGCCGTGGCCCGGATCGATGACCACCAAAAGCTGATCCGTGGACGGCTTCGCCGTTTGCGGCGGCAGGGGCGGCGGATTAGTGGCCTGAAGACGCGCCTGTTGGGCGACGGTCGCGGCGAAATGAGCGGCGCTGGTCGGCGCGAGCTCGATGATAAGGCGCGGGCCGCCAACCACGACCTCGCTGTCCGCTTTCAGGATTTCGGCTGGCCCCGAAAGATCGATGACGACGCGCGAGCGCCCTGGCGCAAATGTGCCATATCTATATGATTTTATAAGCTTGTCTGTCGTTGACAAGCCTGCGTTCGCCTCCATGCGGAAGAGCGTTTCCGGCAAATCGACGATGATGCGCGGCGGGTTCGCCACCGGATGCGCCGTGACCGGCGGCAGGCCGGTAAGATCGAAGAGGAGGCGGGAGCGATCGGGGAGCGCCTCAATACGGGCGGCGAGCGCAGAGACCTCCTTATGCTGCTCTTCAGCCGCGGCGGGGCTTGCGAGCAAGGCCACGGCCGCGAGAAGTCCGAATCCTGCCGGAATGAGCAATGACGGCGCCGCTGCGCGCAAAGCGATTCTCCTCACCTCGGTCCTTAAATGGTCCCGCAATCGCCGATATTGAAAGAGCGCCCGTTAACGCATCGTTAGCTTATCTGAAAGCCGCCGGCCAAGGGACCTTTCTCACAAAATTTTCGGTGAATAGCCGAGCCGGCGCTTGCGCCGCCGCACGGCGACCGATATGTAGGGTAAAAGCTGCGGAATTCCGCGGCGCGATCATTGCCGCCCGACGCGGCCGTCAAAATCGAGCCAACGGAATTTCGGGACAGTTGACATCTTTCCGTTACGCCGCCTAGCCGGCCGTAACGTTTGGTCGCAGCCTCCAGGCGTCGCGAAAGGTTTTTTGACGATCTCATGGCCAGGACCGTGATAGGCGCGAGAGCAGGCGTTTTCCCCGTGCGGCTTGTCCGCGCGGCCGGGCGCTGCTTCGCCAATTCCATGGCCTCTCGGCTTGGTCGTCATCTCTCGATGACGAGGCGCATTGCGCTTCTTAGTCCCGCCGGCCTGCAAGCCGGCCAGCGTATCGCAGGCCTCAGGCCTGTCTCACTTATCCTCACAACAAGCGTTCGCGCCATAAGGCTGCGCCAAAGAGCGGCCGCCGAGTCCCGTCCCGGACTCAGGCTTGCCCCGTCGGCGTCATTGTGCGCGGCGCCGCAAAAGAGTCCCCCATGGCTAACAAGATGCTCATCGACGCCTCCCATCCGGAGGAGACCCGCGTAGTCGTTCTACGCGGAAACCGCGTTCAGGAATTCGATTTCGAGGCTGCTGACAAAAAACCGCTGCGCGGCAATATTTATCTCGCGAAGGTCACGCGAGTTGAGCCGTCCCTTCAGGCGGCATTCGTCGACTACGGCGGGAACCGTCACGGCTTTTTGGCCTTCGCCGAAATCCACCCTGACTATTACCAAATTCCCGTCGCCGACCGGCAGGCGCTGCTCGAAGAAGAGAGCCGCGCCCATCAGCAAGCCGAAGAGGAAGAGCGTGTTCCGCACGGTCGCGGACGCCGTTCGCGCCGCCGCCAATATGAGGGCGCAGAAAAGCGCACGAGCGCCGACGAGGCGGTCACGAGCGAGCCCCTCGACGAAGGAGCCTCGGGGCCGATCGTCATCGAGGACCAGGCCGAGACCGGCTTCGCCGAATCGGCTGGAGAAAAGCTCGGAGCCGCCCCGGAAACTGTCCCCGAAGCCGAAGCAAAGGAAGCTGTCGAAGCTCCGCCAGCGGCGATCGAGACGCAAGCGCGGGTTGAAAAGCCCGAAGAGGCGGAGTCTAACGCCGAGACCGCTGAGGCTCGGGGTGAGCGGGACAACGAGGCGGAGGAGGGTGAGCAGGCGCTCTCGGCGCATCACGAGCAGATTTCCGTCGATCCTGCCGGCTTCGGCTCGGTCGAGACCGGCGAAGCCGAGGAGTTCGTCGTCGAGGCGCCGGAGCCTGACCACGAATTGAAAGCGCGCCGGCAGGACGAACGCGACGAGGCGCGCGAACGCGCCCGCGAAGAATCGGAGGACGAGGGGGTCGAGGTCAGCGCTCGCGCCGAACCGGCTGTTGACGCGCACGACGAGGACGAGCACGACGACGAGGAAGATCACGTCGAACATATCGGCGGCGACGCGATGGACGAAGCGCCTTATCGTGCGCCCCGTCCGCGCCGCCAGTATAAGATTCAGGAAGTTATCAAGCGCCGTCAGGTGCTCCTCGTTCAGGTCGTCAAGGAAGAACGCGGCAACAAGGGCGCCGCGCTCACGACCTATCTTTCGCTCGCCGGCCGCTATTCGGTGCTCATGCCCAATACCGCGCGGGGCGGGGGCATTTCGCGTAAGATCACCGACGGCGCCGATCGCAAACGGCTGAAGGAGATCGTGCATGATCTCGAAGTGCCGGAGGGCATGGGCGTCATCCTGCGAACGGCTGGCGCGACCCGCACCAAGCAGGAGGTCAAGCGCGACTTCGAATATCTGCTGCGTCTATGGGAAAGCGTGCGCGAATTGACGCTGCGCTCCTCGGCGCCGACGCTCGTCTATGAGGAAGGCTCGCTGATCAAGCGCGCCATTCGCGACCTCTATGGGCGCGACGTCGAGGAAGTCGTCGTTTCCGGCGACGACGCCTATCGCGAGGCGAAAGATTTCATGCGCATGCTGATGCCGAGCCACGCCAAGAACGTGCGCCTGCATCGCGAGCCCTATCCGATCTTCGCTGAAAGCGGCGTCGAGGCGCAGCTCGACGCGATGTTCTCCAACCATGTCACGCTGAAATCAGGCGGCTATCTGGTCATCAACCAGACCGAGGCGCTGGTCGCGATCGACGTGAACTCGGGGCGCTCGACGCGCGAGCACAATATCGAAGACACGGCGCTGCGCACCAATCTCGAAGCCGCTGACGAAGTCGCGCGGCAATTGCGGCTGCGCGATCTTGCCGGCCTCATCGTCGTCGATTTCATCGACATGGAGGAGAGCCGCAACAATCGCGCCGTTGAACGGCGCCTCAAGGATGCCCTGAAGAACGACCGCGCCCGCATTCAGGTCGGCCGCATCTCGCATTTCGGCTTGCTCGAAATGTCGCGTCAGCGCATCCGCGCCGGCGTCGTTGAAGGCTCCACCGTCCCATGTCCGCATTGCGCGGGCGCCGGCCATGTGCGCTCCACCGCCTCGATCGCTCTGCATGTGCTGCGCGTTTTGGAGGAGGCGCTGGTCAAGAGCTCGGCGCATGACGTGACGCTGCGCACCCGCGCGGTGGTGGCGCTCTACATCCTCAACCAGAAGCGCGCGCACTTGCAGGAGTTGGAGAGCCGCTTCGGCGTCCACATCACGGTGGCCGCCGACGATACGCTGACCGGCGCGACATATCATGCGCTTGAACGCGGAGAACTTGCGACCGGACCACGCATCGCCCAGCGCGACGCGCCTTTGCGCGTCGATTCGATTCGCGCCGAGCCTCTTGAGGAAGAGGCGCCCGAAGAAGCAATCGCCGGCGAACCGGTCGAGGTGGCGGAGGAAGGCGTCGAAGCAAGAGGCGAATCGCGCCGCGACGAGAACGGCGGCCGTTCGCGCCTTGGCGCGGAAGAGGAGGGCGGGCCGCGCGGTCGCCGTCGTCGCCGGCGCCGAGGCCGCGGCGGCAGCGAACATTTGGCGCCCGGCGCCGAGCAGCCTTCCGACGAAGGCCTCGCGCTGATGGCGGCGATGGAGGGCGCGCCGGCGCCCGCCGAGGAGCGGCCTGATCGCCGCGGCGGCAGGCGCGGCGCCGATCGCGGTCCCGGCCGTTGGCGGCGATCCGCACCCTTGCCCGAGGAGTTCAGGGACCCTTCCGCCCTCTTCCCGCTCGATGAAGCCAGCGAGGACGCTCTCATCTCTCCACTTGAGGCGCATATGCCGGAGTTTCCGCCGGCGCCGCCGGTAAACGGGGCCGAGGCCGCGCCGGCCGCCGAAGAGCCCGCAAGCGAGCCTGCGGCGGAGATTGTTCCGCCGCCGGAGCCGACGCCTGAGCCCGCGCTAAGGCCGGTCGTCCCCCCGCGCGAACCGACGGAAGTGGTTATTACGCAGGCGGACCCCAACCGTCCGAAGAAGGGCGGTTGGTGGCAGCGGGTGCGCACCCCTTTCGGCAGCTAAATTCGGAGCCAGGCTTCTAGACGGCCGACGCCCTCGCGCACGTCGGCCTCTGGACCGGCGTAGGAGATCCGCAGCGTTTTCGCGCCGCGACGAGGATCGAAATCGAGGCCGGGCGTCGTTGCGACGCCGGCTTCACGCAACATCCGCCGACAGAAAACGATTGAATCATCGGTGAACCGCGACACGTCGGCGTAGACGTAAAAGGCGCCGTCGGGCGGCGCGAATTTATCCAGTCCCAGTTTGGGAAGCCGGTCGAGCAGAAACGCCCGATTGCGCGCATAGGCGGCGCGGTTCGCCTCCAATTCGTCTCCCGCGTCGAAGGCGGCGAGCGCCGCATGCTGTGAGAGGGTCGGGGCGCAGATCGCGAGCGACTGTTGCAAGCGCTCGAGCGGACGCATCAGTTCTGGCGGAGCGACCAGCCAGCCGAGACGCCAACCGGTCATCGCGTAATATTTCGAGAAGGAATTGATGACGAGGGCGCGTTGCGAGAAGCGCAGCGCGGTCTCCGCCCGCATCCCATATTCGAGCCCGTGATAGATTTCATCAGAGACAAAGACGATTCCGGCTTCATCGCAGAAGGCGCAGATCCGCGCCAACTCCTCGCCGGCGATCATCGCGCCGGTCGGATTGGCGGGACTCATGAAGAGCGCGCCGTGAAGCTTCCTGTCTCGATGGGCCGCTTCGAGCATCGACGCGGTGGGCGCGAAGCGCGTCTTCTCGTCGAGGTCGAGCGGCGCCGGCTCTAGCGCGAGCGAAGAAAGAATGTTTGCGTATGCCGGATAGCCCGGCGCGGTGACGGCGATTCTCGCGCCTGCATCGAAAGCGGCGAGAAAAGCGAGCAGAAAGCCGCCCGACGATCCGGTCGTGACGATGACGCGGTCGGGCGAAACATCGACGCCATAGCGCTCGCCATAATGGCTAGCGATGCGGGCGCGCAGCTTGGCGTCGCCGAGCGCCTCGCCGTAGCCGATCGAGCCGTGGCGAAGCGATTCGGCGGCGGCCTCGCGCACGCGGCGCGGGGCGGCGACGCCCGGCTCGCCCAGCTCCAAATGGATGATGCGGCGGCCGGCGCGCTCCAGGGCTTTTGCGTCGCGCAGCACGTCCATCGCCATGAAAGGCGCAACATTGGAGCGACGGGAGGGAGGCAAGGGGAAGTTCATACAACTGTTCTATTGACGATCTTGGGCGGGGGCGCGCGCTCGCCGCCGCGCGCCATATTATCTCGAGCAGCGCCAGTCGCGTCGGCTTTTCATTGAGCAGAGGTGGCGTCGCGCCACAAAGAAAAAAAATGTACGAATTAGGCGCCGTCGAACTGATTCAGAGACTGTCGATCGCTCTGGCGATCGGCCTGCTCATAGGTCTTGAAAGGGGCTGGACCTCCCGTAGCGAAGCGGAAGGCGAGCGCGCCGCCGGTCTGCGCACGAATGGGCTTGCTGGCCTCCTCGGCGGCGTGTGGGGCGCAATCGTCCAGCCTTTTGGCGCTGCTGGCGTCGTGGCGTTGGCGATCGCCTTCGTCTTTGTCGGCGCCTTGATCGGCGTCTATCGCTACCGCGAAAACATGCGTAACGAGGTCTTTGGCGCGACGACCGTCGTCGCGGCGTCGCTTGCCTTTTCGCTCGGCGCCTTCGCGGTGATCGGCGACATTCAGGCGGCCGCCGCTGCGGCGGTGGCGACGACGGCGATCCTGGCGCTCAAGGCCTTTCTCCACGGCCTCGTCAAGCGCATCACCTGGGATGAACTGCGTTCCGGACTGGCCCTGCTCGCGATGAGCTTCATTTTGCTGCCGGTTCTGCCCAATCGCGCCATCGACCCATGGGATGCGGTGAATCCTTTCGAATTGTGGCTGATGACCGTGCTGATCGGCGCGATTTCTTTCGCTGGTTACGTCGCCGTAACGATTATTGGTTATCGCCGCGGCGTCGCCGTCGCCGGGATGGCGGGAGGACTGGCGTCATCGACCGCGGCGACGGCGGCGATGTCGCGACTGGCGCGCGAACATCCCTCGCAGATTGGCGCTTCGGCGGCGGGCGCGATCTTCGCGAATGCGGTTATGGCGCCGCGTATTCTTGCAATCATCGCCGTCGTCAATCCAATGCTCGCTTGGCGTTTGGCTCCGCCCGTCGTTGTGGGCGGCGTTCTTTTCGCGCTTGCCGGCGTTTTTCTGCTGCGACGAAGCGGGAGCGAGCGGCCAGACGAATCGAGCGACGCAATTCCTGTAGGGAATCCGCTCGATCTTGTCGCGGTGCTCAAATTCGGCGCCCTGCTCGCGACGGTGATGGTCCTCTCGCGACTCGCGACGCATTTCGCCGGAAGCGCCGGCGCTTACGCGCTCGCAGCCGTTTCCGGCATCGTGGACGTCGACGCGATCGGGCTTGCCATGGCGCGGCTCGGCCCAACCGAGATCGGCGCAAAAGCAGCGACCGAGGCTGTCTTGTTGGCGCTGCTGTCGAACACGGCGTCGAAAGTCGTGATGGGCTCAGTCATCGGCGGCGCCGGGATAGGCCGCAGACTTGCCGCCGCGTCCTCGCTCGCCGTCGCAGGCGCGCTCGCTGCGCTGTGGCTGGCGAATTTTGCCGAACAATAGGCCTCGGAATTACACGGCGGCGGTGATCCACCGCGACAATTCGCCCTTGGGCGCAGCGCCGACCTTTTGCGCGGCGGCTTTGCCGTCCTTGAACAGAATGAGCGTCGGAATCGATCGGATGCCGAGCTTGCTCGCCACGGCCGGGTTCTCGTCGATGTTGAGCTTAACGACCTTGACCTTGCCCTTCATTTCGGCGGCGATCTCTTCCAGCGCCGGGGCGATCATGCGGCAGGGGCCGCACCATTCCGCCCAGAAATCGACAACGACCGGCTCGGCGGATTTGAGCACTTCCTGTTCGAAAGTGGCGTCGGTGATCTTTTGCGTGGACATGGCCGGCCTTCCGTTGGGGCTTTCGATGAAACGTGCGCGGAAGGTAGGAAGCGCGTCATTTCCCGTCAAGGCGACGGCGCAGGCTGCGCTAACGCTTCCTTTCGATTGAGGAGGCAGGCAAAACACAAAGAGCGGGGATGGCGTCCCGCCGCTCCCCGCCCTTTGGCACCCCGTCCTTAACCGAACTGAAACGCCAAGCTCCGAAGTCTTAAGTCGCTCCGATAGCCTGTTCGCGGACTCGTCTTTCGAGCCTCGGCGAACCGCGTTCTGTTCGGCGTCCTCCCCGACTTGGACCGTAGCTGGGCCTAATTCCCGCGACGCATTCGACGCTTAGGCTTTTACCCAACCAACCTGGCGAGCGAACACTATGACAAAACGGGCGGCCTGTCACTTCAAAAATGTGCACGTTGGCGAATTTTGTGATGGGCTGCCGCTGATTTAGGCGGGGCGGCGCGCGGCGTCAAAATGGCGCGACGCGATAGGGCTGGAGGCTGTCGGCGCGCCGCTGTTACCGCGCGTCACAATGGAATGTTGTCGTGCTTCTTCCAGGGGTTCTCCAACTCCTTGTGACGAAGCAGCGCAAGCGCGCGAGCGATTCGTTTACGCGTCGAATGCGGCATGATCACTTCGTCGATGTAGCCGCGCTCCGCGGCGACGAATGGCGACAGGAATCGGTCTTCGTATTCCTTGGTGCGCTGAGCGATCTTCCCAGGGTCGCCGAGGTCGGCGCGGAAGATGATCTCGACGGCGCCTTTCGCCCCCATGACGGCGATCTGCGCAGACGGCCAGGCGTAGTTGACGTCGCCGCGAAGATGTTTCGAAGCCATGACGTCATAGGCGCCGCCGAACGCCTTGCGCGTGATAAGGGTCACCTTCGGCACAGTCGCTTCGGCGTAGGCAAAAAGCAGCTTGGCGCCATGCTTGATCAGACCGCCATATTCCTGCGCGGTGCCAGGCAGAAAACCTGGAACGTCGACAAAGGTGACGATCGGAATATTGAAGCAATCGCAAAAGCGCACGAAACGCGCCGCCTTCTTGGAGGCGTCGATATCGAGCACGCCGGCGAGCACGAGAGGCTGATTGGCGACGAAGCCGACCGTGCGCCCTTCGATACGGCCGAAGCCGACGACGATGTTGCGGGCGTGCGCTTCTTGGATCTCGAAGAAGTCGGCCTCGTCGACGACCTTGTGGATGAGCTCCTTGATGTCGTAAGGCTTGTTCGGATTATCCGGGATAATCGTGTCGAGCGAAGCGTCGACGCGGTCCGCTTCGTCGAAAGCCGGCCATTCCGGCGGCTCCTCCTGATTTGAGGAGGGCAGAAAATCGATGAGCCGTCGCATCTGCAGCAGCGCTTCGACGTCGTTGTCGTAAGCGCGATCGGCGATCGAACTCTTGGTCGTATGCACGGAGGCGCCGCCGAGCTCTTCCGCCGTCACCGTCTCATTCGTCACCGTCTTCACGACGTCCGGTCCGGTCACGAACATGTAGCTCGTGTCGCGCACCATGAAGATGAAGTCCGTCATCGCCGGCGAATAGACGTCGCCGCCGGCGCAGGGGCCCATGATCACCGAGATTTGCGGAATGACGCCGGAGGCCAGCACATTGCGCTGGAAAACTTCGCCATAGCCGCCAAGCGCCGCGACGCCTTCCTGGATGCGCGCGCCGCCGGCGTCGAAAAGGCCGATGATCGGGGCGCGATTTTTCAGCGCCATATCCTGCAGCTTGGTGATCTTTTGCGCGTGGGTCTCGGAGAGCGAGCCGCCGAAGACCGTGAAGTCCTTGGCGAAGACGAAGACGGCGCGGCCGTTGACGGTGCCCCAGCCGGTGACGACGCCGTCGCCCGAGATTTTCTCGCCTTGATCCATGCCGAAATCGGTGCAGCGATGGGCGACAAACATATCGAATTCTTCGAACGAGCCGTGATCGAGCAGCAGTTCGATTCTCTCGCGCGCAGTGAGCTTGCCGCGGGCGTGCTGCGCTTCAATGCGCTTATGTCCGCCGCCGAGCCGCGCCGACGCGCGCCGCTGTTCGAGCCCCTCGAGAATATGTTTCATGTCCTGCCCTGTTGGTGATTAATTCTTCAGTTCCCGCGCTAGAGTTTGCGCGAGCCAAGCCGCCAGCGAGCGATGTCGGCGCCGGTCAATATGTAAAGCCTGTCGGGCGAAGTCCGCTCGGCAAGCTTCACGAGTTCGGTGCTCACGCCCATCATCGCCGCATAGCGCGAAAGCGTCTCGAGCATGCCGCCTTCATCCAAATTGCGCTGACGGACGAACCCGCCTCCGGCGATGTCGAAACTCGTCGAATAGTTGAACATGCGGTGCACGCCGACGCTGCTCTCCGGCGGAATCACCCGCTTCCTGCCGCCCATCAGCGCATAGACGCAGGCCGAGTAGCAGCGGCCGGATACGAGCGCCATCGTGCGCGATTGATCCGCCGCAGGCCGGGCGACGATCACCGCCATGCCAAGCTTGCGCATCGCCTGGCCGAGCTCCATCGAGGCGACGACCTTTCCACCAGGAGAGTCGAGCAGCACAATTCCATGCAGATTGCCGCTGCGGACATTTTCGCGAACGAAGGCGAGGAAGGCGTCGGGAGTCGCTTCGCCGATTTCGCCTTGCGCCGCAATCACCTGCGGGCAATTCGCGCCGCAGCCGCCAGAATCGACGCCGACCACGCGAAAACTCATCTCTTCGGCGCGCGCGGTAGAGGCGACGACGCACAGCGCGAACAGAACGGTTTGGATCAGTCTCATCCGGGCCGGCCTTCTTTTTCCGAGTAGCCTAAAAGGGATTCCCGGGTCTTGGAACATGATATCGGGCGCGCCGCCCGACGCGCCAGTGGTGGGCGGTGACGGTCTCGAACCGCCGACCCTCTCGGTGTAAACGAGATGCTCTACCAACTGAGCTAACCGCCCGAACGACGCTTTGCGCGCATGCCGGGTTTTAAGGGCGGGGTCGACGCGAGGCAAGTTGGCTCAAAGCTACGGCCGCCGGAGAACCCGACGGCCGTTGGTGATTTTGAGAAAAGCTTTAAGGCTCGCGCCTCCTGGGCGGAATTTACTTTGCCTTGTTGAGCGCGGTCTTCAGCGTAGCGCCGGGCTTGAAGCGGGCGCTTTTCGAGGCGGGAATCTTGATCTCTTCGCCGGTCGCCGGATTGCGGCCCTTCCCGGCGGCGCGCTTCTTGACCGAGAAGGTGCCGAAGCCGACGAGGCGGACTTCGTCGCCCTTCTTGAGAGCCTTGGTGATGCCGTCGATGACGGCGTCGATGGCGGCGGCCGCCGCCGCTTTCGAGCTCTCCGTCTCGTTCGCGACGTGCTCGACGAGTTCCAATTTGTT
>Ga0233425_10005993_pt1 | contig 18527 bp, 17 predicted proteins | sample Watercolumn_Towu_2_FD_181712 | JGI IMG/M metagenome (GOLD analysis project Ga0233425, IMG submission 181712) | Freshwater microbial communities from Lake Towuti, South Sulawesi, Indonesia - Watercolumn_Towuti2014_140_MG | ecosystem: Environmental > Aquatic > Freshwater > Lake | place... | reverse complement strand
GCCGGCCTCGCGGCCGGGGGCTACGCGACCTCGTCCTTGTTCTTGGAGCCACGCTGGCAACGGGCGACCGCCGGGGCGGGCTTCGCGCTCACGCTCGGCGTCGGCAAGGAAGTCTACGACGCCACCGGGCACGGCCAGGCGAGCGGCAAGGATCTGGCCTGGGACGTCGCCGGCACAGCGCTCGGCACCGCCATCGCGCTCGTGGTGGACGTGCTGATCACGCCCAGGCCGAGCCGAGCCGCCGTGACACGCTGACGCGGCACTGCTAGTCGCCTCCCTGCCATGGCTCTGCTCAGCGGAAAGGTCGCCATCATCACCGGAGCCGGCGGCGGAATCGGCCGTTCCACCGCGCTCCTCCTCGCGCGAGAGGGCGCCAAGGTCGTGGTCAACGACCTCGGCGGCGCTCGCGACGGCACGGGCGGGAGCCTCACTCCTGCGGAGGCCGTGGCCGCAGAGATCACCTCCCTCGGCGGGGAGGCGGTCGCGAACGGCGACAGCGTGGCGACCCGCGCCGGCGCCGAGGCCATCGTGCGGAGCGCGGTCGAGCGCTTCGGCCGCGTCGACGTCCTGATCAACAACGCGGGCATCCTGCGCGACAAGACGCTGCTGAAGATGGACGACGAGATGTGGGACGCGGTCATCGCGGTCCACTTGAAGGGCACGTTCCTGTGCACGCAGGCCGCTGTCGCCCAGCTGCGCGCTCAGGGCTCACCCGGCAGCATCATCAACACCACCAGCGTCTCGGGCATGCTCGGCAACTTCGGCCAAGCCAACTACTCGGCGGCGAAGGCCGGCATCTACGGGCTCACTCGCACGGCCTCCATCGAGCTCCAGCGCTACGGGATCCGCGTCAACGCCGTCGCCCCCATCGCCAAGACGCGAATGACCGAGGATCTGCCGCTGTTCGAGAAGATCCAGAGCATGACGCCGGAGCACGTCGCGCCCGCGCACCTCTTCCTCGCCAGCGAGCTGTCGGGCGACCTCACCGGCGCCGTGCTGTCCGTCGCCGGCGGCAAGCTCAGCATCTACAAGGTCGTGGAGAGCGCCGGGCAGTTCAAAGAGGCCGACTCCGGCATCTGGACGGCTCAGGAGATCGCCGACCACTGGGAAGTGATCTCGAAGGTTTAGAGTCCCTGCTACTGACGCGCCGAAGACGGGCCCTTCGATTGCTGGTCCAGGGGTCGGATGTTACGTTACTCGGGCCTTTCACGCCCGCGCCGCGATGACTCGCGACTCGAACATCCCCCTCTTCCTGTGGATCGCCACCGCGCTGCTCGCGCACCTGGCGTGGGGCGGTGGTGCGACCAAGATGTCCAAGGCCCTGGAGGAGACCCTGGACATCAAGCGCTTCGCGCTGAGCGTCCAGCGGCAGGTGCGGGGGTCGGGCAGCGTGGAGGTCGCGTTGCTCGACGAGTCGGCACCCGACGAGACGCCGCCGGACGAGAGCACGAAGCCTTCCGAGCCCAGACCCGAGGACGAGGCCAACGCCGACCCGACGGAGGAGCCCGCCGACCGAGACGAGGCTTCGCAGAAGAAGGAAGAGCAGACGAAGAAAGAGGAGAAGCCCGATCCGGAGAAGGCCGAGCCCCCAAAGCCAGAGCCGCCGAAGCTCGACGTCGAGAAGAAGCCCAAGGCGGAAGAGAAGAAGGCGGAGGCGCCGAAGGAGCTCCCCAAGGTCCAGGTCAAGAAGCGAGTCGCCGTGGTGCAGCACGTGGACGATCCGAATCAGAAGGACAACCCCAACGCCGCCCACATCGCCGATCACGCGAACCGCGTGAAGCAGGAGACCCAGGCTCGGATCACGGCGACCGATCAGAACGACCCCAAGCCGACGCCGGGCGGCACTCACTCCGCTGCCACCAAGAACCCTGGCAACTCCGACGAGTCCCGGGTCGCGCAGTCCGACGACAAGCCGGGTGAGCCCAACCAGGCCCCGACCAGCAAGGACGACCCCGGCAAGCAGGAGAAGGTCGCTTCATCCCAGGCGCCACCGCCTTCCCCCGGGAAGGAGCCCAAGGCACCGGGCGTCGAAAAGGGCAGCGAAGCCTCGAAGCGGCCAGGCACGGATCCGGCTCAGAAGGGGCGGACCTCGCAAGCGGCGAAGGACGAGGTCGCTCCGTCGCCGGAGACGCTGAGCTCCGGCCAGGGCAGCTGGGCGGTGGCCGAGTCACGAGCGGGTCAGGCCGCGCAGAAGGCGCACAGAGCGAAGAAGAAGCGCCTGCCGCCCATGAGGGGCGTGGGGGGCGCGAACGACTTGCTCGGCCTCGGCTCGCTCGGAACCACGTCGAGCGGAGTGAACCTGAACCTGTCGCCGCAGCAAGCGCTCGCCGCGGTGGGTCGCGATCGCCTGGTGAAAGAGAAGAAGCGGGACGCCGAGCGGCGCAAGAGCGCCCACCGCGGGTCGTGGAAGTCCCTGGGCATCGAGCGCTGGCGCGCGTCCATCGAGAACTACGTGGCCAGCGTCAAGCCTGGCAATCAGACCGCGCTGAACACCGCCCGTGTCCCCTTCGCGAGCTACCTGAATGCGGTCCACAACCGGCTGCACCCCATCTTCGCGGACTCGTTCTTGGCTTCGCTCGACTCGCTCCCGGGCGCGCACCCGATGAACAAGCCCGACATCAAGACCCATCTGGAGATCGTCCTCGACAAGGACGAGGGCAAGGTGGTTCGCATGGGCGTCACCCACACCAGCGGTGTCACCGCCTTCGACATCGCGGCGCTCGAGAGCGTCATGCGAGCGAGCCCGTTCGGCGCTCCGCCCGGGGAGATCGTCTCGCCCGACGGCAACGTCTATTTCCACTGGGAGTTCTACCGGAACCCGTTCTACGCCTGCTCCACCTACTTCGCGCATCCGTTCATCCTGAAGGGCACGCCCAAGCCCGCTCCTCCGAAGGTCGAGCCACCCAAGTGGCGGCCGCTCGATCCGAAGGAGACCTCGCCGGCCGATCAGCGACACGGTGGTCTCGTACCGACGCCGACGCCCGAGCAGTGGGCATCGCTCAGGTGAGCGTGACCGGCGAGAACCGCGAGGACACGACCACGGCGGCCGCGCTGGATGGCGAAGCGGCCCCAGTGCCGCTGCCCGAGTCGCCCGCGCCGGAGATGACGCCCGAGAGCCAGGCGCGGCACTCGCACGCGCCGGCTCGCCTGTTTTCGAGCGCGCGGAGCTGGTCCCTCGCGGCGGTCGTGCTGTTGTTCTTCTTCGCGCTGGTCTCCGGGCGCATCGTGGTGCCCGCATTGCTCGGGTGGCGCTCGGGGCTCGAAGCCTGGATTGCCCGCTCGGACGCCAGCGCGGCGCTGCTCGGCCAACTGGCCGTCGTCGGTGGCTGCCTCCTGGCCATCCAACTCCTGATCGCGACGCTGGTCGAGAGCAACCTGAGCGTCGCCTTCCGACTGGTGGCCGCGCCCACCACCGCGGGCGTCGTCACGCTGGTGATGGCTTCGGCGACCCGCGAGCTGCCGCTGCTCCTTGCGCTCGGCTTGGCGGTGCTCTCGTCGTTCATGGCGCTGTTCGCCAGCGTGCCGACGCTGCTGCGTGAGCACTCCAGGGCGCTCGGTCTGGTGGTCGGGCTCGCCGGCCTGGGCAGCCTGCTCGGCGTGGCCGCGCGGGCGCTGGCGGTCTGGGCGAGTCACGAGGCGCTCACGCGCTTGTTCCGCGGGGCGCAGGCCTTGGCCACCGCGGCCTGGCTCCTCGATCTGATCGCGTTCGGCGTTGCCGTCACCTGGCTCGCGGCGCGACGCTGGAAGCCGCTGCTCGCGCTGTGGCTGCCGGTGCTGGCGCTCGCGGCGACCCTCGCCGCGACCAGCCTCTACACGTCGCCACGACCCGACGGCGTGCTCGGGCTCGTGACGAAGGCAGTCCATGCCTTCATGCGGCACCCCTTCCCTTTCCTGCCGACGCTGCTCCACTTCACCCTCGGCCTCGCGCTGTTCCTCGCGGTGCCGACCACGCTGCTGGCGCGCAGAGAGCGACCCTACGCCCGGAGCGCCATCGCCCTCGCCTTGCTCTGCCGCACCGGCACCGACATCCCGGTCATGGCCCTCGCGCTCCTGGTCAGCGCGTTGCTCGCGGGTCTCGCCGCGGCGCGCGAAGGGGCGGAGCCCGCTCAGCGCCCGAGCCAATAACCGAGCAGCGGGATCGCCAGGCAAATGGCGGCGAGGAGCCCCCAGGCCCACCAGCGCATCGGCGGCACCGCGCTCATGGTGCCGTCAGCGCCAGACAGCCGTAGACCACGAGCAGGTAGGGCAGCGTCGCCAGGAACAGACCACCCGCCCAGCGTTTCAGCTCCGGCGCGGTGAGCCCACGCACCGCGACCACGATCTGCGCGATGCCCAGCGCGCTGGCCACGACCACGTAGGGCCAACCCCCGAGACCCAGCAAAGGCGGCAGCAGGCTGACCGCGAGCAACAAGCACGAGTAGGCGATCACGGCGCGCTTCGCCGCCGGCACACCGCGCACCGTCGGATACACCGCCAGCCCGGCGTCCTCGTACTCCGACGCCCGGAAGATGGCGATGGCCAGGAAGTGAGGGATCTGCCAGACGAGCAGAATGGCGAACACGCTGAGCGCCGCCCAGGACAGGCTCCCGGTCATGCTGGCCCAGCCGATCAGCGGGGGGATCGCGCCGGGGATGGTGCCCACGTGCAACGCGAAGGCGGTCACGCGCTTGAGCGGCGTGTACACCAGCACGTAGCTCAGGAAGGCGACGGAGCAGAGCAGCCCCGCGAGCGGGTGGACCACGAAGCTCAGGACCACCAGCCCGGCGATGGCCAGGACGACGCCGAACCAGAGCGCCACCTCCGGTGAGATCCGTCCAGAGGGGATCGGCCGCTCCCGCGTGCGCGCCATGCGGGCGTCCACGTCGCGCTCCAAGTACATGTTGAGCGCGTTCGCGGCAGCCACTACCGCGGCGGTCGCCACCACCGTGATCACCAGCTTCGAGAGCACGGGGCGACCGGGGGCCAGGATCGCGCCGATGGCCGTGGTGACCAGCACCATGCGAGTGACCCCGGGCTTCGTCAGCTGGACGAGTGCGCCGGCGACGCGAGCGAAGTCCCGGCTCCGGGTCACGGCTTGTGCTTCCAAGGCCTGGGACATGCTATGCCGCTTCACCGCTCCGCGCGAGCCACTGCAGCGCCGAGGACGGCCAGTGCTTCTTCGATGACGGACTCGGCAGCGGCATAGGTGTAGCGGACGTGGCCCGGCGCCCCGAAGGGCTCGCCCGCCACCGCGGCGATGCCACACACGTCCAGCTGCCAGAGCGTGACGTCGTCGGCGCTCGCCAGGCGCTTGTCGCCCCACTTGATGCCGTAAAGGCCCGTGACGTCGGGGAAGGCGTAGAACGCGCCCCGCGGCCAGCCGCAGCGGATGCCCGGGATCTGGTTCAGCCCATCGATCATGCGCCGGCGACGCTCGCCGAAGGCCTTCGCCATGGCCCGGAGCGGCTCCCGGGGTCCGAGCAGAGCCGCTTCCGCGGCGACCTGCGCGATGGCGGTCGGGTTGGTGGTGGACTGCCCCTGCACCTTGAGGATGGCCTTGGAGATCGCCGGCGGCGCGATGGCCCACCCGATGCGCCAACCGGTCATCGCATAAGTCTTGCTCACGCCGTCGACGACGATGATGCGCTCGCGGAGCTCGGGCGCGATCTTGGCGAGCGACACGTGCTCGAAGCCGTCGTAGGTCAGGTCTCCATAGATTTCGTCGAGCACGATCCAGACGTCGTGCTTCTTCAGCACCTCCGCGAGGGCACGAAGCTCGCTCTCGTCGTAGGCCGCGCCCGTCGGGTTCGACGGCGTGCACAGAATGACCGCCTTGGTGCGTGGCCCGAGGGCACGCTCGAGCGCTTCGGGCTTCACCAGGAACCCGTCGTCGGCCGACGTCTCGACGATCTTGGGCTCGCCGCCGAAGATGCGAATCTGCTCCGGGTGGCTCACCCAGTATGGTGCCGGGATCACGAACTCGTCCCCGGGATCGCACAGCACCATGGCCAGGTTGAACAGCGCGTGCTTGGCGCCGACGCACGCCGTCACCATGTCCGGCGTCGGGCGCCAGCCGCGGTCGCGCTCCGTGGCGACGCAGATGGCCTCGCGCAAGCTGGCGGTGCCCTGCACCGGAGTGTAGTGCGAGGCCTTGGACATCGAGCGCTCGGCGGCTTGCCGGATGTGCTCGGGCGTCTCGAAGTCCGGCTCGCCCACCCCGAAGGCGTAAATCTTCCGTCCCGCCGCCTTGAGCTCCGCCGCCTTCGCCGTCATGGCGAGCGTCGCGCTCGGCGCCACCGCGTCCAGTCGCTTTGCGAGGTTCCTCGGCACCATCAGCTCCTTTCTTCGTCGTCTTCGTCCCGGTTGGGCTTGACCATCACGTGGCGGCGGTTCTGCACCGCCCGTTCACGGCCCCGCTTGCGCTTCTGCAGGCGCGGTTGCGAGGCGCGGTCGTCGTCTTGTTCCGGCTGTCTGGGGCGCCGCCGCCGGCGTTCCCCTTCGTTCATGCTCTTTCTGAAGGCCCGGACTCCTTCGCCCAGGCCACGTCCGATCTCCCCGAGGCGGCTTGCCCCGAAAACGAGCAAGATCACCAAGACGATGACCGCCAGCTGCCAGGGGCCGACACCCATGAGGAGCCGCCCTTCCTAACACCCGGGCACGGGCCGGGCAACGCGGACGTCCTGCTCAGCGGCGCCCGAGGCGCCGACGAAAAGCGCCCAGATCCACGCTCGTCGCGGCAGAGGCGAGGCCGAGCACCGCCAGGCCCACCACGGGGACGAGAAAGTAAGCGCCAGCCGAAAGGGCGCTGCCATCGATGCGGGAGAGCGTGACGAACGCCGCCACCGCGGGCAGCCCACCCGCGACGAGCGCCGCCGCCCGCCGCGCGAGGCCGAGCGAGAGCACGACGAATGCGCTGGCCAGGGCGAGCAGGACCGCGGTGCAGAGCGACAAGGCGCTCCTCGTGGCAAAGGGCAGCTTCGCGCTGCGCCCCCATCCCGGCAGCCCTCGCACCGACGCGGTCTTCACGGACAGCTCCAGGACGTGCTGGTCGTCGAGCTTCTTCGTGAAGACGCGCAAGTCGGCGAACGAAGCCTCTCGAAGGTCGTCGCTCGGCACGAAGTCGCGCGCGGTGAACCAGGCGCTGCCGTGCAAGCCCGGCAGCGCGCCCGCCACGCGCGGCGGCTGACCCGGAAAACACAGCCAGGTCACGCCGACCAATGGGACCTCGGCGCTCTTCGGAGCGGTGGCACGCGCACAGCTCGCGCGGCCCTGTTCGAGGAGATCCACCGCGAACCTCCCGGGCACGTCGGCGCTCGAGCCCCAACCCAGGCTGCAGGCGCCAGCCACCACCCCGAGCAGCAGCATCGGCGGCGCGAGCCCGAGCACCAAGCGTGCGGGCGAAGCACCGAGGGCGAACAGCGCTCGCGCCTCCCCTCGCTCCACGAAGGAGGCCAGCGCCAGCGCGGCGCCGATGGGCATGCCGATGAGCAGCGCGGCTTCCGTGGCTAAGGCCCCGAGCGCGCGTGCGAAGGGCAGCGCCACTTCCAGCGGCACCTCGGGCGCGAGGAGCCACGGCAGTAGCCGCACCGCGCCAGCCGCGAGCCCCAGCCCGAGCACGATCGAGGCTGCGAGGAGCGCCCCCGCCGTCACGCGCCTACCGAGTCGGCCCATCCCGGCTGATTTAGCGCGAAATTCCCGACCGGGGCGGCCCGCCCGGACGCCCCCGTGCCGGAGCCCTTGGTGCGGGGACGGGGGCAAGGTAGGCTCCGCGAACATTTCGACGTGGAGGGACACCGGAGGCCCGGACCCCTACCAGCGGAGGAACGATGCGTATTCTTTGCTCGCTCTCGGCGGCCGCCATCGCGGCGACTGTGGCTCTCGGCACCACCCCGGCGCTCGCGCAGTCGGAGGACAAGACCGAGGCCAGCCCCACCGGCAAGGGCATCACGGGCGGCGTGTTGCTCGGGGCCGAGGTGGTCATGCTCGTCGAAGCCGTCATGAAGGTGAAGAAGCCCTGGGCCTACGCCCTCGGCGGCATCGCCGGTGGCATCGCGGGCGGGGTCGGCGGGTATTTCGCGGAGGATACCGGGGACGCCCAGCTCAGCATCTACATGCTCGCGGGCGGCATGGCGCTCGCCATCCCGACCACGGTCGCGGTGCTCAGTGCCTCGGCTTACGAGCCGCCAACGGACGTCACGGAGGACAAGCGCCCGAGCGAGGAGCCCGTGGCCGAGCCCCCGCAGCCCGGAGCCGCTCCCCCTCCGCCGCCCGGGGCGCAGGGCGCCACACGGGCACGCCCGCGTCGGGTCGCTCGGCGCGCGCCAGAGCCCGCGGTGCTCTACCCGGCGGCGCCCCCCGCGTTGGTCGGTCTCACCCCCCGCTCGCTCTCCGTGGGCGTTCCGGCCGTCTCGGTCCGCAACGTCTTCAGCCGGGCGGAGCTGATGGAGTACGGCGTGAAGCAGGCGACCGAGGTCCGCGTCCCGGTCATGAGCTTCGTGTTCTGAAAGGGCCGCGGGCGGCTTGGAGGAGAGTGGGGCTTTCCGCTAGCATGACGGGTCGACTTCCTCTCTTCGCGAAGGACGGACGATAGGCAGATGGCACAGGCAGCGCCGCAACGCTCGGGCTCACGTGGACGCGGTGAGGATCCCGCGCTCGGCAAGGTCATCGCAGGGCGCTACCGCCTCGAGGCTCGCATCGGCGAGGGCGGCATGGGCATCGTGTACCGAGCCCGACACGTGCTGATCGACCGCGTCGTCGCGGTGAAGCTGATCCGCCCCGACCTGCGCGGCGAGACCCACCTGCGCGCGTGGATGCTGCGCGAAGCCCGCGCGGCGAATCGCGTCGACCACGCGCACATCATCGACATCCACGACATCGGGGAGACGGACGAGAGCGAGCTCTATCTGGTCATGGAGTACCTGATCGGGACCCCGCTCTCGACCGAGCTCGCTCGGGGGCCGATGCCGCTCACCCGGGGCGTGGACATCCTGGAGCAGATGGGGGCCGCGCTCGCCCGCGCCCACGACCTGGGCGTCGTGCACCGCGATCTGAAGAGCGACAACATCTTGCTCACGCAGCGCGGCGGCCGAAAGGACTTCGTCAAGATCCTCGACTTCGGCCTGGCCGCCCTCGCCCACGACCCGCGCCTCGCGCCCAAGGGCGCGGTGTTCGGGACTCCGGAGTACATGTCTCCTGAGCAGGCGCGCGGCGAGCAGGCGGGACCGCAATCGGACCTCTACGCCCTCGGCGTGCTCTTCTACGAGATGCTCGTGGGCCAGCTCCCGTTCCGCGCCGCGGACCGCGACACGCTCCTCGAGATGCAGCGCACCGCGCCGGCACCGCGGCCAACCAGCATCAAGAAGGACGTCAACCCGGTCGCGGAGAAGATCATCCTCAAGCTGCTGGAGAAGGACAACCGCAAGCGCTACCGCGACGGTCACCACCTGCTCGAGGAGCTCAAGGCCCTGCAGCGCTCGCTGCCGAGCACGTCCTGGGACAAGGAGAGCGCGGGCGAGGCGCCCCAGGTGGCGCCGCCGCCGCCGCCGCCGCCGAAGTCGACGCCGGTCACCGAGTGGGCAAACCGAGCCGGGCTCTTCGCACGCATGCTGGCGCGCGCCTTCCCCTCCGGCAACGCCACGCCCGAGCTCGCGACGGCGGTGACCACCATCTGGGACGTGACCGCGAAGGCCAACGGCCTCGAAGGCGAGATCGCCAGCCACACCCGGAAGCTCGAAGCGCTGGAGCGCCGAGGTCGCGCGCTGCGCGCCGAAATCGGCCGCAAGGTGGAAGAGCTGGCACAGGAAGAGAGCCGCTCGCTCCGCGATGCCGCCGCCTACGGCGAAGAGGAGGAGGCAGCGCGCCGCGAGCTGGCGACGGCGATGCAGCTCGCCAAGGACAAGGTCGCCCAGGCGGATGGCGCTGAGCGCGGTGGGCAGGGGACACGCGCCGTCTACGAAGCTGCCGGCGCCGCGCGCGCCATGGTCGAGGCGAAGCGCCAGTGGCTCGGCACGCGCGAGACGCGGCGTACTGGCCGCGAGGCCACCGCGCGGGACCTGCGCCGTCAGATCGAGGATCTGCGGGCTCAGCTCGCGCGCTACGCGGAGGCGCTCGAAGAGGACCTGGCGAGCGGTCGCGAGAAGGTCGCGGGGCGCACGCGCGAGGGCATCCGCATGGAGCAGGTCTTCACCGAAGCGTGCAACACCCTCACCGAGGGCCTGAAGGACCGACCGGAGTGCCGGGACCTGATGGCCCAGCTGAAGAGCAGCGAATCGCTCCCCCAGCCGCCCGAGCAGCCGTGGACCAACATGAGCGGTCGCGTGATCGCGTGACGCAGCTCGACGACTCTGGGTGACCCTCGCCGAGCGCTACTTCGGCAGCTTCGCCGACAAGAAGCTCTTCAACTTGACCAGGTTCTTCGCGTCGCGCTGGAACGTCGGTTCCTTGTAGCCGTCGGCCCAGGCGCGGACCTCGCGCACGAACTCGGCCATCAGCGTCGAATCGCCCATGATGTCGTCGACGCTGCGGCCTCGCGACGCGCTGGCACCGAGCCCCGCGACGTAGGCCTCCATGCGCGGGTAATCGTCCCCCAAGAAGGCGCGGATCAGCTCGGCGTCTGCGCCCAGGCGCGCCACGACCGGCCCCGCCTCGGAGCCGGCGCGCGAGGCCGCGACACGGAACACGAAGGCGTCGTCGATCAGTCCGAGGTCCTCGATGCCGTCGGGGATCAGGTCGAGGGACTTGAACAGGTAGTTGAGCGCCGCAGCGGCGGGCCGCTTCACGGACGCGGGCGTCGACTCCGCCTCGACGAGCGCTGCGAGAGCGCGCGCGTCCTCCCCGAGGGTACGCAGCCAGGTGGGGAAAGCTTCGAGGCAGCGGCTATCGAGCTCGGTCATGGTGCGCGGGTTTTACCCGAGCCAAGGGCGCGCGTCACGACTTGCCGACGAAGAGGCCCGCCGCGAACCCGAGCATGAGCGCGATCACCACCAGGACGAGCGCGAGCGGCAGCGGCAGGGAGAGCCCACGCTTGGGTACGCTCACGACTTCGACGGAGGGTGGCGCCGCTTGGGGGCTGCCTCCGGGCAGCCCGGCCGAGACCGCGGTGTCGCCGCCGAAGCGGCGAGCGCCCGGCTCCGGGCCGGGCGACGGCGGGGGCGCGGAGGCGTAGTGGCCCGCGAGCCCCGGTGGCACGGAAGGGTAGTGGCCCTGGCGCTGAGAGGGCTGATTCCCCGCCGACGCGACGGGGCCGAGGGTGTCCGGCGGCGGCGCTGCCGGCATTTGCCCGGAGCGCGCCACGCTGTCGACGGCCTGCGCCATCTCGAATGCGCTCTGGAACCGCTGCTGCGGGTCGCGCGCCAGCGCCCTGTGGAAGAAGGGTCCCCAGTGCGCGTACTGAGGCGCGACCTGTTCGATGGGAGTCGGCTCGCTGGTCAGGACCTTGGTCACGCGCGCGAACTCGTTCTCGGCGTCGAAGGCGGGGACGCCGGTCAGGAGCTCGTAGAACAGGATCCCGCAAGACCACAGGTCGGCGCGGGCGTCCGCGTGCTTGATGTCCTTGATCTGCTCCGGGCTCATGTAGCCTGGCGTACCGAGCAACATGCCGGTTCGCGTCTTCCGGTGCATGCCGCCTGCGGCGTCGAGCACGAGGGAGATCCCGAAGTCGAGCAGCTTGACCTCGCACCCGTTCTGCGTGTCCCCGAGCAGGAATACGTTGCCGGGCTTCAGATCGCGGTGCACCACCCCAGCGCCGTGGGCGGCGGAGAGCGCGCGCAGGATGTTCTGGACGATGCCGGCGGACTGCTCGACCGGGACCCGCCCTCGGTTCATGCGATTCGCCAGCGGCTCCCCCTGGAGCAGCTCCATGACCAGGTAAGGCGTGCCGTCGGCGGCGCGCACGGCCTCGATCACCCTGGCGATGCCCGGGTGATCCACGCGCGCGCTGGCTTGCACCTCGTTCAAGAAGCGACTCACGACGTCCTGGTTCTCGCAGAACTCGGCGCGCAGGATCTTGATGGCGAAGCGGCCCCGACCGTCGTTCGCCTCGGCGTCGAACACCACCGCGAGCCCGCCCTGCCCGAGCACGCCGAGCAGCCGCCAGCGCCGGTCCAGCACCGCGCCGACCAGGCCCTGAGGTTCGTCGAGGTCGAGCATGAATGGAGCGGCGGCAGTCTAACCGACGCGCCCTCATCGGGGCGAGGGCCGCGCGTCAGCCGGACTTCCGGCAGCAAACCGTCAGGGCGGTGTTCGCGTCGCCGACGAACTGCCCGCCCGGGATCCCTCCGCCGGGCGTGCAGCCGCCGGTGAGCGTCGGAGCCTTGGTCCGCTTGTAGCTCCAGAGCGGCCAGCCCGCGTTGATTTCGTCGGACACGTTGGTGCACGTGGTGCTCGCGACCTTCTTCCCACCCCAGGCGCAGATCCCGTCGTCGAAGAACACGTACTCGGCGACGCAGGCCACCGCGCCCTGCGCGCAGGTGCACTGGGAGCACGTCCGCTTGTCGGTGGCCTTCTGGTAGATGAACGTGGCCTCGGGCCAGTCGCTGGGGCACGTCTGCTCACCGGGGAGGTAGATGCAGATGTTCGCAGCGTACGTCCCGCTCCCGACCGGGACGCACGCCGAGGCCGCACCGCAGCTGCTCGAGCTCTTCGTCGGGCAGAAGTCCGCGCGTTGCTTCCACTCGGGCGTCGTCGCGGGCGCGCCCCCGCTGGGTGTGCAGGTACCCGCCGCCGTCACCGTTCCGCCGCCGAGCATGCACGAGAGCGTCGGCGAGCCGGACTCGTTGCTGCAATCATTGTTGTTGCGTGTGAAGTCCTGGAAGCTCGAGCACGTGGAGTTGTAACCGCAGACCAACGGCACCGCGCACGCCCCACCCTGGATGGGACCACACGCGCAGGGCTGACAGGCCGCTTGGGCGGGGTTCGCGAAGAACGGCTGCGGGGCTGCCGCGTCCGGACACGCCGGGCCGGCGGACGTGGAGTACGCGCCGAGCGACAGGAACGCGTAGCCCCACTGCGGCGGAGCCGCGGGCACGCATTGATACCCCAGCGCGCAGGTCGTCGGCGGGGAGCCCGCCGCGCCCGCCGCGCCCGCCGCACCCGCCGCACCCACGCCGCCGTCGCCACCGAAGCCACCGAGCATGCTCCCGCCGCTTCCCGCGGCCCCGCTGCCGGCGTCGGGCGAGGCCCCACCCTCGAGCTCGATGCCGCAGCCGAGCAGCGCGGGCACCGTACAGCTCCAGAGCAGCGCTGTCTTCGACGTCACCGCGCGCCTCCGTGGCGATCAGAAGCGCCCGCCGAAGCTCAGGCTCGCGCCACGCTCGTGGACGCGGAGCGTCGCGGCGGGCGGTGCAGCGGGGGTGGGGCGCGACCGCGTCATGAGCATGAGCGCGCCCGCTCCCACTCCGACGATACCGAGGCCGAAGGTCACCCCTGTCAGCGCAGCATACGTCTTGCCGTTCCTCTCCGTCTCCTCCATCGACTCTGGACACACGCTGCCGATGCAATTCGACTTCAGATCGTCCTCGGCCTTGACACGCATCGAGTAGAAGACGGCAGAAAGCGCCAGGCTCGCCACTCCCAGACCGCCCACCACCCACGGCGCAGCCGACGGCGTGCTCGGGGCGGGAGGCGTGTCCTTCACCGGCGCCTCGGGCGCCGGCGTCGCCTTGGGCGCTGGAGCATCGCTCCGCTGCGGGGCGGGCGCCGGCTCGACGGACTCCTCGGGCGCGTCGAGCACCACACGGATGGCGTCTCCCTCCGCGATGTTGAGCGTCTTCTTGAAGGACTTGCCCTGCGCTTGGATGCCGGTCAGCACGTGAGGGCCCGGGTCCAGCGTGATGGGCTGCCCGATCTGCGTGTCACCGAGCACCACCCCGTCGAGCTCGATCTTGATGGCTTCGGCGCCCTTGCCACGCACGATGGTGACCTTGGGGATTTTCTCCTCCAGCGCCTCGCGCGCCTTCCTGACCTCCTCGACCAGCGCCTGCTCCTTCGGACCCGCCTTCTCCGCCTCGTACTCCGAGATGCGGTAGCCCCCGAGCGCCTCGTTGAACCTGCCGAGGTGCTCTTTGCAGCGCGCCAGGTGGAACCGGACCTGCGGCGTCGCCTTGATGCGCGCCACGTCTTCGAAGCTGGCCAGGGCCCCGGCCCAGTCACCCGCGGCCTCCTGGGTGAGCCCCTGGGAGTAGAGCTTCCGGGCGCGGACCAGGTCCGCCTCGGGCTGGGCCGAGGCGGCGGAGGCCAGCGCCAGCGAAAGGAGCACTCCGCTCACCACGGCTGAACGCGGAAACCGCACGCCGGGATGGAAGCGCGCCGGAGCCCCTTCGGCAAGGGAGTTCCACCCGCGGGGCGGTCCGCGCTACCCTTCCGGGGCCCGCATGAGCCAGAAGGTCAGTTCCGCATTCGACCCGCTGTTGACTCAGCTCACCGAATTCCGCGCCAAGTGGCCCAAGCGCGGCTGGAGCTGGGACGGCCGCTTCTCCTGCGTCGCCTCCGCGTTCTCTTCGGAGCTGGTCGAGGAGGCGAATGCCGCGCTCGCCCCGACGTTCCCGGGCCGCTGGAACCACAAGACGCTCGCCACGGCGCCGCCACTGGTGCAGCAGATCGCCGAACGCACCGGTGGGGTGCGCGCCGATCAGTGGATCTTCGCGACCAACCCGAGCGGTGGCGCGGTCATCTACGCGCTGTGGTGGCCCTGGGGTGACGACACCACCATCACCTTGCGGATCGGTCTTCCGAGCCCCAACCCGGCGATGGAAGATCGGCTCCGCGACGTCTTCGGCGCCAGCCCGTACTGATGTCCTGCGCCGCTGCGGCCCGCGCTACGCAGTCGTAGCTGGCACGTACATTGCTCGCTGGACCATCCGGTGGGACTATTCGGCGCAAGGGCACGGATGAGCGGTCGCGACGCTGACGCATTCGAGACCACACTCCTCGCCGAGAGTGGCCCCCGCGCCACATCCAAGGGAGACCTCGGCCGCTGGGTCGGCAAGAGCTTCGATCACTTCGACGTGATGAAGCCGCTCGGCAGCGGCGGGATGGGGGCGGTCTACCTCGGGCGAGACCGCTCGCTCGACCGCCGCGTGGCCATCAAGGTCTTGCCCCACGACCTGGCCGCGAGCGGCGAGCTCCAAGAGCGCTTCTTGCGCGAGGCGCGCGCGCAAGCTCGCCTCAACTCCCCGCACGTCGCTCACATCTATTACATCGGGCGAACCCCGGCCCTCGACGACAGCGGCAAGGTCTCGCTCTTCTTCGCCATGGAGCTGGTCGACGGCGGCGACCTCGAGGGGTGGATCACCAAGGCGGAGCGCCTGGATCCGGAGCGGGCCCGCCTGCTCATGCTCGAGGTCGCGAAGGGGCTGCGGGATGCCCAGACCGCCGGGATCATCCACCGCGACATCAAGCCGAGCAACCTCTTGCTCGACAAGAACGGCAGCGTGAAGATCGCGGACTTCGGCGTCGCCAAGCCCGTCGGGGGGACGGACTCGAAGATCACCCGAGACGGGGCCGTGGTCGGCAGCCCGCTCTACATGGCGCCCGAGCAGGCGAAGGGCGACGAGATCGACCACCGCGCCGACATGTACTCGGTCGGATGCACGTTCTATCACCTGCTCGCGGGCGCCCCTCCCTTCGACGCGAAGACGCCGGTCGCGGTGATCAGCAAACACCTGACCGAGCCCGCACCCGCGTTGGCGGGCGTGGCACCAGAGGTCCCGAAGCGACTGGCGCAAATCATCGAGCGGCTGATGGCGAAGGAGCCCGAAGGCCGCTTTCCGACTTACGACGAGCTCATCGCCGAGCTCCAGGCGGCGGCCCCGGAGAAAGTGCGCCACGGAGGCTTCTGGGTGCGGGGTGCTGCCGTGGGCATCGACGTGGTGTTGGCCAGCATAGTGATCGGCTTCCTCGGGCTCCCGGGGCTGTTCGCGCACCTCGCCTACGTGAGCGTCGCGCACGCGACCCGCGGCCAGACTTTGGGCAAGCTGTTGATGAACCTGCGCGTCTGCCGCTCCGACGGGAGCCCCCTTGGCCTGGGGCGCTCGCTCGCGCGGACGGTGGCCAGCCTCTGGTTGCCGTTCTTCGCCGGCCTGGTGATCCTCCTCACCGAGGGCCGGGGTGGGCTTCAGCTCGCGATCCGCCAATTCCAGCTCACGGACGTCGACGCCTTCAAGGGCCTGGTCTTGGCCGTCGCGCTGGGGAACGTCTTGCTCAGCCTGCTGTACGCGGCCGGCCTCGCGCTCGCGGCGTTCCACCCGGGGAAGCGCGCGGCGCACGACCTGCTGGTCGGCTCGGAGGTGGTCTACCGGCTGAAATGACCGGCCGGGAGCCACCTGGTGCCGCTGGACCCACATGCGTCCCGAGTTCGCGGTTGCCCGGGACCTTCGACGGGAGTAGACCGCGCGCGGTTTTCCTTTCTGGCCGGGGTTGGCTATCCTGGTGACTCGGGCTTCTTATCTGGAGGAGACGGCAGTGTCTTTCGCTGATCGCCTGAAGGGTTTGTTCGTAGCGGCCTTTGCGGTCGCAATCCCCCTCACCCTCGCCCCGGCCTGCGGCGGCGACGACGCCGGGGGCTCGAGCTCCGGCGGCGGTGGCACCGGCAACGTGGGAAACACCGGCGGCGTGGGCGCCACCGGCGCCACCGGCGGCACCGGCAACACCAGCGGGGTCTGCCTGCTGAACAACTGCAACTCCGACGCCGAGTGCGCCGGTTGTTCCTTCGGCCGGACCAAGTGCAAGACCAGCGAGCACCGCTGCGTGGCCTGCGACCCGGCCACCGGCGAAGGCTGTCCGGCGGGTCAGGAGTGCACCTCGTTCGGTACCTGCGCTCCCAGCGGCCAGACCTGTCCGGCCGATGCCAAGGGCGAACCGACCATCACCTGCAAGGCGAACGCCGACTGCGCGGCCTGCGACCCGATGCACCAGATCTGCGACCCGGCGAAGAGCAAGTGCGTCGCGTGCACGGACACGAACACCAGCCAGTGCTCGCAGTCGGACATTTGCGTGGACGGCAAGTGCTCGCACAAGTGCCCGGACAGCTGCACGACGGACAACGACTGCTTCCGCTGCGAGTACACCGCGGGGAAGAAGGCCAAGGCCTGCTACAACCACAAGTGCGCGGAGTGCTCCGACACCTACGCCTGCCCCGCCGGCCTGGTCTGCCAGAAGGGCCAGTGCATCAAGCCCTGCGGCATCCCCGGCCAGACCGCCGGCACCTGCAACACCAAGGCGGACTGCGAGGGCTGCGGCGACCCCACCAACACCACCGCCCCGAAGTGGGACTGCAAGTTCCCGATCAACGGCGGCCTCCATGGCGTGTGCGCCGCGCCCGCCACGGGCTGCTCGGACCTCGGCCCCGGCGCGGTGCTCCCGCCGCCCTACGACAAGGTGACGAACCTGTGCTCGAGCGACGCCAACTGCGCCGGCGTCGGCATCCAGTACAACGTGGGTGAAGCGATCCGCGATCTGGTCGGCGGGCCCGAGATCGACATCGGCATCAAGAAGATCAAGATCCAGGACGCCAACGTCACCTACGGCATGAACAAGTGCGCGAGCATCGAGCTCGTGAACAACGTGAAGTGCGGCGTCTGCGTGCCCTGCAAGGTCGACTCGGACTGCCAGAAGATCGACCTCAGCAAGCTGGTCTTCGACCTGTTCAAGGGCGACCCGCTGGCCCAGATCGCCGGTGCTTTCCTGATCGACCTGCTCTACGGCCAGGAGAAGGACCACAGCTTGCACTTCCAGTGCCTGAACATCGCTGCGGGCTACGGCGTGTGCCTGCCCTGCGCCAACCCAACCAAGGCCTGTGCCCAGACCTCCAGCGGCGGCAGCGGCAACTGCGACCACGAGGTGTGCAAGACCGGTGGCCCGCTGAAGGAGAGCTGCAACTCGTGCGCCGCCGAGGTCTGCAAGAACGACTCGTTCTGCTGCTCCACCTCTTGGGACGACATCTGCGTGAAGGCGGTCGACAAGTACTGCCCGAACGGCTGCAGCGGTGGCAGCACCACGACCTGCGACCACACGCCGTGTGCGGAGGGCAAGGCCCTGAGCCCGACCTGCAGCGCCTGCACGAAGGCCGTGTGCGACAAGGACGCCTTCTGCTGCAGCACGAAGTGGGACGCCCAGTGCGTCACCGAGGCCAAGGCCGAGACCGCGTGCGCCAGCGCCTGCGGCGCGGGTTGCGCCCACAGCGAGTGCAGCACGGGCGGGCCGCTCACCAAGACCTGCTCGACCTGCGCCACCAACGTGTGCAACGCAGACGCCTTCTGCTGCAACACCTCGTGGGACAGCCTGTGCGTGAGCAAGGCGAAGACGACGACGGGATGTACTTGCCCGTAGTCTGAGCCTGGCGAGTGACGGCGAGGGCCGCGGGAGACCGCGGCCCTTTGCTTTTGTTCTCGGATTTGATCTCGCTCCGTGGACCACTGAGGAGCCGGGCCGCGGTTCCATCCGGTCGAAACAGCCGGCGCCGGGCCGGGCCGGTGTTCTCACTCTCCTCTCCTTTGCCGATCGTGATCTGCCGTTGCCAAGACCGATCACGTCCGTTCCAAGCTCGGCCTCCG
>Ga0233425_10005992_pt1 | contig 18532 bp, 15 predicted proteins | sample Watercolumn_Towu_2_FD_181712 | JGI IMG/M metagenome (GOLD analysis project Ga0233425, IMG submission 181712) | Freshwater microbial communities from Lake Towuti, South Sulawesi, Indonesia - Watercolumn_Towuti2014_140_MG | ecosystem: Environmental > Aquatic > Freshwater > Lake | place... | reverse complement strand
CCCTCGCCTTGAGGCATCGTGCGGCCGTGGCGGGCGCCTTTCTCGCGATGCTGGTGCACGGGGCCACCGAGGCCGCGCCCATCCTGCTGGCCAAGGTGTTCGTGGACCAAGTGCTCGTGGGCGCCGTGCCCGGAGATGCGACCTCCACCTGGATCGACGCGGTCTTCCGTGACTTAGGGCTGTGGGTCGCAGGCGTGCCCGGTTGCCAAACCCTTGATCCTCGCCTGCACATCGCCATTGCCGTGGCGGGCGTCATGCTCCTCGCGGCCTTCATCGGCGCGATCGCAGACTACGTGAATGAATTCATGGCGCGCTTGCTGGCCGCGCTGGTGCTTCGGGACCTCAAGGTCGAACTGATGAGCCGCGTGGTGCGCATGCCCATCAGTTACTTCAACCAGCATCGGCTCGGAGATCTCATCTCGCGCTTCAACAACGACACGCAGACGGCCTACTTCACTATCACGATGTTCCTGAGCGAACTCCTGATGCAGCCCATCGTCATCTTGGGCGCCGCCATCGCTGCAGCCAGCATCTCGTGGCAACTCTTTCTGGCTTCGCTGCTCTTCGTCCCTTGTGTGGTGCTGCCGGTGCGTCGCTTGGGGAACAAGGCCAAGAAGAAGAGTCACAGCACACTCACGAGCCTTGCGGACATCATGCAGGCCGTGAATCAGATCCTGACCGGCGTGCGCGTCGTCAAAGCGTTCCGCATGGAGGAGCGCGAACTCGCCGACTACAAAGAAGCCCACCAAGTCTGGTTGCGGCGTCAACTGTCCTTGGCGCGCACCCTCGCTCTCGCCCGCGGAACGGTTGCGCTGGTCAACGGCATCCTCCTTGCCGTGATCTTGTTCGCAGGCTCGTGGTTGGTGGTGCGCGGGGACTTCGGACTCAGCGCCGGCGCGTTCATGGCCTTCCTCCTAGCCTTGATCAGCTTCTATCGACCGGTGAAACGCCTCTCCTCGGCCTTCAATACTTGGAAAACCTCCCTCGCCGCAGCGGAGCGCGTGTTCGAAGTGATGGACCTGCCCGTGGAGGCTGAGGACGCCAAGGACGCACACGCCTTAGGGCGCGTACGGGAAGGCCTCGAGTTTCGCGAGGTGCAGTTCCGTTATCCGGGTTCCGATTCAGAGCCTGTGTTGCGCGGAGTCAGTTTCACCATTCGCGCTGGCGAAAAGGTGGCGCTCGTTGGCCCGAGTGGCGCCGGCAAGTCCACCATCGCAGATCTCATCTTGCGCTTCCACGAACCGCTCTCGGGGTCCATCCTCATCGACGGCCACGAGTTGAAAGGTGTCACACGCGACAGCCTGCGCGCGCGCATTGCGGTGGTGAGCCAGCACCCCTTCCTGTTCAACGCCAGCATCCGCGACAACATTGCCTATGGCGCACCGCAGGCCACGCAAGAGGATGTGGAGCGTGCCGCCAAGGCGGCCTTCATCCATGACGACATCCTGGCGATGCCCGAGGGCTACGCCACGGCCGTGGGTGAACGCGGAGCGCGGCTCTCCGGCGGTCAGCTACAGCGGCTCACCATTGCGCGAGCCATCCTGAAAGACGCCTCCCTGCTCATTCTTGACGAGGCCACGAGTTCGCTAGATTCGCGCTCAGAACGCGCGGTGCAGGACGCCCTCGACAACCTCTTGCGGGAGCGCACAGCGCTCATCATTGCGCACCGGCTGTCCACCATTACCGCTGCGGACCGAATTCTGGTGCTCGATGGCGGCCGCATCGTGCAGCAAGGCACCCACGCCGAGCTTTCCGGAAGCTCGGGCTTGTATCGCGAGCTGCACAAACTCTGAGTTCACGGTGCTATCTTCGCCGCACTATGGCAGAGACTTCGCGCGCAGACGGCCGTGCTCCGTCAGAACTCAGACCCCTGCGCTTTGTGCCCGGCTTCATCGGCAGCGCTGACGGCAGTTGCCTCGTGGAGGCCGGACGCACGCGCGTCATCTGCACGGTGAGCATCGAAACCAAGGTCCCCGAGTGGCTGAGCAACGCTCAGCGCGGTTGGTTGACCGCGGAGTACGCCATGCTGCCTGCATCCACGGGGCGGCGAAAAGCCCGCGACGGCAGGAAGAGCGTGCAGACGGACGGCCGCAGCGTTGAGATTCAGCGCCTCATCGGCCGCGCGCTTCGCGCGGGCATTGATGCTTCGCTGATGCCTGGCCTCACCTTCCATGTGGATTGCGACGTGATCGAAGCGGACGGCGGCACGCGGGTCACCTCCATCAACGGCGCATGGGTGGCACTCGAACACGCCGTCGCCAAAGCGCTGAAGGCGAAACTGCTCAGCCAAAGCCCGCTCTGCAACCCCGTTGCGGCCGTGTCCGTGGTGGATCATGGAGCGGGGCTCTACCTCGATCCCGATGCCGCCGAGGATCAGAAGGCAGCCGCCGATGTGAACGTGGTTCTTGCAGCCTGCGGCGGAGTGGTGGATGTGCAAGCTACGGCCGAACGCGGCACCATGGCCCCTGCACGCTTTGCAGATGCACTGACTCTCGCGCGCACGGGCATTCAACGCATTCTCGAGTTGCGAGCGGCCCACCGCCCATGACATCCCTCCTCTTGGGCAGCAACAACAAAGGCAAGCTTGCGGAGCTGCGCGAACTCCTGCAGCCGCTGTCGGTGCATTTGGTTGGACTCGGCGATTTGCCTGAGCGCCCGAGCGAGGCCCCCGAAACGGGGACCACCTTCCGCGAGAACGCGATCGAGAAGGCTCGCCACTACGCTCTAGCCACAGGCATGACGGTCATTGCGGACGATTCGGGCTTGTGCGTGGACGCGCTCGGTGGCGCACCCGGCGTTCATTCCGCGCGTTACAGCCCGGAAGGCGACGACTTGTCCAACAACGCACGCCTGCTGCGCGCCTTGGAGGGTGTTCCCGAAAGCCAGCGCCAAGCGAGCTACCACGCCGTGATTGTCGTGGTCTCAGCCACGGAGGTGCTGCTCGAAGCCGAGGGCAGCTGCCGCGGGCGCATCCTGACAGAACCGCGGGGAATCGGCGGTTTTGGCTACGACCCCCTCTTCTTCGTGACGGAGCTCGGTAAAACGTTCGCGGAGATCCCCGCGACCATCAAGCACAGGATCAGCCACCGCGGCCAAGCGCTGCGTCAAATCATCAACGAATGGCCGCGCATCCAGCCGGCACTTGGAAACTCATGAGCGATTTCGTTCCTCAGAATCAGATCCGCAACTTCTCGATCATCGCGCACGTGGACCACGGCAAGAGCACCCTTGCAGACAAGCTTCTGCTGGCCACGTCCACTCTGGGCGAACGCGAATTCCGCCACGACCAGATCCTCGACGACATGGATATCGAGCGCGAGCGCGGCATCACCATCAAGGCCCGCGCCGTGCGCATGAGCTGGAACTTCCGAGGCAAGACGTGGCAGCTCAACCTCGTGGACACTCCCGGCCACGTGGACTTCTCCTACGAGGTCAGCCGCAGTCTCGCGGCCTGCGAGGGAGCTTTGCTCGTCGTGGATGCCGCACAGGGGATCGGCGCTCAAACGGTGGCCAATACGTTCTTGGCGCTAGAGCACGACATGGCCATTCTGCCCGTGCTCAACAAGATTGACCTACCCACCGCGCGGCCTGAAGAAGTGGCGATGGAAGTCGAGCACGTGCTCGGACTACCCGCCGAAGAAAACCTGCGCGTGAGCGCGAAGGCAGGCATCGGCATCACGGAGTTGCTCGAAGCCATTGTGGATCGCGTTCCACCGCCGCGCGGAAATCCAACGGACCCGCTGCGCGCCCTGATCTTCGACGCGTCCTTCGATGACTATCGCGGCGTGGTGGTCTATGTGCGCGTCATGGACGGCTCCGTCAAGCCGCGCGATCGCGTGCAAATGCTCGGCACAGGCGGCAAGTACGAGGTGTTGGAGACCGGTATCTTCAAGCCGGAGATGTCGCCAGTCACCGAACTCCGCACCGGAGAAACGGGCTACCTGATCTGCAACATCAAGCAGCTCGCAGATGTGAACGTGGGTGACACGATCGCCCCCCAAGGCGCAACCGTTGCCCCACTCCCGGGGTACAAACGGCCGCAATGCGTGGTGTTCTGCGGCATCTACCCATCGGCCCCGAACGATTACGACAATCTGCGCAAGGCGCTGATGAAGCTGCACCTGAATGACTGCAGCTTCACCTTCGAGCCTGAAACCAGCGACGCTCTCGGCTTCGGATTCCGCTGCGGGTTCCTCGGCCTGCTGCACATGGAAATCGTGCAGGAACGACTCGAGCGCGACAGCGGACTCGACACCGTACAAACCGCGCCCAACGTCACTTACGAAGTCCTCATGCGCGGAGGTGAAGTGCTCACCATCGACTCCCCCGCGAAGTTGCCGGACGAAGGCGCCATCGAAGAAATCCGCGAACCGGTGGTGCGCTTGAACATCATCACGCCCACAGATTTCCTCGGCGCCGTCATGCAACTCTGCGTGGACCGGCACGCGGAATACCAGCGCACCGAATACCTCTCCCCGGAACGCGTGATGCTCACTTTTGAGATCTCGCTCGCGGCCATCATCTTCGACTTCTACGACTGCCTGAAGTCGCTCACCCGCGGCTACGGCACCATGGACTACGAGATCCTCGGCTACAAAGCAGCGCCCTTGGTGCGCCTGCGCATCCTCGTGGCCGGGTCCGAAGTGGACGCGCTCTCAAGCATCATTCATCGCGATGAGGCCCAACGCTTTGGCCGCAAGCTCATCGAACGCTTGCGGACCGAGATCCCCCGCCACATGTTCGAAGTCGCCTTGCAGGCCGCCATCGGCGGGCGCGTGATCGCCCGCGAGAACATCAAGGCCATGCGCAAGGACGTGACCGCCAAGTGCTACGGCGGCGACATTTCGCGCAAGCGCAAACTCTTGGAGAAGCAGAAAGAAGGCAAACGGCGCATGAAGGCCGTGGGCAACGTGGAGATTCCGCAATCGGCCTTCTTTGCGGCGCTCAAGATCACGCGGGAGTGATGCTGGAGAATGACCATCTCATGAGCAATGCAGCTGATGCGACAGCGAAGGGCTTCTGGCGCTCCAACATCGAGTCTTTCACCGTTGCGGTGGTGATGGCCCTGATCATCAAGCAGTTTGCGTTCGAGGCCTTTGAAGTCCCCACAGAGTCCATGGAGCCCACGATCATCGGCCGTTCCCCCGGTGGCGACCGACTCATCGTGGACAAGTTTGATGGCCTAGCGCGAGAACCTGAACGCTTCGAAGTTCGCGTGTTCATGTACCCGCTTTCGCAGCGTGTGAACTACGTGAAGCGCTTGATCGGCATCGGCCCTGAGACAGTGAAGGTCGCCCACGGGGACATCTTCACAGGCGAAAGCCCCGCCGGGCCGTTCCACATCGCGCGCAAGTCCGAGGACATCCAAGAAGCCATTTTCCACGCCAACCCCGCCATCCCCCGCGACGCTTGGACGGACTTTGGTGGCGGTCGCATTTGGAACACGTGGCAACGCCCAGCGGCGGGAGCAGGCCTCAATGCCGAAGGCCACTTGCGGCTAGATGCTGGAGCATCAGAACTGCTCGTGGGCTTGAGCAAGGGTGTGACCCCCGAGCGCAAAGACCCTGCGGCAGCCACGCGCAAGGGGCACGCCGATGCAGATGTCCGCTTGCCCCAAGGCGACTTGCGTTTCCATGTCGACGTGACCCCCGCGGCAGGAGCGGGTTCGGTGGTGCTGCGCATCACCGATGGCACGCAAGTCACCACCCCCATCCGCCTCGATCTCGCGGTGGAAGGCTCAGGCGGAACCTCACGCCTCATGCACGGCAGCCGCGTCATTGAATCGGCACAACTCAAGGCCTGTCAGTTGAAGCCCGCTGTCCGACAGCGCATCACCCTTGAGAATGTCGATGACCGCATCCGCGTGTTGCTAGATGGCGACGAATTGGTGCGCGACCTCTATGAGCAGTCGGTGATCCCGCTCGCGGGCGGCGAGAGTCTCGTGGCCTTCGGCCTCACCCGCGGCGTTGCGGAGTTCTCGGAATTAGGGCTCGAGCGCGACATCTACACCACGCAGTTCGAAGGCAGCCCGAACACCTTTGAGATTCCGGCCGATCACTACCTGCTCCTCGGTGACAACTCCGCTAACTCTCTAGACGCGCGGGCTTTCCGCATGGTGGGGCTGCGCATGCGCGCAACGGGTGAAGTCCTGCTCGGAGATCTTGAAGCGGTCTCTGACGACTTCGCTGCCCCACGCCAGGACAACAATCCATGGATCGAGCCCGGCGACGAACAGCGCGCGGATGCTCCGCACCACTTCGTGGACATTGCGGGGAACCACCGGCGCCTGAGTGCGGGCAGCTACGACATCCTCGACCTGAATCACTTCGAGAACGCCGGCGGCGTGGGCCTGATGGCCTTGCACGGACAGTCCATCGGGACGCCCCGCGACGCACAACTAGCGCACCGCGCCATGGACACAGCCACCCTGGCCATGCTCACGGCCCATTCACCCCACGCTTTCCGTGCACAATCGCGGCTGATGCACTATGTTCCACGGCAGTTCATGCTCGGCCGTGCGGGCTTCACTTTCCTGCCCGCCGGCGAGAATCTGATCAAGGCTCTGTTTTCCTTCGGAGACTTCAGGATCATTCGTTGACATGTCGCTGCTCACCGTTCATGGACTCGTGAAGGCCTTTGCCACGCGGCGCGTGGTCTCAGACCTCGCGCTCTCGGTCTCTAGCGGTGAAATCGTGGGTCTGCTCGGCCCCAACGGCGCCGGCAAGACCACGGCCTTTCGATGCATCGTGGGGCTCATGCGGCCCGATGCGGGCCAAGTGAGCCTCGAGGATCGCGACATCACCCACATGCCCGTGTGGCAACGTGCTCGCCACGGGCTCGGCTATCTAGCGCAGGAGCCGAGCGTGTTTCGCGGCATGACGGTCGAAGAGAACTTGCTCGCGGTGTTGGAGTGGATCGACGAACTCCCCGCTGCGCGGCGTGGCGAACGGGCGCTGGATCTTCTAGAGCAAATGCACCTGATTGAGCGACGCGGGCAGAAGGCCGCTTCGCTCTCAGGAGGTGAACAGCGCCGACTCGAAATCGCGCGCGTGCTCTCACGCACGCCCAAGCTGCTCTTGTTGGATGAGCCGTTCGCCAACATCGACCCACGCACGGTGGAAGAGTTGCAGGGCGTGCTTCAGGGCCTGCGCTCCGCCGGCCTCGGCATCTTGCTGACGGATCACAACGTGCGCGAGACGCTGAGCATCACCGATCGCTCACTCATTCTTGTGGACGGCTGTGTTTTCCGCGAAGGATCCGCAGCGGCGCTTGTGAGCGACCCCGCGGTACGCTCGGCGTACCTCGGTGAACGGTTCCACATGGACGGCCTGATGAGTCACGAGGGTCGACGCTCATGAGCGGCGGGACACTGACAGGCCTCAACAAGGATGACTTTCCGGGCATCCAGCGAGTCCTCGTCGTGGATGACGAACCGTCCATTCGCGAGAGTTTGGCCGCGTATCTGGAACTTCAGCAATACAGCGTGCTCATCGCGGCGGACGCGATCGAAGCTGCCCGCGTTCTCGAACGAGAAAGCGTGGACCTCGTTCTGACGGACATCAGCATGGCGGGCATGACGGGCCTCGAACTGCTGAACTGGATCAAGCAGCGCGCGCCGGAAACCGAAGTGCTGATGATCACCGGCTCATTGGAACTGGAGTTTGCGATCCAAGCCATGCGTGGTGGGGCTTACGACTTCTTCACCAAGCCCCTCAACTTTGAACGCATCGGAATGACCATCGCGCGCGCCGCAGAGAAAAAGCGCCTCAGTGCTCAAGCTCAGCTTTATGAGGTGCTGAGACGCCAGCGGGCCTTCGAAGAGCAAGCATCCATCGAGACCACCTTGGCTCTCGCCCGCGCGGTGGAAGAGCGCGACCGTTTCAACATCGGGCACGGGCGGCGAACAGCGAATTACGCCGTCATGCTGGCGGAACAACTTGGCTTCGATCAGCGCGGACTGCAAATGATGCGCATGGGTGGTCTGGTGCACGATGTCGGCAAGATCGGGATTGATGACCGCATCCTGAACAAGCCCGGTCGGCTAGATGCGGAAGAGATGGCCGCGGTCAAGCGCCACCCCGAAATCGGCGAGTACATCGTCAAACCCATCAGCTTCCTGCGCGAACTTGCGACGCCTATTCGCCACCACCATGAGCATTGGAATGGCGCCGGCTACCCGGACGGACTCGGTGGCGAGGAGATCCCCCTCGTTGCACGCGTCCTGTGCATCGCCGACTACTTCGACTCCCTCACCTCAGCCCGCCCCTACCGCGATCCCATCGCGATCTTGGAGGCCCGCCGCATCATGCAGGCTGAATCGGCCCTCACCTTTGATCCCAGTCTATTGCAAGAGTTTTTCGCAGTTCTTGACGCCAACGTCGGCTCGACCAACGCTTGAGGCCCACCACGGTGAGGCGTAGCGTGCGCAACTTCTCCGGCGAGTGCCGGAGTATCCGGAGTGCTGCAGCTCATGCACATTCTTTGCTGTCTCGCGCGCGTCCCTGACACCACCACTCGCATCCGTGTGGCCGCTGATGGCTGCACCCCCGATCTGAAGGATGCACAGTGGATCACGAACCCTTGGGATGAGTACGCCCTTGAGGCGGCCGTCCAACTCAAAGAAGCCGTCGGTGGCGAAGTCACCGTGGTGCACGTTGGCCCCGTGGATTTCCAGAAGGATCTCCGCGCAGCCCTCGCCAAGGGAGCCGACAAGGCCATTCAGATTCAGACCACCGGCCCGCTAGGCCCGCATTCCATTGCCGCACTCATTGCGGCGCGAGTCGCCAAACCGGATGCGATCTTCCTTGGCAAGCAGAGCGTGGACGGCGATGTCGGCGCGACGGGCGCATTCCTCGCGCAGGCCTACGGATTGCCCGTGGCGGGGCGCGTGTCCGCACTCACGTTCAAGGATGGCTCATTCAGCGCGCATCGCGAGATTGAAGGTGGAGTGGAAACGCTCACCGGAAACCTGCCCGCGGTCTTCACCTTGGACAAAGGGTCCATCGAACCACGTCGTGCCGGATTGAAAGAGATCATGGCCGCCAAGAAGAAGCCCTTGGACGTGGTGCAGGCCGAGCCGCTGCCGGCGCGGTTGCAAGTGATGCGATTGGAATTGCCACGCGTGCGCCAAGGCGGGCGCATCGTTGGTACCGGTGCAGCAGCCGTGAATGAGTTGGTGCGTCTTCTCCGCGACGAAGCGAAAGCTCTCTGAGGATCTCCCATGCCCCAAGGCATCATTGTTCATCTCGAAGTGCGCGACGGTGTGGTGAAGCGCGCGGCCCTCGAAGCGCTAGCTGAGGCAACGCGCCTTGGCGCAGCGCGGGGCGCAACGGTGACCGCCGTGGCTACCGGCCCTCAGGCCCAAGCCGCCTCGACGGCTTGTGGAACCACGCGCTTGATCACTTGCCCCATGGAGCAATGGTCCACCGAGGCTTCCGCCGCTGCTCTCGCAGCCACTGCGCGCACAGAGGGCGCTTCCGTGGTGCTCCTCGGCGCAACCGTGCAAGGTCGAGAACTCGCCGCGGCCACGGCAGCGTTGCTAACCGCTCCATATCTCGCGGACGTCACCGCGTTGCGCGCCGAGGGCGACAGCTTGGAAGCGGAACGTCCCGTGTTCGCCGGCAAAGCTGTGCTCACAGTGCGGCCGACAACTCTGCCCGTGGTGATCTCATTGCGCCCAGGTGCCTTCGCGGCGGCCTTGGCCGCTCCAGCTACGGCTGCGAGCGAAGCTTGTGCCTACACACCCGCGGCCTCTGATCTGCGCGTCGTTGTCTCTGCCATCGCCGCCGCGGCTGGCGGCAAAAAAGACGTAGCCGAAGCTGACATTGTGGTGAGCGGCGGCCGTGGACTCGGAACTCCAGAAGCGTTCCGCATGGTCGAGGAACTCGCCGCTGTCCTTGGCGCTGCTGTGGGTGCATCGCGCGCTGTCGTGGACTTGGGCTGGCGATCCCACGCAGAGCAAGTCGGGCAGACAGGCAAGGTCGTGGCACCAAAGCTCTACATCGCGTGCGGAATCTCGGGTGCGATCCAGCACCTCGCAGGGATGAGCAACGCCCGCACCATCGTCGCCATCAACAAGGATGCTGAAGCTCCCATCTTCAAGATCGCGGACTACGGCATCGTGGGTGATGTGGCGGAAGTGCTTCCAGCTCTCACAGCTGCACTGAAGACCGCTCTCGCCGGACGTTGATCCTCCAGATCAAGAACGCCTACGGCGTAGCACTCATGAGACCGCCGCTGGATCTATGATGCGCAGGTGAACTGCGGCAACCTCGGCTTGTTGGTGCTGCTCTCTCTCGCGCCACTCCTAGCGCAAGAGCCTGCACCTGCCGCGGTGCGCCGATGGCTCGAGCAATCAGGGCTTGAGCTCCGCGCGCAACTCAACGAGACACATGTTTGGGCAGGGCCGCAGGATCTCGCCCGCGCCCGGTGGATTGCCGAACGCAGTCGTGCACTGCGCATCGATCTGTCGGCAGCCCTGAAGCTCACGCCCCGGATTCACCCCGAGCGAGCGGATGTGTTGCTTGGCGTCGCGCCTCCTCTGCAACAGCCTGCGCTCCCCTTGAGGGCGGCGTTCGATCGCGCATCGCGCATCATCTTCTTGTCCACTGACGCCAGCGCGCAAGAAGTGGATCACGAACTGGTTCACCTCGCCCTCGCGCAGCTATGCGAACCGAGCGCACTGAGCTTGTGGTTAGAGGAAGCTCTAGCTGATGAGTTCTCTGCAACCGAGGGTGCTAGCGAAATCGCGCATCCCGCTAGGGCGCAACCCCTCGACTTGCTCGAGCTCCTCGATGCCACGCCCGCAACTCATGCGGATTGGCTCTCCCGGGAGCCTGATCGCGCCATCAGTTTCGTGCACGGCGCGAGGAACCTCCTTCGCTGGTTGCGCGCAGAGAAACCAGCGGCGAGCGCAGCCTCCGGCCGCGACCCGGTGCGCGCGCTCTTGGCCATGGAAACAGGCCCGAAGCCACGCCACGGTCGGAAAGCCCTTGCACGACTCCTTGGCGAGGCCGATGATCTTGGCCTCGCGCGCAAGACCTTCGCCCATTGGATCGAGATCAACTCGCGCAGGCCCACCACGCAACAGCAACCCCATGGATCCACTCGTTGAACAACGCTTCGGTTGGGGACTGAAGGCCCTGATTCCTCTCTTGGCCATTGGCCTCATCGGCCTTTGCGCCCCTCTCTTGGATCCTCGACCGCGACACACGCCCGAGCCCGAGGACGTGCAGCGTGTCCCCTATGCGGGCGAAGTGGGCGCGCTGCTAGAGGACCCCTCGCTGCTCGCGGATCAACGCGCGGCGCTGGCGGCTCTCCATAAGGAACTGACTCTTGCCATGGAGACGCTAGGCGGCATCACACCCAAGCAGGCCGCACAAGTCGAGCGCCTGCGCCGCCGTCGCTAGCAGCGCTGCTACGATTCCAGCATGAGCGAAACCATCCCATGTCCGGCATGTGGTGCGGCCTGTACGGCCGTCGATTCAGCCCAAGGTCGCCGCGTGCACTGCGCCTCCTGCAACCACGAGGCGCTGCTGACGAAGCCGGCGGCGCGTCCTGCATCGCGCCTCGCTCCGAAGGCGGCTGCCGCCAAGCCAAGTCGCTTGGTGGAACATGCGAGCCACTCCCCGAAAGCAGCCTTCCCCCTCGTGCCGGTGCTCATTGGCGCGGCCGTGGTGGTGGGCATCATCGCGTTTGTTGTCAGCGGTGGCGACGAACCGAAGCCCAACACGCCTGAACCCACGAAGCCCGTGGTGAAGCAAGAAGATCCCCTCGCACCTGCGAAGCAGGAGATCACGCGCATTGCTGCCAAGGCTCCGCAGACCACAGCTCCGGCTTGCTGGAACGCGCAACTCGAACTCGCCGCCCTCGCAGAGAACTGGAAAGGCGCGGGCAAGAGTTCCGTGGCGGTGAACGCGCTCCTAGCGGAGTCCACTCGCCTGATTGGTGAAACCGAGCGTCTCGATGCTGCGTTCGAACCCTTGCATCTCGCACGCGGGGATGTGAAGTACCAAGACGATCTCAAGACCTACGCCACCGCTCCTTGGCTTGAGTCCAATGAGCAGGCGGAAGCCGCCGAGCTCCACGAAAGGATGGCGGCCACGGCTGCTGAAGCTGGCGGCTGGATCTCCAAGACGCGGGCATCGGCCCTTGTGTCCTTCACAACCAAGTTCGCAGCGCGCAAAGCCGCTTGGGACGAATTCGAGAAGAGCGGTTTCTATCAGCGTGCGCAAAATCTGGGCAAGGAGATCGCTGGGGATCTCGAGGACCGGTTCCGCAGGGCCGAAGAGCGCAAGACGAAGGATGGTGCGGGCAGCTCGGCCACGATGCCGCAATGGCCAGGCGTGGAGATGGTCACCGATCCAGAGATCGCTCCGTTTGTCTTCCTCGTCCAGAAGGATGAATCGTGGATTCCACTGCGCGTCGCACGCTCGCGTTCGCGCCAATTGAAGTCGTTAGAGGACATCATTCGCAATGAGTTCGGCGTGGCGCTGAACCTCAAACCACTAGAGGATCCCATCCCGGTTCTGCTCTTCCGCAACTACGCCATGTACCGGCGTTACAGCGGGCAAGAGGACGGCCCAGGTGGTGCCTACGCGCATTTCGAACCGATGACAGGGCGCTTGGCGGTGCATGACGATTGCGATCACACCACCATCATGCATGAGGGCACACACCAGCTCATGTGGGCTTGGACCGACCGCAAGGGCGCTCTGTCGGTCGCCGATCTCATGAGTCGGAGCTACTGGTTCCAAGAAGGCATCGCCGAATGGTACGGCGGTGCGTCGCGAACGACGGCTGCTAACGGCGAATCGACCTACGAGATCGGCCGCATTCATGGCGGTCGCTTGGACAGCATCCGCCGTTCACAAACCAGTGAATCCAAGAATCAGCTCTTCACCATCAAGGAACTGATCAACACGCGCTACGCCGACAAGCCGCGCATTGAAACGGGACTGCGCTCCCAAGACGGCAAGCTCATTCTCGAACCCCCGCGCGTGATGCAGCTCTACGCCCAAGGTTGGTTCCTGATCTACTTCATGAACCGATTCAACGTGGATGAAAAGGGAATCGTTCACCCGGACCAACCCGGGCGCTACCAAGCGCGTTGGTTGAAGTACGTGCAAGCCGAACTCGAAGGCCGTACCGGCGAGGCCGAGTTCCTGAAAGTCATGGGCTTCAGCGCCGACGACCTAGCGCGCGTCGAAAAAGAGTTCTGGCAGTTTTTCGAATACGTCCAGGAAAAACGCAACCTCGACCAAGTGGTGGACAAGGAACTCGTGCCTTGGCACAAGGCGAAGAACAAGCGGGGCGAGGCATTCGGCGAAGAAAACGACGACCGACTCCCCGCGTGGGAGAAAGTCAAAGAGTTCACGCCCGCTCCGCGCAAGAACTGAATCGTGGGCTGCGCTACGGCGCGCCCACGATCAGTGGCGGAAGTGACGACGCCCTGTGAGCAGCATGGAGAGGCCATGCTCATCGCAGGCGCGCGTGATCTCGGCATCACGGACGCTGCCGCCAGGCTGAATCACAGCCCGAATGCCAGACTTGGCAGCAGCGAGAATGCCATCGGCGAACGGGAAAAACGCGTCCGAGGCCATCACCGCCCCGTCGGCCTTGGCTCCTGCCTTGCGAGCCGCGAGCTCCACCGCGTCCACGCGGCTCATCTGCCCCGCGCCGCAACCCACCAACTCGCCTCCTCGCACAAACACGATGGCGTTGGAGGTCACATGCCGCACGAGGGCGAATGCTAGTTGGAGATCTTCGGCTTCGGCACTCGTAGGTGTGCGGCGCGTGACGCAATGCGGCTCGGGATCAGGTGCGACGTCGCGCTGCTGCACGAGCACTCCGCCGTCGATGCTCCGGAACTCGCGCACGGCTTCGTCGCGAACTTCTCCGGCGACGCTGCCCGTGGCGAGCAAGCGCACACTCTTCCCCCACTTCACACTGGATGCGAAGTGTTCCACCACTCCTGCTTCGAAGCTCGGAGCCACGAGCACTTCGAAGAAGCGCTCGGGAACACCCACGCGTCGCGCCAGCTCTAGGCTCATGGGTTCGTTCAGGGCCAAGATGCCGCCGAACGCTGAGAGCACATCACCGGCCAGCGCACGATCAAAGGCCTCCAAGGGATTAGCCGCCACAGCAGCTCCGCACGGGTTCCGGTGTTTCACGATCACCGCAGCACTTCCCTTGAGGGAACGCACGGCCTCGAACGCTGCAGACGCATCAAGGAAATTGTTGGACGAGAGTTCCTTGCCGCAGATCTGCTGCGCTGTGGCGACATGGGCTTCGCGGCCCGCGAACGCTGGCGGCAAGGTGTAGACCGCTCCGGATTGGTGCGGATTCTCGCCATATCGCGTGACTTGACGCAACTCGAGAGGCAACACCAAGCGTTCTGGAGCAGCTTCCTCGGTGAGCCAGTGGGCAATGAGCGCGTCGTAGGACGCCGTTCTGCGGAATGCCTTGGCCGCGAGTTTCCGCCGAAAAGCTAGGGATGTCTTGCCGCCATGAGCCTCCAACTCGGCCAAAGTACGTTCCATGTCCGCAAGGTCGGTGAGCACAACCACGGCTTCATGGTTCTTCGAGGCTGAACGAATCATGGCGGGACCGCCGATGTCGATCATCTCGATGGTGTCTTCACGGGACGCCCCGCGCTCTAGCGCGGCTTCGAAGGGATAGAGGTCCACGAGCACAAGGTCGATGGGTTCGATGCCATGTGCCGCCGCTTCGGCCACATGAGAAGCGTTGTGGCGTAGATGAAGCAAACCGCCATGCACGCGCGGATGAAGCGTTTTCACGCGCCCGTCCATCATCTCCGGAAATCCTGTGAGATCGCTCACATCGCGCACTGCGACGCCCGCATCGCGGAGGCACTTCGCTGTTCCGCCGGTAGAGAGCACCTCCACGCCGCGCGCTGCCAACGCCTGCCCAAAGGCCGCGACGCCGTCCTTCTTCCACGCCGAAATCAAAGCGCGCCGCACTGGAAAAAGATCAATGCTCATTTCTGTTTCGCCCGTTGCTTCAAATAGGCCTCAATGAAAGGCTGCACCGCGCCGTCGAGCACCGCTTGCACGTTGCCCGTTTCGCCCGCTTCTTTGTCCTCGACACGCAAGTCCTTGACCATGGTGTAGGGCGCCAGCACGTACGAACGAATCTGGTTACCCCATGCAATCTCGCCCTTGTTGTCGTACATGGACTTGATGGCCGAGTCGCGTTCAACCTCGCGGCGTTGCAACAGCTTGGCCTTGAGCATCTTCATGGCCGCGCCCTTGTTCTTGTGCTGCGAGCGCTCGCTTTGGCACTGCACCACCACGCCTGTAGGGATGTGTGTCAGGCGAACCGCGGATTCCGTTTTGTTCACATGCTGACCACCGGCGCCACCAGCACGATAGGTGTCGATCCGCAGGTCCTTTTCCAGCACTTCGATGTCCGGGTCTTCTTCGAGCTCCGGAGTCACGTCCACTGCGGCGAAGCTCGTTTGACGCCGCCCCATGGCATCGAAGGGCGACATGCGCACGAGGCGGTGCACGCCCATTTCGGCGGTGAGGTAACCGAAGGCGTAGGGCCCCGACACGCGCATGGACGCGTGCTTGATCCCGGCCTCTTCAGCGTCCACCACGTCCAGCACCTCGACCTTGTAGCCGCGAACTTCCGCCCAGCGCGTGTACATGCGCATGAGCATCTGCGCCCAGTCGGACGCGTCGGTGCCGCCGGCGCCAGCTTGGAAGGTGAGGACGGCTCCGCAATGGTCCCATGGGCCCGAGAGCAGCGTCTTCAGCTCTAGAGCATCGTGACGCTGTTCCAGCTCGCGGCAACTGGCCTCCACTTCCGCCAAGGCTGCGTCCCCGCCCTGTTCCACGGCGAGTTCGAGCAGCACCTCGCAATCATCGAGCCCAGTGGTGATGGCATCCAACTCCGCGATACGGCTCTTCGCTTCCTTGAGCGCCGCCACGCGATGCTGGGCCTTTTCTTGATCGTTCCAGAATCCCTCACCCGCCATTTCCGCTTCAATCGCGGCGGCGCGGACCTTCAGGCCGTCGTAGTCAAAGCGAGTCCTTCAGATGCGCGAGACCTGCGCGCATCCTGTCCATTGTGGACTTGATCTCAGGGACAGAAGGCATGGATGGCTCCGTCAGGCGGCGGGGGCGTTGTCGCCCACCTCATAGCGAGCGGCACGCCGAAGAACTTCTTCAGCCGTACTGGCCGCGAGGATGCGGCCTTTCTCGCTCTTGATGAACTTCATCAATGTCGACAACAACCGGAGATATCCGGCTTGTTCGTGATCTGGCCCGGCAATCATGGCCACGAGGCGCACAGGATCGTCATCCATGCCACCGCCCCAGGCAATGCCCTCGGGAACAACCCCCAAGGCCACCACAAAGCGCTCCACGGCTGCGATGCGCGCATGGGGCAGCGCCACTCCGTAGCCCAGCCCGGTGCTCATCATCACTTCGCGGCTCAGGATGGCCTGCTGCAAAGCGACCTTGTCGCGCACGGCGGTGGAGCGGCAGACCGCGTCCACCAATTGCCCTAATGCCTCCTCCTTCGTGCAGGCAGGAAGCCAGAGGACGCGCGCTTCAGTGATCTGAGTGTCGAGGGTCGCCAAGGCGCGCGATCTTAGGAATCTCCGCGCTCAGCGGCAAGCATCAGCCAATCACCCCGAGCTGGCGGCCCACGCGACGGAACGCGGCCACGGCGCGTTCAAGGTGGCTTTGCTCGTGAGCAGCAGAAATCTGAACTCTGATACGCGCGGCACCCTTGGGCACGACGGGATAGGAGAACCCTGTCACGTAGATGCCTTCCGCGAGCATGGCTCGGGCCATGTCCTGCGCGAGACGTGCATCGCCCAACATGATGGGCACGATGGGATGAACGCCCGGAGTGATGCGGAAACCTGCGGCCGTCATCTGCTCACGGAAGAAGGCCGTGTTGCGCTCTAAGCGATCGCGCATAGCTGTGCTGCCAGCCAGCAGTTCCAGACAGGCCAACGTGGCGCCAGCGATGGAAGGCGCAAGGGTGTTGGAGAACAGATACGGGCGCGACCGCTGCCGCAACATGTCCACCACCGTCTTCTTCGCAGCCGTGAACCCCCCGGAAGCACCTCCGAGTGCCTTGCCGAGAGTGGAGTTGATGATGTCCACCCGGCTCTCCACTCCGCAGTGCTCAGGCGTTCCGCGCCCCGTCCTCCCCATGAAGCCCGTAGCATGGCTGTCATCCACGAACACAATGGCTCCATGTTTGTCGGCGAGCTCGCAGATGTCTGCCAGTGGCGCGATGATGCCGTCCATGCTGAACACACCATCCGTGGCGATGAGTTTGTGTCGTGCACCCTTCGCCTCCTCCAACGCCTTGGAGAGTGCCGCCATATCCGCGTTGTCGTAGCGATAGCGCTTCGCCTTGCACAACCGCACTCCATCAATGATGGATGCGTGATTCAAGGCATCCGAGATGATCGCGTCTTCTTCGCCGAGCAGCGCTTCAAACAACCCACCATTGGCGTCGAAGGCGGATCCATAAAGGATGCAGTCTTCCTTGTGGAGGAACGCAGCCATCGCAGCTTCGAGTTGCTTGTGCAGGTTTTGCGTGCCGCAAATGAACCGCACTGAAGAGAGCCCGAAGCCGTGTTCATCCAACGCACGATGGGCTGCTGCAATCAACCTCGGATCCGCTGAGAGCCCTAGGTAGTTGTTCGCGCAGAAGTTTAAGACTTCCCCGCTAGCCACCCGGATGGTGGCACCTTGGGCTGAGAGCAACGGCCGCTCTTCTTTCCACAGCCCCGCCTCGCGGATGCCATCGAGTTGCGTCTGAAGATGCTGAATAAGTGCACTGTCCACGGGCTTGCTCCCTTGCGTCCCTTGAGGTTACTCAGCCTCCGGAGTGCGGGGCAAGCGCGCTAGGTTCAGGTCTGTTCCATCGCTAACGTGCCCCATGAGCAGTCGACAGGCCGCAGTGCTAGTGACCGGTGCGAACGGTGAGATTGGACACAGTCTCGTGCGGCGCTTAGCCGCGCAAGGCGAACGCGTGGTCGCCCTCGACGTCCGCGAATTGGACCCGCTGTGCCGCGAACACGCTGCGGCCACGCAGATTGGCGACATCCTTGATTTCGGGATGCTCCAGCGCCTAGGGGTGCAATACGAGTTCGGCGCCATCTATCACTTGGCGGCTCTGCTCTCGACGCGCGGTGAGTTTCAGCCCGAGCTTGCCCACCGCGTCAACGTCGAAGGCACGCTGAACCTCTTGCGCCTCGCGGTGGATGCAGCCGAAACACGCGGCTCAGCCGTGAAGTTCTTGTTCCCTTCTTCCATAGCGGCTTATGGCCTTGGGGGTGCGGCCGCACGGCGCGCTGCAGGACGCGTGAAGGAAGAAGAACACCTGCAACCCGAGACCATGTACGGCTGCAACAAGCTCTACGGCGAGCACCTCGGGCGCTACTACATGCGGCATTTCAAGCGCCTCGCAGCCACGCAAACCAGCGTGGTGGATTTCCGTTCCATTCGGTTTCCTGGATTGATCTCGGCGGATACGGTGCCCA
>Ga0233425_10005991_pt1 | contig 18536 bp, 16 predicted proteins | sample Watercolumn_Towu_2_FD_181712 | JGI IMG/M metagenome (GOLD analysis project Ga0233425, IMG submission 181712) | Freshwater microbial communities from Lake Towuti, South Sulawesi, Indonesia - Watercolumn_Towuti2014_140_MG | ecosystem: Environmental > Aquatic > Freshwater > Lake | place... | reverse complement strand
TTATTTCTAAGTGTAAACAATAGATTGAGAGGCATTTTTACATGACCTCATGGAAGTGTATTGTCTGTTTAAAAATACATGAGTTATGAACAATTTTAAAAATCAGCTACAGCGAGAATGCCTCATTACGTAAACATCTTGATTTTTTACATCTTCTTCGATCTTTATTTTTATTTCTCCGTCATTAAAGTGATTTATTTTAATAGAGTGTAGAGGTAGTTTTAGATAGTCGGAAATTTCCTTTGCAATACTATTGCCGCAGCTCCCAGCAAAAATTTTGGGGGTATTTGTATTGGAAGCAAATAAAGTTGTAGATAGGAAAAAACATCCCAATATTATGAATAATGATTTTTTCACGGCAACACACTCCTTTAATAGTTTTTCATGATATTTTTTATAAGACACAATTTGCATGTAATGTTATTTAATATTTTTATGATATATGACAAAAACGATCTTGCCAATGATTTTAAAAAATCACAGAGGTGGTTTGTGCAAGTGAAGTATATTTTAAGGTTTTCGTGGTGCAATCAGCACTCCAATCTCATTTTCTACCCATAATTCTTTTACTTTCCCCGTAGTGTCAAAGATAAAATGTATTCTTTCCAATGGAGTATCTTCACAATTAAATATGTTGTTGTTTGTCGCCACTAAAAATTCTTCATTATTATTATGTGCAATTTTTAATTGAGTTCCTTCAAGTACAATATCTAATATTGTTCCATTGAAATCATACTTACCAACAAATTGTGTTAGATAATCAGGATCTAATAATTTCATATCTGGTTGACGGGAGAATAAAATGTTTTGCACTAGTGGTTCTAAAGGTGTTGATATAGCATCAATCTCACCAAAATAATTTGTTTGAAAAATTATTGGTATTTGATGTTCATCTAGATTGAAAACAAAAGTATCATAATGCCAATGAGTAAGAGTTGTTTTCTCATTATTGTAATGTAACATTAATTGTTTATCTTGAATGGAGATCCTGATTATGCCATATCCAGAATTTTCATACTCTCCCACGTAGTATTCTAGATTATGAGAAAATGAAGTGTTTTTATACCTTGTTAGTTCTCTATTATTTTTGGCTTGTTTTATATTTTTTTCTTTTTGTTGTTTATCCTTTAAATATTGGGCGTTCATATCTTGGGGTTCTAACTTTAACATTACATCCATAACATGATGGGCTAGTATGGTAGGAAGTAGTGTTTGATCAAGATTAGTTAAAATAATAACGCCTATTTTTTCTTTGGGGCATAATGTTAATTCAGATGTAAATCCATCAATGTTGCCTCCATGAGAAATGAATTCATGCTCATGATAATTTTCTATAAACCAACCAAGTGCATAACTTGTATCATCGTGATAAGGTATAAAGATCTGTGGAGAATGTAGTTCTTGCATGGTAAGCGCATTCATGAGTTGTTTGTTTTGCCAAAGACCCATGTTTAAATGTAAAATCATCCAATTGGCCATTTCTTCTACGCAAGAGTTTATCGCACCCGCAGGGCCAATGTTGCTGATATTATGAAAAGCAATGGCAGTGATTTTATCATTGATATTTTTATAAGGAGTGGCGTAGTCGAGATCTTTTTGTGATATGATAACAGAGCAATTTGAACGATTCATGGATAAAGGTTGAAAAATATAATCATTTATATTTTCTTGCCAAGATTTTTTTGTTATCTGTTCTATGAGATATCCAGCAGCACAATACATGAGATTGTTATATTGCCAAGTAGAGCGTAGTTCTTTATTGTTTTCTAGATAGGGAAGGCGTTTAACAAAATCTTCCAGCGTAAAATTGTTTTGTATACACCATACTAAATCGTGGCCAGGTAATCCTGTCCTATGACACACAATATCGCGTACCATCACATGATCAGTTATCATTTTGTCATACATGCGGAAAATAGGAATATATTGTGTCACGGGAGCATTCCAATCTAATTTATGTTCTTCAACCAATTTTCCCATAATGTAGGTTGTAAAGCTCTTCGTTATTGAAGCGATGGCAAATAAGGTTTTTGGAGTTACTAGTTGATTTTTTTCTATGTTTGCAGTGCCAAAACCTTTGGCAAAAATTACTTTGTCATCTTTAACAATAGCTACCCCAACACCAGGCACTTGCCAATCTACTCTTGTTTTTTCTATGTACTCTTCTAGTCCCTTTAAAGGATTTTCTTCCTTTGGTGTTTCTTCCGCTCTTATCAATATGGGAAACATAGCTAGTAATAAAATCACTAAAATTCTGCGCATAAAAAATCCTTTTTTAGGAAATATTATAATGATGTGAGGAGTAAAAGTTAAGAGATAGAAAATTTTTGTAACATGGCATGAAAAAGAAATTTGTTCCACTCTTGTAAAATTCTTTGATCATCTGCTTTTAAAAAAGGAGCGATATCTTGCTTTATTTCTTTCCAATCTGTTTCATCTATTTTTTTCTTCAATTGTTCTATTACCCAATCTTTATCGACAATGATTTTTTTATTTTTAAAAGGACCTGTTTGAAATAAAGCTGCTTGTAAAAAGGTGTAATTTATGGATGCTTTTTTACTCACATACCATAAAAAATCAAACCAATCTCTTCCTTTAGAATATTTTCTGCAAAAAATAGAGTGGATTTTCGTGGCAAATAGGGTTGGTAAATCTTGGCATAAAATAGAAAATGGATAAGGATAATCTAAATATTTTGTCTCATAAGTAGAACCATTTGGTGGGTTAACATCTACTTCTAATTTAATTTTAATTATTTGTTTATCGGAGGGAAGAAGGTCATGTTTTAACATTAAAAGTTTTCTGAATACATGCTCTTTTAAAAGAGCTTTTTTTACTGCACTATCAGTATTAGAATAATCAAAAATCTCTAAAGTTAATCCAAGTGAATTAAATTCTAACTCAATAGCTTTTAAATATTTTTCCCATTTGAAGCTTGGATCAGTAGCCAGAAGAATAAAATCTAAATCTTCTGAAAATCTTTTTAGGCCGTATAGTATACGTAGGCATGTTCCTCCTTGAAAAGCAGCGTATTTAAAAAAATCTCCTCTTGCAAGACCACAAAGAGCAATCTCTTGATAGATTTCTTTGATGGCATTAATTTCTTCCTGTTTTGTCTTGGCTCCATAGTTTTTTAATCTTTCTGTAATGATATCTATATTCATATTGTTAAATCCTTCAGTAAGATTTTTAATGCTGATTTTGTCCTGTTATTAGGATATGTTGTAGCTAATATTTGTAATAATTCTAAGTTGGAATTTTGTATTACTTCTACGTCTATACGTAAATCGTTAGAGAGAGCAAGAACACTTATCCACTTTCTTTTTTTTAAGTAAATAAGATCGGCTAATGCTTTCCATGGTTCTGCCATGAAGAAAATTCCATTTATGTTAGTAAGACCTACATGAAATATTTTTGTAGGAACATTATAATATGTAAAAATACCTAAAGGTGTTTCTAAGATTTTTGGTTTTTTAGTGCACATACTACAAATTGTTGGTACAGATTCAGGAATCCATCCGTGAAAACTTAAAGAAGATTCGATACTTATGTAAGATGGTCCGTACATCAAAGCTGCAAGCTCAAAAGTATTTGGATTGCCTTTGCTAGTAATAATATAAAAATCTCTTTTTAGTCTTATAAGACTACCATCTTTTACAGCCCTTTTTAATAATGAGCTAATAGCATCGGAGGAGGCACATAAACGGTATTTTAAGTCTAAAATAGAAATATAGTTTTTTGGCCAATTTTTTAGGATTTCAAGTAGTTTTTTTTTCATGATAATGTCACTTTATGACAGTTTCTAGCTTTAATATAATAAAATGATCATTTTTTTGCAAGAAACTGTCACTTTATGACAGTTTCAGGTGTAAATTGAAGGTAATAGGTTGAAAACATGTGTATATTATATCCTAAAGTTCTTGCTAGTTAAGGACTTGTGTTGACAATTCAAAAAAGAGAGAAAAACTCCGGCTAGCCCTCCCGACTTTGACAGTGGATTCACAAGTATCTGAACGACAATGCCTTATTTAAAACTTTTCAGGCACAACAAATGTCGTTCATAGATGTATTGCGAGCAATTTCCAAGGTAAATGCACGTAAAATCTTTTTGGCATCAGATGTCAGTATCGATTGCATTTGTCTACGTCGTCCTGTTGTGATATCTTCAAAATACGTGGTATGTATCTGATTCAATACATATCGAAAATTCGATCTGGAGTAAGTGCTGTTTCTCGATTTCGTAAAAGCATTTCTAAAAATCGTTCTAAAAACAGGCCAACAAAACAGAGCAAAATGTGGCTTCGGATTCGATGGGGAGTTTTCAATGAAAAATAGGTCTGATCCTGACTTGTGCCAATTGTGCAGTTTGGCGCACTAAAAAAATACAACCATTTATTTATCAATGGTTTTGTTTTTACGAATTTTGGCACAAATCAGGAATAGTTGAGATTCAGATAATAAAATATCTTTTCTCTTGCTTCTACAGATAACTTTGATTTTTGCATTAAAACGTCCTGCACCAATTAATAATTTTAATTAAGTGGTGCATTCATTCCTTGCAGTGAAGTTTTTAAAATGTTTGAATAATGTGGAAATGTCTTTTTTTAAGATTTTTTGTATCGGTGTATTTTGTCTTTTTAAGAATGTTTTTCTATTAATTTGATAGAGGAGATAATTAATATGATTTCTTATGTGATCTAAATGTAGGACCTTAAATCGGCGGTAATTTGGGATTTGCTTTATTGCCAAACATTGACAAATTTTCCATTGAATATCTGAATCTTCCACTCCCCAATTAAAGTAATTTTCACAATACCCTCCTATATTTAAAAAATTATTTTTCTTTATAAACATTCCTCCCCAATGCTTATTACTCATAAACATATAAAATGGTAATGCTTTAAATATATTGTTTGGAATAATAGTTTGTTCATTAAAACATGTATAAAAATCTTCTGATAGATATGAAAAAAAATAAAGGGACTTTTTATTATTTGTTAAATTTTTTCCAAAGTATTTTCCTATTTGGATTTCTTTTTTTTCTTCATCTAAAGTAGCAATGAATTTTTGTGAAAAATCCAAGCTTTGTATTGCTTTAATAAGATTTTCATTATTTGCAATATCCAAAAATTTTTCGAATTGACTTTGGGGTAGTCTTATTAAAGGAGGGCGTAATAAAACCATATTCTCGGAGGTGTTGATGATCTTCGTGAGTTCATATAAGTAATTTGAGTTTAAAAGCAGTATATCAGATTCGTTGAAGTATAAAAAATCTCCTTTGGCTTGAATTGCTCCTCTATTTAGTATTTTCCCCATGTTATACTTATGTGTAGTGTTTTTTTGAAAAATATGAGTTACTCCAACAAGTTCGTTTTTTTGAAATTTTGATTCTTTACCTTCTTCTGAAACAATAATTTCGAGATCTATTTTTTTTTGAAGTTTGAGAGATTGTATGGTAAGGAATACTCTATCCAGACTAAAATTTTCATATAACCTAAAAACTACACTGATTTTAGGCAGCATTTTTCTCGTTGATAGCTCATTTTGATACATTGTCTTTTATCAGATTAATCTATGTAACATTATCATAAAATGTACCTCCCGTAATACCTTGATATTTTTCCAGTTTATTGCGTATATCCATGTCTTTTTTAACTTTTTTTTCATCAACTCTTCTTTTTTTTGATCTTTTTTTCATAACTTCTCTCTTTTTATATTTTTAAATGCAAATCAGCTCTTAATCTTGTAAGAGCTCACTTAAGAACACAACGTTTATATCCAATATGCCCCAATTCAAAGGTCGTTTCTGCCCAAACTTTATATCCAAGAGATTTGGCTCTGTGGCAAAAAGCCCAGTCTTCACTTAAGTATTCTCTTTTAGGGGAAATTGGCTGGAAAGGAAAAGGATGTGTTGCATAGACATTTTCTATACATTGTCGACTTATTAGCATAAAGCCAGTTCCTACATATTCAACTTCAAACAGTTTGTTTTTTGGTACCTTAATTTTTTGATTTTTATATTTTTTGGTGTCTAATAATTTTTGAATATAAAATGGTCTAATTACAGGTTTACCACTATTACTTTTTACTGAACATACTCCGCCTATAATGTCTTTTTCTCTACTCACTAATAAATCAATTATTCCATTTTCCCAAGTTATATCATCATCAATCCACATTAAATAATCGTAATCTTTCATTTTTAAAAACACTCTTCCCATTTCGTTTCTTAATCTAACTATATCGTTTCCAGGATTTATGTGATAAAAAATTTTACATTTACTATACTTGATGGTTTCAAGTAAACATTTGATGGTTTCTAATTGCGGACAATGATGAACTGGAATGCAAATCAATACGCGTTTGTTATTCATAACTTGATTTTTTTAATTTATAAGTAGTAGTTCCGCTACGGCCTAGTTCAAAGGTAGTATCTGCCCAAATTTTATAACCAAGTGATTTGGCCCTATGACAAAAAGACCAGCCTTCATCCAGATATTCCCCTTTGGGAAAAATTGGCTGAAAAGGAAAGGGAAATTTCACATAAACATTTTCTATACATTGCCGACTTATTAGCATAAAGCCAGTTCCTACATATTCAACTTCAAACAGTTTGTTTTTTGGTACCTTAATTTTTTGATTTTTATATTTTTTGATATCGATTAACTTTTGAATATAAAGTGTTCTAATAGTCGGAGTAGAACAATCAGACTTTTCCGGATATGCTCCACCTATAATATCTTTTTTTCTACTAATTAATAAGTCAATTATGCCATCTTGTGAATTCCAGGTTATGTCATCATCTATCCACATTAAATAATCAAATTCTTTTTCCTTTAAAAATGATTCTCCCACCTTATTTCTAGCTCGACTAAGTAAAGCATCACCAGATTGCCAGTGATAAGCAATTCTACATTTACTATATCTAATTGTTTCAAGTAAACATTCAACACTTTTTAATTCCGGGTGACGATGAATAGGCATGCAAATTAACACATACTTATCAGACATAAAAGTTTCTTCTATTACTCAAAAATCAGTATAAAATTTATGATTATTCAAAGATATTAATTTTTTAGAGTTGTTAATGCAAAAATTGTAACCACATAGTCCAAAACCTAGTGTATGCAAGCAAATGGCAGAGTCTAATTTTTAGAAAATTATCGGAAAAAGAGGGATGGGCTCCGGCTACGCCTCCGGCCTTGACAGGCTAATCGCTAGAGCGATTTCCTTATCGCATCTTCGCTGCGATAATCGAACCTAGCTAATATATACGAGGGTTCGAATCTTTAGAAAATTATCGGAAAGAGAGGGATTCGAACCCTCGATACCCCTTGCGGAGTATGCGTCCTTAGCAGGGACGTGCTTTCGGCCACTCAGCCATCTTTCCAAAATTAGTAAGATTTTAACAAAAAATCTTACTTTTTAACAACTTTTCATTCTATATGCAAAGTCTTCTCTAACTGCCTACCATTTAAGGCATTCCAGTAGCTTGTCATCTGCGAACCATCAGGATTTTGCACAGTAATACTGTATACAGGTAAAAATACTTCAGTAGACTTGCGTATAGCAAAATCATAACCAAAGGTCGCTTTGGCTAAACTCTCAATTTGATATGCTTTAAATTTGCGAGTCATAACACTCGATGTCTTCGCAGGCTTGGTCACTATCCATTGCTCCAGTTTTGTCTCCGGTTCTACCTTCAATTTCGGATTCTGCATATGTAGTCTAAAATGATTACCACTTTGCACAATAAGATTTTTCTTGCGACAGTTTTCAACCCATGTGTCCAAAACATCATTGTCAACGTTCAAAATCTTAGCTAGTGTATCACGATCCGTACCATTACTCTTAAAACCAGCTAAGATGTTAATAACTTTAAAATCATTCCTGTCAGCTCCTGCTTTTAAACAGTCAGCAAATCCATGCGTGCTCTCCCAAGTTGATGTGTTGATAATCATCTCCCCATCTACAAGACTCCATAAAATAATACCTTCAGCAGTCTTGTCATTAGAACGATTATACTTCACTTCTAAAAGTAAATAAGGATGAAATTTTAAATCTGGATCTAAGTAATTGTGTTGCTCGTCCCTTAGAAGATCTTTCCTGTGCTTTTCCATAATAGTATCAGCAGTATAACGCACTTCCAAAGTTTGAAATTTACCCTTACCCATGTAAGATGACGTTATGTTTTTGACCTCGGGAACATTTGTCCATGCCCAAAAAAGACCACCACCTATACCAATAAGAATCAAAAAAATTACAAAAAATCGTGACATAACCAACCTCTTGTCCTTAACACATTTTATTGCTTAAGGTTATTCTTTCATAGATAAAAGAAATTCTGCATTGCTCGACGTTTTCTTTAATCTGGAAATTAAAAGATTCATGGCGTCCTGTGGCGTTAAATCAGCAAGCGCTTGCCTTAAAAGGTAAATTTTTTCGAGCTCTTCAGGATGATATAAAAGTTCCTCTTTCCTAGTTCCGCTCTTTATTAAATCAATAGCAGGATAAATTCTCCTGTCAGCAAGCCTTCTATCTAACACAAGTTCCATGTTGCCGGTACCTTTAAACTCTTCAAAGATAACCTCATCCATCCTCGATCCTGTATCAATAAGTGCTGTGGCTATGATCGTAAGAGATCCTCCATTTTCTGTGTTCCTCGCTGCTCCAAAAAATCTTTTCGGCTTATGAAGAGCATTAGAATCTATACCACCTGTTAAAATTTTACCAGAATGAGGTTGAACAGTATTATAGGCCCTCGCTAGCCTTGTTAAAGAGTCTAATAAAATAACCACATGCTGTTTACATTCAGTAAGACGTTTTGCTTTTTCAATAACCATGTCAGCAATTTGTACGTGTCTTTCCGCAGGTTCATCAAAAGTAGAAGAAATAACTTCTCCCTTAACATTACGAATCATGTCGGTAACTTCTTCAGGACGTTCGTCAATAAGTAGTACAATTAAATAAATCTCAGGATGATTCTTCTCAATTGCATTAGCAATGTTTTGTAAAAGTACAGTTTTACCAGACTTTGGAGGAGAGACAATCATTGCCCTTTGCCCTTTACCAATAGGCGCTGCTAAATCCAATACTCTGGTAGATAATTTTTCCTTCGTCGTCTCCATAATTACACGTTTCTCAGGATAAAGCGGTGTGAGATTTTCAAATAAAACACGTTCTTTTAAGTCCTCTAGAGGTTTGTTGTTTACCTTTTCCACTTTTACAAGAGCAAAATACTTTTCCTTATCCTTTGGAGTACGTATGGACCCATAAATAGTATCTCCCTTCCTCAAAGCAAAACGACGTATCTGCGCAGGAGAAACATAAATGTCTTCCGCCGATGGTAAATAGTTGTAGTCAGGAGAACGTAAAAAACCAAAACCATCGGGCAATATCTCTAAAACACCCTCACCATAAAGCTCCTCTCCAGGAACAGAGGAAATAGATTTTACTATTTCAAAAACAATTTGCGATTTCGTTAGAGACCCTAAATTAGTTAGTCCTATAGAATGTGCATATGCGTAAAGTTCTTCCACATTCATGCGCTGTAACTCCGAAACTTGAATCACCTTCTTCAAGGCAGATGTGTCTATCTTCGGCGCTTCCTCAGGTAATGCTGGCGTAATTAAAGAATTGTCTTCGTTCATGAAATACTCCTTAATAAAAATTCACTTACTTTCTTTTTTAGCTCTTCTTTCGTCCCGTTGTTAATAATAACAACGTCGGCTCTCCTTTTTTTCTCAACAATACTGCACTGGCGTTGCATCCGCTTATTAATATCCTTCCTCTTTTGAGGAGATAACCTTTGCATGCACAGAGATTTTTTAGCGTATACCGTAATAATGATATCAAACATTTTTTCTTGATGTAATTCAAAAAGTAGTGGCATCTCCACAACAAATAAACGAAACTTTCTTTTTTTCGCTTGCTCATATCTCTTCTCTATCTCTCTTAACATAACAGGATGAAGCAAACTTTCTAAATAATGTAAACCATTAGGATCATTAAATACTCTCTCTGCTATCTTTCCGCGATCAAAATCTCCATTTGTTATTATCTCTGAACCAAAGAATTTTATGATTTTCTTGCCAAGTAACGAGTCCACTTCTAAAAGATCGTGCGCTACCTCGTCACTATTTACTACATACGCTCCGGCTTCTTTTAAAATATCACATATCGTCGTCTTACCACAACCAATACCGCCGGTAACCGCAACTTTCTTTAATTTTAACATTGTCCCCAATTTTTGCCAACCGCTATATCTACAACTAATGGCACTTTTAAAATCACACTATTTTCCATTTTCTCTCTTACTAAAAATTTTAATTTTTCTATTTCGTTTTCAGGAACTTCGAAAATAAGCTCATCATGAATTTGTAATATCATCATGGAACGCATTTTTTCCTCTTTTAACGTTTCATGTATTTTTATCATCGCTAATTTAATAATGTCAGCAGCAGTTCCCTGCAGAGGAGTGTTCACAGCTAAACGTTTGCCTAAGGCATATAAAGAAGGATTTTTACTCGCGATCTCTAAAAGAGGCCTCTTCCTCCCAAATAGAGTAATCGCCACTTGTTCTCTCTCCGCTGTCTCTTGACATTTTTCTAAAAAAACTTTTACTTTAGGATAGTTTTCAAAATAGTTTTTGATGAATTCTTCAGCCTTTTTGTTTGATATATTCAGTTGTTTTGCAAGACCATATGCTCCCTGCCCATAAAGAATACCAAAATTTACCGCCTTGGCCGCTTGTCTCATTTCAGAAGTTACTTCAGAAAGTGGAACATTGAAAACGAGACTAGCCGTTTTTTTGTGTATGTCTTGACTATGATGAAAAGCATCTAATAAATTGTCATCTTCACTAAAATGAGCCATAAGACGTAGCTCTATTTGTGAATAGTCAAAAGATAAAAAACTCCATCCTTTATATTGTGGACGAAAGGCCTCTCTTATCTTCTTACCCTCTTCTGTCCTGACAGGAATATTTTGTAAATTGGGATCTTGACATGAAAGTCTTCCTGTCGCAGTAATCGATTGATTAAAGGTGCAATGTATTCTCTTTGTCGAAGGATTAATATCTTTGGGGAGAGTTTCAGCATATGTCGAGAGTAGTTTTTGATACGTGCGATATGTTAAAATATCATCAATAACAGGAGCTTTACCTTTTAACTTTTCTAAAACATCAGCGGATGTGGAAAATTCTGATGCCGCTTTTTTAGGTTGCGGAAGGGCTAATTTTTCGTAAAGTATGTGTGCAAGTTGCTTCGGAGAATTAATATTGAATTCTTCTTTTACCTCATCAAAAATTTTTCGCTCAACGATATGCAAATGCTGTTCTAACTCTTTTTTTGTTTCCAAAAGTTTCGCTTCATCTAGGAAAATACCATTTCTTTCCATCTCTACTAGAACAGCAATCAGTGGTAGCTCAATTGTATTTAATACTTTTAAAAGATCTTCTTTTTCTAGCTCTTTTTGAAACAAGATTTTTAATCTACATGTATAATCCACATCTTCACAACAATATTCCATGATTTTATCTAAAGGAACGTCTCTCATGGATTTTTCTTGCTTTTCTCCAATCAGATCTTCAATCGGTATTTTTGTCTTGTTAAATTTGTCCAAAGATAAAATATCAAGATTGTGTCGACGACTCTGCGGGGATAAAAGATAAGAAGCTAACATCGTATCAAAGCAAATGTTTTTTATTTCTATGCCGTGATTTTTTAAAACATGGTAGTCATATTTAATATTATGTCCATAAAATTTAATGGAGGGATTTTCTAAAAGATGTTTTAAATGAACTATTACTGTTTGTTCGTTTATATTGCCATTTAATGGTATGTACCAAGCAGTTCCACAAGTAGTGCATAGCCCTATGCCCACTAAGGATGCCTCCAGAACATTTAAAGATGTTGTTTCCGTATCTATGGCTATTTCAGATTCTTTTGAGAGCGTTTGTAGAAGATGTTTTAGCTCCTTTTCATCATTTATAAGCGTGTATTGTTTTACTTTTTCTTCTACTTTTTCTTCTTGCGGCAGTTCTTGTAAAAATTTTAAAAATTTCATCGCATGATAAAATTTTTGTAGTTTCTCTACATTAATTGGTTTTATCGTAAATGTTTCTTTGTCGTGAGAAAAAACAACATCACAGTTGAGAGTTGCTAGTTTTTGACTTAAATAGGCATTTTCCTTCTGCGCTCTTAAGAGTTCTTGTTTTTTACCTTTGATGTCGTCTAAGTGTTCATAAATGTTGTCTAAACTATGATATTCTTCTAAAAGATAGGCCGCTGTCTTAGGACCAAAACCTTGAATTCCGGGTATGTTGTCAGAACTATCTCCAGCTAAGGCTAAAAAATCTAGAATTTCTTCTGGAAATACTCCAAATGATTCTTTTACCTTTGCTCTATCAATAACTAAATTATCTTTGTAGGTATTCAACCCAAAAACATTGTCAGAGATGAGTTGAAAAAGATCCTTGTCGTTAGAGCAAATGTATACTTTATCATAATGGCTTTTTGCCCATTTAACAATACTAGCTATCGTATCATCGGCCTCCACGCCCTCTATGGAAAGAGCATATATGCCAGACATTTCACAAAAATCAAAGGCCTTTTCAAATTGAGGATAAAGGTCTTGTGGAGCTCCTTTCCTGTTCATCTTGTATTCAGCATAAACCACTCTTCTCGATTTCTTGTTATCAGGACCATCAAAAATAGCTACTAGATTTTTTACAGAAAAATCCTTAATCAATTTTTGTAGGGAGCGAATAAAACCAAAAAGAGCATTAGTAGATTCTCCGTTTTCATCTGTCATTGGTCCTATGGCATAATAGGAACGAAAAAGATAATGAACAGCATCTATTATAAACAGTTCTTCCATATATCTTATGGTTGATAAAGATAATAAAAGAGATTAGTCGATTTCTTGTCTAAAAATGAAAATTTCTCTTCCAGCAAATCACTAATAAAGTTATGTTTTGCTTTCACTCCAATAACTTGATATGGCGCTTTTTCGTTCACATGTGCTGCTTTTAGCAGGTTCTTTAAAGCTAGTTCATAACAACTATTACCATTGTCAATGTACCCTAATTCTGCAGCCTTTACAGCATCAAAAACTTGTGCCCCGTATTCCTTAATTAATTTTTCCTTAGAGAGATTTTTCCTATTAGCAACTACAATGTCAACAAAACGCTGATATACATAGTGATTTATCGCTTTTAAACATTTATCTTCATCTTTCTCCCAGGGTCTTACGGGATTTAACATGTCTTTATTTGTCCCATCAGTGATCGTTAATGCTTTTATTCCCCATTTATTTAACACTTCAGTGATGTTAAAAAAGGGACCAAAACGAGAACCAATAGAACCAATAATACTCGTAGGAGAGGCTTCAATCTTACTAGCAGCACAAGCAACATACATACCACCAGAAGCACAAAGACCGTCAACATAAGCATGAATCGGTATTTTGTATTTTTCTTTGTAGTGTACTAGCATGCGATATATGGCATCAGAATCAATAACTGTACCTCCAGGAGTATTAATGTATAAAAGTATTCCTTTGGCTCTTGTAGTGGTTATCCATCTTTCTTTTATTTCAGCAAGTTGATTTTCTATTGTTGTCATATTTAAATTTCGTTTTCCAATCTCACCACATATGTCTATTCTGATAATCGCAGGTGTGTTTGCAGCAAGGATTTTTTTGTTACCCTCAACATCGGGAAAAATGGTGATTTTGTTTTTTACGGGCATGTCATAACTAGTTGAGGTGGCATAAAAGAAAAATCCTATCGGCAAAAAAGCAAAAAATATACCCAAAACAGCACAAAAAGCTTTAAAAAAACTTCTTATCGCGGAAATAAAAATAGACTCACGCATAATTTCCATAAAATATCCTTATTTTTAATACAAAGCTATCTGTTTGCTGATTTTTTCTGAAGTTCTTTTTCTTGTAAAATATTCCATAAGGTTCTTAGAAGATAAAAAATTTATGATTTTAAAGAGGCTTTTAATACTCTCAGCCAATTTTTATATGCAATCTTCTTTAGATCTTCATCACTATAACCACAAGCTTTTAAAGCATTTATCAAGTTGGGAAAATCTGCTGCTGTCTTTAGGTTACTCGGCATTTTGGCACCATCAAAATCAGACCCAAAAGCTACATGGTCTATTCCTATTCTATCTATTATGTAATTAAAATGAGGAAGAAGAACATCAAGAGATGTGGAAGTTGGCAGTCCATCTTTTCTCGTGTTATTCATGTCAAAGATGATGCCAATAACACCACCAGTATCTTTAATCGCATCGATTTGCTTGTCGGATAGGTTACGAGCTGTTGAACAAAGAGCATTAACAGCTGTATGTGAAACAACAAGAGGTGTTTTCGATATCTTGGCAACATCAAAAAACCCTTTTTCGTTTAAGTGAGCAAGATCAATCATGATCCCCAAATCATTACATTTATGAACAAGAGCCTTACCATAAGAGGTAAGACCATCTCCAACATCAGGAGAGGAGTGATATTTAAATGGTACTCCATAACCAAAGATATTGGCTCTACTCCAAGTAATGCCAAGGGAACGTAATCCTTTTTCGTAGTACTCTTCAAGATTTATGAGTTTTTCATCGATGCATTCTGCTCCCTCAAAGTGAAGAACAATACCAATAGACCTGTCTTGTTCTATGCATAAGGAAAGATCGATAAAATTATGGATAATTTTTATCTCTTTATGTTTTTTTGCAAAATCAATGATAAATGTTAGATTCTTATTCACAAATTCTTTTGCCCATGTATGGGAAATTGTTTTAGCATATTTTATTTCCCAGGTGTTGCCATTAATTGTAAGACCATATCCTTCTTCTCTTTCTTCTTTTGTTTCCGCGGGAGTAAATAAAGCAAATAATCCTCCTTTCATATTACCTTTTTTCATCTTAGGTAAATCCAAATGTCCTTGTGGGTTATCTAAGAAAAAATCTCTTCCATCGGTTAATTTTGGAATCGTATCATTGTGCCCATCAAATATGGGTATATTCATAAAAATATCCTTGGGTTAGTAAATATGGAATTAGTTTATGCTTTTTTTAAAAATTAAAAATAGCCATTTTTTTAGTTCTATCCATAAAAGAGAAATGAAGAATAAAGTTATTGGATAATACCAAAGAGAAAAAGGAAACGTTCCGATAGTGAGCCATTTGCCTGCAACATGAAGCGCTAAAAATTGTATTATTATGGCAATACTCACCCCGAGGAAAATAAGAGGATTAATAGAAAAGCTAGCGGTAATATTTTTAAAAAATGGTTCATGCTCTTTCTGCGCTTGTATGCTATTGGCTAGTTGCATAAAAATGACCGAGGTAAAGGTTACTGCTAAAGTAGTCTGATAGGAAAAATGGTGTGATAGATATTTAAAGAGTTCAAAGCATATAATACCGCTGCCTATGCCATACCAGAAAATACTGAATAGTTGATACAGATCAAAAAATTGCTTTTTGGGGTTTTTCGGCTTTTTATTCATTACATTTCCTTCTTCTTTTGCAAAAGGAAACATTTTATCTTGTACACCAGAACTAATTAAATTTATCCATAATATTTGTACAGGAGTGAGCGGCAAGGGAAGATTGGCAAAAATAGCTAAAGATAACAGCGTAATCTCTTGAATACCCGTGGATATGAGATAATAGATAACTTTACGAATATTGGCAGCAATGACACGTCCAATTTTTATTGCATCGACAATAATTTTAAGATTGCTATCGGTTAAGATCATCTTAGCTACACTTTTAGCTACTTGTGTACCAGTGCCCATGGCAATGCCCAAATCGGCAAGTTTTAAAGCTGGAGCATCATTAACACCATCACCGCTTACTGCAACTATCTCTCCCTTTTTTTGTAATATTTTGACTACTCGTGATTTATGTTCTGGCAAAATTCTTGCTAAAATATGTGTTACGCTAAGCTCTTTGTATAATTGCTCATCATCGAGTGTGTCTATTTGTTTCCCGATAAGAACATTTTCATTTTGATTGCCAATGCCAATTTGTTTAGCAATGGCTTTAGCAGTGAGAGGATGATCCCCGGTTAGCATCATTACTTTAATATGTGCTTTTTTGGCACATTCTATTGCTAATTGTATTTCTTTTTTGGGAGGATCTAGAAAACCAATTAGTCCCACGATCTTTATTTTCCATAAAAGAGGATTGTCACTGCTGTTATTTGAATATTCTCCAACCCCCAAGGCTAATGTTCTTAATCCCTGATCAGACATGGCATTTAATTCTTTTTCTAAGGCTAAAAGTTCTTCTTTATTTGTCGCTATTTCCTTTAGGGTTTCAAAAGCTCCTTTAATAAAAATGTAGGGTTTATCTTTGAGAAGATTAACTGATGCTGCCATACGTAACATGACATCAAAGGGAAAAAATTTTATTCTCGGATGGAGTGTTCGTATTTCTTCAAAATTCTCTATCCATGTGCCAAGAGCGTTGTCTAATGGATCTTTACCCTTTTCATTACAAAGGGCTCCAATAGTTTTTAACATATTGATATCATTAGTTATCCATTTTTCTACTGACAACTTTCCTTCGGTGATTGTTCCTGTTTTATCTGAAGCAATAATAGTTGCACATCCCAAGGTTTCTACTGATGGCAAATATCTTACCAATGTTTTTTTGTGACTGAGTTCAATTGCTCCGATAACCATTACGAGTGTCATCACAAGTGGTAGTCCTTCCGGTACAGCTGAGACAAGTTCAGCCAAGAAGATATAAGCCATATCAGTGAAAGAGCGGCCTTGTAAGTAGCCGTAAGAACCTAACACTAAAAAAAGTATGAATAATAAAAGGACATATCTTTTAGAAAAGAAATTCAGCGCTTTTATAAGGGGAGTTTGCGGCGATTTTTCTTTTGTCTCTTCTGCGATTTGAGCGAGGTAAGTATTTTTACCAGTAGCTACAACTAAAGCCTTACCAAAACCCTTAACTATGTTAGTACCGCAAAGAAGCATATTTTGAATTTCGTAAGGTAAAAACTCTTCTTTTGTAGGCGTAAAATTGCTATCTTTTATTATTGGAATGGATTCTCCTGTTAAAGAAGATTCATCGACCATAAGACCAGAACTTTCTATAAGACGCATATCTGCAGTGATTACATCTCCTTCTGAAATAATGGTAATATCTCCGGGCACTAGTTCTGTGGATGTAAGTGAGATAGCTATATTGTTTCTTATTACTTTTACCTTTGTATCCGTTAATTTTTTTAGTGCTTTTATGGAGGTCTCAGCTTTTAATTCTTGAAAAAAACCAATAAGAGCATTGAAAAGTATCAAAGAAAAAATAACGAAAAAATCAATGGTTTTATTAGCAAGGAGACTGAAACAGGATGCTATTATTAAGACATAAATAACAATATTGTTAAATTGACGAAAAAAAAGTATGAATTTGCTCATTTCTTTTTCTTCAAGTACATTTTTGCCGGATGATTTTTGTATGTCTTGAACTTGTTGAGAGTTTAATCCACTTAAGGATGTATTAAAAAAAGCCAATAATTCATTTATAGTGGAAAGGTAAAAATTTTTATCCATAATCTCTAATTTTAAGGGTGCATAGTTTTTGCTAAAAGGCAAGAGTTTTTTAGTTTCTTGAGTATAAAGATGAACAATTGTTAAAATTTTTCGTATTGGAAACAAAACGTGGTATGACATGATATTTAGTAAGTATTTTTGGTTTTTTGAGATATTTTTAACATTAGTGGTTTTAGCAGGCTCAGCACTACTTTTGAAGTTTTTGTTGCAAATATTTAAAAAACGTATACGGCTAAAGTGGAATATAAGATTGGATTACGTTATTTTTAAACCAATTTATTTTTTGCTATGGCTTTTAGCTACTTTTTATATAATGCAACAAACTTTTGAAAGACTGGGTTTTGAGTTCGGGTTATATCATTTAAGTGCTTTTCGTAATGCGACAATATGTGTATGCCTTGTATGGATATTTTTAAGATTAAAGAGGGAAATCTTAAAATTGTTTGTTTGGAAAAGTAGACAAAGACAAATTCTTATTGATCCGTCTTCTTTGAATTTTATTGGCAAAATAGCGTCTGCAATTATTGTTTTTATTGGCATATTATTTATCTTAGATTTGTTGGGTATAGATATTATTCCTCTTATTGCTTTTGGAGGTATCGGTGCTGCTGCCTTAGGTTTTTCTGCTAAGGATATTATGGCAAATTTTTTTGGTGGACTGATGTTGCATGTTGCTCGTCCCTTTGTAGTAGGAGATTTGCTAGCAATTAATAAAGAACAAATTGAGGGATATGTTGAGGAAATAGGGTGGTATATGACATGTATTCGTAATATGGAAAAAGAAATGTTATATATGCCTAATGCTGTTTTATCCTCAATGGTAATAAAAAATATCTCGGAATTATAATGGTAGATGTTGACCCCCTAGCCTTAATAAGAGAGATTAGGCTTCGGTGCTTTGGAGAAATCTATCAAGAGAGATTGTTTAACTATTTAAAAATATTTCTTGATTTGCCAGGGG
>Ga0233425_10005990_pt1 | contig 18536 bp, 18 predicted proteins | sample Watercolumn_Towu_2_FD_181712 | JGI IMG/M metagenome (GOLD analysis project Ga0233425, IMG submission 181712) | Freshwater microbial communities from Lake Towuti, South Sulawesi, Indonesia - Watercolumn_Towuti2014_140_MG | ecosystem: Environmental > Aquatic > Freshwater > Lake | place... | reverse complement strand
TGACCTGCCCCCGAAATATGTACCAATCTTTATGTTAGTCCTACCTGCTGGAATTGAGAAGGTTGAAGCACGAATGCTTCAGGTGCAGGCGGGTGATAGCCCAGGGAGCTGTGGGGCCTGATGGTGTTGTACTCCCTGCGCCACATCTCGATCAAGATCTGTGCCTCCTTCAACGAATAGAAGATCTCCCTCGCAAGCAGCTCGTCGCGCATTTTCCCGTTGAACGACTCAACATATCCGTTTTCCCAGGGACTGCCTGGTTCGATGAACAGCGGTTTGACTTCGAGCCTGCTCAACCAGGCACGGACCTTCCTGGCTGTGAACTCGGAACCATTGTCCGATCGCAGGTGAACAGGGATACCCCGATCACAAAACAACTGAGCCAGGACTTCCAACACGTCCTTATGGGTGAGGCTGCGTGCGACTTTCACGGCCAGGCATTCGCGGGTGTATTCATCGATCACATTGAGGATGCGGAATGGATTGCCGTCCTGGGTGTGATCCTGGACAAAATCGTAGCTCCAGACGTGCATGGGAAACTCGGCGCGTAAGCGCACGATGGATCCGTCGTTGAGCCACAAACGGCCTCTCTTGGGCTGTTTCTTGGGCACTTTCAGCCCTTCCTGGCGCCAGATGCGCTCGACGCGCTTGTGATTTACTCTCCAGCCTTCCAGGGAAAGCATAGCTGTGACCCGGCGATACCCGTATCTGCCATACTGGCTAGCCAGGGCGACGATCCGAGCCTTCAGGATCTCCTCATCGTCCGGTAAGTTCTGGTCGTATCGCTGCGTAGAGCGGGGTTGATCCAGTACCCGGCACACCCGTCGCTCAGACACTCCCAGCATCATCTGGGCCTGTGCCGCTGCCTGGCGACGCATGGCCGGGCTGATCACTTTTTTGATAGCACCTCCTTCAGGATCGCATTGTCCAGGGAGATGTCTGCCACCAGCTTCTTCAGCCTGCTGTTCTCTTTTTCCAATTCCTTCAGCTTCTTCGCCTGGGTCGTGTTCAGCCCCCCGTATTCCCTGCGCCAGCGGTAGTAGGTCTGCTCACTGACTTCCAGGGCACGGCAGACTTGCTTGACCGTCTGTCCCTGACTGAGCAGCACTTCCGCTTCACGCAATTTCAAGATGATCTGTTCTGCAGTGTAGCCTTTCGGTTTTGCCATTCTCTGTGCCTCCAATTAGGTCCAATCCTAACACTCTTCCTGGACCAGTTTTTGGGGGGCATGTCACTTTCTGCAAACTGTTCATCCAATTTCTGTGTTAGTCGAAGGAATTTTTCTTCAAACGGCTCTTCATCTTCGTCCAAATCTGCCGCGCCCACATAACGACCAGGAGTGAGAACAAAGTTGTGTCCCTGAATTTCCTCTACCTTGGTACTTTTGCATAATCCCGGTACATCCTGATACTCGCCTGCATCCATCTCTCCACGCCAGGCGTGGTAAACAGCGGCAACGCGGGCAATGGTTTCGTCGGTCAGCTCGGCGTGGGTGCGGTCGCGCATCTCGCCCAGTTTGCGGGCATCGATGAACAACGTCTCGCCGCGCCGGTCGCGCTTGGGCGTTTTGCCATTGCCGCCGGACTTGTCCCTCGCCAGGAACCACAGGCAGGCCGGGATCGGCGTGCTGTAGAACAACTGCCCTGGCAGGGCGATCATGCAGTCCACCAGGTCGGCTTCCACCATCGCCCTGCGGATCTCGCCCTCGTTCGACGTGTTGGACGACATCGAGCCGTTGGCCAGCACGAAACCTGCCACTCCGCGCGGCGCCAGGTGGTACACCATGTGCTGGATCCAGGCGTAGTTGGCGTTGCCGCGCGGCGGCGTCCCATACTTCCAGCGCGGGTCGCCCTCCAGCCGCTCGCCACCCCACTCACTCATGTTGAAAGGCGGGTTGGCTAGGATGAAATCTGATCTAAGGTCAGGATGCAGGTCGCGCAGGAACGAGTCGCCGGGCTCGGGTCCCAGGTCCGCTTCGATGCCGCGGATGGCCAGGTTCATCTTCGCCAGCCGCCAGGTGGTCGGGTTCGACTCCTGCCCGTAGACGGCGATGTCCCCGATCCGCCCGCCGTGCTCCTGCACGAAGCGCTCGGACTGGACGAACATCCCGCCCGACCCGCAGCAGGGGTCGTACACCCGTCCGTGGTAGGGCTCGATCATCGCCACCAGCAGCTTGACCACGCAGGCCGGGGTGTAGAACTCGCCACCGCCCTTGCCCTCCGCGCTGGCGAAGCGTCCCAGGAAGTACTCGTAGGTACGGCCCAGGATGTCCTTCTTCTGGCTCTCCGGGTCACCCAGGCCGATCGTGCCGATCAGGTCGAGCAACTCGCCCAGGCGGGTCTTGTCCAGGTCGGGACGGGCGTAGGCCTTGGGGAGGACGCCGCGCAGCCGTGGGTTCTCACGCTCGATGGCGGTCATCGCGTCGTCGATCAGCTTGCCGATCTGCGGACTCTTGGCCTGCGACTGGAGCCGGTCCCAGCGCGCCTCGGCCGGGACCCAGAAGACGTTCTCGGCGCTGTACTCGTCCCGGTCTTCCAGAACTTCAAATCGCGCCGCTGGTTCTTTGATGAATGCTGCGCTGGAAGGGTCAGCCAGGTCATGCTCAAGCGCATGGCGACGGGTCTCGAAGGCGTCCGAGATGTACTTCAGGAAGATCAGCCCGAGGACGACGTGCTTGTACTCGGCTGCGTCCATGTGGCCGCGCAGCTTGTCCGCCGCGGCCCAGAGTTTTTCTTCGAAGCCGAGGGTGGCACCGTTGGTGCTATATCTGGATTTGGGTTTTGAGTTTGGCATATTTCTACGTTGTATGGAAACCAGTCGGTAACGGGCGAAGAATATTTAGCGACATCAATTTCTACCAATAAATCCCCAGTTATCTGCGGTTATGCGATACCGCGCGGCCCGGGAAAGTCGCTTAATTGTAATTATGCGGCAAGTAAATATTTAAATATTAGCATATCTCCATGGTTTTGACGACTTTCTCCGTGATTTATGCTTGCTCACCAACTAGTTTCCTCAACTCAAGAGCACGGTAAAAATAGTAGAACGATTCCGGGCTGGTCTTTTTTACCTTGTTCAACCTGTTATAAGTCGGGTTCGTCACCATCCAGGACGCGATATCCTGACCATTGAAACGGTCAATAGTTTTTTCTTGGGTCATGAGGAGCACGGTCAGATAGGCAACTTTCGCTGCACATAAGATGGCCGTATCGAGTGTAAAATGGCCGGCGTAAATGAACGCTGCCAGCTTCCTGAACCCTTCCAATAACTCGGCATACTCCTCGCCGGTTGTCGATCCGCGCATCCCGATCATGCAGGAGGTCTCGAAGGTATCCTGAAGGACGTCGACCGGTTTGTGCTTTTTTAGATCCCGGTAGGCAATTTGTGCGGTGGCGACATTCTCAAAGGCATGGTCGACCTGGCGGAGATCGGCGGTAGCATCGAACAGGGCGGCGATATCGAACAATTGCTTGGCGATCTCCAGTTCTTTCCCGGCGCCGTAGAGGATTCCGGTGGAGTGGGGGGCAAAGGCGGTCAGCTTGTCTCCCAGCAAGCCCTCCACGGTCGGGCAGGTCACCCTGGTCGCCTTTCCTTCGGTGGCCAGGAGATGGGATTCCAGTTTGATCTCCTGTAAGCGGGGATAGGGGTTCGCTTCGAAGAGAATATCCAGCAAGATGTGACTTTCCTTATCTTGGATCACTGAATTGAAGAAGAACTTGTAATGCTGCTTCGGCAATTCGCCCGTCCGCCGGTTTTCTTCGAAGCGGGAAAATGCGCCCATTTCCAAAATGGCGGTGAAAGCCCTTTCAAGGTCTGTCCCGGGGGTGAGCAGGATATCAAGATCGATCGAGAACCGCCGGGGTTCTCCCAACAAGAGGAGAAGAGAAGTTCCACCCTTGAAGATGAAGTCCAGACCGCTCACGCGGAGTTCTTCCACCAGGGTCAGAGCCATGATCATCTTTTCGATCAGGATCGGATCGCTGCCCTTCGAGCCCGTGCGGACGCCCAGGATCCATTCAGGTGTTCGGGTTTTCGACGAGATCATTCGGCAGTCTCCGAGAAGTGCGACAATTCAATGTGAGTGTGCTCTCTCATAAATTGGAGCAATTTCACATTTACCATTCGCCGGCCGGCATAACGGGACAACGTTTTCTCATTCACCCAATAAGTAGAAAAGGCATTCTCAAAGATGCGTGCCAATTCTTCCCCTTGGAAATAATAGAATTTGTCTCCATCCACAAAGATGTCCACCAATATTTTTTCCAACTTGGGGAACGGTATTCCGCGGATGGTGTTCCTGGGCGACTGGGTGATTAGTCGCGAAATTAGGATGCTATCTGGCTTGGGCAATACATATCTTTCCATGGTCTCCCTGGCGGGTTCCAGGAAAGTTTTCCCAGGGTATTCCTGGCCAAGGAGGTTGAATGCGGATTCGGTGACTTCCTTCTCTGTTTCCAGAATGAAAAAATTCTGGCCGGGCTGATGGAGCATGAACTCGTGCAATACTTTTGTTTCCCAAACCAGATATTGAATATAAGGAAATGCTTTCTGGATTGTTTCGTTCAGTTTCAGAAGTTCCGCTGACCAGTTGGGGGAGAACCGTTTTTTCTTAACTGCTGGATGCAAGGTCTTATCATGGAAAGCATAGATCCCAGCCCCAATAGGAATGATGATTTGTTGCTTCTCCAAACCGTATAAGAATCTTCGAAAAGCCTGTTCTGTCGCTGGCTGAGAGAAGTGCATAAAATAATTTCTCAGTTCGGATTTTTGGACAGACTGGGCCCCAGAAAAGGCTTCCCGTAGTTCCAGTTCGTTTACTTTGATTTTACCCATTTGTATAAGCTGTTTTCTGTATTTTTGTAAATCGTCAGTATTTTGCATTTACTGACGATTTACAAAATTTCCAATAGTATACCAATTATTTGTAGATTCTGTGTGATCAAAAAGAGAAAACATCCGTCATATTCCAACCAAAAAACATCATCCGCCCTTCCTTCAGGGTACTGCAATCCGGCAGTACGCCACTGGACCGTGCGGAGCGTGCTTGATCAACTGCCAGATGAACAACTCAAAGGTATCCCACCAGGTGGTCAGGAAGTTGGCATAAGTAACATTGTCAGGAATGTAGCCTCGCTGCACGTCCAATGGATTTACATACCTTTGCAGGTCGGGATACAAACCTGCCAGCGTGTAAAAGCCGGAGCCGGGCAAACTGACCGCAAATTCAACGAAAACTTCCACACCAAAGCACATTCCCGGCTTTACGTCCACATTTGGATGGCTTGCCTGGTATTTGGTCGCCAGTTCAGCGTAGGCAGCCTGGCGCTCCGCCAACAGATGGAAAAAAGACATTGCCCGGAATTCCTGCGAGTACATTGGTTGGCTTGCGCGCCAGGCGAAAAGGGCAAGCGGCGTGATCACCAAGATCGCCAGCGTGCCAAGCAGGAGTTTGAAAAAGAACGAGAAAATGGTGGCAACGATCTTTGTGAACATGATCATCCTCCTTCGTCTGATCACCGGGTGACCGGGTTCTCCCGGGCATGCTGGCTGGGCCGGCCGCGCGTCCTGCCCCTGAAGTTCAGGTTGTCCATCGGGCTGAACATGCGGTGCTTGTCTTTCACATCCCCGGATGCCAGGTTGACATACTTGCGGGTCATCTCCAGCGAGGAATGCCCCAGGATCCGCTGCAGGCTGAAGACATCCCCGCCATTCATCAGGTAGCGCACGCTGAAGGTGTGCCGGCAGATATGCGGGTGGAACTTGGTCAGCCCGGCGGCTTTCTTGACCCGCTGGAAGACCTTTTCCACCACTTCCTTGCTGATCGGCTGCCCGTCGGCGTTGAGGAAGACGCAGTCGGCATCCCTCGGATTCTCAGGCTCGGGTCTTTCCTTGGAAAGGTAATCGATCATTGCTTTCTTTGCCTGGGAGCCCAGCGGCACCCTCCGCTCCTTGTTCCCTTTCCCCAGGATGGTCATTTCGCCTATGACGAAGTCGATATGGGACTGTTTCAAGGTGATCACTTCATTAAGCCGCAAGCCGGTATCCAGGAAGAGCATCAGCATGGCGAAGTTACGCAGCCGTTCGAGCGTGCCGTCCAGGCAGACACCCAGCACCCGGCGGATCTCCTCTTCATTCAAGGGTTCCGGCTGGGTGCTGGGCAGCTTGGGCAGTTTCAGCCGCTGCATGACGTTCTCTTCCAGGTAGCCTTCCTCATAAGCCCAGGAGGTGAACGACCGCACCGCCCGCCCGCAGCCGTGGATGTACTGGATGGCAAGTTTGCCCTGCCGCGCCACATGCATGGGATGACAACTGTATTTCACCTCCCGTTCCATCAGCTCCCGTAGGTATCCCCGGCCATGCTCCACGGTCAGGTCCTGGAGATGAAAGACATCCCCAACCTCTTTGTGAAGATGGTTGGTGAAATAGCGCAGGCGATCCCGCAACCAGTCCAGGTAGCGCGGGCTTTTCCCTTCGGTTCCCAGGGTCGCCAGGTACAGCTCAATGGCTTTCTCGATCGACATGCTCAAGAATTCGATGCTCCTTTTCGCACACATCTTATGCCTCCCGGGTTGCTTTTTGGTTGACCTGCCTTGACAAATCTTGACACCTTAAAGAAATAATTCTGCAAGTACATTGGAATTAATTTTTTTTTCCGATCTCCAGCCGGCAGGCCAAATTGGGCAAAGTGGGACAATTAAGCCAAAAACCTGCCTTTCGGCAGGTCTGGATGGGAGAAAACCCTTGTTTTAAGCCCCTAAGTGGGACAACAACGGGATTTTAGTGAGCGAGGAGAGATTCGAACTCTCAACCAATGGCTTAAAAGGCCACTGCTCTGCCATTGAGCTACTCGCCCGTACGCGGGGTGCATTCTAACACGCCCGGGAATGGGCGTCAATTCGCGCGCAGCCGGCGCTCCAGTTCGTCGAAGGGCACGCGCGAGGTCAGGTCCAGGCTGAGCGGGGTGAGCGCCACCTCGCGGCGCACGCGCAGCACGTACACGTCGCTGTCCGGCGGCTCGTTCTCCAGCCTGGGCTGGACCTGGAAGCCGATCCGCCCGGGCTGGCTCCAGTCGCGGCTCCCGGTCGGGCGCAGGGCGACGAAGTAGGGCTGGCGCGAGAGGCGCGTCAGTCGCCAGGGGGTCTGCGGGGTGGCATTCGACGGGATGTCCGCCTTGAGCAGGTCGACGTCCGGGGGGAAGCGCTTCTCGAGCAGCATGCGGGCGAAGACGGCGCAGAAGTGGGCCGCGGTCGAGAAATCCACGTCCTTCGAATAGGAGAAGAAATGCTCCTGGTCGGTCTCGAGCGAGATGGCCAGGGAGGGGATGCCCAGCCCGGCGCCCTCCAGCGCCGCCCCGACCGTCCCGGAGGCGGTGATCCCGACCGTCGGGTTCTCGCCGTAGTTGATCCCGGAGACGACCAGGTCCGGCAGGCGCGGCAGGATCTCCATCGCCCCGTGCAGCACGGCCTGGGCCGGGCTGCCGCCCACGGCGTAGACGGTCCAATCCCGGCCGCGTACGTTCAGCGTCCGCGGGGTGACGATGCCGTCCGAGGTGGAGGGCAGGGCGCGGCCCATCCCGGAGGACTGGTCGCGCGGGGCGGCCACGGTGACGTAGCCCAGGTCGGAGAGCGCCTCGGCGGCGGCCCACAGCCCGGGGGAGTCGATGCCGTCGTCGTTGGTCAGCAGGATCTGTCGTTTTTCCATCTTGCCTCGAAAAAGAAAAGAAGCGGGGGAAACCCGCTCCTGTCGTGGCGCCCCTTGCGCGACTCGAACGCGCGGCCTTTTGGTCCGCAACCAAACGCTCTAATCCACTGAGCTAAAGGGGCACTGGCGATTAAGCGGCTGGATTTTACCCGAGAATCCGGGTCGGGTCAAGGATGGGGGAAAAACCACGGAGATCGCTGAGAGCACAGAGAAAAATCACCCGGTTCTACTTGCGGTCCTTCTTGTAGCCCTCGGCGCTCTGCAGCAGGTCGTGCGCCGAGCGCAGCGTGCCCTCGGTCACCTCGCCGAGCATCTGGGCCAGCTCGAGCGTGCGCGCCTCGCCCTTCAGCGGGGTCAGACGGGTCAGCGTGCGGCCGTCCTCGACCGTCTTTTGCACCTGGAAGTGCTGGTCGCCGAAGGCAGCCAGCTGCGGCAGGTGGGTGATGACCATCACCTGGTGGTTGCGCCCCAGGCTCCACAGCTTCTCGCCGACCGTCCCGCCGACGCGCCCGCCGATGCCCTGGTCGATCTCGTCGAAGACCAGCGTCGGCACCTGGTCGGCGCGCGCCAGCACGTTCTTGAGCGCCAGCATCAACCGGGAGGTCTCGCCGCCCGAGGCGATCTTGGCCAGCGGCTTGAGGCCCTCGCCCGGGTTGGGGGCCACCAGGAACTCGATCCGGTCCAGGCCGGTGGCATCGAAGGCGACCCGTTCGTCGCCTTCCAAGGGCACTCCCTGCGGGTCCGGGCGGCGCTGGAAATCGACCGCGAAGCGGGCGGAGGCCATGCGCAGGTCGTCCAGCTCGACCTCGATGCCCTTGGATAATTTTTCGGCCGCCTGGCGGCGCTTGTCCGACAGGGCCTGCCCCTCGGCCGCCAGCCGGGAGAGCGCCCCCGTCTCGGCGGTTTCCAGCTCGGCGATGCGCGTCGAGGCGGTGGTGATCGTCTCCAGCTGCTTGCGGGCGTCGACGGCGAAGGCCAGCACGGACTCGATGCTGCCGCCGTACTTGCGGGTCAGGCGGTGGATCAGGTCGAGGCGTTCCTCGACCTCCTCCAGGCGCTTGGGATTGAACTCGATGTTCTCGACGTAATTGCGCAGGTCGCGGCTCAGGTCGGCCAGGCTGTCTGTCAGCGTGGCGGAGACCTCGCCCAGGCGGGCCTGCGTGGCGTCGATCTGGGCCAGCTTGGCCAGGCTCTGGGCGGCCTGCCCGAGCAGGTCGCTGGCGGCGGGCGCCTCGGCCGTGCCCTCGTCGAGCACGGTCAGGGCCTGTTCGGCCAGGCCGGCAAGCGCCTCGGCGTTGGCCAGGCGCTCGCGCTCCTTGCGCAGTTCCTCGTCCTCGCCGGCTTTGAGCCTGGCGGACTCGATCTCCTCCGCCTGGAAGGTGAGCATCTCGGTGCGCCGTTCGGCGTCGCGCTGGGCCAGGCGCAGCTCCTCCAGCTCCTTGCGCAGGCCGTGCAGTTCCTGGTAGGTCCTGTGATAGGCGTTCCATTCCGCCTCGGCCCCGGCGTAGCGGTCGAGCAGGCCCAGGTGGGCGCGCACGTTGAGCAGCGAGAGGTGTTCGGACTGGCCGTGGATGTCGACCAGCGCCTCGCCCAGTTCCTTGAGCAGGGCCAGGCCGGCGGTGCGCCCGTTGACCCGCCCGGTGCTGCGGCCCTCGCGGCGGATCTCGCGCGTCAGGGTCAGGAAGTCCGGGTCGTCGAGCAGGTCCTCGCGCTGCAGGATGGCGTGGGCGGCCGCGCGTTCGGGGCCGGACAGCTTGAAGGTGCCCTCGACGCGCGCCAGGTCCGCATCCGCGCGGATGGCGGTGGCATCCGCGCGGCCACCGAGCAGGACGTCCAGGGCGTCCATGATGATCGACTTGCCCGCGCCGGTCTCGCCGGTCAGGATGACCAGGCTGGGTCCGAACTCGAGATCGAGCCGGTCGATGATGGCGAAGTTCTGAATGCGCAGTTCGCTGAGCATGGCGATCCTATTTCGTCAACTGGATGCCCGAAAGGCGGGCGTAAACGACCGGGGTGGCGATGACCAGGTAGACGATCACGAAGATGCCGCTGAAGATGCTCCCGGTCAGGAAGGCGACCAGCAGGACCGGCAGGGCGCCCAGCACCACCCCCGCAGCGACGGTCAGGAACAGGGGGCGGGAACGGTGTTTGCGGGTGACGAAGCGCACCGCCTCGGCGATGGCCACCCCGGCGGCGGAGGCGGCGGCGAACATGATGAACCAGGCAAAGAAGCCGGCGATGCCGCTGATCAGCCCGACCAGGCCGCCGGCCAGGCCGGACAGCAACCCGGCGGTGACGAAGCCGAGCAGGTAATCGTACCAGACGGCGGTGACGAAGATCTTCTGCTGCCCCTTGACGCACTCCCTGCAGCGGTAGCCGGTGGGGGTGCGCACGGCGCATCTGGCGCAGATCGACTTGTTGCACTGGTTGCAGCGCAGGCTGGTCTCGACCGTGGGATGGTTGGCGCAGTACTGGGGGGCGTTGACATCGATCATCGCGGCAGTCCTATGGATGGATTCTGGTTCATGTGTGCGGTCAGGTTGCGGTAGAAATACCCCGGGTCGCCGAAGCGGACGAAGCGGGCGCCGTACTCCCCGGCGCGCACCTCGATCTGGTCCCCTTCGGCCAGGCCGACCGGGATCTGCCCGTCGACGCTGATCACGCCCTCGCCCTCGGTCAGGCGGATCGAGACGCTGCTGCCCTCGGAGAGCACCACCGCCCGGTCCACCGAGAGGTGCGGGGCGATCGGGACGAGCAGGATGTTGCGCAGTTCGGGCGGCAGGATCGGGCCGCCGGCGGCCAGGGCATAGGCGGTCGAACCGGTGGCCGTGGCGGCGATCAGGCCGTCGGCCACGTAGGTGGTCAGCAGGTGCCCGTCGACGCTGGCCGAGACATGCACCGGCCGCACGTACTGGCCGCGCGTCACCACGATCTCGTTGAGGGCGTGCCAGTTGCCCTGGGGTTCGCCGGAGCGGACGTGCTCGGCGCGGAGCATCATGCGCTGCTCGATCCAGAAATCCCCCTGCAGCAGGCGTTCGAGCGCCTCGGCCCACTCCTTCTGCCCGACCTGGATCAGGAAGCCCAGCCGGCCGAGGTTGATGCCCAGGATTGGCAGGCCGACCGGGGCGGCCAGGTGGCTGGCGCGCAGCAGGGTGCCGTCGCCGCCGACGGCCACCATCAGGTCGAAGTCGTTCTCCTTGACCCGCTTGCGCAGGCCGGCGTCGTCCAGCGTGCCGTGGGCCGCTTCGATCCCGCGCTGGCTGAGCCAGGCCTGGATGGAGGCGGCCTCGGTGACGGACTCGGGCAGCTTCGAATAGGCTGCGACGGCGATGCGGCGGGGAATGGAGACGCTCACGGATGAATTATACCTTTTGTTTTCAGCCGGTCAGGACAGGGCCTGGTCGCAGGTTTCGCGGAAGCCGCAGCCCCGGCAGCGCTGCGGGACCTCGTGCGAGCGCGGCACCTCGCGGTGGGTTTCAGCCTGGCGCATCTCGGCCAGCAGGTCGAGCAGGGCCGACTCGAGCGCCGGGGTGTAATCGATGGCGAAATCGCGGTTGGCGTAATGGAGAATGCCGTATGCCGGGCGTTTTCCGTAGGTCCGTTCGACCAGCAGGCAGTAGGCGGCCAGCTGGTAGATGTGCGAGTCGTACGGGGCGTTGGGCGCCCGCCCGGATTTGACCTCCACCGGCAGGATGCGCCCGTCCTTTTCGACCAGGTAATCCGGTTTGCCGGTCAGGCCGAGCTCGGTGTCGTAGAGCGGCTTCTCCAGCCGGTTCCAGCCGCCGGTGTCGGTGTAGATCACCCGTCCGCCGGGCAGGCCGGCGGCGCGGCGCTGGCGCCCGGCGATGACCAGCAGCGCCAGGGCGAGCACGAGCAGGATCAGGCCGACATGCAGGCCGGTCATGGGAACAGACTCCCGGTGCAGGTTGCGGCCAGGATCATCAGGGCGGCCAGCAGCAGCCCCAGGCCGAGATAGCGCGTCAGCCCGGCGGCCAGGACGGCGTTGCCGTGCCGGCGGTGCAGTTCGCTCCCGGCGGCCAGGGCAGCCAGGTTGGAGGAGGGCACGCCGCGCTGCTGATACCACCAGGCCCGGGCGCAATAGAGGAAGGTGCCGATCTCGGAGGCGCGAATGGGTTTCATCGGGGCTCGCTTTCGATAGCACATTTATTCTATCATCTTTTCCGGTCATCCGGACCCGCATGCTATAATCGAGCCAGCCGCTTTTTCCCGGAGGAACCATGCCCAACCTGCCCGAGATCCCGACCGCCTACCTGCTCGATTTCCTGACCCGTCTGCTCAACACCCCCAGCCCGACCGGGCTGGCCGAGCCGGCCGTCTCGCTGACCGAACGGACGCTGGCTGAATTCCCCTCGCTGCGCCTGTCGCGCACCCGCAAGGGCGCCCTGGTGGCGCTCATCCCGGGGACGACGAACGAAGCGCCGCGCGCCCTGACGGCCCACGTCGACACGCTCGGGGCGATGGTCAAGGAGATCAAGTCCAACGGGCGGCTCAAGCTCTCCCGCATCGGCGGGTACATCTGGAATACGATCGAGGGCGAAGGCTGCACGGTCTTCACCCGCTCCGGGCGGCAGGTGCGCGGCGCAGTCCTGCTGACCAAGGCCTCCAGCCATGTCTTCGGCAACGAGGTCGGCGAGATGAAACGCGATGAGGACAGCCTGGAAGTGCGCCTGGATGCGCGCACGAACTCCGAGCTGGAGACGCTCGACCTGGGCGTCCAGGTCGGGGACTTCATCGCCCTCGACCCGCGCGTCGAGGTCAATGCCGGCTTCGTGCGCTCGCGCCACCTGGACGACAAGGCCTGCGTGGCGGCGGTCGTGGCGGCGGTCAAGGCGCTGGCGGATGCGAAGCTGCAGCCGGCCCACAGCACCTACTTCCTGGTCAGTAATTATGAAGAGGTCGGCCACGGCGCGGCGGCCGGCATCCCGGCCGAGGTGGAGGAGCTGGTGGTGGTCGACATGGCCGCGGTGGGCGAGGGCCAGAACTCGGACGAGTTCCACGCCTCGCTGTGCGTCAAAGACAGCGGCGGCCCCTACCATCACGGCCTGTCGGACCGCCTGCGGGCGCTGGCCGAAAAGAACGCCATCCCCTACAAGGTGGACATCTACCCCCATTATGGCTCGGACGGCGAGGCCTGGTGGAGCGCCGGGGCGGACGCCGCGGTGGCCCTGATCGGCCCGGGCGTAGACGCTTCACATAACTATGAACGCACGCACACCGAGGCGCTGGTGGCGACGGCCAAATGGGTGCTGGCGTATTTGCTGGAAGAATGATTTCCTAAACACCAAGGACACGAAGGGGCACGACGTTTTGGTTTCCGTTGAGACCTTTGTGTCCTTCGTGTTAAAAGGCTTCTCAATGGATTTCACCGAACACCAGACCAGATCCCGCGATCTGCCGAAGCAGCCAATGCATATCCTGCATGTCGTCGGCGCACGGCCGAACTTCATCAAGGCCGCCCCGGTGCTCCGGGCCCTCGCGGCATATCCGGTCCGGCAGACCCTGGTGCATACCGGCCAGCACTTCGACGCCGGCATGTCGGACGTCTTTTTCGAGGAACTCGACCTGCCCCGCCCGAACGTCAACCTGGGGGTCGGTTCGGGCAGCCACGCCGTCCAGACCGGGCGGATCATGGAACAGCTCGAGCCCGTCCTGCTGGAGCAGAAACCGGACCGGGTGCTGGTCTACGGGGACATCAACTCCACGCTGGCGGCGGCCCTGGTCAGCGCCAAGCTGAACCTGCCGGTGGCGCACGTCGAGGCCGGGCTGCGCTCCGGCGACCGGGGCATGCCGGAGGAGATCAACCGTATCCTCACCGATCAGCTGGCCGACCTGCTCTTCACCCCCTCGGCGGACGCGGATGCCAACCTGCGCCGGGAGGGCATCCCGGCCGGCCGGATCCGCCGCGTGGGCAACGTCATGATCGACACGCTGGTGCGCCTGCTGCCGCGCGCCGCGGAACGCTGGCCCCGCCTGCAGGAGGAGCACGCCCTGCAGCGCTATGCCCTGGTGACCCTGCACCGCCCGTCCAACGTGGACGACCCGCAGGCTTTGGGGACTCTTCTGGCTGCCCTCGGCCGGGTGGGGCGCGACCTGCCGCTGCTCTTCCCGGTCCACCCGCGCACCCGCAAGCGCCTGGCGGAAAATGGCCTGACGCTTCCCCCCGGGCTGCGGCTGCTCGATCCGCAGGGTTATCTGGATTTCCTGGCCCTGCAGTGCCATGCCGCCGTGGTGATCACCGATTCGGGTGGCATCCAGGAGGAGACCACCTACCTGCGCGTCCCCTGCCTGACGCTGCGTGAGAACACCGAGCGGCCGGTGACCGTGACCGTCGGGACCAACCTGCTGATCGGCCGCGACCTGGACCGGCTGCAAGGCGAGGTCGATCGGATCCTGTCCGGGCAGGGCAAGCGCGGCCGCCGTCCGCCCCTGTGGGACGGGCATGCCGCCGAACGCATCGCCGCGATCCTGATGGATGGAGAGAATTAAATGGATTTCAACGAGTATCAGACCAGATCCCGCAAGACCGCCCTGTACCCGCCCATCGGGCACCTGGTCGTCTACCCCACCCTGGGGCTGGCCAACGAGGCCGGCGAGGTGGCCGGCAAGGTCAAGAAGATCTTCCGCGACAAGCAAGGCGTGATCGGCCCGGAGGAACGCCAGGCCCTGAAAGGCGAGCTGGGCGACGTGCTCTGGTACCTGGCCCAGGTCTGCACAGAGCTGGAGCTCTCCCTGGACGAGGTCGCCGAGGCCAACATCGAGAAGCTGTATTCGCGCCTCGAGCGCGGCAAGATCGGCGGCGACGGGGACAACCGCTGAGTTCACCGGGGATGAACGGAGACAAACCGGGATTCGGTGGATCGACAGATGCCTGTTGGATAGCACCCCTCGTTTCGTCATCGCCGTTCATCTCTGGTTCAAACTCTAATCTTCCTCATACGCAATCCCTCCTTCTTTTTGGTAGAATCATTCCAGACAGTTTTTGTCCAAATGCAACTGACACCCTGAGGCATCCGTCCCGGACGGAATCTCCTGCGGGTGGAAAGGTTCCCTTATGACCAGTATGGAAAAATTCACCCAGCGCGCCCGCCGCGTGCTGGCCCTGGCGCATCAGGAAGCGGAAAGCGCCGACCAGGGTCTGATCGGCACCGAACACCTGCTGCTCGGTCTGCTCGAAGAGGAAGGCGGGGTGGCCGGGCGCGTGCTGCGCGAACTGGGGCTTGAATCCGGCCGGGTGCGCGAGATGATCTCGCGCCTGGGTACGGGCGGCCGCCCAAAAGGCGAACGCATCGAGCTGGCCCCCGATACCCAGTTGGTGCTCGAATATGCCCTGGAAGAAGCCCGCAAGATGGGCCATCACTACGTCGGCACCGAACATCTGCTGCTCGGCCTCACCCGCACGGAGGGCGCGGCTGCCGAGGTGCTCAAGAAGCTCGGCATCACCCCGGACCAGGTCCGCCGCCAGGTGCGCCGCGTGCTGCAGGAGAGCGGCGGCCCCTCGCCGGTCCCCGAGACGGCCAAACAGGGTGCCAAGCAGGAACCCAAGACCCCGCTGGTCGACCAGCTGGCCAGCGACCTGACCACCCTGGCCGAGGAGGGCAAGCTGGACCCGGTCATCGGCCGCCAGACCGAGATCGAACGCGTCATCCAGATCCTGGCCCGCCGCACCAAGAACAATCCGGCCCTGATCGGCGAACCCGGCGTCGGCAAGACCGCCATCGTCGAGGGCCTGGCCCAGCGCATCACCGAGGGCGACGTCCCCGCGCCGCTGCTCAACAAGCGCGTGCTCAAGCTGGACGTCGGTTCGCTGGTGGCCGGGACGATGTACCGCGGCCAGTTCGAGGAGCGCCTGAAGCGCGTCATCGACGAACTCAAGTCGACCGGCTCGATCCTGTTCATCGACGAGTTCCACATGCTGGTCGGGGCCGGCTCGGCCGGTTCGGCCGTCGACGCCGCCAACATCCTCAAGCCGGCGCTGTCGCGCGGCGAGCTGCAGTGCATCGGCGCCACCACGCTGGACGAATACCGCAAGCACATCGAATCCGACGCGGCGCTCGAACGCCGCTTCCAGCCGATCGTGGTCGACGAGCCGTCGGTGGACGAGACCATCCAGATCCTGACCGGCATCCGCAAGATGTACGAGGAACACCACCACCTGGTCATTTCCGACGAGGCGCTCGAGGCGGCCGCCCGGCTGTCCGCGCGCTACGTCTCGGACCGCTTCCTGCCCGACAAGGCCATCGACCTGATCGACGAATCGGCCTCGCGCGTGCGCATGTACAAATCCGGCGCGGCCACCTCGGCCAAGGACATCTACAAGCAGCTCAAGCAGGTACGCGCCAACCGCCAGCTGGCACAGGAAGAGGGCAAGGCCGAGGACCTGCGCACCTGGGACGCCCAGGAGAGCGACCTGAACGAACAGCTCAAGAAACTCAAGTCCGGCTGGGAACGCGCCAGCAGCCCGGTGGTCAGCGCCGAGGACATCGCCGAGGTCGTGGCGATGTGGACCGGCGTGCCGGTCATGCAGATGGCCGAGGAGGAATCCCAGCGCCTGCTGCGCATGGAGGAGGAACTCACCCGGGCGATCATCGGCCAGGAGCAGGCCATCCAGGCCATCGCCAAGGCCGTCCGCCGGGCGCGCGCCGGGTTGAAGGACCCCAAGCGCCCGATCGGTTCGTTCATTTTCCTCGGCCCGACCGGGGTCGGCAAGACCGAGCTGACCAAGGCCCTGGCGCGCTTCATGTTCGGCAGCGAGGAGGCCCTGATCCAGCTCGACATGTCCGAGTTCATGGAACGGCACACCTCCAGCCGCCTGGTCGGTGCGCCGCCCGGTTACATCGGTTACGAGGACGCCGGCCAGCTGACCGAGGCCCTGCGCCGCCGGCCGTACTCGATCGTCGTCTTCGACGAGGTCGAGAAGGCCCACCCCGAGGTGCACAACATGCTGCTGCAGATCATGGAGGAGGGCCATCTCTCGGACGCCAAGGGCCGCCAGGTGGATTTCCGCAACGCCATCATCGTGATGACCTCCAACGTCGGCGCCGAGGAGATCAAGCGCCAGACGGCGCTGGGCTTCCAGCTCAAGCGTGATGCCGTCACCGAGGAACGCGTTTCCTACGAGGAGATGCGCAAGAAACTGACCGAGAGCCTGAAGAAGGTCTTCCGGCCGGAGTTCATCAACCGGGTCGACAGCGTGATCGTCTTCCGCTCGCTCAACCAGGAGGACATCCGCAAGATCGTCTCGCTCGAGCTGGACAAGGTCACCGAACGGCTGGTCGAACATGCCGTCAGCCTGACCGCCAGCGATCCGGCGCTCGACCTGCTGGCTGAGCAGGGCTACGACCCCGAAATGGGCGCCCGCCCGCTGCGGCGTGTAATCCAGGCCGGTGTCGAGGACCCGCTCTCGGATGGCCTGCTCTCGGGCAAGTTCCATGAGGGCGACACGATCCGCATCGACGTGGCGGAGGGGGAGGTCACCCTGGAACGGGAAGATGAGAAAGAAGCACAGCCGGAGCCTGAACCGGCGGCATGAAAGGGAAGGGCACGACATGTCGTGCCCTTCCTGTATCAGAGGAGGATCTTATGGGTAAACCCTTATCGGTAGCCACCCTGGCCGGCGGATGTTTCTGGTGCCTGGAGGCGGTCTTCGACGAACTGCGCGGGGTCGAGTCGGTCGTCTCCGGCTATACCGGCGGGCATGTCCCCAACCCCGATTATCACGCGGTCTGTGATGGAGAGACCGGGCACGCCGAGGCGGTCCAGGTGCAGTTCGACCCGTCCGGGATCGCCTATGCCGACCTGCTGCGCGTCTTCTTTACCATCCACGACCCGACCACGCTCAACCGCCAGGGCGCGGACGTGGGCACGCAGTACCGTTCGGCGATCTTCTACGCCGATGCGGAGCAGAAGCGGATCGCCGAGCAGGTCATGGCCGAGATCGCCGCGGCCGGTCTGTGGAGCGCCCCGCTGGTCACCGAGTTCAAGCCGCTGGAGGTTTTCTACCCGGCGGAGGACTACCACCAGGAATACTTTGCCCGCAACCGCTGGCAGCCGTACTGCCAGATGGTCATCGCCCCCAAGCTGGCCAAGTTCCGTAAGGAGTACGTCGAGCGGCTGAAGAAGTAAGTCCGGATCGTGGCCAGGCGTCCCGCCAGGTGGAAATCCGCCGGGCGGGATTTTTTATTGTATACTCGCCCCAAGCCCTATGTCCAACTCCGATACCGTCCAGCTTTTCGTCACCTGTCTGATCGACAGCTTCTTCCCCGGCACCGGCGAGGCGATCGTACGCGTCCTGAACCGGGCGGGCGTGCGGGTGGAGTTCCCCGCCGGCCAGACCTGCTGCGGGCAGCCGGCCTTCAATGCCGGGCTGCGCGGCGAGGCCCGTCCGCTGGCCGAACGCACCATCCGCCTCTTCGAGAAAACGACCGGCGAAGTGATCGTCCCGTCGGGTTCGTGCGCGGCCATGCTGCGGCATGGCTACCTGGAACTGTTCCGCGACGACCCGGCCTGGCTGGAGCGGGCACGCGCGCTGGCCTCGCGCACCTTCGAGCTGACCGAGTACCTGGTCGATGTGCGCGGCGTCACGGATCTGGGCGCCCGCTGGACCGGGAAGCTGAGCTACCATCCCTCCTGCCACCTGCTGCGCAGCCTGGGTGTGGACCGCCAGCCGCGGCTGCTGCTCGCGCACGTGCGCGAGGCCGAGATCGTCGAGCTGCCCGAGCGGCAGGATTGCTGCGGTTTCGGTGGCGTCTTCTCGGTCGAGCATCCCGAGCTTTCGGCCGAGTTCCTCAAGCGCAAGATCGTTAACCTGGAAAAGA
>Ga0233425_10005989_pt1 | contig 18537 bp, 15 predicted proteins | sample Watercolumn_Towu_2_FD_181712 | JGI IMG/M metagenome (GOLD analysis project Ga0233425, IMG submission 181712) | Freshwater microbial communities from Lake Towuti, South Sulawesi, Indonesia - Watercolumn_Towuti2014_140_MG | ecosystem: Environmental > Aquatic > Freshwater > Lake | place... | reverse complement strand
TCACCGGGAAATGCTCGCCCCGGATGACGTTGATGTCGCCGGTCAAAGTGCAGAAGATATCGCCGATCTTGGCGGCCTCGGCCATGGGCAGGACCTCGTAGCCGTCCATCAGGGCTTCCAGGGCCTTCAGGGGGTTGACCTCGGTGATCACCACCCGGGCGCCCAGGCCCCGGGCCCGCATGGCCGCGCCCCGGCCGCACCAGCCGTAGCCCGCGACCACGAAGATGGACCCGGACATCAACCGGTTGGTGGCCCGCAGGATGCCGTCGAGGGTACTCTGGCCGGTGCCGTAGCGGTTGTCGAAGAGGTACTTGGTCATGGCGTCGTTCACCGCGATGATGGGGTATTTCAGCACCCCGTCTGCGGCCATGGCCTTGAGGCGGATGACCCCGGTGGTGGTTTCCTCGGTGCCGGCGAAGATCCCCGGGAGAAGTTCCTGACGCTTGGTGTGCACGGTAAAGACGATATCCGCACCGTCGTCCATGGTCATCTGGGGTTTGACGTCCAGGGCCTGGTGGAGGTGGCGGTAGTAAGTCTCGGCGTCTTCGCCCTTGATGGCGAAGGTGGGGATGCCTTCATTTTTGGCCAGGTGCGCGGCCACGTCGTCCTGGGTGGACAAGGGGTTGGAGGCGCAGACGTGCACCTCAGCGCCCCCGGCCTTCAAGGTGGCGGCCAGGACCGCGGTCTCGGTGGTGACGTGAAGGCACGCGGCCAGGCGCAGGCCCTTTAAAGGCTTTTCTTTCTCGAAGCGTTCCCGGATGGCGTTGAGCACCGGCATGTCCCGGCGAGCCCATTCCACCCTTAGCAGGCCTTTGTCGGCCAGATTGATATCCTTGACATCGTAATTCATGAGTTCCTCATTTCGCGACCGCTTGGGGATGGCAGATACAGATGGGAGAGGGGCCTTTCAGGCCGGCTTTCTCCCGCAGGAGGTCCACCTTATTGCAGTACTCCCAGGTGAAGTCCGGATCGGTGCGGCCGAAATGGCCGTAAGCCGCGGTCTTTTTGAAAATGGGCCGTTGCAGGTCCAGGTATTGGATCATGCTTGCCGGCTTGAAGCTGAAGGTGTCCTTGATGATTTTCAGGATTTCCTCTTCGGGGATGACCGAGGTATCGTAGGTATAGACCATAATGGACAGGGGATCGGGCAAGCCGATGGAGTAGGCCACCTGGACCTCGCAGCGGTGGGCCAGCCCTGCGGCCACCACATTTTTGGCCACGTGGCGCAGCATATAGGAAGTGGTGCGGTCCACCTTGGTGGGGTCCTTGCCGGAGAAGGCGCCGCCGCCGTGGTAGCCCCGGCCCCCGTAGGTGTCGACGATGATCTTGCGGCCGGTCATGCCGCAGTCGGCCAAAGGCCCGCCCACCACGAAGCGGCCGGTGGTGTTCACCAGAAACTTGGTGTCCACCAGCAGATTCGCGGGGATGGTCTTTTTGACCACCTCCTCGATAACCGCCTCTTTCACCTGCTCGGGTTTGATCTCGGGATTGTGCTGGGCCGCGATCACCACCGTGTGGATGCTCTTGGGCATGCCGTTTTCATAGCGCACCGTCACCTGGGTCTTGCCGTCGGGGCGCAGCCAAGGCAGGGTGCCGTCTTTTCTCACCTTGGCCAACTTCTCGGCCAGGCGGTGGGCATACCAGATGGGCATGGGCATCAGGTTTTCAGTGGAGGTGGAGGCGTAACCGAACATCAGCCCCTGGTCGCCGGCGCCCTGCTCCGGGCTCAAACCCCGGCCTTCCACGCCCATGGCGATGTCCGGGGACTGCCGGTCGATGGAGGTCAGAACCGCACAGGTTTCCCAGTCAAAACCCACGGAAGAGTCGTTGTAGCCGATCTCCTTAATGGTCTGGCGGACGATATCCGGGTAATCAATGCGCGCGGTGGTGGTAATTTCCCCGGCAATCATGGCCAACCCGGTGGTAACCAGGGTTTCGCAAGCCACCCGTGCATATTTATCCTGGCCGATAATGGCGTCCAGGATCGCGTCGGACACCTGGTCCGCCACTTTGTCCGGATGCCCCTCGGTTACGGATTCCGAGGTGAATAGAAAATCGTGGGCCATGCCATGACTCCTTAGAAAAAAATCAGGATGGAGGAATCGTCCTCCCTTTAACCTATTAACTTTAACTTTATATGGATGAAAAAAACAAGGGATTTTCTAAGCGGCAGGCGTTATTCGGGGTGCGGGAAAGACGGAAATCTAAGGAAAATTAAGAAAAAAGAGTTATTTCCTCGGTTTTCCCGGCTGCAATTCAATCTTGCAGGAAATAGTGGAAAAATTAGGAAGCATCCTTATTTCTTAACGCGCAACATTTTCCCCTTAGCGCGGTTTTGCGCGTCCACCAGGACTATTTTAGGATCATGCCGTTCCAGGGCCGTATCTTCGTAAGTGGCGAAAGTGGCAATAATAATCAGGTCTCCGGGGGTCCCTTTCCGGGCCGCGGCGCCGTTTAAGCACATGACACCGCTGCCGGCCTCGCCTTCCAGGGCGTAGGTCTGGAACCTCTCGCCGTTGGAGATGTTAAAGACGTGCACCATTTCATAGGGCAGGATATCCGCGCCCCGCATCAGGTCGGCGTCGATGGTGAGGGAGCCTTCATAACCCAGGTTGGCCTCCGTGACGGTGGCCCGATGAATTTTTGATTTTAACATCACACGCAGCATAACAGGGACTCCGAAAGCAGGGTATTGTCAATCAGCCGGGTCTTGCCCACCCGCACGGCCAGGGCCAGGCGGGCTTCGCTGTCGATGGTATCGATCTCCTGGAGAGTATCCGGATGCACCAGGGAGATATAGTCAATATCGGTATGAGGCGTGGCGGTGATAATCCCCTTGACCGCCTCCAGCACGCTTTCCCGGGACTTGGCCCCGGAGAGCACCAGCTCCCGGGCGGCCCGGATGGCCCGGAAGAGGCACAGCGCCGAGGCCCGTTCTTCCGGGGAAAGATAAGTGTTCCGGGAACTCATGGCCAAACCGTCCGCCTCCCGGACTATTGGGCGGCCCACGATCTCCACGGGCACGTTTAAATCGGCCGCCAGACGGCGGATGACCTGCAACTGCTGGTAGTCCTTTTCCCCGAAAATGACCGCGTCCGGTTGCACCTGGTTCAACAATTTCAAAACCACCGTGGCCACGCCCTTAAAATGCCCGGGCCGGGACGCGCCGCAGAGCCCCCGGCTCAACTCCTCCACGGTCACGTAAGTCTGATAGCCCGGAGGATACATGGCCTCCGCCGGGGGAGTGTAGAGCACGTCCACCCCCACCTCCCGGGCCATCCCCGCGTCCCGCTCCAGGTCCCGGGGATAGCGGGCCAGGTCTTCGTTGGGCCCGAACTGCGCGGGGTTGACAAATAAGCTCACCACCAACCGGTCGGCCGTCTCCCGGCCGTAGCGCATCAGCGACAGGTGGCCTTCATGGAAATAACCCATGGTGGGCACCAGGGCGATTTTCTTCCCTGCCTCCCGCCAATCCCGGGCCGTCTGGCGCATCTGCGCCGGATCGCTGATAATTTCCATAAAAAAAACCCCAGACCGCAACTCTGGGGGTAGGGATTTTTTCGCCACCGCCGAGTCTCAGTCCGCGCTTGCCGGATCCAAGCTCCTAGAGCAAATTATCACCTTGAAAACGGGAATGTCAAGCATTTTGAAGGGGTGGGGAATGGGGCATTTTTATCAGATATTTGGACAGAGAATAAGAAAGCCTTACATACTGTAAATTACTTTGGCATTATAAGATCAAGAAAATATTAAAATTCTTATAACTAAATGATATTTAACGCATTTTATTATTAATAAATATTACTTGAATTGGTGCTTGTAATGCATAATGCTAAATACTAAAATGAGATTCAATCTCCCGGGAAGCGGTAATGGGTGGCCCACGCCGCCCAATATCCCGACGTGCCCTGTTATCAATGGTCGGTCCGAAAATGGCTTTGTGGCAACAACCAGCAATTGTCATTTCCCCAATGGCCCCCCATGGCAAAAATATTGGGGTTGCCCCAACCTGATGGAGTGCACGACATGAAAACAGGCAAGCGATTGGCCCAAGGGTTGGTTATCGGCGTCTTTGTATTCCTCAGCATCACGTGTGGTCTTACGAACCCCTCTTATTCCCAGCTTTCCTACTCCATCCTCCACAACTTTGGCGGTACGGGCGATGGGTTTCAACCGTACTACGGCGGCCCCGCCGTCTCGGGGGCCGCACTTTACGGGATGACCCAAGGTGGAGGGGGGACGGGTGCCAGCGGCGTGCTTTACAAGATCAACGCTGACGGGACCGGGTACCAGGTCCTGCACACCTTCAAAAACGACCCCCCAACCGGTGACGGGACCAGTCCCCGCGGCTCCCTCACCCTCTCGGGGTCCACGCTCTACGGGTGTTGTCCTTACGGCGGCGTCCCCTATATCCAGGTCGGGGGCACGGTTTTCAAAATCAACACCGATGGCAGCGGGTACCAGGTTCTCTACAGCTTTGGCGGCGGCACTGACAATCAGTGCCATCCCTACGCCGCGCCGGTGGTTGCGGGGTCAACGCTCTACGGCACGACCGCCGAGAAAACCGGCGCCAACACCTTGGGGGAGATTTTCGCGCTAAGCACGAGCGGCGGGGTTCCCCAGGTGCTCCACAATTTTGCCGGTAAACCGGACGATGGGGAACAGCCTTATGGCTCCATGACCCTGGTGGGGTCCAGACTCTACGGCATGACCTCTTTCGGCGGCTCGGGCGGCGGCGCCGGTTACGGGGTGATCTACGCGATCAACACCGACGGCAGCGACTACCGGGTCCTGCACCATTTCCAGGGTGCTCCAAACGATGGGACCCATCCTTACGGCGCCCTGACCCTGGTGGGGTCCAAGCTCTATGGCATGGCCTCAGGCGGCGGTGCGGCCAACGGCCCCGGGGTGATTTTCTCGATCAATTTGGACGGCACCGGCTACCAAGTGATTTTTGACTTCAGCAGCACTGGTAACATCGGTGGTCCTTTAGGCTCCCTGACCCTGGTGGGGTCCAAGCTCTACGGCATGACCTCCGGGGGCGGCTCGGGGGGGGCCAGCGGGGTGATTTTCCGCATCAATCCAGACGGCACCTGCTTTGAAGTCCTGCACGGCTTCATGTCTGCGGCCGGCGACGGGGGGGGGCCCAAGGGTGACCTGGCGGTGGTGGGATCCAATCTCTACGGCTGGACCTACGAAGGAGGCGCCAACGGCAGTGGCGTGTTTTTCTCCTGTCAACTACCGCAATCTAACCCGGCGATAATGGAATTATTGGAATAGCAGCCTAAATGCATGGGGGGCACGGCTTTATCGTGCCCCCCCATTTTACTCTAACCTACCGCAATCTAATCTTCCCCCCAACCCCCACCGCCGGGAGTTCGTATTGATAAACGGCTTCTCCCCGGCAACGGCAGATTTATCTTGCCCGGCAATTTCTCTTCTCCATTCTCCGTGATGAGCACGTTTTCCCCTGCCGCGGCCGGACCGCCGCCTTGAAGGCCGTAAGGGGCGTGCGCCCGCCGCTCGCTGAGGAGGCTGACGGTGACCGGCGCGAGAAAACGAAAATCCCGGACCAGGCCCCGGCCGCCGGGGTAGCGGCCGGGGCCGCCGGAGTGCTCCCTAAAGGCGTAGCGCTCCACCCGCAGGGGATAGTCATGCTCCAGGACCTCAATAGGCGTGTTCCGGGTGTTGGTCATGTGGGTGTGCACCCCGTCCAGGCCGGGCTTACCCGGCCCCGCGCCCATGCCCCCGGCGATGGTTTCGTAGTAGGTGAATTCCTGGCCGGTGTCCGGGTTAACGCCGCCGAAGGCCAGGTTGTTCATGGTGCCCTGGGACGCGGCCGGGATGGTTTGCGGCAATGCCGGGGCCAGGGCACCCAGGACCACGTCCACCAGGCGCTGGGAGGTCTCCACGTTGCCCGCGGCCACCGCCGCGGGGTAGATAGGGTCCAGGAGGCTGCCGGGCCGCGTCAGTATGCTCAAAGGCCGGAAACAGCCCTGGTTGATGGGATATTCCTCCGCCAGCAGCGTCAAAAAGACGTAATAGCAGGCCGCGTCCACCACCGGGGGCACCGCGTTGACGCCGCCCAGGGCCTGGTCGTCGCTGGCCCGGAAATCCATGACCGCGGCGTCGCCGGCAACGGTGAGGGTGAGGCGGATGGCCAGGTCCCGGCGGCCGTAGCCGTCATCGTCCAGATAATCCGTAAAATCATAGGAGCCTTCGGGAATGGCCTTGATGAGCTCCCGCATGGCCCGCTCCGAGTAGTCCAGCAAGGCCCGGCTCAGGGCCAGGAGTTTGTCCAGGCCGTAGCGGTCGATCAGACCGGGGAGACGCTCCTGGCCCCGGTTGAGCGCGGCCAGTTGTGCCTGGAGGTCACCCCGGCGCTCGTGAGGCACCCGCATGCGGGAAACGAGGCCGTTTAAAAAATCCTCCTGCAACCGCCCCTCTTTGAACAGATAAGTGGGAGGAATGACCACCCCTTCCTCCTCCAGGCTCTGGGCGAGAGGCATGGACCCGGGAGTGGAGCCGCCCACGTCCGCGTGGTGCGCCCGGTTCACCAGGAAGAAAGCCAGGCGGTCCTGGGCATAGACCGGGGCAATGACCGTGAGGTCCGGGAGATGCGTCCCCCCCCAGTAAGGGTCGTTCAGCAGCAGCACGTCCCCGGGGGCGAGCGGGAAATCCGGCAGCACCCGGGCCAGGGTCCGGGGCAGGGCCCCCAGGTGCACCGGGATATGCGCGGCCTGGGCCAGGAGTTCGCCGTCCGCGGTGCACAAGGCGCAGGAATAATCCCGGCGCTCCTTGATGTTGGGGGAAAACGCGCTCTTGCGCAGGACGATCCCCATCTCCTCGGCAACGGCTGCGAAGAGTTTGCTGAAGATGGTGAGTTCCAGGGAGATGGACATGGAAAGAAAGGTCGGGAAATAGAGAGATTTTTCTTCTATTGCTCTATTACCAGTTCAAAGTTCAAGGTTCAAGGTTCAAAGTTCAGACTGAACCTGGTAATGGTAATTTTTATGGATTTGCAGCAACCTTATTGCTATAAGGAGGCAGATTCGCTAAACCAGGAAGCAGTCAGACAAAGACCGTTGACCCAATCATAACTTATGAAAATAGATAGGATTACGGCATCAACTTTGAACTTTGAACCTTGAACTTTGAACTCCTCGAGCAGGGTAAGGAAGAAAAATGGAAAAGGTGAAAATCGGCTTCATCGGCACGGACGGCAGGAGTTTTTTGGCCGCGTTGGAGACCTCCCGGGCCACCAGCGAGCTTTACCCCGGCGCATATCAAGGTTTCGTGGTCCGGGGCACCCCGGCCATGCCGCCTTTTGCCCGGAAGATGAACTGGCCGGTGGGATTTATCCCGGTATCGGACCATAACCTGGAGGCCTATGCCGCAGCGCTGATTGAGGCTTTCCGGCAAGATACCCTGGACCTGGCCCTGGTCATGCCCGAAGCCCTGCTCTTTGAAGGTCTGGTGGACCGGATGGAGGAAGCCGGGTTTGGGGACCGGGTTATCGGTCTTGATCAAAAAGGGGCTTTCATTGAGGCGGATAAACTCGCCTGCAAGCGCTTCTGTAAGGAAGCGGGCATTCCCGTGGCCCCGGCCTGGGACGAGAAGGACGCCCGGGACTATCCCGCGGTTTTGGGGGTCTGCCTGGACTATCTCCATAATTTCGGTGGCGCGGTCCTGAAGTTCCCTTACAGCGCCGGAGGCAAAGGGGCAAGGATTATCTTGAACACCTGGGAAATCCGGGACGTCTATGAGGAACTGCTGAAAGATTATAAAGATTCCTACAGTCAATTATGCGGCAAGAAAGGCCCCTGGCCGCTCCTCATCGAGGCCCGCATGTCCGGGGTGGAAATCAGTTTCACGATTTTTGTGGACCAAAACGGGAATTACCAGCTGCTGCCCACGGCCATGGACTACCCGGAGCGGTTCGCGGGCCCGCCGGGCCTCGACAACCCCATCACCGGAGGCATGGGCTCCATCTCTCCCCACCCCCTGGAATCCCCGGCCTTGATGGCCCTGGCGGAAGAGACCATCGCCCGGCCCCTGATCAAAAGCATTAAGGAAAAGGGCATCCTGCGGCCTTGTGTCCTCTATCCCGGCTGCTTCGCCTCTTTTGATCATAACTTTCAACCCCGGGCCGTGCGGGTATGCGAAATCAACATCCGTCCGGGGGAGCCGGAGTTCCAGCCCATCGTCAAACGGCTGCGCAACCTGGGGGCCCTGCTTCAGGCCATGCAGCAGGGTACGTTGCAAGAAGTCGCGCCGGAAGTGAGGACCGACCAGATCTCTTTGTGTATGGCCCTGGTCACCGGCCCCGGCGGCCCCAAGCAGCAGAAGGGGTATCCCTGGTCCCTGACCAAGGGCGAGTTGCTGGCGATGGACTTCGATTATTTCGACAAAAAGAAGATCACCGTCATCCCCTCGGCCATGGATTGCACCGAGGACGGCGTCTTCAAGTCCGACGGCTCCCGGGTGGCCTTTCTGGTGGCCAACGCCACTGTGAAGGCGGGCCAGAAACGGGGCCAGGTGGTGGAGAGCCTGCGGCAACGGCTCCTCAACGCCTTTGACCTGGGCAAGATCCGGGTGATCCCCCGGGAGGACGAACAGGGGAACAGGTTGGCCTTAAGGCGGGACATCGGGCTGCATTATCAAAAAGCGGAAATGCTGGGAAGTTAGCGGTGAGTAGTGGGCAGTAGCCAGTGGCCAGTTAATAAGTCTGTTATTCCGCTAGCCGTGTCGGCACCTCAGGGGCAAAACTCGCCGGTCGCGGGCCTGTTCTTTTTAGTAGCGGCCAGGAGCTTTTCCACCTCGCTGCCGCGGAGATGTTGGCGGTAATTTGTCATTTTGTCCAGTTTTCAGGCGGGAAGTCGGCCCGCGCCTTTAGGCTTGGTGCGGGACGTTTTTTAGAAACTGGACAGAAGACGGGATTTTGTCCAGTTTTTATTTTGGCCCTGTGAGAGGGACTGGCTCAAGACAAAATATATATTCGTTCAATGCTGCCTCTGCAAAAGACGGATAGTCCTGTAACTTATTTTGGGCAGATTTCATTTTTAAATAAAATTATGCTACCATAACGCTCACAAAACAATGTAGCTTATTGGTATTCCCCATGAAATAATCGGAAGAGAGGGTTTACACATCCATGCCCCAATGCCCCCATTGTCAGACCTCATATGAAGTGGAACAGCACTTATGCACGACTTGCGGTTACGACCTAAGGAAAAAAGATATTAAAGGAATCGGTGGATGGCTGTTGTGGTTATGTATTATGCTAACAATAATAGATCCATTAATAATGTTATGGAATGGTTACTTGATAACAGAAATGCGATATGATTTAAGAGATATTCCAGTAGTATTTTTTTTGCAATTATTTGCGCTATTATTATTAATAATAAATATTATCTTATCAATGTTAGCCGGTGGTAGACTATGGCTAAAAATGAAACGTGTAATTACTTACTGCAAAAAGGTCTTAATAGCAAGCTTATGCATACAATTTATTATAATTATATTAGTAATTATTATGGGTTATTTGATAGGCGCACCAATTACTATCCGTGATATAGTTAATGATATTGGCGCAATTGTGATTGGGTTTGGAATATGGTATTGGTATTTAACGGAATCGGTAAGAGTAAAAAATACCTTCTACTCTGAATTTGCGAAAAAAGCGAATTGAAAAAAAGCTGCTCTGAAAGATTTAATTTACTTAGAAAAGCGTGGTAGTTTTTAATATGGACAGAATGCTTCAATTTGTCCAATGTTAGGGAGTATTAGTTTCTATAACTAGACAGAATAGCACGAATTGTCCAGTTCTACCAAAGCAACATCTGCCTACTGATTACTGATAACTGATCACTGTCTTTCACAACTCCACCACTTCCGGTGTGAGTGCCTGCCCCATGAAGAGGCCGGCCAGTTGCTGGAAGCGGGGGGTGAGGTCGGTGGTCAGGTAGCGTCGGCTGCCGCCCCGGGACAGGCGGGTCTCCATCTCCGGGTGCCTTTGGAGATAATCCGCCAGCTTGACCGCGGTCACCTGGCCGGAGCAGATCAGCCCCGGCTTATCTCCCATCAGGCCCCGAATCTGGTCCATTAAAATGGAGTAATGGGTGCAGCCCAGGATCAGGGTGTCCAGCCTGGCTGTTTTTAACGGCGCCAGGTAGCGCTGGAGGATCATCTGCGTGCCTTCCCACTCCTGCTCGCCGGATTCAATCAAGGGGACCAGCAAGGGGCAGGCCTGCTGTACCACCTCCACTTCCGGGTCCAATTTCTTCAATTCTATTTTAAAAGACCGGGAGGAGACGGTGCCTTCGGTGGCGATGACGCCGATGCGTTTGCCGGGGCTCCGGGCCAGGGCTTCTTCCACCGTGGGAATCACCACCCCCAGCACCCGGCGCTCCGGGTAGTGGAGCGGCAGATAAATCTGTTGAATGGTGCGCAGGGCTTTGGACGAGGCGGTGTGGCAGGCCAGGATGATGAGCTGACAGCCCTGGCGGAATAAAAAATCCACCGCCTGGGCGGTGAAGCGCACCACCACCTTATCCGAGCGGGTGCCGTAAGGAATGCGGGCATTGTCCCCCAGGTAGAGATAATCGTACTGGGGCAGGACCTTCAAAAACTCCCGCAAGACCACCAGCCCGCCGAAGCCTGAGTCAAAGACGCCGATCATTTTTTAGTGAGCAGTGAGCTGTAAGCAGTGAGCAGTGAAAAGCAAGTCAGCTCCGTTTTCACTTCCTGCTTTTTCCCCAGCCCTTCCCCATGGATTCCATTCTTTTAATACCGAGGCAACTTATTCCGACAGCCGCAGCAAGGTTCCCCTATGTAAAGCCGATTTCAAGGTGTAGTGAACCAAAGCATAACAGACGCACAAATATACCACGCTTAAAGAGAAGCCGTAAAGCAGAGGGTGGGGGTAGCTGAGGGGGAAGCCGTAGAAGTGGCGGAAATATTCGAGAAAATAGGTCAGCGGGATGATTTGCGCCAGCTTGCCGATCCAGGCCGGCAGGACGCTCACCGGATAATAGAGGCCGCATAACAGGAGCATCAGGTAGGAGAAGGCCCAGGCCGCGACCTCGGCCCGCTGCCCGAACCTGAGGACCAGGGCCAGGACCGAGGCGCCGATGACCGCGGCATTGAGAAACATCCCGGTAAGGAAGATGAGCAGACCCCCGAGCCCGGGCCGGCTCAGGTCCATGTTGAAGAGCCACATGCTGAAAAAGCCCATGACCACAAAGACCAGCATGCCCCGGATCAGGCCCACTGTGCCGGCGCCCACCAGGATGTGGGTCAGCCTGACGGGGGCCATGAATTCGTGCTTCAGACTCTTGGCCCAGACGGAATAAAGGAGGGCGTAGGAAAGGTCCAACTGGGCGATCTGGATGGTATTCATGCTCACCGCGCCGATGAGGATGAAGGTCACCGTCTCCGCGTCCAGGTTCAGAAAGCGGGTGAGCAGGCCCACGGAGAAGATGCCGATGGCGGGCCAGAAGAGCATCTCGAAGACGGCGAAGACGTTCCGCCGGTTGACCAGGGCGCTCCGGGCCGCGAAGGCCAGGATTTTGTGAAAATCAGTGGGTAATCTCATGATAAATCTCGGTGAGGTCCACTTCCTTGAGCTGCACTTGGACGACTTTGGCCCGCGTCTGGGACACCGCGGCCAGAATGGGGGCCAGGCGCTCTTCCGCCCGGTCCACCTTGAGATCGACTCTGTTGTTCTCTATTTTATGGACCAATACTCCGGGGAGACGGGCATAATCCAGGGCCGGGACTCCGTCTTGAAAGCAGAGGCTCAGATGGTCTCCTAAACCCAGGCGTTCTTGCAAGGCGGGGATCGTGCCCCGGGCCAGGAGACGCCCCTCTTTCAAAAAGGCCACCTCCCCGCACAACAACTCCGCTTCCCGGAGATTGTGGGTGGTGAGCAGGATGGTCAGGTTAGTCTCCCGGTTCAGCCGCAGGACTTCCTCCCGGAGGTGCCCGGCCATCTCCGGGTCCAGGCCGGTGGTGGGTTCATCCAGAAAAAGCAGCTCCGGGGTGTTGATCAACGCCTTGGCCAGGGCCAGGCGCTGCTTGAGGCCGGTGGACAGCCGCTCGAAGGTCACCCGCCGGTGGGGCTGGAGTTCGAACAGGTCGAGAAGCTTCCCCACCTTGGACCGCAATTCCTTGCCTCCCAAACCGTAGAGCCGCCCGTAAAACTTCAGGTTTTCCTCCACCGTCAGGCACCAGAGAAAATGCGCGCCGCTGGCCGCCAGGTTGACCCGCTCCCGGATGCGGCCCGCGTCCTTCACCACGTCCAGGCCCAACACCCGGGCCTGGCCCGCGTCAGGCCGGAGCAGCGTCGCCAGGATGGAGATAAATGTGGTCTTCCCCGCGCCGTTGGGACCCAGGATGCCGAAGATGGCGCCGGAGGCCACTTCCAGGTCCACGTCATGGAGCACCTGTTTCCGGGGCTGGAAGAAGCCGGTGCGGAAGGATTTGCTGATTCCCTGGGCGACGATGGCAGTGTTCATGGTAAGCGAGTTATCGGGTTGCTAGATGGGGGAAAAGGGGAAAGGATGGTTTCACCCAATAACTCTTCCCCTTTTTCCCTTTTCGCCCCGATAATTTTCCCTGCTGAGTTGCCAATCAGTCTATCAAATCAGCACACCTGAGCCAAGGGTGTCGGCTTGCAAATCTGGCGGCAGTGCGGTAGATTAGCTGGTAATGGCTGAAGAAGAGCGCATCGTCAATCCCCGGCGGCAGGTGGAGGACCTGGGCCTGGAAGTGGGCCTCAGGCCCCGGTCTTTGTATGAGTTCATCGGCCAGACGGAAGTGCGCCGCAACCTGGAAATCGCCATGACCGCGGCCCGGGCCCGGGGCGAGGCCGTGGACCATATCCTGGTGCACGGCCCCCCGGGGTTGGGGAAGACCACTTTGGCCCACATCATCGCCCAGGAGATGGACGCGGGCATCAAGACCACTTCCGGCCCGGTGGTGGAGCGGGCCGGGGACCTGGCCGCGCTCCTCACCAATCTCCAGCCCCGGGATGTGCTCTTCATCGACGAAGTCCACCGCCTACCCACGGTGGTGGAGGAAATCCTTTACCCCGCCATGGAGGACTTCCGCCTGGACCTGATCATCGGCCAGGGTCCGGGCGCCCGCTCCTTAAAACTGGAACTGCCCCGCTTCACCCTGGTGGGCGCCACCACCAGGGCGGGGCTGTTGACCCCTGCGCTCCGGGACCGCTTCGGATTGATGCTGCGCCTGGATTTTTACGGCCCGGAGGATTTAGCCAAAATCACCCGCCGGGCCGCTAAAGTTCTGGGGGTGGAGGTGGACGCAGACGGGGCCTGGGAGATCGCCACCCGCTCCCGGGGCACGCCCCGCATCGCTAACCGGCTGCTGAAACGGGTGCGGGACTACGCCCAGGTCAAGGGCGACGGCCGGGTCACCAAAGACATTGCGGACGCGGCCCTGACGCTTCTGGAAGTGGACCAATTGGGCTTCGACCGCATGGACCGCCAAATCCTCCTCACTATCCTGGAAAAATACAACGGCGGCCCCGTGGGCCTGGGCACCCTGGCCGCGGCCCTCTGCGAAGAGCAAGACACTTTAGAAGACGTCTACGAACCCTACCTCATCCAATGCGGCTTCCTGCAGCGCACCTCCCGGGGCCGGATGGCTACCGCGAGGGCGGTGGAGTATTTTGCAAAACGGTCAAGTGGTGGCAAAATCCCGCGATTATTCTAAGGGATGCTACTGATGAAAAAAAATATTGAAAGAAAATTTTCCATATTCACCATAGGCCACTCCAACCTGACAATAGAGGATTTCCTTAAATTATTACATCTTCATAAGATTCAGATTTTAGTTGATATAAGATCAGAGCCTTATTCAAAATATGTTCCTCATTTCAACCGCAAGGAACTTGAACAGGCAATCAAAGAGGCAGGGATGAAATATCTCTTTCTCGGAAGAGAATTAGGCGGCAGGCCAGCCGGAGAAGAGTTTTATAATTCCGAAGGGTATGTTTTATATGGCCGTCTGGCCGATTCTCCTATATTTCTCGAAGGTATCTCTCGCCTGGAAGAGGGCTTAAGGAAAAATATGCGGATTGCTCTCATGTGCAGCGAAGAAGACCCCGAGGAATGCCACCGGCGTCTTTTGGTGGCTCGCGTTCTTCTTCGCAGGAACATAGAAGTCAGGCACATCCGCGGCAATGGCAGCCTAGAGATGGAACCGGAACACATCCCGATTCAGCTTTCGATGTTTGCAAAAGTGGAGGAGATAGATCAGTGGAAATCTATACGATCGGTTTTGCCGGCAGAAAGGCCGCCGACTTCTTTGGAAAGCTGAAACAAGTTGGAATTAAGCGGATAATTGATGTAAGGTTGAATAACACATCGCAACTTGCCGGATTTACTAAAAAAGACGACCTGCAATTCTTTTTAAAGCAGATTTGCCATGCCGATTATATTCATGAACCTCTATTGGCTCCTACAGATAACTTGCTAAAGGACTATAGGAAGAAAAAATGTAGTTGGGAAGATTATAAGGCAATCTTTAATAAATTAATGGCCGATCGCGAAATTGATACTAATCTTAATCCTGAACTTTTCGAATTGCCGACTGCCTTGCTATGCAGCGAAGCAGAAGCAGATCATTGCCATAGAAGACTTATCGTTGAGTATCTTCAGGAAAAATGGGGTGACGTGAAAATTATCCACTTATAGAGGATTGGAAATGCCCCCCGTCAGGTTTATCTGTCTGGCAAACTCCAACAAGATGGGAGGGAGGTGTATTGCCGGAGTCCGCCTGGATGGGAAAGGATGGATCAGGCCGGTGGGGCCGGGTTCTTCCAGAGAGCTGTCCTCTAAACAATATCGACTTAACGACAACTCCGAACCCAAACTATTGGACCTGCTTGAGGTCGACCTTTCCCGCCCTGTTCCCGAACCGCACCAACCGGAAAACTTCCTGATATCCAAGAAAAGATGGAGACTCGTGGAAAGACCCGCGTCCACCAGGTATCTCAAGCTTTTGGAATCTTATTTGGTTCCCGGCCCCGAACTGTTTGGCAACCCTCTGGACCGGGTGGCTCAAGATAATTTTAAGGAAACTCCCGCGGCCAGCTCCTTGTCGCTAGTTCAACCGCAGAAATTGCGTTGGATTATTGATGATTATGAAGGAAAAAGACGGAGCCGGGCCTTTTTTGAACTTGGCAGGAGACATTATAATTTAGCAATTACCGATCCATGGTGGAAAGCAAGAATGCTAAGCCTGCCACTGGGAATGCATCACTTGACCGGGCCAGGTTTAAAAGGAGACGAGAGAATTCTATTGACATTAAGCCTCGGAGACCCATTTGAAGGTTTTTGTTATAAGCTTGTGGCCGCGATAATAATTATGCCGACATGATCATTCCTTATAATAAAATACGATCTTTCTTCTTATGATCAAATGCCGACATTGTGGCGTCTCCGACCGTCTCCTCTCCCCCCGCCTGGGCTATTGCGCGGCCTGTATCCGGGGACATTTTAGCCAGGTTTGGCCCGAAATTGAAAAACTGCACCACGAAAGCCGCCGGGCCTTTAATCTGCCCCTCGCTCCTCCCCGAGATCCCCAGGGCAAGACCTGCACCCTCTGTTTCCATGCCTGCCGCATTCCTGAAAGCGGTTATGGTTTCTGCGGGGCCAGGAAGGTCAAAGACGGCAAGATCAGCGGCGGCACTGCCGTGGGCGCTGGCCTGAGCTATTATTACGACCCCCTGCCCACCAACTGCGTGGCGGACTGGTTCTGTCCCGGGGGGACGGGCGCAGGTTATCCCAAATATGCGTCCTGTGCGGGGCCGGAACGGGGTTATACTAATCTGGCGGTCTTTTACCACGCCTGCAACTTCAACTGCCTCTATTGCCAGAACTGGACCTTCAAGAAGGCAACTTTCAAGGGTGAGAAAGTCCCGGCCCAAGAATTGGCCGGGGCTGTGCGCAAAAACACCGCCTGCGTCTGCTACTTCGGGGGCGACCCCACGCCCCAGCTCCCCCACGCCCTGACTACATCCCGGATGGCCCTGGAAAAGGCGAGGGAAAAGGGCCGCCGCCTGCGCATCTGTTGGGAGACCAACGGGGCCATGCAGGAGCAATGGCTGAAGCCCTTGGTGGATAGTTCGTTAAGCAACGGCGGCATCATCAAGTTCGACCTCAAGGCCTTCAGCGAAGAGATGCACCTGGCCCTCTGCGGCGTCTCCAATTCCCAGACCCTGAAAAACTTTACAGCCCTGGCCGCGCGCCTGTCCGAGCGCCCGGAAGTGCCTTTGCTCTGCGCCAGCACCCTGCTGGTCCCCGGATACGTGGACCTGGAGGAAATCCACGGCCTGGCCCGCTGCATCGCCCGACTCAATCCGGAAATCCCATACAGCCTCCTGGGTTTCTACCCCCAGTTCTATCTGCACGACCTGCCCATCACCACCCGGGACTTCGCGCTGCAGGCCCAACGCACCGCCCAAGAAGCCGGGGTCAAGAACGTCCACCTGGGGAATCTGCATCTCTTGTGGTAGGGAGATGGCGGGGGGAGAGCGACCAGGGGACGGGTTTAAAACCCGCCCTTACAGCTTCCTTGACACCTGCCGCCTGCCGGTATAAGGTGGGGTGAGGGGGAAGACCGTGAAGACCAAGATCATTTTCATTACCGGCGGGGTGCTGTCCTCCCTGGGGAAGGGGGTGGCGGCCGCGGCTATCGGGGCCTTGTTGGAAGCCCGGGGGTTAAGGGTCACCTTTCAGAAGCTGGACCCGTACATCAACGTGGATCCCGGCACCATGAACCCCTTCCAGCACGGCGAGGTCTACGTCACCGAAGACGGCGCGGAAACCGACCTGGATCTAGGGCACTACGAGCGCTACACCACGGTCACCCTGGGCCAGGAGAACAACTTCACTTCCGGCCGCATCTACAACAACGTCATCACCAAGGAGCGCCGGGGCGATTATCTGGGGGGCACGGTCCAGGTCATCCCCCATATCACCGACGAAATCAAGGAAGCCATCATGAAGGTGGCGCCCGCGGTGGACGTGGCCATCATCGAGATCGGCGGCACCGTGGGGGACATCGAAAGCCTGCCCTTCATGGAGGCCATCCGCCAGCTCAAAGGCGACCTGGGCAAGGAAAACGTCTGCTACATCCACCTCACCCTGGTGCCCTACATCAAGACCGCGGGGGAGGTGAAGACCAAGCCCACCCAGCACAGCGTCAAGGAACTGCGCTCCATCGGTATCCAGCCGGATATCCTGCTCTGCCGCACGGAAAAGACCCTGAGCAAGGACATCAAGGCCAAGATTGCGCTTTTCTGCAACGTGGAGCCCAACGCGGTGATCACCGCCCGGGACGTGGACAATATCTACGAGATTCCCTTGTTGTTTCATGAAGAAGGGCTGGACGAGCGCCTGGTGGAGGTCCTGAACATCTGGACCCGGGCCCCCAGGCTGGAGCAGTGGGAAAAACTGGCGGTCCGCATCCGCCACCCCAAGGACCGGGTGGAGATCGGCATCGTCGGCAAATACGTGGACCTTAGAGAGTCCTACAAGAGCCTGCACGAGGCCCTGGTCCACGGGGGGCTGGCCCATGAATCCCAGGTATCCCTGAGCTACATCGATTCGGAACGGGTGGAGCGGGAAGGGACGGAAGGTCTTTTGGGGCATCTTCACGGCATCCTGGTGCCCGGCGGCTTCGGGGTCCGGGGGGTGGAAGGGAAGATCCAGGCCATCCGTTATGCCCGGGAAAACAAAATTCCCTATTTCGGCATCTGTTTCGGCATGCAGCTCGCGGTCATCGAAATCGCCCGCCATCTGGCCGGGATCGCCTCCGCCACCAGCGAGGAGTTCGACCAGGAAGCCGAGGCCCCGGTGATCTACCTGATGCGGGAGTGGTACGACTACCGCCGGGACGCCATCATCCACCGGGACCGGGAGACGGAAAAGGGCGGCACCATGCGCCTGGGGGCCTACCCCTGCGTGCTCAAGGAAGGCTCGGCCGCGGCCCGGGCTTACGAGACCCTGGAGATCATGGAGCGCCACCGCCATCGCTACGAATTCAACAACGACTACCGGGAGCGGCTCAAGGCCGCGGGCTTGGCGATCAGCGGCACCTCCCCCAACGGCGAACTGGTGGAGATCGTGGAACTGAAAGACCACCCCTGGTTTTTGGGATGCCAGTTCCATCCGGAGTTCAAGTCCGGGCCCATGCGGCCGCATCCGCTTTTCAGAGACTATATCGGCGCGGCTTTGGAATATAAGCGGGGGTTGGGGAAGGCGGAGGTGGAGATTTAGAGTTCAAAGTTCAAAGTTAAAAGACTTCGCCCTCACAGGCATGCCACTCCAAACTTTACCTAATATCCATTAGACCCACCTAACCCATAACCTTGAACTTTGACGGGCTGTTGCCCAAATCGGCCTAGGGTGCTGTTTGGTTGATTACCAGAAACATGTTTTTAGTCCCCAAAAAATACAATAACTACTGGTAAATATTGATCATTATGGTAAAATAGCCCATCTT
>Ga0233425_10005988_pt1 | contig 18539 bp, 16 predicted proteins | sample Watercolumn_Towu_2_FD_181712 | JGI IMG/M metagenome (GOLD analysis project Ga0233425, IMG submission 181712) | Freshwater microbial communities from Lake Towuti, South Sulawesi, Indonesia - Watercolumn_Towuti2014_140_MG | ecosystem: Environmental > Aquatic > Freshwater > Lake | place... | reverse complement strand
GATCATGGACGGTATTTCCCGTTTTGACAGCCTCGATAGGTTGTGTTATGAATAATAAAAATGGGGGATAATGCGAAACATGCGTCTGGTTATTCAGCGGGTTAAAGAGGCCCGGGTAACTGTTAAGGGAGAAACCGTCGGGGAAATTGGTCCGGGACTCCTGGTCTTTCTCGGCGTCGGATCGGAAGATAGTGAAGCCGATATAGACTATCTTCTGGAAAAAATCATCCATTTACGGATTTTTGCCGACCAGGAAGGAAAATTCAATCTCTCCTTGATCGAAACCGGCGGGGCTTTGCTGGTGGTGTCTCAATTCACTCTTTGGGGCGACTGCCGCAAAGGCCGCAGGCCATCTTTTTCGGCCTCGGCCCCGGCCGCCAAGGCCCAACCCTTATATGATCTATTTATAACCAAGGCCAAAGAGAAAGGGATATCCACGGCCGGCGGCCGCTTCCAGGAGATGATGGAGGTCCATCTGATTAACGACGGGCCGGTCACCCTTATTTTGGACAGTAAGAAGAATTTTTAAGGGAGAAAGGTATGACCGAAAAAGAAACCGCCCTACCCCCTTGCATGATCTTTGTCGGCAAAGAAGGGAAATGGTATCACCAGGGAGCGGAGATCATTCACCGGCCCGTATTTCTCTGGATGATCCAGAGCCTGGAAGCAACGGAAGATGGGGCCTTCATCGTCCACTTGAATAACCAGAAGTGCGTCTTGGAAGTGGAGGATACGCCGCTCGTGGTCGCCCGGGCAGATCATGTTCACGATGCCCCTGGAGAGCCGGAGCATATTTTGTTGACTTTAAATGATGAGAGACAAGAGCAACTCGATCCGGAAACCTTAAGCATCAGTGCTGAAAATGTCCTCTATTGTAAAGTAAAAAACGGGCAAATCCCGGCGCGGTTCCTGCGCGCCGCCTATTATCAACTTGCCGAGAATCTTGATGAGGGAGAGGCCGGAGGATTTGTGCTAACCCTGAACAAGAGGAAGTATCCGATCAAGGACTTGACCAACCAATAGTGATTGCCAACAGGCCTTTTCCGGACAGGTGCGGGCGGCCTCCAATGAACAGGGGGCGCAAGGCCAATCGGGCTGCAGGATCGTGACCTTCTTTCCCCGGGGTCGCCAAATCTTCGGATCGGTGGGACCGAAGAGAACCACCACCTGAAGACCCAGGGCGGCGGCCAGATGGGAAATCCCGGAATCGTTTCCCAGATAACCGGCGCAATGGCTCAGGACCCCGGCTAAAATCGGCAAAGGCGCATCCGTTAAAACAGGAAAACCCAGGCCGCTGATTTTTTCAGCCAGTTCCGGAAACGCTTCCATCTCGGCCGGGCCGAGGATAAAAAAAGGTTTAATCCCGCTCAATCGGGAAATGGCCTGAGCCGTTTCGCTAAACCGTTCCCAGGACCAGTTTTTATGAGGACTGCCGCTGCCCGGATGAATGGCCCACCAGGGTCCTTGGCCGCCTAATCGGGCCAAATATTCCCGGCCCTTTTGCAGATCCTCGGACCCGGGGAAAAGGAGTTTATCCGTCTCCACCCAGGGAATATGCTCAGAGGCCAGGACTTCTTTTTGCCGTGCCGTTAGAGAATGGGGCTGCCCCACATCCGGCAGCGAAGGAAGCCAGATCGTTTTTTTTACTCCGGACCGATTCATCCCCCGGATCAGAACTTCGGGCTTTTTTTTTGTAAAAACATAGGCCCTTTCGAAAGAGGCCAAGAATCGCTTAAACGGTTCAGGCAAATTAGCCTCTTCTTGCAGGAGAGCGGCCCATTCCCGACGGTGGATGGAGACCACTTCCTGGACATAGAAACGATCTTTTAAGAGAAATAAGGTTTCCGGATTACCGGCCATGGTCCAGGATGCCTTCGGAGAAGAAACCCGCAACGAATAGAGGGCCGGTAAGGAGAGGATCAGATCACCTAAGGCACCCTGATGAATAAACAGAATAGGATTCAAAACATGTCTTCCATACAGATACTAACACTTCCGCAACATTTCCGTTATGAACCGAAGGGATGGTCTTTCCGCCCTTTTGCCGATTTGGACATGACCGGCAAGGTCGATATCGACTGGTCAACGTTCCATACGGTTTCCATGGAACCCGGAACCGTCCGGGGGAACCATGTTCATCCCCAGACGACGGAGTGGCTGTTATTTTGCGGAGGGCCGGTCCTCTTGTCCTGGCAGGATAAAGATTCGGAAAAGATAAATACCGTCCCGATTACCGACAATCGGACCCTCCTGATTATCCCACCGGGAGTCAAACATGCCGTGAAAAATTTAAGCGATCTGCCCCTTTATTTAATCGCCTTTCGCAGCCCGATGCCCTCTATTTCCCAGGAACCGGAGGTCCTGCCGGCCCTTTTAATCGAATAGAGAAATCAGGAAAAGACGCAAAAGGCGGCTATGCTTTTTTCTGAAGCAGCTCCAGAGTGACCCCGTCCGGGGCCTCCAGAAAAGCGATGCGCAACTTCGGGGAAAGGTCTTTGGGGTCAACGGTAAATTTGACCCCCTTTTTCTTCAAGTCGTCACAGAAGCGGTCGAAATCCCCAGGCACCTGAAAGCCAAAGTGATCATTTCCCCACTGGAGACTATTTTTCTTTAACGGCTCTTCACCGGGTCTCCGTCCGCGAATAATGACGGTCATATCATTAAAGGCCACATAACATTGCGGGGCCCCCAGCACTTCCTGACACAGAACGATTGTCCCGCCCAACTTGTCCGCATACCAGTCGGCCGCTTTCTGGGGGTTTTCACTAATCAGATGGACATGGTCAAAAATAAGTCCATAGTCGGACATATGAGTATGCTCCTTTGATTGAAAAAACTATTCCCTTCCGATGGCCCGTTCAACTTTGTATCGGGTGGTCACGGAATTATATAAGGCCTGATTATAATCATTCTCAGCCTGGACATAAGACCCCCTGGCGTCGGTGACATCCAGCATGGCCCCTACACCGGCCTTATACCGGCCGGTGGCCAAGGTTAAATTCTCCCTGGCACTGCGCAGGGCCTCACGGGTCACCTCGATCTGTTTGAGGGCCAGAACATAGGCCAAAAATTGGTTTTGAAGGTTGCTGAGGACCAGGAGTTTCTGGGCCTGTACGTTGGCCTTGGCTTGGGTCATGGAAGCCTGATACTCAACTATCCTGGACTGGTCCTGAAAGCCGGAGAAAAAGGGGAAATTAAACTGCAGACCAACATTATACATTTCATCATTATTATAACTTGAGCCGACATTTCGGCCTAGTTTAGCCGTACCGGTCAACGTAGGCCAATAATTCCGTTTGGCACCCTCGGTCTGCGCATCCCAATAGGTAACCAATGCCTTCAGCCTATTCAATATCGGGTCTTTATCTAAGGCTTCTTTTTTCAAATCCTCTAATTTCCAGTCCACCGGACTGGTTCCCAGGTCGTCTTTCAGGGAAACGGTTGGCGGTTCATCCAGGCCCATGGCCGCCGCCAGGGTCACCCAATTAACTAAAACATCATTCTCTGCCTGCAGCAAGGTCTTTTGGGCATTAACCACGGCCACTTCCGCCTGAGTCACGTCGATCATGGCCTTCAGCCCCACATTATAAAAACCCTTGGCCTGAACCAGATGCTCCTGGGTACGAGCCAGATCTTCCTTACGGACTTTAACGACCCGCTGGGCCAGCAGGACCCCATAATAGGCCTGGCGGATGTTATCGATTACCGAAAGCCGGATATCTTTTAAAGACCACTGATAGGTTTTCTTATCCTCTTTAGAGGCTTGGACTTTATATTCCCGACGTCCGAAATCATAAATATTTTGTGTTAATCCCAGATAATAACTGGTTAAGTCGGTCGGATTATTGCTGCTGGTGGACAGAAGATTTCCGGCGGAACTAGTGGCCGAAGTGCTGGTCTTGTACTTGGCATAGTCCGTTTCGGCAAACAAGCTGGGGTAATAGGCGGACAAATTTTGCTTGACCCTGGCCTCAGCCGCTTCAATCGCCTGTAAAGCCGCCAGAACCGAGGGATTGCGTTTCAAGCCCTGTTCTAAACACGTTTTCAGGTCCCATTCTTCGGCCTGACTGGTTTGAATCATACTTAGCAAACAAAACAACGTTAAAAACCAATTCCATTTTTTCATGGTATTCCAACCACATTTCTATGCTTATTCACCTGCCCCCAAAAGAAGAGTTTCAACGGGAGATTATAATTTGATCCAAGGGAAAAACGTTGAACTAAAACCTCTTGTATCCTAATTCTTTTTATTTCTTCCTGACCGTTTCCCCTTGGCCGACCACTGGTCCCTTGTAATCCGCTTCAGTTACCCAGGGACGGATGATGGTATTCCCTCGGATCCTGATTTTTGGAGGAATAGACGCTCCTTTGCCGACTAAAGTTAAACCTTCTTTTAAATGACCGGAAAACTCCCGATTAGGCAAAGCGGCTCGGCCGTCTACCCTTGCCTTTTCCCCGACCCTTCCCTTCTTATCCATAATGACCCGTTCCAGGTAGGCGTTCGCCCCGATCTGGCAGTCGTGCATGATGATGGAATTGATAACCCGGGCCCCCTTCCCTACCCTGACGCCCGGAAACAAAACCGACTCTTCCACCCGGCCCTCAATGATGGTATCAGCGCCTAAAATGGATTGACGGACTCGAGCCCCTTTCTGAATAATTACCGGGGGGCGATCTCCCTGCTGTCCTTCTTCCTCCAGATTTGTCTGAATACCCCAGGCCTCGGGATTCAACACGGATCGGGGATTTAACAAATCCATATGAGCGGAGAAATAGAAGGCCAGAGTCCCCACATCCCGCCAGTAGCCGGAAAAAGGATAGGCAAAGACGCGGTCTTTCTTGATGGCCCCGGGGATCAGGTCCTGTCCGAAATCCATAGTCTGCGGATTCCGAAGAGCCTTTAAAAGATAGTCGGTCCGAAAGACATAGATACCCAGGGAAGCCAGGTTGCTTTTAGGCGCTTTGGGTTTTTCCTGCCAATCGATAATTCGTCCCCTCCCGTCCACCTGGGCGATCCCGAAATGAACCGCCTGTTCTAAGGGAACCTCCATCATGGCCACCGTCAGGTCGGCCTGCCGCTGTTTATGAAAGGCGATCATTGGGGCATAATCCATGTAATAGATATGGTCTCCGGAGACGATCAGGATCTCTTCCGGATCATAGCGGGTCAAATAATCCAGGTTCTGGCGCAGGGCATCAGCGGTCCCCTTATACCAATCCGAATCCTTTTCCCCGGTGTGAGGGGGCAGGATTTTAATCCCCCGGTTTCGGCCCTCCAGATCCCAGGCCTTGCCCGAGCCGATATGGCTCATCAGGGACAAGGGCTTATACTGGGTCAGGACTCCGACCCGCTCCAAGCCGGAATTCATAATATTGCTCAGGGTGAAATCGATAATCCGATAGTTTCCGCCAAAGGGGACAGCCGGTTTGGCCCGGGCCTCGACCAGGGCATTGAGTCGGCTGCCTACTCCTCCGGCCAAAAGCATAACCAGTGTCTTGCTCATGAGAGGGTCGCTCCGGAAGGGATCTCCAGCGATTTAAAATAATCTTCTTCCAAATAGGGATCAAGAATACAATTCATCCCAACGCGGATTTTGGGAGGGAGATGAGTATTTCGGCCGATTACCGTTAATCCGGAAGAGAGCAAATGAGGGAAGGCCTTGTTGGGGCCGGCCTTAGCGCCTCCGCCGATCCGGGCCTTTTCACCCACCCGGACCCGTTTGTCGGCGAGCACTTTTTTCAGGACGGCCCCGGCCTCCACCACCGTGTCGAAGCAAAGAATGGAGTCTTCCACCACCGCACCTTCTTCGATATGGACCCCGGGGAAGAGGACACTTCTCTTGACTGTTCCTTCCACAACGCAGCCGTAGGTCAATAAAACCTGATCGACCTTGGCCCCCGGCCCCACCAAGGCCGGTTGTCGCTGCTGGATGCGCTCGTGTTCCAGGTTGGTGCGGATTTGCCAAGATTTCAAATCGATCCGGGAGTCCGGCCCAAAGAGGTCCATATGGGTCCGCCAATATTCATCTAAGGTGCGGGTGTAGCCCCAATAGCCGGAAAAGGCATATCCGAAAACTCGATATTGATGGACAAGAGAAGGCAGGATGTCCCGGCCGAACTCAATAGGCTCCCGTCCGGTGTGAGGATGGGTGCCCTTGAGAACCTCCAGAAGGACCTTGGTCTTAAATAAATAAATCGTCAAAGAGGCCCATTGGGATTGAGGCTGGGCCGGTTTCTCCTGATAGTCGATCAACCGCCCTCCCGGATGCCCTTTGATGGTTTTTATCGTCCCACATCCGAATCGATGGGCCTCATTCAGCGGGACCTTGATAAACCCCACGGAGACATCGGCCTCCTGGTCCTGGTGAAATTTGATCATACCTTTATAATCCATCCGATAGATATGATCCCCGGAAACGATCATGACCAGGTCCGGATTGTTTTCATAGATAAATTCCAGATTATGGGCAACGGCATCGGCCGTGCCTTTATACCAATCCGAATCCTGCTGGCCTTTGGAAGGCGGCAGTAAGGCCACCTGGCGGCGGTGTCCGTGCATATCCCAGGAAGAGCCATTGCCGATATGGGTGATCAAGGAGGCTGAGCGGTATTGGGAGAGGATACCCACCTGCCAGATGCGGGCATGCATCAGATTGCTTAGGGCGAAATCAATCACCCGGAAATTACCGGCAAAAGGCAAAGCGGATTTCGGCCGATCATAAGTTAAGACACTCAATTCATCGACCCGGCCGCCCGCTAAAATAAAGGCCAGGATACTGGCCATCGTCAAACCTCCCTGATAAAAAGTCTTGCCAAAAATAATTTGATATTGTTTAATAAATAAACAGAATCAGCAAAGTTGTCAATTATATTCCTATGGCAATTAAATACCTAAAGATAGAGTATGGAGGTCTTGTTTTTGAAGTTGTCCAAAGGTTACCCTGCGGGAAACCGGGAACCGCTCCGAAGGAGTGGGACTGAGCAGGTCTTCTTGCGAAGAGAATCCGGCTCCGATCGCTAAGTTGATTCGGAGCAGGGCATTCACCTGAGCCAGTTTCCCGCTTGGGTGTAGGCCTGCTTTTGAAGCAAAGCTTAATATTGGCCCGGCAAAGAAGCTCCGGAGTAAAAGTGGACAACTTCAAAAGCAAGACCTCCATACTCCCACGTTAAACTTTAATTTGTTTTAGATCTTTAATTGCCGATGTAATAATAAGCTACTGCGACACATGTTCAAAATCCTCGACCTTTTCAGAAAAAGCAAAACCGGCCAGCAGGTCTCGGCCGAGAAGACCTTTCTCCTGCATAAATACGACCATTTTAAAGCCGTACTCACGGGAAACAACCAGGCCCTGGAAATCATCACCGATCTGGAACATTTTTTTTATGAAGACCGGCCCTTCACTTTGGATTATGTGCAGGCCCAGACGGAAAAACTCCTCACCGTAGTCTGCCGCATCGCTGAAGATTTAAATGCCCAAGCCGGGGCCAAGTATACGGATCTTTTCGAAGCCGTGGAAAAAGTGAGCCTGGACATTAAAAGAGCCATGGAGCGGAGAAAGCCTTTAGCCCCGACCCCATTGGTCCTGCCCCTGGACCAGATAGACCTGAAAAATCTGACCGAAGTCGGCGGCAAGGCCGCCAACCTGGGGGAAATGCTTAATCGGGTTAAGCTCCCGGTTCCCCGGGGATTTGCCGTGACGGCTTACGCCTGTCAACATTTTCTGAACTTTAATCACTTTCCCCAAGAAATCGAAAAACGCTTAAGGGATCTGAATGTCAACGATACGGAAAGCCTCATGGCGGTCAGCCAAGAAATACGCACCCTGGTCATTTCCGGTCAGCTCCCTCCGGACCTGGAAGAGGCTATCGTTCAAGCCGCTCGGACCTTAAGAGATCAAAGCCCCACGCCCTTTCGCCTGGCCGTCCGCAGCAGCGCCACCAGCGAAGACTCCGAAGCCAGTTTCGCCGGACAGCATTCGACGGTTTTAAATGTGACCGAAGAAACCGTTACCCGGGCTTACAAAGAGGTCGTGGCCAGCACCTATACGCCCCGGGCCATTTTTTATCGCCGGAGCAAAGGCTATCTTGAAGAAGATGTCATCATGAGCGTGGCCTGCATCCTCATGGTCGACGCCCTGGCCAGCGGGGTGCTCTACACCGTTGACCCCAATGACAGCACTAAGGAAGTGATCCTCATCAGCGCCCTCTGGGGTTTAGGAGAAGCCCTGGTCGATGGTTCCCAAAACGCTGATTTCTATCAAATCAATAAGGCCAACAGACAAATAGAAATTGAAGAAGTGGTCCGCAAAGAAATACGGGTTTATTCCGATCCGGTGCAAGGGACCAAACAGAAAGCAGTGGCCCATGCCTTTGCCGACAAGCCCTGCCTGACCAATTCTCAAATCCAGCTTCTGGTCCGTTACGCCCTGGCCCTGGAAGCCCATTACAACGTTCCCTTGGACATCGAATGGGCTGTTGATCAAAACCTCCAGCTTTATATCCTTCAGGCCAGGCCCTTACGCTTCAATCAGCCCATCCAGACTGAGCCTGCCGAAGAACCGGAGCCTGCTCCGGCTTCTCACCCTATTTTGCTGGAAGGAGGGGCCTCTGCTTCTAAAGGGGTAGCCGCCGGGCTGGCTTATATCCTGAAGTCCGATCACAATCTCTTCAATATTCCTGAAGGCTCTATTCTCATAGCGCCTCAAACCTCGCCGCGCTATGTCCCGATCATCGGCCGGGTTAAAGGCATTATTACCGATATCGGCAGCGTCACCGGCCACATGGCTTCCGTGGCCCGGGAATTTCAGATCCCTACCCTGGTTGACACGGAAAATGCCACCTCCATCATTCCCCACGGAGAGGAGATAACTCTCGATGCCGCCAACGCCGTGGTTTATCAGGGGCGGGTAGAGGGTCTGCTTAAGAAAGGAAAGCCTCTCAATCCCATGAAGGGAGGACCGACCTATAAGATCCTTCAGGCCGTCTTAAAGAAAATCGCACCTTTAAATCTTTTCGATCCCAAACAGGAAAATTTCCGGCCCCAGTCCTGTGAGACCATCCATGATATCATCCGTTTTGCCCATGAAATGACCATGCAGGAGATGTTTCAGATCGGCCGGGAGATCGAGGGGGATAAAAACGTGGCGGTTCGCTTCCGAGCCCCCCTGCCCCTGAATCTGTACTTCATCGACCTGGGAGGAGGACTTAATCTAATCCCGGAACAGAAAATAGCCTTGCCCGAAAATCTGCTTTCCGTACCCTTTAAAGCCCTCTATGAAGGTATGACCTATGAGGGAATCAGTTGGCTGGGCCAGGACAAAATCAGTTGGAGCGGATTCGGCTCTATTTTAATGGAAAGCATTTTGAATGATCCGGAAAAAGCCGGGGATATGGGCGGCCCTAGTTATGCCGTCCTGACGGAAAAATACCTGAATTTCAGTTCTCGTCTGGGCTATCACTTCGCCACCATCGACACCTACTGCGGGAACAACATCAACAACAATTATATCACCTTCTATTTCAAAGGCGGTGCGGCCGACATCGACCGCCGCTCCCGACGGGCTTTGCTGATTTCCTCGGTCCTGAAAAAATTAGGATTCAAAGTGGACCAAAAAGGGGACATGGTCAAAGGAGAGATTAAAAAGCATAACTCATATATGATCCAGGAGAAGCTGAATTTCCTGGGCCGCCTGATGGGTGCGGTCCGCCTCCTGGATATGGTCCTGGATGACGACCGAAAAGTGGAATGGTATAAGGAGCAGTTCTTCAGGGGAAATTATACCTTCAAATGGGAGCAGCCCAATGAATCAGGGGAAATGCATCAAGGGCTCTCCTAAGGCATAAGAAAACCATTGAAGTAGCCTGACCGATGAATCCTCAATCCTCTTACTGCTTGGATTTAGGAGGAGATGGCGAGCTGGTTTGATCTTTCCCCTTTTCTACTTGCAGGGTACAGACCTCCTGATATAAGGCCGCCAGGACCGAATCGGGTTTGAAGGGATGGCCGAACATAAACTCCACCTCATTGTCCGCATAAAGAACATTGCCCCGGTCGTCAGACAGACGTCCGGTTCGACCGCTGCAATCCATCTCAATGACTAGGCGGCGTTCTTTATCCGGTTGAATCGACTTAAACCAGACTGTGGGGAAGTTCCTGTCTTTCACCGGTATAAACCCGAGGATCTGTTTTTCTTTAAAATAATTGATTTCCTCTCGATTATAGACCCAAACGGACTTCTTGGAGGGCTGTTTAAAAAAAGGAATCCATGCCGGAGCCCCTGCCGCCACCGTGGTCAGAAGACCCAAGATCACCGTTAAAAAAAGAATCCTGCCTTTCATCGGATCATCCTTTCTGCTTAGGATAAGAAGAGGGTACCACATCTCCAGCCGAGGGACAAGAAAAGAAGGGGAATCCCTCTCGGCGGGCTAAGGATTATTGGCCAAGCCCACATCGACCCATTCGGCCAGCATAGCGGCATAGGCCGGCTCCAGGTGCAGGGCTGAAAAGAGAAACCCCGTCCCTAGAGAGCTGTTGGTCCGTTGAATATCACGGTATTCCTCCTGGCCGGCCATTTGAGTCAGAACGTCTTGAATTTCCTTTTGAGTCAAGTCAAAGGGAGGCTGTTCAAAAAGTTCCACAGGCGTCGGACGTGGGTATAAGGCCGAATTCCGCCGGACCAATTCGGCCGCGAGCTCTAGAGGATCGGAGCGTTTCCGGGCCAGAATGATGGCGTAAGCCTCGGTCATGGAACGGTCGGAAAAAAAATGGATTTCCCTCTCCCCGGCCTGCAGTTTGACCAGATCTTCGTTTTCTTGCAGACTCTCTCCTAAAACGGCCTCACACTGCCGATCCAATTCATCGGATTGTCCATTCAGAAGATGATGATCCAGAAGGTGTTGAAAAATCTCTTCCCTGGAAACGAGGTCACCGGCCTCACTTTTGGCACGGATAAATTGGACGGCAACCTGAACAGGAGACGAACTATCTTTTTTAGATAAGGTCATGGCATTATAGCTAGTATAGTGTATCAGTCTCTCATTTACAATGTCATTGAAGCCGTCATTCCCGCGAAAGCGGGAATCTGGGTTTATTAATCTGGATTCCGGATCAAGTCCGGAATGACAATCCAGTAAAGTGAATACTGTTACACTACATTAGATCCCGAAACATAAAGGCTGGATTCCGACGAACACCAAACACTGATCACCTGCGGATTTCGGCTGAAGGGTTCCTGAACCGGTCCCGGGATTTTTTCTGATTTATGAGTTTGATCCATGCTTCTCACTCCTGACGGCGACGTCCGGCTACCAACCCCGTAACCTATCTTCCTTTTCAAACCCCAAAGGGTGGGTCAGAAACCTTTGTTATCCGAAACTTCAAATCGCTCAGAACATTTGTTGGAAATTTCTTTTTTCCGCCCCGCAGACCGGACACTGGTCCGGCAGGTCCTCTTCAAAGACATAACCGCAGACCCGGCAGACATGATAGTTCAGTTCCCGGTCCGCCAGCATGGCCGTCAAGGCGTCTTTATATAACTTAGCATGGCGCTCCTCCACATCCCGGGAACGGATGAAACTCCAGGCCACATCCTCCCTCTTAAGGGCGAAGGCTTCTTTAATGAAATCGGGGTAATAATCTGTCTTGGCTCTAATCTCATTTTCAAAGGCCGTCTTCAAATTTTCTTCTGTGGTCCCGACGACCCCTTCAAGATATTTCAGATATTCTTCGGCATGGACCCTTTCCGCTTCAGCCACGGCCCTAAAAAGCCGGGCGATCTGCGGGAAGCCTTCCTCGGCGGCCTTGCGGGCAAAGGCCGAGTTGCGGACGGCAGCCTTGGATTCACCGGCAAAGGCCTCCCGGAGGCTTTTCTCCAACACCTCAGGCAGGGCTTCATGGAGGATGAAACGATACTTGAAGGACCCGCAGACCGGGCAGGAGTCCGGGGGGGTTTTGCCCTCAGCAAGATAGCCGCAGACCGTGCATTTCCATTGTTTATTCATCACGGCTCCTTATTCTCCAATGATTTTCACCAGAACCCGCTTTTTCCGCCGGCCGTCGAACTCTCCGTAAAAAATCTGCTCCCAAGTGCCGAAATCCAATTTCCCCTTGGTTACGGCGACGACCACTTCCCGCCCCATGATCTGGCGTTTCAAATGGGCGTCGGCATTGTCCTCCCCTTGATTATGCCTATACTGAGAAACCGGTTCATGGGGGGCCAGTTTTTCCAGCCATTTTTCGTAGTCGTGATGGAGGCCCGATTCGTCATCATTGATAAAGACCGAGGCGGTGATGTGCATGGCATTGACCAGGATCAGCCCTTCGCTGACGCCGCTTTCCTTCAGACACTCCTCGACTTGGGGGGTGATGTTAATAAAGGCCCTCCGGGTGGGGACCTGGAACCATAATTCTTTGCGATAACTTTTCATAGGTTTTCCATACCATCAGTACATTGATAACGTCAAAAATGGTTTACTAATAGTTTAAAGGTATGAGGAAGTTTCGTCAATACTTGATTCTAGGAGGAATTGATTCTTTCTCCTTCCAATCTACTCTCATTAGAATTTGTCTTGTCGAACCGGACTTTTTCCGGAATAGGTGGACAAAATATCCTGAATTCCCCGACCTGATTGAAGCTCCCTCTCTCAAGGTCCAGTTCCGCCATGGCGTGATTCCAGGCAAGGAACAGGTCAATTTTTTCGTATTTCCTTCGCTAATCCTCGTCGCAAGCTGCGAGGAATACGTTCGTTATCCCTGTTCACCGGGTCCTGAGCCAGACCTCCTTCCTCATCAAACTCGCATTGGCCGTTCTAGACAGTTCTTTTTTTCAATCCCTGCCCCAAGCCGATCATTGCTGTGGTACAAATTTTGAATAGGTAAATTTTGTTAAACAAAGAAGGGAAGGTTTTATCCGTGTCCGAAGCAGAAAAAAAATCCGGAAGGATTCTTATTCTTGAAGACAGTTCCAGTCAGGCCTGTAAACTGGAGAATCTCTTGACATCCCATGGTTATTGGGTCACCCGGGCCGTGGATGGATTGGATGGTCTCTATAAGCTGGCTGATATCAAACCGGATCTGGTCATCAGTGATATCGAAATGCCCCGCCTGAACGGCTTCGAATTCTGTTCGACTATGAAAAACGACTTGGACCTGGGTAAGGTTCCCGTCATCCTCCTGACCTCTCTGGCAGCCAGAAAAGACATCATCCGGGGCTTAAATGCCGGGGCCGATTATTACCTGACCAAACCCTATAGCGAACATCTGCTTCTATCGATGGTTGCCTTCATCCTGGCCAACTGGAATTATTCTCCCAATGGAAAGGCCGCACAGGAGCTGGAGATCTCGTCCATCGGCATGATGGAGACGATCAAGGCCAAACCGCAGCAAATCGTCAATTTTCTTTTCTCCACCCATGAAAATTTGATCAGCAACAATCGGGAACTCATTCAGGCCAGACAGGCCGTCCTTTCAGCCAATACTGAATTAGAGGAAAAGGTCAAAGAAAAGACTTTGTCATTGGAAAAGTTGGTTGAAGAACGAGAAAAGGCCAATGCCGCACTGAAAAAGATGCTTAGCGGAACGGTAGGAGCCTTGGCCCGGGCCGTGGAGATGCGGGATCTCTACACCGCCGGTCACCAACAGCGGGTCGCCGAGATATCCTGCCGGATTGGGGAGCAGCTTGACCTTCCTTCGGACCAGCTAGAAGGACTTCGGGTTATGGGTCTTCTTCACGATATCGGCAAGATCATCGTGCCGGCCGAGATCCTGACCAAACCGGCTCGCCTAAATGACTACGAATTTCTCTGCATCAAGGCCCATCCTCAAGCCGGATACAATATCGTAAAGGATATTGATTTCCCTTGGCCGGTGGCCGAGGGCATATTGCAGCATCATGAACGACTCAACAGTTCCGGATATCCCCGGGGCCTTCCAAATCAAGATATCATTATTGAGGCCAAGATACTGGCCGTAGCCGATGTTTTTGAGTCCATGTCTTCCCATCGCCCTTATCGCCCGGCCTTCGGCATTGACGTGGCCTTACAGGAACTGAGCGACCACCAAGAGGATCTGTACGATCCGGCAGTGGTAGAAGCCGCCGTTACCGTGTTAAAACCCACACCCCTATCTAACTCGCTTTGACTAGTGGAAGTTAATAAATGAAATGATCCCAATAGTCCTCTCTTAAGGGTCCCGTCTTTATCAGCTATTTACCTATAAATTTAAAAGGTTAATCATTCACTGCTATGGTTTTAATAAGCCGCCGCATAACTCTTGGGGTCCAACAAATAATTATTGCAAAAATCATCAATTTTCGGCTAGAGTTAACGCTGACAGAATAGGTTTATATAAGACCCTTAGGATTTCGCCCTTTCCTTTTTTATTTTCATTCCAGACTCTATTAAGTTCAGCCCGGAAGGGGTGTTCAATGGGCCATCGGAACCCTTAAAATCATCGGCCAGTGGATAGGTCTATTAACGATAATAGAAAAACTGAAGATCAAGGCATGACGGAATCAGAAAATCTTCGTCAACGGATTAGCGAATTAGAGAAATCGGAAAACGAGCGGAGCCTGCTCCAAAATGAGCTGAGAAAGACCAAGGCCCATCTTCAATCTCTGACTGACAGTCCATCCAATTTTGCCGTCTATCGGCTCGTCCCGGACCCGGAGAATCCCTTCTTAGTAAAGGTCCTTCACGCCAGTCCTTCGGTTAAAGAAATTCTGGGTATTTCCGGCCCTCATAGGATTGAATCCCTTTACGAAATCATTCACCCGGAGGACAGGGAACAATTCATCGTCGCCAACTTAAAGGCCTTTGAAACAAAACGATTCAATGAATCCTTCCGGATTTTTCATTCGGAAAGACAGGAGTGGCGGTGGATTCAAGCCGTTTCCACTGAGGTCTTTGACGATGACGAGAAAACCATTTATATAAATGGAATCATTATTGATATAACCGATCAGAAAAAGGCCGAGGAGGTTCTCCGGCGGTCCCATGAAGATCTGGAGCGGGCGGTTCAAGAAAGGACCGTCGAATTAGCCAGGTCGGAGGAACGGTTTCAATTGGTCGCCCAAGCGGCCAATGACGCCATTTATGACTGGGATTTGCCATCCGGCGAGGCTTGGATCAGTCAGGCTCATCAAACCCTTTTCGGTTATGAAGCCGAACGGGTGGATTTTAATTGGTGGAGGGAAAAAATCCATCCGGAAGATCTTGACCAGACCTTGTTCTCCATCAGGAAGGTTATTAAGGAAAATGGTCGGATTTGGAATTGTGAATATCGATTCCGCCGGGCCGACGGTTCATTTGCCCATGTCTTCGACCGGGGCACCGTACTCCGAGATAAAGAAGGAAAAGCGGTTCGTTTTGTCGGGTCCATGCAGGATAATACCAAGCGCAAAGAGGCCGAGGATGCCCTGAAAATCCTGTCGATACGTGATGAACTGACCGGACTTTATAACCGCCGGGGGTTCTTTAACCTGGCCGAACAGAGTATAAAGACCGCTAAACGGGCCGGGGCGAAAATGTTGCTCATTTACGGCGACATGGATAATTTAAAAAGAATCAATGACACTATGGGTCATCAGGAAGGAGACCGGGCCTTATTCGGCCTCGCCCAGATTCTTAAAGAGACTTTTCGAGAGTCGGATATCATCGCCCGCATGGGAGGAGATGAATTTGTCATCTTGGCATCCAATGGCGTTGAAGACCCGACCGAAAAGGTGCTGACCCGTTTCGAGAAAATCTTAAAGGACCACCAATATTCCTTCAACCATTCTTATCCTCTTTCCGTGAGTCTGGGAGTTATCTGTTTTGATCCCCAAAAACCTTATCAGATTGATGAGCTACTATCACGGGCCGATAAAATGATGTATGCCAACAAACTGAAAAAGGAATTAACCAATGTGAAGAAACATTGAGGGTCCCTCTCCGTGGAGCAGTGCAGACAATGGCGATGCCTCTTCAGCCAAATAAAAACAGTCTCCCAAAAACAACTTAAAGAATTCCCCGCTACTTCAGCCATCCCTTATATTAATTCAATTTAAAAATGCTCCATAGTGCCAAAATATATTGACATTCCCTTAAAAATATTTGTAGGATATCTGTCTTATAATAAGAAAGTTTTTTTATCTGATCCAATCCGCTGAACAGGGTGAACTTTGGATAAAATCTATTATCAGGGATCAAGAAAATACCCTCAAGGATATAAGATATAATTCTCAACCTAAGACCTCTTAGGCAATTGATGATATCGATCCTATGTCCGAACCCAAAAAAACATCTGATTCCGGAATCCTGATCGTTGAAGACGAAGCCCTTATAGCCCTTGATTTAAAAGCCCGGTTGAGTAATCTCGGCTATACGGTTGCTAACCATGTCTTCTCGGCTGAAAAAGCCTTGGAATTGATTGAGCAGGCTCCCCCGGATCTTATCCTGATGGATATCATCACCCAAGGCCCCATGGATGGGATCGAAGCGGCTGAAATCATCCGCTCCCGCTGGGGGATTCCGGTCGTCTTCACCACGGCCTACGCCGATATGGAGCGAATCCGACGCGCCAAGTTGGCCTATCCCTTCGGCTACCTGATCAAGCCGTGCCAGGATCGGGACCTCCAGATCACCATCGAGATGGCCATCTATGTTTCCAAGGCGGACAAAGAGAGAAGAAGGGTTGAAGAGGAATCAAAACTAAGATCCTTGCTCCTTGACCAAGTCTCCGACAGTGTGGTTCTTCACGACTTTGAGGGCCGGTTGCTCTATGTCAATGAAGCAGCCCAGAGAATGCGGGGATACGGCAAAAAGGAACTCCTAGAAAAAAATCTTCAAATTTTGGCCACCCCGCAGACAGCAAGTTTAATTAAACCTCGTATAGCGGAAATTACCCAAAAAGGTTCGGCGGTCTTTGAAACAGAAAATATCCGCAAAGACGGAACCATCCTTCCTTTGGAAATCCATGCCCGCTTGGTCGACTATCAGGGGGAAAAGGCTGTCTTGGCCGTAGGCCGAGATTTGACCGAGCGGCGGCGCATAGAGAAAACCCTAAGAGAGTCGGAGGAAAAATACCGAACCCTTATCGACCATACCGGTACGGCCCTGATGATCGTCGAAGCGGACCGGACCGTCTCTTTAGTCAACTCCGAATTTGTCAAACTATCCGGTTTTTCGAAAGAGGAGATCGAAGGAAAAAAGAAATCGGAGGATTTTGCCCTCCCGGAGGACAGGGAAAAACTCCTCCACTATCACGATCTCCGACGAAAGAATCCCGCCGAGGCCCCCCGCGAATATGAATCCCGATTGGTTAATAAACAGGGGGAAATCAAGCACACCTATAACACCGAAGCCCTGATTCCCGGAACGACCAAAAGCGTTGTCTCTTTTAACAACATCACCGAACTCAAAAAGGCCCAGGAGGCTCTCCGACTCAGTGAAGAAAAATATCGCCTCATTGCCGAAAACTCCCTTGATTGGATTTATTTGATTACTCCCGATCAGGTCTTTCAATATGTCTCACCGGCCTGTGAACGGATCACCGGCTATACGCCGGTGGAATTCATGGACAACCCGAGGCTTCTTTTGGAGATCACCCATCCTGAAGATCAAGACCGACTAAAATCTCACTTAAGCCAGGTGCGTCAAGAGTGCGGAGACCTCAATCTGGAGTTCCGTCTGCTGGCCAAATCGGGCGACCTCCGCTGGATAAACCATTCCTGCTTTCCGGTATACAATGATCATGGCCGATATGTCGGACGGGCCGGAACAAACCGGGATTTCTCCATCCACAAAAAAGCCCAGTTGGCCTTGGAGGAGAGCGAAGAACGGTACCGATCTCTTTTTGAGATGTCCCCTTCCGTAGTGGTCGTGCATATCGATGAGAAAATCGTCCTGGTCAATCCGGCCGGGGTCACCCTCCTGGGAGGGAAAACCGAACAGGACATATTGGGCCAGAACCTGATTGAACAGTTTTTTCTGCCCGAATACCGGGAAGTCGGCAGGAAACGGGCCCGTATAGTTAATGAAACCGGGGAGGCCGTTTCTCCCCGGGAATATCGTTTCCGGCGTTTGGATGGAACGATTATCGACGTTGAAGCCACTGGAAAAGCCATTGCCTATGAAGGACGAAAAGCCATCTTATCCATGTATCACGACATCACCGAACGGAAACGGGCCGAAGCCGCCATCTTGGAGAGCCAGGGGAAATACAGGCAATTAGTAAATTATGCCCCAACCGGTATTTATGAAATCGATTATTGGAATCAACGGATCGTTAGTGTCAATGACGCTATGTGTCAGGCCACCGGGTATACCAGAGAAGAATTACTTTCCATGAACCCCGGGGAACTCCTGACTGACGACAGTAAACCACTTTTTGTTGAAAGACTCCAGCGTATCCTTTCCAATCAACCCGTATCCGGGGAGGTTGAATTCAAAATTAAAACCAAACAAGGGCAAGAAAAATGGGCGCTCCTCAATACCAACTTCATTTACGAAAATGGGATACTCCGAGGGGCCACCGTAGTCGCCCATGACATCACTGACCGGAA
>Ga0233425_10005987_pt1 | contig 18539 bp, 17 predicted proteins | sample Watercolumn_Towu_2_FD_181712 | JGI IMG/M metagenome (GOLD analysis project Ga0233425, IMG submission 181712) | Freshwater microbial communities from Lake Towuti, South Sulawesi, Indonesia - Watercolumn_Towuti2014_140_MG | ecosystem: Environmental > Aquatic > Freshwater > Lake | place... | reverse complement strand
GGGGGAATGGAAGAGGGGGCGGGTCGTGCGACCCGCCCCCTCTTCGGGGCCCCGCCGAGGCGGGACCGAGGAACCGTTGGGCTACTTCGTGAACCCGACCTTGGTCCAGTCGACCGAGGTGAAGCCGAAGGCGCCGAAGTTGGCGACCTTCTTGTTCATCGCGGCCGCATTCGGGCGCTGGAACAGCGTGATCGAGTGCACCGCCTGGTACTGGAGCTTGTCGGCCTGGTTGGCCAGGTCGCAGCGCTTCTTGGCGTCGAAGATGTTGTTGGCCCGGTCGTAGAGCGCGTCCACCTGCGCGGACCCGATCTGGCCGTGGTTCTGAGGCGAGCCCAGCTTGTGCAGGTTGGACACGCTCGAGATCGGGAAGTTGTTACCCGACCACGCGAACAGTGCGACGTCGTACTTGTTGTTGGGCCAACTGGTCACGTTCGGGGCCACGAAGTACGAACCCGACGGGATGATCGTGGGCACCACCTCGATGCCGACCGCCTTGGCCTGGGCGGCCACGAGCAGCACGGTGTTCTGCCGGTTCACGTTGCCGCTCGGGTAGATGAGATTCATCGTGAGGCGCTGGGAGCCCTTGGAGCGGATGCCGTCCGAGCCCACGGTCGTGTAGCCCGCGGCCTCGAGGCGCTTGATCGCCTCGGGGAGGTTCTGCTTGCCGAGGTCGCCCGTGTTGTCCTGGTTGCACGCCACGCCGCTGAGGAACACGTGGTTGTTGTTCTCGATCGCGGCGTCGCCCATGATCGGGCCCTGGATCGTCTTGGCGATCAGGCGACGGTCGAGCGACAGCATGAGCGCCTGACGCACGCGCACGTCCTGCGTCGGCGGAGTGCTCCCGCTGCCGAAGGTCAGGTGCTCGTGCAACGGCGCCGTCGCCACGTTCACGCGGAGCTTGTCGCTGCCGCGGGCGCGGGCCGCACCGCTCGGGTCGTTGCCCACGTCCATGTAGTCGATCTCACCGTTGAGGAGGGCGTCGATCTGGGCCACTTGCGGCAGGGCCTTGAACACGATGCGGTCGAGCACCGGGCCGTCACCCCACCACTTCGGGTTGCGCTTCACCGTGGTGACGCGCGCGACCTTGTCGATCGTGACGAACTCGAACGGCCCCGAGGTCACCGTCGGGCCCGTCAGCCAGCCCTTGTTCCAGAACTCGGGCGTCGCGGCGAGCTCGGCCGGGTAGATCGCGCCGTAGAGCGCGCGCCAGTCGGCGAAGGTCTTCTTGTAGGTCACGACGACTTGGTCGTCGTTGGCACCCTTCTTCACTGACTCGACATCCTCAAAGCCGACCTTGCTCGTGTTCTCGTACGCGGTGTTGGTGCCGTTCTTCGCCGTCCAGGTGGCGACAAAGTCCTTGAGGCCGAACTTGCGGCCGTTGGACCAGATCGCCTCGGGGTTCAGGTCGTAGGTGACGGTTGGCTTGCCGTTCACCTTGGTGAACTTGGCGCCCAGCACCCAGTTCTTGTCCCACTGGTGGGTGGCGGAGCTGTCGAAGTAGTACGCGTGCGGCAGGAGCGTGTCCATGACTTGCGAGCAGTTCAGGAGGTTGCCCGCCGGCTGACTCGTGTTGAACTGCGGGCACAGGTCGACGACGACCGGCACGAACGTGCCGCCCTTCTTGAGCGCGCTGACCGGCTTCGGGTTGATGTCGTTCTTGTCGCCACTCGCCGCTCCTGCGGGGCCCGCCACGCCGATGGACGCCACCACACCGACCGCAACCGCGAATGCACCTACCGTGCGCATGACACCTTTGAACACGATGTACCCCTCCCTCGTGGTCCGCGTGTGCGGACGCGTCATGTCAGAGTAGTGGCGCGGCGAAGGAGGGGACAATCCGATTGGCATCCCCCCAACTGGCACCCCGCGGGTCTCATGGAATCGGGCTGGGAGCCCAGTGGACGCCGATCGGTAGCCTGACGCGACGCAGGAGCCGCGGCGGCCAGCGTCGGGGCCGGGGCCGCAGCCGGAGAAGGGAGGCGTCGTGGGGGGATACGTCCTGAAGCGGTTCCTCAACGCCATCCTCCTCATCTTCATCGCCTCCACCGTCGGCTACTTCCTCGCCAGCGCGACGCTCTCACCGCGCGGCAACTTCGAGAACCTGAACCCGCCGATACCCAAGGAGACGATCGACGCCATCCTCAACACGGCCAACGCCAACGACGAGGTGCCGGTGACCACCCGCTACGTCACGTGGCTCGGCGGCGTGCTGCGCGGCGACCTCGGTCGTGACCTCGACGGCGGCGAGGTGTCGTCCGAGTTCTCGCGGCGCGTGTGGGTGAGCATGCGGCTGCTCGTGCTCGGTTCACTGCTCGGCACCTCGATCGGCGTGCTCACGGGAGTGGTGAGTGCGGTGCGCCAGTACCGCCCCTTCGACCGTGGCTTCAGCATCTTCGCCTACGTGCTGCTCTCGACGCCGGTGTTCCTGCTGGCGATCCTGCTGAAGTACGGAGCGATCACCTTCAACGACGCGATTGGCACGCAGTTGCTCCGCACGCAGGGCGAGTACGACGCGCGCGTCGCGCTGGCGGGCTGGAGCCTCGTCGCGTCCCGTCTCCAGCACCTGATCCTGCCCACGCTGTCCATCGCGCTCGGGAGCATGGCGTTCTACTCGCGCTACCAGCGCAACTCCATGCTGGACGTGCTCGGGAGCGACCACCTGCGCACCGCGCGCGCCAAGGGCCTCACCCGTCGCCAGGCGCTCTTCCGGCACGGCCTGCGCGTCGCGATCTCCCCGATGGCGACCTTCTTCGCCTACAGCTTCGGCCTCCTGGTGGCCGGTGCCGCATTCACCGAGACGATCTACGGCTGGTACGGCATGGGCCAGTGGTTCGTCGCGTCGATCGGCAAGAACGAGATCAACAGCGTGGTCCTCATCGTGTCGTTCACCGCGGTGTTGGTACTGATCTCCGGATTCATCGCCGACGTCACGCTCGCCATCCTGGACCCGCGGGTGCGTCGGGCGTGACCACGTTCGATGCGGCGGGCGCCGCGTCCGCGGCACCCGCCGGCGAGGAGCGCCTGTCGCGCGCCCGCCTGATTCGGCGTCGATTCCTGCGCAATCGTCTCGCGCTCTTCGGGATTGCGGTCATCGCAACGATGTTCTTCGTCGCATTCGTCTCACCGTTGTTCGCCCCGTGGAACTACTACGAGAACGACTTCACGGCGCTGCTCCAGGGGCCGTCGGCGAGCCATTGGTTCGGGACCACGCAGATCGGAGTGGACGTGTTTGCCCAGACCATGCGCGGGCTCCAGAAGTCGCTCATCATCGGCATGCTGGTTGCGGTCTTCTCCACGGGCCTCTCCGCCCTCGTCGGGGCGTTCGCCGGCTACGTGCAGGGCCGTGCGGACCGCGTGGTCATGTGGGTCGTGGACCTGCTGCTCGTGCTGCCCTCATTCCTCGTGTTGGTGCTGCTCTCGCGCTTCTACCAGACCAAGAACTGGCTCTTCCTCGTGTTCGGCCTGACCGTGCTGGACTGGATGATCACCGCCCGCGTCGTGCGCGGCATCGCGATGAGCCTGCGGGAGCGGGATTTCGTGCGGGCCGCCCGCTACATGGGGGTACCGACGAGCACGATCATCGTGCGCCACCTGCTGCCCAACATGGCGTCGATCCTCATCATCGCGGCGACGCTCAACGTCGCGGGGGCGATCCTCGCCGAGACGGGCCTGTCGTACCTGGGCTTCGGCGTGCAGGCGCCCGACGTCTCGCTCGGCACCCTCATCGCCGAGGGCACCGCGTCCGCCCTGACGTATCCGTGGCTCTTCGTGTTTGCGGGTGGGATCCTCATCCTCACCGTGCTGGCCTTCTCGTTCATCGGTGACGGCGTCCGCGACGCCTTCGACCCCGGCTCGGCGCGCGGCGGCGGAAGGGTCGAGTGAGCGCGCTCGTCGAGATCAGCGACCTCGCGGTCAGTTTTCCGAGCGAGGCCGGCCTCGTGCGTGCGGTGCGCGGCGTCTCGCTGGACGTGCGCGCCGGCGAGGTGCTCGGCGTCGTGGGCGAGTCCGGCTCGGGCAAGACCGTCATGTCGCTGTCGGTCATCGGGCTGCTGCCAGACTCGGCGCGCGCGTCGGGTTCGGTCGTGTTCGGCGGCCGCGACCTGCTGACGCTGGACGACGACGAGATGTCCCGCCTCCGGGGTCGGGAGATCTCGATGGTGTTCCAGGATCCGCTCTCGGCGCTCAATCCGGTGCACACGATCGGGCGCCAGCTCGCCGAGGCGCTCCTCATCCACCAAGACGTCTCGCGTGAGGTGGCGGCAAGGCGCGCGGTCGAGCTGCTCGAGATCGTCGGGATCCCGCGTCCGGGTGAGCGGGCGCAGAGCTATCCGCACGAGTTCTCGGGCGGCATGCGTCAGCGCGTGATGATCGCCCTCGCGATCGCCAACCAGCCCAAGGTGATCCTCGCCGACGAGCCGACGACGGCGCTGGACGTCACCGTGCAGGCCCAGATCCTCGACGTGCTGCGCACCGCGCGCGACATGACGGGTGCCGCGATCGTGCTCGTCACCCACGACCTGGGCGTCGTGGCAGGCCTCGCCGACCGCGTCGCGATCATGTACGCGGGCAAGGTGGTGGAGGTCGGTCCCGTCGCCGACGTGTATGCGGCACCGGCGATGCCGTACACGATCGGGTTGCTCGGCTCCATCCCGCGCGTGGACGCCGGCGCGGGGGATCGTCTCGCCTCGATCCCGGGCGCGCCGCCGTCGCCCGTGGCGCTCCCCGACGGCTGCGCCTTCGCGCCGCGGTGCCCCGCCGCCCAGCCCGTCTGTGGGGCGCAGATCCCGCCCCTCGCGACGGTGGGCCCCGAGCGCGCCATCGCCTGCGTGCGAGGTGCCGACATCGCCGTGCTGCGTCGCGAGGGTCGCCTGTTCGTCGCGACGCCCCGGCCCCTCGGGCACGCCTCGACGGCCGACGGGGTGGCGATCGAGGTGCGCGGACTGCGCAAGACCTTCCCGCTGCTGAAGGGTGCGGTGATGCGCCGCCGCGTGGGCTCGGTGTTCGCGGTGGACGGCGTCGATCTCACGCTGCGCGCCGGACGCAGCCTCGCGCTCGTCGGAGAGTCGGGGTGCGGCAAGACGACGACGCTCCTCGAGATCCTGAACCTCGTGGCGCCGGAGGCCGGCTCCATCACCGTGCTCGGCCGGGACGCGGCGGCGCTGACCAAGGCGGAGCGCCTCGAGATGCGCAAGGACCTCCAGATCGTGTTCCAGGATCCCTTCGCGTCGTTGGACCCGCGCCTGCCGATCGGGGATGCGATCGCCGAGCCGCTGCGCACCTTCGGGGTGCCCCGCGACCGACAGGACGCGCGGGTGCACGAGCTGCTGGAGCTCGTCGGCTTGCAGCGAGATCAGGCGACGAAGTATCCCGCGGAGTTCTCCGGTGGCCAGCGCCAGCGCATCGCCATCGCCCGGGCGCTCGCGCTGAATCCCAAGGTGCTGGCGCTGGACGAGCCGGTCTCCGCGCTCGACGTGAGCGTGCGCGCCGGCGTGCTCAACTTGCTGTCGGAACTGCAGGAGAAGTTGTCGCTGTCGTATCTGTTCGTGTCGCACGACCTTTCGGTGGTGCGACGCATCGCCGACGACATCGCGGTGATGTACCTCGGCGGCATCGTGGAGTCGGGGCCGGTCCCCGAGGTGTTCGCGCGTCCCCGCCACCCGTACACGCAGGCCCTGCTCTCGGCCGTGCCGATCCCGGATCCCTCCGTCGAGCGCGCGCGCCAGCGGATCGTGCTCACGGGCGACCTGCCGAGCCCGGCCGATCCGCCGTCGGGCTGCCGCTTCCACACCCGCTGCCACGTGCGTGCGACGCTCGCGCCCGACGTGTCGGCGAGGTGCGTGCGCGAGCGTCCGGTGCTGTCGGCACACGGCTCGGGTGCCGTGGCGTGCCACGCAACGCTCGGCTGACGCGCCGTCCTAACGCGCCTCGCTGCCCCCGTCCGAGAGCCGCTGCGCGAGCCACGCGATCGGCAGCGACACGAGGATCACGAGCGTCGCCATCACGGTGACGTACGGGAGCACGTTGGGTCGCGAGAAGTTGTTGAGGATCCACTGCGGCAGGGTCGAGATGCCGGCCCCCGCGGTGAAGGTGGTGACGACGACCTCGTCGAACGACAGGGCGAAGGCGAGGATCCCACCGGCGACTACCGCCGAGCGGATGAGCGGCCAGGTGACGAAGCGGAAGGTCTGGAGCGGCGTCGCCCCGAGGTCCGCGGACGCCTCGCGCAGGTTGGGTGCCACGCGACGCAGCCGGGCCACGACGTTGTTGTACGCCACGACGATGCAGAAGGTGGTGTGGCCCGCCACCACCGAGAGGAAGCCGAGGTCCCAGCCGAAGCGCACCCAGGCGTTGCGCAGCGCCACGCCGGTCACGATGCCGGGAAGCGCGATCGGCAGGACGGCGACGAAGCTCACGGTGTGCTTGCCGAAGAAGTCGTGGCGCTGCAGGGCGAACGCGAGCATCGTGCCGAGTACGACGGCGACGACCATCGCGACGGCGCCGATGCGCACCGACGACAGCAGGGCGGCGCGGGCGCTCTCGACGTCGAGGAAGGTCGTCCACCAGCGCGTCGTCCAGCCCCGCGGGGGCCACACGAGCGAGCGCGCCGAGTTGAACGACAGCACGAAGATCAGCGCGAGCGGCAGGTACAGCAGGCCGATCGTCGCGTAGGTCACGAGTCGAAAGCCGACGCGGGCGCGCATCGAGACGCGCATCAGAGGTTCTCGAAGGCGCCGAGGCGTCCCATCACGCTGAGGTAGGCGATCATGATGCCGATCGGCCAGATGGTGAACGCCGCGGCGAGCGGCTGGTTGGGCGCGAGCAACGCACGCTCGATGATGTTGCCGATGAGTTGGGCCGTGCCGCCCACGATCTTGACCGTGATGTAGTCGCCGAGCGACAGGGAGAAGGTGAAGATGCTGCCGGCCGCGATCGACGGCACGAGCATCGGCATCACGACGCTGCGGAAGGTGCGCAGGGAGCCGGCGCCGAGGTCCGCCGACGCGTCGAGCAGCGACTCGGGGAGGCGTTCGAATCCCGCGTAGACCGACAGCAGCATGTAGGGGTACCAGAGGTAGGCGAGCGTCGCGATGACCGCGGCGTAGCCGAAACCCGGGGACCAGCCGACCAGAGCGCGCAGCAGCCCGCCGCCGCCGACCTCGGATCCCGGCTCGAAGATCGCCCGCAGGCCGAACGCCTTCACGAGGTAGCCGGCCCACAGCGGCAGCAGCATCGCGACGATCAGGCCCCGCTTCGCCCACGGTCGCGCGAGGCGGGAGACGTAGTACGCGGACGGCAGTGCGAGCGCGAGGCAGGCGACGGTCACGGCGGCCGCGACGCCCACGCTGCGCGCCACGAGCGACCAGTATGCCGACTCGCCGAAGGCCTCTGCGACGTTGTCGAGTGTCGGGTCGGTGGTGACGCGGCCGCTCAATTCGTCGAGCGAGAAGAAGGCGCTCACCACGAGCAGGGCGAGCGACCCGACGTAGACGACCAGCAACCACGCGAGGGGCGCCCCGAGCAGGCCGATCAACGCGAAAGGGGGCCGGGGTTTCCCCCGGCCCCCCTCGCGGATCGCTGCTGGCGTTACGCGCGCAGCTTGTTCCAGGCGTTCACCCACTCACTGAAGGGGACGCACTCGACGTCGGTGCGCCCGTCGAGGCACTCCTTCGTCGGGGTGGTCCAGTAGTACACGTTGGAGAAGTAGTCCTCGTCCTCCGCGTGGAAGAGCGTGCAGTGATCGGGGTTGGCCGTCAGCGCGCACGACTTCGCGTTGGAGGGAGCCTCACCAAACCACTCGGCCACGCCGGCGTTGGCTTGCGGCGAGATGATGTGATCCAGCCACATGTAGGCACAGTTCGGGTGCTTGGCCTTGCTGGAGATCATCCAGGTGTCCGACCAGCCCGTCGCGCCCTCGGAGTGGAGCGTGGCGTCGATCTTCGCGCCGTTGCCCTTCGCGAGGTTCACGATCACCTGCCAGGTGGTGCCCAGCGTGACCGAGCCGGCCTCGAGGGCCGCCTGCTGGTCGGTGTAGAGCGCCCAGTACTGGCCCACGATCGGCTTCTGCGCCTCGAGCGCCGCGATCGCGGCGTCGAACTGCGTCTGGTCGAGCGCGTACGGGTTGGTGATCCCGAGCTCCGGCTGCGTCGCCATCAGGTAGATCGCGGCGTCCGCGATGTAGATGGGAGCGTCGTAGACGGAGATCTTGCCCGCGTACGGACTCTCGGGCGAGAACATGTCGACGATCGACGACGGTGCCGCACCCGCTTCGGTGTTGTACACCAGCAGGTTCGCGCCGCGACCGTGCGGGACGCCGTACGGCGTGCCGTCGACGGTGTTCCACGGCTTGTCCTTGAGACCCTCGAAGACGTCCGCGTAGTTGGGGATCAGGTCGAGGTTCACCGGGGCGACGTCGCCCGCGGCGATGAGGCGCAGGGTGGCGTCGCCCGACGCGGAGACCGCGTCGTACTCGCCGCTGCGCATCAGCTCGACCATCTCGTCGGACGAGTTGCCGATCTTCACGTTGACCTCGCAGCCGGTCGCGGCCTCGAAGTCGCTCACCCAGTCGACCGCCGGGTCGGTGGACCCGTCCTCGACGTAGCCGGCCCAGGCGACCAGGTTGACCTGGCCCTCGCCGTCGCCGAGCTCGCTCATCGCGTCCCCGCCATCGTCCCCGCCGCACGCTCCGAGGAGCGCGACGCCGGACACGACCGCGAGGATCGTGCGTACTCGCTTGTTCATCTTTCCCCCTTGTCGTCCTTACCGAGGGGATATCGGGTACGCCGCCGTGGCGTCCCAGCCCACCGTGACGCGTTGCCCCACGGTCAGCCCGGCGAGCCCCCCACTTGGCCCGCTCGCCACGACAGTACCGCCGCCGTCCACCTCGCAGCGAATGCGCACGTCGGCCCCCAGGTACTGGACGCTCGAGACCGTGGCGGTCAATGTGCCGCCCGCGCGCGCCCGATCCGCTCCCGCGCCGGCGGCCGCGGGCGCCAGGCGCACGTGTTCGGGCCGCAGCGTCCATGTTCCGTCGTGGCCGACGAGTCGTCGGGCGGTCTCGCCGCTGAAGAGGTTGGTGAGGCCGACGAAGCCCGCGACGAAGGCGGTGGCGGGCTCCTCGTAGATCTCGCGCGGGGTGCCCACTTGCTCGATTCGACCGGCATTGAAGACGACGATGCGGTCGCTCATCGACAGCGCCTCCCCTTGGTCGTGCGTGACGTAGACGAAGGTGATGCGCAGCGAGGCCTGGATCGCCTTCAGTTCCACCTGCATCTCCTCGCGCAGCTTCAGGTCGAGCGCGCCGAGCGGTTCGTCGAGCAGCAGGACTTTCGGGCGGTTCACGAGCGCGCGCGCGAGCGCGACCCGCTGGCGCTGGCCGCCCGAGAGCTGCGACGGTCGCCGGTCCCCGTAGCCGGAGAGGCGCACGCCCTCCAGGGCTTCGCCCACGCGCGCGGCGCGCTCGGACGGGGCCACACCCTTGACCTTGAGGCCGTATTCCACGTTGCCCGCGACGGTCATGTGCGGAAAGAGCGCGTAGTCCTGGAACACCGTGTTGACGTCGCGCTCGTGGGCGGGGACGTTCGTCACGTCACGGCCGTCGAGGAGGATCGTGCCCGTCGTTGGGGATTCGAAGCCCGCGATCATGCGGAGCACGGTCGTCTTGCCCGAGCCCGACGGCCCGAGCAGCGTGAGGAACTCGCCGTCGCCGACCTCGAGCGTCACGTCGTCGACCGCGACGACGTCGCCGAAGGTCTTGCGCACGCCGCGCAGCGAGATCGCGCCCGGCACGGCGGTCACGCTAGTCGCGCCTCGTAGAGTGTCGCCGTGGCGGGGGAGTGGTCGCGCGTGGACGGCGCGCTGGAGCGCACCTTCGAGTTCGCCGACTTCGCGGAGGCGTTCGCGTTCATGACGCGAGTCGCGATGCTCGCCGAGCGCCACGACCACCACCCCGACTGGTCCAACTCCTGGAACCGCGTGACGATCCGCCTCACGACGCACTCCGCGGGCGGCACCGTGACGGACAAGGACGAGGCGCTCGCCCGCGCGATCGACGGGGTCGCCTGAGCAACGAGCTGCACCCAAACGTCCGCAGGGTCGTGGAGGCCGGGGCGGCACTGGGCCTGCGCATCGAGCCGCGACGGTTCCCGGACGGCACGAAGACCGCGGCCGACGCGGCGGCCGCGATCGGCGTGGCGGTCGGCCAGATCGTGAAGAGCCTCGTGTTCGCGGTGGACGGCGAGATCGTGATGGCATACATGAGCGGGGCCAATCAGCTGGACGAGAAGAAGCTGGCCGTCGCTGCGGGAGGTGCCAAGTGCGCGCGCGTGGACGCCGACGCGGTGCGCGCAGCGACGGGCTACCCAATCGGCGGCGTGCCGCCATTTGGTCACGCGAAACAGTTGCGCGTGTTCGTTGACCCAGACTTGTTGCAGTACGACGGCGTTGAGGAGTGCGTGTGGGCTGCGGCGGGCACATGGAACGACGTGTTCCCGATCGCGCCGAACGACCTCGTGCGCGCCAGCGGTGCGGTTGTCACCGACCTGAAACGGGCGTGACGCGGCAGATCACGCTACCCACTCGCGAGACACCGCCCGAGCCGGGAGTGCTGCGTCGAGTCACGCTCGCAACTCCGCAGCGCCGTGCGCGGCAGTCGGCCTCGCGTCGTAGCGGCGGTTCAGGTCGGGTGCGGTCCGCGAACGAGTCGCACGAGCGCGCCCACGCCCGCGGTCGCCACGAGGGCTCCCGCCACGCGCACGCCCCCACCGACGTCCAGCAGCGCGAGCCGACCGCCCGACGCCACGGCGACGAGTGCGGGCACGGCGGCGAGCGTGCGCACGGCGGGGTGCCGCGGCGGGCGCCGCCAGGCGAGCCAGCTGAGGATCCCGGCGCCGAGCGTCGCGGCGAGGATCGCCGTCACGAGGAGCGCGAGGCTCTCCACGGATCGGTTCAGCTCCCCGCCGCGAGATGCCGCGCGAAGAAGTCGAGGATGATCTCGAAGCGCTGTGCCCGATGGATCGGCGACCCCGAACGCGACAGTTCGTGCGACTCGCCCGGGAATCGGTAGAAGGTCACGTCCTTGCCCAGCAGGCGCATCGCGACGAAGAGTTCCTCGGCTTGGCTGATCGGACACCGCAGGTCGTCCTCGCTGTGGATGATCAGCATCGGCACCGTGACGTCCCGCACGTGGCGGATCGGCGACATGCGCGCGTACTCCTCGGCGTCGTCGAGGTGGTTGGGCCCGTGCTCGACGCGGAACACCGTGCCGATGTCGCTCGACCATTCCTCGGAGATCATGTTGTTGACCGCGCGCTCGCTGCAGATCGCACGGAAGCGCTCGCCGTGGCGGCCCGCGAGCATCGTCGCCATGTAGCCGCCATAGCTGCCACCGAGCATCCCGACGCGCCCGGCGTCGCACCAGAGGTGGCGCGCCAGCGCCGCGTCGAGCACGGCGAGCACGTCGGCGACGTCGGCGTCGCCCCAGCCCGTGCCGGGCGCGACCGGGTGCTTGCGCCCGAGGATCGCCTGGCCCCACGCCTGCTCGCGCCCGCTGGAGCCGCGCGGGTTGCACATCACGACCGCGAAGCCCGCCGCCGCCTGCACCTGCGCCTCGTCGAAGTACGTCTCGCCGTACTGCGTGTGCGGCCCTCCGTGCACGTTGAGCAGCACCGGGTAGCGCTTCGCAGGGTCGAAGTCGCGCGGCCGCATGATCCACGCGTCGATCTCCGCGGGTCCGCCCGCGTACGCCGAGCCGCACGGCACGGTGAAGTGCTCCCACGCGAGCGGCGCCGTCGCGCGCACCAGCTCGTCGGCCACCGCCGAGATCCGCCGCTCGGTGTCGCCCACGAGCGCGAAGAGCTCCGTCGGCCGGTCCACGCTGCTCGCGGCGTACGCCACCACGCCGCCCGCGGCGTCGAACGTCTTCACGATCCGCCGCCCCTGCGTCACGGCAGTCGGCTGCCGCGCGCCCGTCGCGTCCACGCGCCACACGTGCGAGGTGCCGCGGTCCTCGGCATAGGCGAGCAGCTCGTCCGCCCCGACCCAGATCGGCGCGACGGACCCGCTCGTCGTCTCGAACGTGCGGTCGAGGCCGCCCGACACCCATCGGTGCACGCCGGTCGCGAGGTCGAGCACCCCCACGCGGGCGTTTTGCGGGTAGGTGAGTGGGTCGTCGAATCCGAGGAATGCGACGCGCGCGCCGTCGGGCGACGGCCGCGGCGCGTCGTAGACGCCGGTGCGGCGGGTCAGCGCACGGATCTCGCCGTGGAGCCGCACGAGCTGCAGGTCGGTGGCGAGGTCCAGGTCCCAGCCCTCGTGCGTGGCGGCGCTCGTGACGAGGCCGCTCGAGTCGGGGAGCCACGCGGGGCTGGAGTGCTGCGCGGTGCCGGGCGTGAGATTGCGCGGCGCGGCGGTGCCGTCCGCCGCGACGAGGTACAGGTGCCGTGGTCGGTCGAACACGAAGTCCTCGCCGTTGAGCCGCGTGAAGAACGTCTCGATCTTGCGGGGCGCCATCCACGCCTCGGATTCCTTGGTGTAGCGCTCGTCCTGCGTGCGGGAGGTGAACGCGATCCACCGACCGTCGGGCGACCAGCCGACGTCGCCGACGCCGTCGGGCATCGTGGCGATGCGGCGCACCTCGCCGCTCGTGCCGATGGGCAGCACGTGCAGCGTCGTTTCGCCCTTCTTTTCGCTGCGGCCGCTGGTGAAGGCGAGCCACGAGCCGTCGGGGGACCACGCGGGGTTGCCGTCGCGCTGCTCGCCCGCGGTGAGCGGACGTGGGGGGCGCGAGCCATCGGCGTGCGCGAGCCAGACCTGCGAGCGGTAGGTGTTGGCCTTCATGTCGACGCGGGTCACCACGTAGGCGACGTGCCGACCGTCGGGTGACACGGCGGGCGCGCCGCACGCGATCTGATGGCCGACCACGAGGTCGGCGAGTTCCCGGTGGCGGCTCGGTGCGCCGTGCGCACCAGGTGCGCCGCTCGTCGTCGCCGTCACGGCGGCGACACTACCCCCGCGTCGTCTCCTGCATCAGGGCCGCATACCGCGGCTTCACGACGGAGTTGATGATCCGTAGCCGCTCCTCGAAGTGCGTGAAGGCGCTCTTGACCGCGTTGACCGTGATCCACTGGAAGTCCTCGAGCCCCCAGCCGAAGGCGTCGGCGAGTTGTGTGAACTCGCGCGTCATGGAGGTGTCGCTCATCAGGCGGTTGTCGGTGTTGACCGTCACGCGAAACCGCAACCGCCGCAACATCCCGATGGGGTGCACCTTGATCGAAGGACACACGCCGGTGTTCACGTTGGACGTGGGGCAGAGTTCCAGCGGCACGCGCCGGTCGCGCACGTATTCGGCGAGGCGTCCGAGCCGCTCCGCGCCGGGCGATCCCGAGATGTCGTCCACGATGCGAACCCCGTGGCCCAGCCGCTCGGCGCCACAGAACTGCAGCGCCTCCCAGATCGACGGCAGGCCGAATGCCTCGCCCGCGTGGATCGTGGCGTGGAAGTTCTCGCGCTGCACGAGGTGGAACGCATCCAGGTGCCGGGTTGGCGGGTGGCCCGCCTCGGCGCCCGCGATGTCGAATCCCACCACGCCCTCGTCGCGCCACCGCACGGCGAGCGCGGCGATCTCCTGGCTGCGGGCCGCGGTACGCATGGCGGAGAGGATCGCGTAGACCGTCAGGTCGCTTCCCGCCGCGCCGCTGCGCAAGCCGTCCACCACCGCGCGCACCACCTCGTCGAGGCTGAGCCCGGCCTCGGTGTGCAGCTCGGGCGCGAAGCGCACCTCGGCGTACACCACCCCGTCCGCGGCGAGGTCGCGGGCGCACTCGTGGGCCACGCGCTGGATCGCGTCGCGCTGCTGCATCACCCCGACCGTGTGGGCGAAGGTCTCGAGGTACAGCACGAGGTCGTTGCGCTTGGCGCCGCGGTGGAACCACTTGGCGAGGGCCGCTTCGTCGGTCGTCGGCAGGCCGCGGTAGCCGTGCTCGGCGGCGAGTTCCACCACGGTCCGCGCGCGCAGCCCCCCGTCCAGGTGATCGTGCAGCAGCGCCTTTGGCGCCCGCGCGAGCAGGTCGTGGATCGCGCCTGCCCCGTGCACCGATCGCGCGCCGTGCGTCGCGGTCGCTTCGCCCACCTTGCCCGACATGTCAGGATCCTAGGAGCGCCCCGCCAGGGCTGTGTCGCGGCCGCCGGGTGGCCTACTGGGCGGGCTCGCCCGCGTGGAGACCCTCGAGCAGCGTGTTCCACGCGAGCACCGCGCACTTGATGCGCACGGGATAGCGCACGACACCCTGCAGGGCCTCGAGATCCCCGAGCGACGCTCCGCCCGCCGCGGACGCATCTCCGCCGGAGCCCGCGCCGCCGCTCGCGGCGGCGCCATCACCCGCTCCATCATCCGCGTCTCCCTCATCCGACTCGATCGTCATCATCGACTTGAAGCGCCGCACGATCGCGCGCACCTCGTCGACGCGCTTGCCCTTGATCGCCGCCGTCATCATCGACGCGGAGGCCTGGCTGATCGAACAGCCGTGACCGGTGAAGCCCACTCGGTGCACCACACCGTCGGACGCGTCGAGGAAGATGCGGATCTCGTCGCCGCAGAGCGGGTTGGTGCCCTCGGTCGTCGTCGCGGGCGGCGGCAGCTCGCCGCGGTTGCGGGGCGAGCGGTAGTGATCGAGGATGATCTCGCGGTAGAGGTCCTCGAGGCCCGGCATGGCGTGTGGCCCCGACGCTAGAAGATGTCCGAGACGTGCTCGAGCGCGTCGGCGAGCGCGTCCACGTCGTCGGTGCCCGAGTAGAGGTACATCGAGGCGCGCGCCGTGGCGTGGGCGCCGATGAGGCGCATGAGGGGTTTGGCGCAGTGGTGGCCGGCGCGCACGCAGACGTTGGACTGGTCCAGCACCTGGCTCACGTCGTGCGGGTGCACGCCGCGGAAGGCAAAGGAAAACGTGGCTCCGCGCACCTCCGGGTTGGTGGGCCCGTGGATCGTGATGTCGTCGCCGAAGCGGCCCCGCAGCGTCTCGAGCGTGTAGGCCGTGAGTTCCATCTCGTGGCGGCGCACCTCGGCCATCCCCACCGACTCGAGGTACTCCACCGCCGCGCCGAGGCCCACGACCTCGGCGATCGCCGGCGTGCCGGCCTCGAACTTGGCGGGCACCTCGGCGGTCGTGAAGCCGTCGAGGCGCACGTCGGAGATCATGTTGCCCCCGCCGAGGAACGGCGGCATCTCGTCCAGCAGTTCCGCGCGGCCCCACAGCACGCCGAGCCCCGAGGGCCCGCACATCTTGTGGCTGCTGAAGGTGACGAAGTCGGCGTCCCACGCCCGCACGTCGGTGGGCGCGTGCGGCACGCTCTGGCACGCGTCCACGATGGCGATGGCCCCCGCCGCGTGTGCGGCGCGGCACAGCTCGGCCACGGGCGTGATCGTGCCGAGCACGTTGGACGTGGCGGTGAAGGCGAACGCCCTGGCCCCGCGCAGCGTCTCGCGCAGGTCCCGCAGGTCCAACTGGAAATCCGCCGTGAGCGGCACCCAGCGCAGCTCGAGGCCGCGCTCGGCGGCCAGCATCTGCCAGGGCACGATGTTGGCGTGGTGCTCCATGTGGGTGAGCACCACGGCGTCGCCCGGTCGCAGCGCGGTGGCGCCCCACGAGCGGGCCACGAGGTTGAGCGACTCCGTCGCATTCTTGGTGAAGACGATCTCGCGCACGCTCGGCGCCCCGATGAAGCGCGCCACCGCCGCCCGGGCCGCCTCGTAGCGGTCGGTGGCGCGGGACGCGAGCCCGTACGCGCTGCGGTTGATCGGTGCGTAGCCCGTGGCCATGAAGTCGGCCATCGCGTCGATGACCGCGCGCGGCTTCTGCGAGGTGTTGGCCGAGTCCAGGTAGACGAGGGGCCGGCCGCCCGGCCGCTCGGCGAGGATCGGGAAGTCGGCGCGGATGCGCGCGAGGTCGAGCGACACGGCCGCGTCCCTCAGACGCCCACCGAGCGGAACGCGTCGTAGCCCTCGCGCTCCAGGCGCTCCGCGATCTCCATGCCGCCCGAGGCCACGATGCGGCCGTCCACGAGCACGTGCACGCGGTCGGGCCGCAGCTCGTCGAGGAGGCGCTGGTAGTGGGTGATGAGCACGATCCCGAGCGTCGGACGGTCGCGGCGCACCTCCTGGATGCCGCGGGCGACGATGCGCAGCGCGTCGATGTCGAGGCCCGAGTCGGTCTCGTCCAGGATCGCGAGCTCCGGCTCGAGGATCGCCATCTGCATGATCTCGTTGCGCTTCTTCTCGCCGCCGGAGAACCCCTCGTTGAGGTAGCGGTCCACGAACGACGAGTCCATGCCGAGCCGCTTCATCCAGTCCATCGCCGCGAGGCGCAGTTCGAGCACCGAGAGGTCCATCCCCTTGCGTGCCGACAGCGCCGTGCGCAGGAACTGGATCACCGAGACGCCCGCGATCTCCTGCGGGTACTGGAAGGCGAGGAAGATGCCGGCCTTGGCGCGCACGTCGGTGGGCCAGTCGGTGACGTCGTTGCCCTTGAACACGATGCGGCCGCCCGTCACCTCGTAGTCGGGGGTACCGAGCAACGTGGCGGCGAGGGTGGACTTGCCCGAGCCGTTCGGCCCCATGATCGCGTGCACCTCGCCCTCGCGCACCACGAGGTCGAGACCGCGGAGGATCTCGGCCTGCCCGCCCTCGGCATCGCGGGCTGGCGCGCCGGCCGCGTGCCCACCCGCCTGGGCGTCGGCGGGGCGCGCGCGCAGGCCCTCCACGCGGAACAACTCGACCGCCGCCGCGTCGCCCAGTGGCCCAGCAGCGCCGTTCATGGCCTCAAGCGTATGGATCGGCCGCGGGATTTCCCCTACGCAGATAGTGCTAATCAGCCGGCGCTCAGGGCTCGCCAGCACGCGCGGTAGGACGGCCACTCGAGCGCATCCGAGACCGCGCCCGACGCGCGCAGCTCGGCGTGGTAGCGGGGCAGCGCGCGAAACGGCAGCCCCGGGTCGAGGTGGTGCGCCATGTGCCACCCGATCCCGTACGGCACGAGCGCGAGGCGCGCGAGGCGACCCTGGCGCACGCTGTGGGTCGTGGCCCGCCGGTCGGCATCCGCCCGCAGGCCGCCGTGCTCGGCGATCGAACGCAGCCGGTTGATCACCCGCCACACCGTGAGGTACGGCCCCAGCCACAGCAGCGGCCACACCCACCAGACGCCCGCCGCCGCGCACGCCGCCCACATCCCCGCCTGCACCGCGACGATCCGCACCTGCGAGTCGCGCACGAGCGGCACGGGCGAGCGCAGCCCCCGCAACTGGTCGCGCAGCATCCGCACGCCCGTCACGCCCGTGGCGTCGCGCAGCATCTTGCGCGCAAAGCTCGCCCGCGGGATCGGATAGTGCGCGTACAGCGGCACGTCCGGTTCGTCGGGCCCGAACTCCTCGCGGTGGTGCGCCATGTGCACCCGCCGGTAGCCGTCCACGTTGGTGAGCGTCGGGTAGCCCACGAGCCAGCGGCCCACCCAGTCGTTGACCCGTCGGGACGGAAACAGCAGCCGGTGTGCCGCCTCGTGCATGAGCGAGAGCAGCTGCGCGTGGGTGCGACCCATGAGGAGGAATGCGGCGGCGTACGCCGCCGGGTGCCCGAGCCGCACCGCGGCGCCGACCACGAGGCCCGCCTGCGCCCACACCGACGCCACGGCGAGCGCGTTGCGCCCGGCGGGGATGCGGCGCAGTCGGGCGCGCCACTCGGGCGTGGGGCGCAGGTCGGGGCCGAGCAGCGTCGAGCGGGGGCCGTCGGGGAGCGCGAGGGCCGCGGCGGGCGGCGACATGCCCCCGAGTGCGGGACGCGTCGCGTCGGCGGCGGTCACCAGCCCCTCGCGATCCAGGTCTCGAGGTGCGGTCGCTCCGTGCCGATCGTCGTGTCGCGCCCGTGGCCGGGCAGCACCAGCGTCGCGTCGGGCAGCGCGAAGAGCCGCCCCGAGATGCTGCGGATGATCGTGTCGAAGTCGCCGCCCTCGAAGGCGGTGGCGCCCGGCCCGCCCGGGAACAGCGTGTCGCCCGCGAACAGCAGGGGCGTGCCCGCGAGGGTGAAGCACACCGACCCCTCCGTGTGGCCGGGGGTGAAGAGCGCGTGCAGCCGCAGGCGCCCCACCTCGATCACCTCGGCGTCGTCGAGGAACGCGTCGTAGCCCACGGCGGCGAGCCGCGGGGCGTCCGCCGAGGCCACCGCGACCTCGTAGCCCGCCTCCCGCATGGCCGGTACGGCCTGGATGTGGTCGAAGTGGCCGTGCGTCTCGAGCACGCGGCGCACGCCGAGACCGCGACACAACTCGAGCAGGCGGTCGTGCTCGTTGGCTGCGTCGATGAGCACGGCCTCGCCCGTGGCGCGACAGCGCACCACGAAGACGTTGTTGTCGTACGGGCCCACCACGACCGAGTGCACCTCGGCATCCGCGTCCGCCCAATGCAGCCGCGCACCTGCGGGGCCCGTGGCGTCACCCGCGGCGCTCATGGGGAGCAGTCTCGCACCGCGCGACAGCCCGAGCGCGGCTGACGCGCGCGGG
>Ga0233425_10005986_pt1 | contig 18541 bp, 16 predicted proteins | sample Watercolumn_Towu_2_FD_181712 | JGI IMG/M metagenome (GOLD analysis project Ga0233425, IMG submission 181712) | Freshwater microbial communities from Lake Towuti, South Sulawesi, Indonesia - Watercolumn_Towuti2014_140_MG | ecosystem: Environmental > Aquatic > Freshwater > Lake | place... | reverse complement strand
TGATAGTCCGCCGGGCTACCGGACGGACAGCGGGCAGTAGCCGGTGTTGTTGTCGAAACCGAGTTCCATCACGTCTCGGTCGGGATTGGCCCGAGCTGAAACAAGGTAGCTGACGCCCGGTTCAGGGGTGAACGGCAGGCTGCGAATCAGGGCGAAGCCGCCGGGCGGGATGCTTCTGGGTTCGGACGCGGGCAGGATGGTCAGGTCATTGGCGATGAATCGCAGAACGCAGCCCTTCCGGCGGGACGCAGGGGCGAACTGCCGATTGCCCGTGTTCCTGACCTTCGCGTGGAGCGTGACTTGATTCTCTCCAACCGGTTCGGTCCAGACGCTGTCCACGGTGAGGTCCGGGCGCTTTGGCGACCCGACTTCGTGAACATAGACCGGAATCGTGTCAAGCGACGGCCAAAGCCAGCCGTCACTACCGGCCGCCACTCTGCGATTCAGTCGGTCTGCGTTGGCGTCACGCGCCAAAGGGGCGATGTCCAGTTGGTCAGTGCGGGCGGGGATGCGGACCATGACCGACTTTGCGCCCGGCTCGTAGTTGCGCCAGCCGACCCAGGTCCTCTTCCCGTCAGCCGGGTCCTCAAGCTCATAGACTCGTGACTTCGCATCAGTGGCCGAGTCGCCGAGAAGCACCCTTCCGTTCATTCGCTTGTCAGGCAACTGCTGTGTCATTTGTTGATAGGCACAATAGCTCGGTCGGGCAGGGAAGCCGTCGTCCTTGAGACCCAACAGGGCTGGAATTGTGGACGGTTGGTTCGGAAGCGAGGCCAGATCGTACAGAAAGAACCAGAAGACCCTGTCCGCAAAGGCGGCGGGCGAAGTACCAGTGCTCGTCACGTATGCCTCAAGTACCGAGAGCGCCGCAGTCCGAAAATCCGAATTGCCGCGCCAGCCCAGTTCGCTGATCCACAGCTCGCGACCCTCATCGCCGCCATCGCGCATGATTGACCGTATTGTGTCCAGGTCCCGCGCAAAGACAGTCGGGTTGAGCGCCTCCGCCGTATCGCCGAACTGATAGAGGTGGGCTGTGATGCCGGCAATCCGAGAGTCGCGCCGGTAGCGGTAGTATCCCCGCAACCAGTCTTTGCCGCGGACCAGTCGTTTGGGGGGCGTATCGGAGTACTCCACGCCGCCGACAACACCGGCAAATACGCGCGTCCGAGCATATGCCGCACGGGCGGCCTCGCAGACCACGTCGCACGCCCGGGCATAGAGCGATTCGGTGACGGCAATCTGGACTACCGGGTCACCCGACGTTGGATAGCGAAAGCCGGTATCTGCGTCTTGCCAGTAGTTCGGTTCGTTGAATACTTCATAGCAGTCCACCCCGGATGCGTCAAGAAGGCCGTGGTCACTCCAGAAGGCACTGCCCGGACAATAGCGCTCCACGAGGTTGTAGATGAAGTACCCCAGGTGGTTGCTCGGGTTAGGAGTGGATTCGTCAAGCATGACGGTCTGGTCCAGGTTGCGAGGGGGGCAGATGGACGACCAGTACGTCCTACCGTTGCGAATCGAATCAACGTGGGTGCTGGTCCAGGTCGGAAGTCCCTCGAAGTAGAGCAGCACACGGTTTCTGGCCCGTGCTTGTGCCAGGAGGATTGAGTCGCTTGCCCTCCAGTCGAAGGTACTCTCCGAACTGTGCAGCCAGTCCCAGCCAATGCCCTCGCGACACCAGTTCACGCCAACCGAATGAACCACAGTGTCAAGGTGTTCGAGCGTGGCCCGAGAGCGCCAGAATGGCCACGTCCACGTGTGAAGCGCGAAGAAACTATCGTCCACCGGCCGATTCACCCCCTCAATCCTCGCGCAAAGGTCCCTTCGCAGCGACGCATCCCCGCCGAGCATTCGGCCGAGCTGATACGGATTCGTGGTGTCGGCGTACCAGTTAATGCTGTCGCCGCTAGTATGCGTGACCTTCAGCATGTACTCCTTGCCCTTGATGAGCTCCTGCGCGCCAAGACGAGGCGTGAGACTCGCTCGGACAAACTTGTGATGCACAGAATCACCTGCATTGGCGTCGCCATCGAGCACGATTTCTCCTTCTGGATATGTCTGGATTTGGAATTGGTACTGCCCGCCCGAATTCGCCTCGCCGACGAAGTACTCGGCCCATAACAGCGAATCGGCTGTGCAGACGAAGCTCTGGCCTACAAACCCCCACTTGGCCGACCAGCCATTCATTCTCATGTTCTCATCTACGTCATACACGCGACAGGTAGCTGAAGTGATCGCCGCCAGAGAGACCAGTGCAGTGAGAATGTGCTTCACCTCCTGTTTCTCTCTGGCCTTGCGGCTGCGGTTCTGGACTTCCCGTTCTGGCAGGCAGGAACGTCTCATCGACGGTTTCAGCCGGTGCGCTTCAGGACGTTCAGCGTAGACTGCGCGGCCTGAGTCCAAGAGAACTCCTTTGTTCGTTCGAGACCCTTCCTTGACATTGAAGCCCTGGTCTTCGGGTCGGCGAGGAGCCGGACCAGTTCGGCGCGCAGTGATTCGACCGAGTTGGACTCGAAGTAGACCGCGGCGTCGCCGCCGACTTCCGGGAGGCTTGACGTGTTGCTGGCAAGCACCGGCGTACCGCAGGCCATGGCCTCAAGTACAGGCAGACCGAAACCTTCGTAGAGCGAGGGGAGGACGACCAGTTGGGCCGCGCTGTAGAGCGCAATCAGGTCTTCGGTGCTGACGTACTCGAGCAGGTGGACGCGCGCACCGAGGGCGAGATCGGAGATCGTCCGGGTGATATCGCTGTGCTTCCAGCCCCGGCGGCCTACGACGATGAGCTGCGCGTCCGGAACCCCGGCGAGCGCGCGGAAAAGCAGCGGGTAGTTCTTGCGCGGTTCGAGTGTGCCGACCGAGAGCAGGAACGTGCCAGGAGTACGAAGCGCCTTGAGCCGCGCTTGCTGTTCCGGTCCGGGCATCGGACGGAACGCATCTGCGACTCCGGCGTGAACGACTCTGACTTTGTCTTCGGGTACTTCCAACTCGCGGAGCAGGTCGCTGCGTGTTGAGTGCGAGTCGGCAATGACGATGTCGGCGCGTTCGACCGAGCGGCGGAAGTAGGAGCGGTGTACTGACGCGTTGTGGTGTGCCATGGTCTCCGGGTAATAGACCCATACCAGGTCATGGACGGTGAGCACCGTGCGCAGCCCGGGCGGCAGGGTCGGAGGCAGGAAGTGCGCCGGACCCCAGAAGCAGTCAAGTCGGTCCCGGCGGGCGAACTGCCGGGCACGCGACTTGAGCCAGAATGTACCGGGCAGGAGTCGGCCAGCCAGGCCGACGTGCAGCCGGCACGCCGGACTCGATGGCTGTCTTGGCACCGGGCGGGAAGCGTAGAGGTGGAATGTGTCCTGCGGGGCGAGCGCGGGAAGACGTTCAAGCAGTTCCCAGAGATACCGGCCAACGCCGGCCAGTGGGCCTCGGAGTGCGCCGGCATCGATGCCGATATTCACGGCTCGGTCCTACACCTTGAGCCGGCGGCGCTTCAGGCGTTCCTGCAGGTTGATGGCAAGCATCACGCCCCATCCGATCGGCGCCCAGTAGCGGCGCTGGTAGTGTTTGCGGTAGAAGACGCGCATCGCGTCGTAGAAGGCGTGGAACGCGCGTTCGCGGTCGGACCGGCAGACCGCGTTGTCCGGGGCGCAGTCATCCTTGATCCCCGAGGCCTGGCCCTTGAGATGCGTGATTGAGGCCGCCGGATTGAACATCACGCGCCAGCCGGCCTCTTTGATGCGCTTTGCCCAGTCAAGGTCCTCGCCGTACATGAAGAAGGTCTCATCCAGAAGTCCGACCTGTTCGATGACACTGCGGCGCACAAGGAAGAAGCAGCCGCTGGGCGAGTCAATCTCATGCGGCACACTTGGCGGTTGCCAGGTCATGTGATATCGGCCGAACAAGCGACTTCTCGGGAGGAGTGCCTCCAGGCCCAGAAAGTAGGTCAGCGAGGCCCAGGGAGTTGGAAATCCGCGATGACACGCCGGGTCAAGCGAGCCATTCGCGAGATTCACCCGGCAGGTCGCGGCACCGACCATGGGATTGCGGTTCATGTAATCAAGCATGGCGGCGAGCGCGTTGTTCGGAACTCGGGTGTCCGGGTTGAGCAGCAGGATGTATTCGCCGGCCGAGCGCCTGATGCCGATGTTGTTAGCGGCAGCGAAGCCTAGATTGTCGGTGTTGACCACTAGCTGGATCCACGGGAACTCGGCAAGCAGGGCCTTAGCGTCAAAACCGGGCGACGCGTTGTCAACTACCGTGACTCCCACTAGTCCGCTGCGCCGGCTCGACTCTAGCGTGCGCAGGCAGTCGGCCAGGATGCTCTCAGAACCGTAGTTGACGATGACAACCGACAACCTGGGCATGGAGTTCAGTTGCCGGCGGCTTCGGCGAAAACCTCGAGCATTTCCTTCGCAGCGAGTCTCCAGTCAAACCGTTTGACGTTGACCAGACCCTTTTCCCGGAGCTCGGCGCGGAGCGGCTCATCGCTGATGATGCGCAGCATCGCCTGCGCGATCTCGTCAGCGCGAGTTGGGTCAACGACCAGCGCCGCATCGGCAACGACCTCACGCAGGGATGCAGCATTTGATGAGATGACCGGTGTGCCGCAGGCCATTGCCTCGAGCGGGGGAACGCCGAAGCCCTCATAGAGCGATGGAAACACAAACGCTTCCGCGAGTCGGTATACGACCGGCAGGTCGCGGTGCGCGATGAAGTCGGTCATGATGATGTCGGAGCCGAGTTCGCGGGCCAGGGTGAAGATGGTGTCGTTTCGCCAGCCGAAGGACCTGCCGCCGCCAATGACAAGCTTCACCGCCGCGCGGAGGTTCAGGGGCAGGTCGCGATAAGCGCGGACTATGCGTTCGACGTTCTTCTTGGGCTCAAGTACGCCCAGCGAGAAGAAGAACCGTTCGGGCAGGCCGTAGTCGCGGCGGACGCGCTCTGCCTCCGGTTCCTCGGTGGCAGGCCGGTATTGACTGCCGATACCGCAAAGCACAACGCGGACGCGTGATTCAGGGACGCCCAGGACATTGACCAACTCGTTCTTCGTGAACTCTGAAACTGCGACGACAATGTCCGCCTGACGCACGGCGCGGGGAATGGCCCAGCGGAAATATATCGTCTTGATCCGGGGATAGTAGTGCGGGACAGTGAGCATTCCCAGATCGTGAATGGTCACGACTTGGGGTGACGTTCGGGAGCCGGGCAGGAGGTCGTGGCAGCCCCAGAGCAGGTCGCAGCCGCTCCGGCGGACGACGCCGGACAGCGCCAGTTGCTCCCAGATCAGGCGAATCGGCCTGACCCCGGAAACCGGACAAAACGAAACGCGTCCTGGCGGGAGCTCGAGGCTTTCGAACGCCGAGATTGCGCTCTTCGACATGAAGCAGGAGTAGCGGTTCGCGTTCTCCACTGCCACGAAGTTCAGCAGCAGGTTGGCGACGTAGGTGCCGATGCCGTGATTCAACGACCGGGCGGCTGCGGCGTCAACAGCGATGTTCATTGGCTCTTGGGCGACTGACGCTTCTCGCGAGGGGCGCAGATTCAACTGACGCATACATAGTTCGATGGAGTATACCGTTCACGGGCAGTCAGTCAAGATTCAGCCGTCGCCGGCCGGGCAGCGAGCAGATCATGATCGGATGAGTGAGGCTTGACTCGGTTGGCGCGGTGTTTAGAATAGCGAATGGAGCCCTATCGTCGAGGCACCGCCCTGGTGATGCGATGCCAGGACTGAATTGCCGTACGGCGATGGTCCTTGCTGGCGGGCTGGGTACCCGCCTGCGGCCAGTTATGGCAAGCAAGCCGAAAACCCTGGCGCCGGTGGCCGGCAGACCGTTTCTGGCCTATCTGCTCGACCAGCTGTGTTCAGCGGGCTTCGACCGCGCGATTATCTGCACCGGCCATCTGGGTGAGCAGGTCGAGGAGGCCTTTGGCGGCAAGTACGAGGGCATCAAGCTTGATTACTCCCGGGAAATGACGCCGCTTGGTACCGCCGGCGCACTCGCGCACGCACTACCGCTCCTGGAGGCGGACGCAGCGGTCGTCATGAATGGCGATTCCTACTGCGACGTGGACCTTCTTGGGCTGTGGCAATGGCACCACCGGCAATCTGCCGACGCAACCGTTGTGCTCGTTGAGGCGGGTGACACGTCACGCTACGGCAGTGTCCGAGTGGACGGGGCCGGCAGAGTCACAGCATTCGCGGAGAAGGACGCCGAACACGGGCCGGGCTGGGTCAATGCCGGAATCTACGTGATAGCCCGGTCCCGACTTGAGCAGATTCCCTCAGGTAGACCTGTTTCGCTCGAGCGCGACGTCCTGCCGGGCCGGGTCGGCAGGGGGCTTTGCGCGTTCAGGACGCCCCCCGGCACTCGATTTCTGGACATAGGGGTTCCGGAAGCCTATGCCGAGGCGGAGCGATTCTTCAGCAGGCAGGTGGGCCCTGGCTAGGCGCAGGTTTGTGCTGCTCGACCGGGACGGGACGATTATCGTCGAGCGGGACCACCTCTCCTCGCTGGAACAGGTCGAACTCCTGCCCGGTGCCGCCGACGGCCTGCGGCGGCTCCGGCAGCTCGGACTCGGGTTGATAGCAGTCAGCAACCAGTCTGTCATCGAAAGAGGTCTCATTGACGAGACACAACTCGATGCCATACATCGGCGCCTGCATGAACTACTAAAAGCCGAAGGCGTCGTGCTGGACGCCATCTATGTCTGCCCGCATCGGCCGGATGCCGGGTGCGACTGCCGCAAGCCAATGACAGGACTTGTGCAACGGGCCGCCCGCGAGTATGATTTTGACCCGGCTGATTCCTTTGTTGTTGGCGACAAGGAGTGCGATATCGAACTGGGCCGGCGTGTCGGTGCAGCGACGATTTTGGTTCGGACCGGGTACGGTGCCACCGAGGAATTGCGCCCGGGAGTGAAGCCGGACTATGTCGAAGATGACCTGCGGGCGGCCGCGGTTCGGATTGAGCAACTGCTGAACGGAAAGGAAGAGACGGGATGACACGCAGCACACATGAGCGGCGACAATCGGTTTCGCGACATCTGCACGAGGGCGCGGAGTTGGCGGAGTGCACAGCCCGGACGTGCCGAGGCGACATCGTCCGCGCGGCAACCCTGATTGCGCGTTGCTTCCGGCGCGGCGGCAAAGTGCTGCTCTGCGGCAATGGCGGGAGCGCGGCGGACTGCCAGCACATGGCGGCTGAGTTCGTGGGCCGGTTGACAAAGACCCTCGACCGACCGGGTTTGCCCGCGATTGCTCTGACCACGGATACCTCGCTACTTACTGCCCAAGCGAATGATGCTGGCTTTGACGGAGTGTTTGAGCGCCAGGTGCAGGCGCTCGGGCGACGCGGCGATGTACTGGTCGCGATCAGTACGAGCGGCGAATCCGAGAACCTGCTACGCGCGGCAGCCGCGGCGCGCCGGAATGGGCTGTCGGTTCTCGCGCTGACCGGGGCGACGGGTAGGCTGCGGAAGCACGGGACGGTGGCGGTTGCGGTGCCGGCGGGCGATACCCAGCACATCCAGGAGCTACACATTGCGATCGAACACATCATCTGCGGGCTGGTCGAGCAGGAGCTGTTCGGTACGACAAAGCAGTCCCGCAAGCGATGATAATCAGCCGAACGCCATTCCGGGTCTCTTTTTTCGGCGGGGGAACTGACTACCCGGCGTGGTTCCGTCGGAACGGTGGCGAGGTCTTGGCCACGACCATCAACAAATACTGTTACCTGACCTGTCGTTATCTGCCGCCGTTTTTCGAACACCGGATTCGACTGGTGTATTCCCAGGTGGAGAACTGCCATTCAATTGACGAAATCCGGCATCCGGCAGTGAAGGCGGTGTTGCAGTACCTGAAGTTCGAGCGGGGCTTGGAGCTGCACCACGACGCCGACCTTCCGGCTCGGAGTGGGATGGGTTCAAGCTCGGCGTTCACCGTCGGCCTGCTGCACGCGCTCTACGCGCTGACCGGGAAGACGACCGGCAAGCAGGAACTAGCAAGCCAGAGTATCTACGTCGAACAGGAACTGCTCAGAGAAACCGTGGGTTGTCAGGACCAGATTCAGGCGGCGTACGGCGGGTTGAACCATATTGAGTTTCCCGCCAATGGTGATTTCGTCGTGCGCCCGATGGCGCTGCCGGCCGAGCGGATTCGCGAACTGGAATCGCACCTGATGCTGTTCTACACCGGCATCAAGCGGACGGCGGCGGACATCGCAGGCAGTTTCGTGCCCGAGATTGAGCGCCGAGACGCGCAGCTCCGGGCATTGCGCGAGATGGTCAGGGCCGGAATCTCGATACTGAGCGGCAATGACGATATCGTGCGCATCGGAGCGCTGTTGCACGACGCCTGGCAGGCGAAGCGGACGCTGAGCGCGGCGGTGAGCAATGCTGACGTGGATGCGATCTACGCCGATGCGCGGGCGGCCGGGGCAATCGGCGGCAAGGTGACCGGCGCGGGCGGCGGCGGATTCATGCTGCTGTTCGTGTCACCCGGCAGACAGCACGCGGTCAAGGAGCGCCTGAACCGCCTGATCTGCGTACCTCTCAAGTTTGAGTCGAAGGGCAGTCAGATAGTCTTCTCGGATCCCGAAGAGGACCATGCCGACGCCGAGGCGGCACGCCGAAGTCAGCAGGTCAGGGAGTTCCGGGAACTGACAGGTAGCTAGTCTAGCTAGAGCGGCGGGATGAAGCGCGCATCGCCCGTCCCAGGAGTACGCGCGGTTCTCGTCGCCGCCGGCCAGGCAGGAACGCCCCGCCTATCATCAACGTTGTGTACTGGGTCTTCCGTGCCAGACGCCAAGTCCTGACTGCCCAGGATGGCCAGTGCCGGCAGACGAATCTCGCCTCGCTCTCAAGCATGCAGAGCCTCTGTCGGAAAGGCGCCCGGCCGAACGACGTTCCCCGAAAGTGGGTGATTGAGGTCTCGGACAACCACCAGCAACCGATGCCCAACGGTCGCGCCCTGAGGCAGAGGTCCATGTCTTCCATATATGCGAACATTGTCTCGTCGAAGCCGACAAGGCGCATGAAGGCTTCCCGTGCAATCAACAGGCAGACACCCGACACCCAGTCAACGCGCGCCGAGGAGACAAGTCTCGCAGAGCAGTAGACGGACGCGGCGGGCAGGACTCTGTCAATTCGTAGCCGCATGCCGAACCAGCGCGCAGGTGTGAGCGAATGGCCGCAAGAGTCATCCTGGACTCGGCCATTAGGCAACTGGACACGGCAGCCGACGACTGCTCCGGGGTTACGGTCTGCAAACTCCAGCAGGGTTCGGAAGGTGTTGGACGCGGCGACCGTATCCGGGTTGAGGAAGAGCAGGTACTTGCCGCGAGCCTGACGGGCGGCCAGGTTGTTGGCGCGGGCGAATCCGATGTTCGTGTCGGAGCGAATCAGACGGAACTCCGGGAAGCCGGACTCGACGACGAGCTCAGAGCCGTCAGTTGACGCATTGTCTACTATCAGGACCTCGGCAGGTAACCCCGGCAGGGCAGTCCGGACCGACTCGAGGCACTTCGCCAGCAGATTCCCAGTGTTCCAGTTGACGATGATGACGGTCAGCTTCAGAGCAGGACCAGGCATAGACAAGTCAGCGGGCGAAAGGTTTGGCGATTCAGCGTCCATCAGCAAACCCGCAGCATCTTCCGTGCCGTCGACTTTCGGTCGGATGCGACAGGACCTTGCTGATGCGGCGAACCGGAATCGGTACCGGCTTAGCTCCGTTGGCGCCCTCACGGGTCGATTGCGGAGGGGTCATTGCCGACTCCAACACTCTTGGATGACGTTCAGCAGCCGGTCGACCCGGCGGTCCCAGGAGTTGTCGAGGGCAAACGCGATTCGCCGAGCCACTAGCTCCGGGTTGCGTTCGTCAGCCGCTTGCCGGATGTCGCGAACGAAGCCATCGGTGTCGTCAACGATATAGGTCATGGGCTGAAGCTTGGCCAGCTCTCGAATCCGGGTCGCAACTACCGGCTTGCCCAGGGCGAAGTACTCGTAGATCTTGAGCGGGTCAACCGCCTGGCCGACCCTGTCGGTCTGAAACGGGCAGAGACAGACATCGAATCCGGAAATGTAGGCGGGCACTCTCTCAAAGGGCTTGGGACCCAGGAAGTGGAAGTTGGGGAGCTGGAGCAACTGGTCGATGAGACCTTCCTTCTCCAAAGGACCGACAAAAACGAAGGAGAAGTCGGGTAGCGAGCGCGCGGCCTGGGCAATCAACTCCAAGTCGAGCCAGTGGAAGACAGCCCCGAGAAACCCGACGCGAGGATGGGGAATCGGATTCAGGTCTTCCGGTTCCGGTTGCTCCCGGGCACGGCTCCGGAACAGCTCAGCGTTGACCGCGTTGGGAAGACTCAGGTGGCGTGCGCGAGGGTTGCGGGCGGCTGTGTCTTTGAGCGCACTGGCGGAATATGAGATGATATGACAGTCATCGAGAAGCTGCGTTTCCCATTTCAGAAAGTCAGAGTACTGCGCCGGTCCGCTGAAAACGACCGGATCATCGATGAGGTCGTAGCAGAGAATGTCGAAATCCTCCTGCCGCAGAAACTGCCGCCACCAGGGGTTGGTCACGATCGCAACCTGGGGACGTTCTGGCAATACCCGGCAGTGACGGATCTGGCGCCGAAGCCATGGCTTCAGTTGCCAGCGGTTCAACTGCCGGACGACTCGGCTGCGTCGGGCCCCGGGCAGAACTGCCGGGGCGGTGACGAGAGAGGGATTACGTTGCCAGTCGACCCGGGGGCAGATGTACTCAAACCGGCGATGAGTTACATTCATCGTCGGCATCAGAAGTTCTTTCCAGGTGATCGGCGGGTACTCGAAAAAGACAAGTCGATATCCGCGCGCCGTGATGACGTCAGCCATCGCGCCGATACGGCCTCTCAGTGTCTGCCGGAACGGCACGGCGGTGAAGAAGTGAAACGACGGTCCAAATGAATCGGACGAAGATGCCGAAGACCTGATCTCACACGACAACTGGTCGCGGTTCGGCGTCATTGGCAAGGCGCGATAGTCGGCTACAACGAGGCTTCCGGTCCCGCGGTCGGGCGGACGGTTTCCGCGCCGGTCCACTCCTCTGGGGCGCTGAGCAGGTTGGTGTAGTTCTTTCTGTCAACGGTATAAGTTTCGAGCAGTTGCCGGACGTCCGCGGGCTCAATCCGACCCCCCTCTTCGCTGACGTGGTAGAGCTTCCGGCCGGGCGGGGCGAGCAGGCGCAGAAATTCAGCGGGGTCGGTACCGAAATTGGTCAGTCCGAAGGGCCAGAATTCGGTGACGATCTTGACTTGCGGATTCTGTTCAAGCAGTCGGGGCATGCCCAGGAGGACGCCCGCCTCGGAACCCTGTACGTCCATTTTCAGGAAGTCAATTCGACTGCCGTGCTCGCCGAAGAAATCGTCGAGCCGGACGAGGTCAATCTCAATCGACTTGCGATTGTCGCCTGAATCGTAAATCCGGTGGTCGCCGAGGTCGTAGTCGGCCAGAAAGAGTCTGGTCTTCGCATTGCGGCAGGAAACGGCCTTGTGGATGAGCGCAACATTCCTGTACCCGTTCATCTCTACGTTCTTCTTTAGCACGGCGAAGTTGGCAGGCTCGGGCTCGAAGGCGTAGACCCGCCCATTGGGTCCGACGAGGCGGGCGAACATAAGTGTGTAGTAGCCGACGTGAGCGCCGATGTCCAGTACGGCGTCCCCTGGTTTGACCTCGCTTTTCGCCAGCGCAGTCTCCAGCGGTTCGTACACCCCATTGATTGAAAGCTCCAGTATGTCATGAGCGTCAAGGAACATGGCGTGGCCATCAACAACTGCCCGCGTGGTCCGGACGCTCAGGTAGGCGCTGCGCTTGAGAAACTGGACAAATCGAAATCGCCCAAGACCGTGACCTTGGCACAGCTTGACCGTGCACTTGTAGAGTTTCACGAAGAATTGCTGAATCGTCATCGAGCCGACTCGACTTCCGTCTAGTCGGCCTTCGAGCGTACTGCGCACTTTGGCGTTTGAAGCAGTCGCGCTCTTTGTTTCTGGGGCTTGGACTCTCATCCTATGCTTCAGTATAATCGCTCATCAACGTAAGTCAATACTCCCCGCGGCAGACCTACAGTCCAAGAGATGATTGACTCGTTGTGCTGAGCATGGAGCGAGTTCCGCGTCCCAAAATCAGTCGCGGGCTTTCATTCGTCGTGCCGCGAGCTGCCGCAGCTCGGTGATACCCCGCAGCCAGTCGGTCTTGGTCGGCAGGAGCAAGTAGCCGAGTGCCGATGAAACGGTCACGATTCCGATTCGGCTCGCCCAGAGCCCGAAGCCGTGCATCTGCTGGAGCGCGACGAAACTCAGTCCTGTAGCGAGGACCGAGAGCAAGCAGAGGACGACTGCATAGCGAACTGCGATGCCGACCGCCTTGTGAGCGTAGATGAGGATACCGACAGTCATCACAAAGTAGGCAACCCAGAAGCAGAGGGCGAGCCCGGTGACACCCAGGGGGCCGACCGTCGGGACGGAAGACCCGATTAGAACGGCAAACCAGATGAAATTGAAGACCATGCCGATCCACATCTTGCCGGTTCCTGCGAAGTAGTGGCCGAACACGAAGATGAGGCCGTTGAAGAAAGCAGCGCCGGCGAGAATAGTCATCGCCCCGGCGGCACCCGAGTAGCCGGCGCCATAGAGAATCCGAACCAACGGCTGAGCGAAAGCACTAACCGTTGCGGCCAGCAGAAAAGTCAATAAGCCGGTTCCGTTCAGGGCAGACTGAACCAGCCGGCGGACGCGCTCGCCCTCTGCGGTTCCGGCTTCGGCGATGAGCGGTACAAGCGGCATCCCCACTGCAGTAGGGAGAAACATGATCATCTGGAAGACCGTAAAGCAGATGTTGAATAGCCCGACTTCACCGAAACCGCGCATCTGTGACAGATGGGTGGTAGTGAACCACAAAGCCGGGGTCATGACGAATCCAGAGAGAAACGACGGGATGGCGATGTTCAGCACCTCTCGAGCTAGCGGCCGCTCAAAGCGAAACGGCCCGTAGACTGACCATCCGTGGGAGTTGGGCGATGGCGAGTATTGCGTGCACTCTGCGTCAGGCGACGTCAGGGCAGGAGCGCGAGCCTGCCGGAGCAGAATCGCGGCCACGACAAGGGTGAGTCCGACCAGCACCAGCACCAATTGAGCCAGAACGTTCCCGGTCAAGTGCAGAGTCGCGGTCAGACCGATGATAACCGGCACTCCCAGGGCGCTCGTGGCGATGTTGACAAGTGAGATAGTCCGGATTTCCTTGAAGCCCTGAAGGAGCGCCTGGCCGACACCTGCCGACCCAAGAGCGCCAACGACCAGGGTGCCCGCGGCGATTCGGAGCAGCGGCGCGAGGGCAGCGTCATGGTACACACGGTCAGCCAGCCAGCCGGCGCCGGCGAAAAGCACGGTCCCGAGCAGCAACAGGAAGGGCAGGAGTATGCCCAGCGTGGTGGCCAGAACGGCGCCGACTCGCCTGCGGTCATTGGCCGCGTAGTGGGCGACGAGCCGGGTGAGGGCGACCGGAATGCCGACCGTTGCGAACAGCGCGGCCAGATTCAGGACGTTGTTCACGATTGCCACCATTCCCAGGTTCGTGCGGCCAAGCAGGCGGGCCACAACGATAGAGCTGATGACGGCCAGGAATCGAGAGGCAATCAGAGCGGCGAGGGAGTAGCCAGTGCCGACAACGACCGTATGTAGTGCCGAGGGTTCGGCTTTCACGAAGCGTCGCGCACGCGCATGTCCGGGTGGAGCGGCTGGGCCCAGTTCTCAAACAGCCCCATCAGGAAGGCCCATACCAAGTTGAACCGATAGATGGTGAGAACACCCGATTCGATGCCGAGAATCAGGAAGACGATGAATGCCACGAAGACGCCAGCCGCCGTGGCACGCCGGAACCGATTGTCGGTGTGGCGATAGACGAACCATGCGCGTCTAACAAGAATGGTGTAGAGACCAAGCAGCGGAACCAGTCCGAGGATGCCCAGTTTCCAGAGTAGCCACATGTAGCTGAAGTCCATGAAGAAGATATTGCCTACGTCTGGGACTATCCGGTAGCGCAGGTGATCACCGAGGCCGCTGCCCAGTATTGGATTGCGCGCCACTCGGGATGCGGCCTGGAAGGCAAGGTCGACGCGCGCGGCGAGCGACAAGTCGGAACTCAAGTCGCGCAAGGTCTCGGCCCGGCTGGCAATCGCCCGATGACCCGCACGCGCCCCAGCGGTAAACGTCGTATAGGAGAAGATAGTCAGGACGACGGCCAGAGCTGCCACTGCCAGAGTGCGTAGGCTGCGTCCAGCTATGTGCCGATGCGCTCTCAGCAGCACCGCGAGCAGGACGAGAGAGAGCGGGATGTACAGCCACAGCGCCCTGGTCTGGGTTACGTAGACTGCAGGAGCCATGACTAGCATTGACGCGAGCCACACCGGCCGACGTTTGGGATTCTTGTCGAGGAGTAGGAATGCGAAAACCAGGGGAATTGCCAGAACGAAGAGCACTTGTTGGTCCGAAACGGCGCGTTCAAGGCCCCTGCTGGACACGAAGATCCGCATATAACTGAGCGCGACCAGCGCCGTGCAGCCGACCACCGCGGCGACGAGACGTTTCGCCCACGCGTCGGTCAGACCCGAGCGCGCAACAAGGATGGCCAAAGCGAACTGGAAACACAACAGGTACTCATCAAGGACATTGGGGGATGGGTGACCGGCGGCAAGCCCTTGAGCCGCACCGACCGTGGCGGCGGCGAGAAAAAGGAAAACCCAGCGTTCGGTCCATGTGCACCGCATGGGTGCGTCCCGTGATTTCGCGCGACCAAGAGCAAAGAGAAGCAGGGCAGCCAGAGGCATGACTTCCTCGAGCTTGACGACGCGGCGCGACGTCTCATGTCCAAGCAGGCAGGCAACAAGCAGAGCAAGCAGCAGGCTCTTCTCAAACGCTCGGCCGGAGCTCAGGAATGCCATCCCGGTGGCCACCGCGATGGCGGCAGTCCAGCTCAGTGAGCGGTCGGACCAGGCTAGACCTAGGACCGCCAAAGCTACCGCGGCCGCGCCCAGTATCGTCCAGGTGTCTAGCCGGCGCAGACCGGGATGCGGTGAGAGGCTATCCGTAGAATGGACGGGGAGGGGTCTCTCGGAGTCCATGGCGGTACTCAAGATAGTCAGCAATTCTCTGCGCTGCGAATCCGTCACCAAAGGGATTCCGACGGCGCGTCATCTGCAGGCGTGCAGTGCGGGAGTCCAGCAGGCGGCCGACTTCCCGAGCGATCCGATCCGGGTCGGTGCCTACCAGCAGGGCCGTGCCGGCGCGAACCGCCTCTGGGCGCTCGGTCTTGTCGCGCAGGACCAGCGCGGGTTTGCCCAGGGCTGGGGCTTCTTCCTGGACCCCGCCCGAATCGCTGAGCACGAGTTCGCAGCGCTTCAGGAGGTGGACGAACGGGACGTACTCCAGCGGCGGCAGGAGTCGGATTCTCGGATTGTGGCCCAGAATTTCACGCGCCGGTCGCGCGACGTTGGGGTTAGGGTGAACCGGGTAGACGAGCTGGAGGTCGGGATAGCGCTTGACAATTGTCAGCAGCGCACGGAAGACGCGTCGCATCGGGGCGCCGAAGCTCTCCCGGCGGTGCATGGTGACGAGAATGAAACGCCCAGCGGGTATCAGCCGCCGGTCGGTTGCCGCGAGTGGTCGTTGCACGACGTGAAGCAGCGCGTCGACAACGGTGTTGCCGGTCGTGAAGATGCGGTTCGGCTCGACCATCTCAGCCAGCAGGTGACTCCGGGCTTCGCGGGTTGGGGGGAAATTGAACTGCGCGATGGGCGCAATCAGCCGGCGGTTCAATTCCTCCGGAAATGGCGCGGACAGGTCATACGTGCGCAATCCGGCCTCAACGTGCGCAACCGCGATTCGGCGGTAAAAGGCGGCCAACGCGCCGGCAAACGCAGAGGTGGTATCGCCCTGGACGAAGACAATGTCGGGCCGGGCCGTCTTCAGGACCGGTTCGAGTCGGCTCAGCGCGCGAGTCGTGACATCGAACAGCGACTGACCTTCTTTCATGACGTGCAGCTCGAAGTCAGCACGAAGGTCAAAGACCTTCAGAACCTGCGACAGCAGTAGCTTGTGCTGTCCAGTCAGGCAGACCTGAACTCGGAAACCGGGGCGCCGGCGGCACTCGGCGATGACCGGGGCCAGTTTGATGGCTTCGGGCCGCGTGCCGAAAACGAAGAGACAGCGGATTTGCGGCAAGGTCAAGCGGCGCTAGGCCGGGCGGTTGTCCTCTGATGGCGGCCTGCGGCCGGATTCGTCGCTGGACCCGCCGGTGAAGAATGCGAGTAGACGAGCCATCAGCTTTGACTCCCGGGGCAGTCGGGAAACGAACCCGGCGGACTCGGGATTCTCCAAGCCGATGCGGGTGCCGGCGCGAATGCCGTCAAAGGCGGCCGCGAGGCAGACGGCAAGGATGAAGCTGACAATCAGGGCGGTCAGGGTCATTCTAATCCGTTTGGGATAGACCCTTCGTTCCGGGACCTTGGCCTCGTCGAGTATGGAGATCGCTGGCGTGTCCCGGACTTCTTTGATTCGCGCCTGTTCGTATTGCTCGACCAGCAGTCCCCTCAGCCCCTGCTTGAGCTTGTAGTCCGTGAACAATTGAACGTAGCGCACGGATACCTCGGGCAGTCGGTTAAGCGGGACTGAAGAGCCAATCCCGTATCCTGAGTTGCGCGCGCCATTCTCGAAGGCCGAGAGCTGGCTGCGCATGGCGGATGACCGTCGCTTGAGCTGGCGGGAATATGGGTTGTCCGGCTGGAGAACCCGGTCGGCGACGTCCGACTCGAGTGCGTAGCCCATTTCTTCAGTCCTGAGTTTGACGTATGCCTCAACCGAGGCCTTTGTCTCGTCGTCCAGAAGAACGATTTTGTGTTCTCGCTGAAACCTGATCAGGGAATCACTTGCCGCCGCAAGCTCACTGTCGCTCTGGACCAGCCGCTGCTCGATGAAGATGCGAACGCCGCGGCTGCGGCTCATGTTCGATTCGCGCAGTGTCCGGTCGACTTCGGCAACGTAGGTGTTGACCAGCTTAGCGGCCAGTTCCGGGCGCTTTGCATCGACGCTGACACGCACGATACCCTCGTCAGTCGCGTTGACGGACGTCAGCTTGTCCAGTACTTTCAGCGCATGTTCCACACCCTTCTTCTGGATTCTGTACTCGGTCCTGAAGCTGCAAAGCTCCAACACGCGCTCCTGTACGGTCCGGCTGCGAAACAGAGCGGCAAGCAGGTCCGATGGCGTCCCTCCTCGCATCGAACCCCCAAGACGGAGCATCTTGGACAGATTTGGCGACTGGAGCAGGGATGTTGTGGAAAGCAGGTCCTGCTCATCGCTCGGAGGCAGGATTTGAGCTGTCGCGCGGAACTTCGGTGACACAACGAGGCTGAAAACAGCCGTGCCAACCGTCGACAACGCCACCGACCAGATGATGAAGCGGCGATAGCGCAGGAGAAACTGCGCGACTCGCAGGTAACCGTTCAAATCTCAATCCTCCTATTCCGCAGGGAATCGCGAATGATGTTCAGAGTCACGGATGTCAATGCACCTGATTATGTCCAAAAAACGGCAATTGTCAATTGCCACCGCGACATCAGTGGATTGCGTTCCAGTTTGAGCCTCTGCCGACGGTGGCCTCCAAGGCGACGGAACCGGACCAGGCGGTCTGCATGGCGGCTCGAACGATTTCGGCCGCCTGGTTGGCGTGCGGCTCGATAACCTCAAGCAGGAGCTCGTCGTGAATCTGGAGGACGATGCCGCCGTCAATTCCGGCCGCGGCCAGCTCACGGTGCGCGCGGACCATCGCGCGTTTCATGATGTCGGCCGCGGTGCCCTGAATCGGGGTGTTGATTGCCGCGCGGCGCGCCGCCTCATATGCTACTCGGTTCTTTGACTTCAATTCGCCTATTGGACGTATCCGGCCGAACATGGTTTTGCTGAACCCGGTCTGCGTCGCCTCCTCTACGACTCGGTCCGACCACACGCGCACGGCAGGGTACAGCGCGAAATAGGCCTCGATGAACGCTCGCGCTTCTTCGCGGGGCATGCCGAGCCGGCCCGCGAGGCCGAAGTCGCTCATGCCATAGGCAATGCCGAAGTTGACCATCTTGGCGATGCGGCGCTGGTCCGCCGAGACCGCCTCAGGCGCGCAGTGAAACAACGCGGAGGCGGTCCGGGCGTGGATGTCTTCGCCCCGGGCAAAGGCTGCCTTCAGATTCTCGTCGCCGGTCAATTCCGCGAGCACGCGCAGCTCAATCTGGGAGTAGTCAGCAGAAATCAGCACTGACCCGCGCGGCGCGACAAAGGCCTGCCTGACCTTCCGGCCCAGTTCGCCGCGAATCGGGATATTCTGCAGGTTGGGCTCGCTGGTCGAGAGCCGGCCGGTCGCGGCGCCGGTCTGGTTGAAACTCGTGTGCACGCGTCCGGTTGCCGGGTCGGCCTGCTCGGCAAGCGGTTCAAGATAGGTCGAGCGGAGCTTGGTGAGTTCCCGAAGT
>Ga0233425_10005985_pt1 | contig 18544 bp, 20 predicted proteins | sample Watercolumn_Towu_2_FD_181712 | JGI IMG/M metagenome (GOLD analysis project Ga0233425, IMG submission 181712) | Freshwater microbial communities from Lake Towuti, South Sulawesi, Indonesia - Watercolumn_Towuti2014_140_MG | ecosystem: Environmental > Aquatic > Freshwater > Lake | place... | reverse complement strand
ATTCCGACGCCCGCCAGAGCATGTTGATCCCGGCAACGTGGATGATGCCCTTGAACGGCAACCGGCCCGCCGAGGTCAGGACGGCCCCGCCCAATGGGATCGAGCCGTGCTTGCGAAGTTCCTTGAACGGGCCGGTGCCGCCACGCCGCTTGATTGCCCCCGACACGCCCTGGGGCAGCAGCAACCACCACGGGATGATATTCCGATTCCAGGCATTGACGATCACATCAACGTCTTGGTCGAGGAGGTCGCCGTGGAGGAGTTGGAGGTTCATCTGATCTGTGGCCGCACTTCGATGTGATCTAGCTCCCGGATAGCTCTGGCGATGTTGGTAGCTTGTCGCTGTGTCTTATATATCCCTTGTTGAACAAGCCACGATTGCACTCGGTCACGCAATTCAGCGTCGTCGATCCTCCCGTCGCCGCCTTCGGCTGGAAGGATATGGAGATATGGAGTCCTCATGATTCCGTTCAGGTGCAGTTGCTTGAATACATCGCCGCCGTGACTCTTGACGTAGGAAACAAACTCCTCAGCGAGTTCTCCGTTCGTTGCTCGCTTCTTTGCCATACTCTGGCCTCATCAAGAAACGGCTTGGGTCGCTACGGACACAGCACTGACCCTACGTCGGATACCCCTTCGCCCCATTGTTCGTTTTCCGGTCCAAGTCCAGCGTTCGCCAACAGTACCAGCTTGCCACCGACGCATAGGGACGCCAGGGAGCCGCAATGGTGATGGCGGTGTGCTTGTCGGGCAGGTCGTCCAGACCGTAGCGATTACGGATGGCCGTCCGCACGCCCAAATCGTCATGGGGGAACACGTCGAGCCGACCCAGGGAGAAGATCAGGAACATCTGGGCCGTCCAGCGACCAATGCCCTTCACCAGCGTCAGTTGCTCCACGATGCGTTCATCCGACAGCCGCCCGATCTGTCGAAGGTCAACGGTTCCGTCGTTCACTTTGCATGCCAAGTCGGCAACATACGATGCCTTCTGCGGCGACAAGCCGACCGACCGCAGTTGATCCATCGTGAACCGGGCGAGATTGGCCGGTTTCAGACCATCCGGCCCGGCAAGTTCCTGCAACCGCCTGCGGATCGAGCGGGCGGCACTGGTCGAAATCTGCTGGGAAATGATCGAACGAACCAACATCCCGAAGCGGTCACGCTCAAGCCGCAGCGTGAATGGCCCCACGGCGTCGATCACCGCCTTCATCACCGGATCGGCTGACCGGAGATGGCGGCGGGCTTTCTGGATGTGGGTTGGGGTCAAGATCATTCCCTCGTCGGTTCATCCCATAACGACATCTGGCGGGAATCGGGTCTTGGTTGAGGCACTGGCGGCGACAACTTCACAGACGGATGTTCTTGCGGTGCCTGTTTGGGATCGGGATAGAGCAGCATATCATTCGTTTCAAGTGGCATGCGGATGTTGTCCATTAGCACCCCATCGGCCATCACCTGAATCGTTACGAACTTCTCTCCCTTGAGCGTCCGAAGCAGCCTGCGAAATGCGGTGATCTTCAGAAACAACACGCCGGGTTCGTATACCGTCGCCGGAATCTTGGCCGAGGTTTCGAGGCCATCGAGTTTGACATGATCGTCCTTGGCTTCCAGACGCATGAACGGTCGTCCGGCAAGTCCTCGATCCGTCTTCTTGCGATCATCCCGAACGATGGAAATCGCCCGCTCAAACTCCGGTTTGTTGATGACGAACAACATCTTGTGGTCCTTTGCCTCCCAATACGGTCTCGTCACCCTCCCCCAAACCCACTCGGCAGCTTTTCCACGGCTTCCCTATGCACCACGCTTCCCCGACGTGGCACTATCTTTGGCACCGTCCGCCCGTGCCCGGTCCAGACCAAAGCCATGTGAGGGCGACGATAATGCGGGATCACTTCGATGTGTTTGCCGACATCCCACCCCACTTTACCACGGCGGCGGGCTCTGTCGATATACTTCTCGTCGCCGCTTTCCTCGAACTTCAATCGGTCGTCGGCCAGGACATCGGGCGAGATGACGCTCGGGTCGTTCTCCAACAAGCACAGCGAGCAGCACAGCCGGATGCAGTCGGTCACCAGGTCATCGGGGATAACGATGCCGATATCAGCAAACAACCCCTTCTTCCCCAGGCTGGCCAGCGACTGTTCGACGGTCAGGCCCGGCTTGCGGGGAAAGTTGCGGTAGGTGTAGATCGGCACGCCGCCCGGCATCACTTCCCCGATGTCGATCAACACGGAAATCCCCTTCCCCTCGTTCATGTCGCCGATCAGGATGCAGCGGATCGGCACCGACTGCCCCTTCCAATCGAACTGGAGTGGGTTCATTTCCTTGGGGAAGCGGACGCAGAGGGCGGGAAGCGGCAACTGGATCAGGCTGGAATCCAGGTCCAGGTTGAGCCGGGTGAGCATCGGGACAATCGACGGCCAGACGTTGTAGTACGGTTTTCGCTGGCGTTCCCAATCCCGTTCGTTGACGAGTTGGGCCAGGAACTGGGCGGATCGCATTCTGACCGCATCGGCCATCGCTTCCTTGTAGAAATCGTCGCCCCTTGGCAGAGATCGCCGAGCACAGTCGTGGACGGTGGTGTAGGAGTGGAAAAGCATGATGGCCTTTGGGCTTGCCCTACGATGCCCTTATCTTCTCCACCATCCAGGTCACTGCGTCGAGAAACCTGGTCAGTGCTGATGGCTGTTTCAAGATCGACAGCGGAACAGACGGTCGCCCCGCCCGTTGCTCTTGCGGAATGCTTATCCCCGGTACTGAGTTCAGCCGTTCGAGCAAGGCCACACGACTAGCCCTGGTCTCGAATGGTGGATGATAAGCAAGCCACTGCAACTGTATTACTATCCGTCCCGGAGTTTGGACCGAGAATGGCCACACGACCGTCCCGTCGCATTCCAGGCCCGGTATGAATGACCCTCCCCGTGGGCCTTTGTTCCACGATAGCTGTAACCCCTGCTTCTTCGCCCAGGTGACGATCTTGTGAACGACCTCGACATCATCAGAAGATACCTTTGCCCCAAGTTCTTGAAAGAAGGACTGCTCGTCCCACCCCGTCTGCCACTTGCCCGTGCTGCCCTTCCTTTTCTCCGCTTCGGCTGTTTGCCCAATGACCCGTGGCACAAGCGTCTTCATCCCCTCCCCGATATACTGCTTGATCTCAACTGCCAGCACTTCTGCCGGGTCCATTTGCTCGTTGAGGAACTCGACAATCCGCCGAAGCTCTTGCGGAATCACGTCGGCCACGAACAGCATCCGTATCTTACCCGCCTGAAGGTTGGTCTTGACCTTCTGCCAGAAGACCTCGGGATCGGCACCTTCCCCCAACAACGTGGCAAGCTGCTCGTTGGGATTGTCGCAGCTTCCTTCGAACTCGGCCCGCATCTTCTCCACGGGCCAATAGACCACTGCGTTAGCGGCGTAGTCCAGCATTTGGCCGACGACCTCACGCCGGATGCGGGTGTCGCTGCTGCGTTTGACCTCAACCAGCGTGGGAACAGCGTCCTGGTCCAAGAACAAGTGATCCACCGACCACCGCTCCCCGCCATCTTCCTCCGCAGGGATGCCCATTTCTCGCTTGATGAGCAGCCAGCGTCTTGGGGAGGTGCTGTCGATCTGGCCCCCAGCAAGCAATTTCGGGTAATTCGCCAGAAGCTCTTGCAGCAACGCTTCGGAATCGTAGTCCTTCGGGCCTTTACCTCCTGTGAAGCCTCCTTCAAGAAAGGACTGATATGCTTGCCGTATGAAAGGCAGAGCCAGTCATGGCTCTTACTGGAAGTAGGACATCTTCCGTCAGGTGTCAGATAGATGAGTTGTCGCCACTGGTACTCAGGCCGGTGCGTCTCCATCCACACCCTGTAGCGGCGAAGCTGCCTCGTATGATCGCTGGCGTCGATCTTGTTCTCGACAACGATGATACACTTCTTGCCTGGGTTCTCAATCAGCACGTCAAGAATGCCAACGCCAGCAATATAGAATTCTCGGAGAACCACCCAATGCCCTTGTTCCACTGATTCGTCCGGTGGGACGCAGCACCCATGCATACGCAGCATCTTGAGGAAACCCCTCAAGAACACTGATCCCTGGCCGTGCGAGGCGGAAGGATCGAGCAAGTAGGCCAGCATCGGGGTGTGGCAGACGGTTTCCGGTCAGGCAGATCGAATACGACGCAGACCTAGAGGCCACGCTGAAGGATCAGGACGCACAGCGGGAAAAGTTCTGATTTCCTCGCCTTCGGATGCAGTCCATCTGGTTTGTGAGAAAGGAAACAAGCCATGAGGAAGAAAGATCGGGAACGGTTCTTGAAGCAAGCCGTCGCACTCTTGCTCAGCCTGGGGGCCAAGCAGGACGGCGGGGAGACCTACCGCTTCACGCTGGAAACCAAAGCCGGGCGTCTACGGCTCCACCCCACCGAAAACACAACCAGTGGCCCCGGCACCGTGTTCACCCGCTTCGATGATCCCGATGCTGCTCGCCATCTAGTGGACTGCAACCCGTTCAGCGGGAAATGGAACCATCACTACTTCGATGGGACCGTAGACAACGCCATCGAAAACCTGACGTATTGGCTTCGGAGGGTGCTGGCATGAGCAAGGCATACTCGGGCTGCTGTTTCTGGTGCGGCAAGACATTCCGGCAAGGATTCTCTGCCCATCTGGCGAAGAATCGGGCCTGCATGATCTTGGCACGGGCGATGTCCGAATACCCCGGCAGCACGCATATCTTGGAGGATATGGAGCGGATCGTTGTCGATAAGGACAGCCAAGGCGTATTGCGAAGTGCCTTGTGGTCTCAGCGGGGCGAGGACGGCAAGTTGAAACGGATAGTCACCTGGGGAACGGCAAGAGGCATCGAGTCCATCGTTTTCACGGGCGGCATCATCATGTTGAGCAACCGCCCGCTGACCGACATGCCGGAACTGCGTGCGATTCGCACCCGCATCAGCCACTTGCATCTCCAGGCGACCGATCACGATGGGACGTTCGGGAGATGATGTCCCTTCCTTCGTCACGTAGTCGTGGTGCCAGGACAGCAGCACGTAGTCCCCCTTCTTCAGCCCCTTGACGGTTTTCAGAATCTTGGGGTTGCCCTTCGGCTTCTTATGAAAGTCGCTGACCTGGACCAGAAAGGTCGCTTGCTTTTCATCGCCGTACTGGCCGAGCTTCTCGTACTTCAGGTACTTCCTAATGGCGAAGGTGGCGAACTCCCCGGAATCACCGCACTCCTTCGGACACATTGCGGTCAGTCCTCTGCACAGCCGGTACTCCACGCCATCGAAGACCGCCAGCGTTTCGTGGTTGGACAAGAGTTCCCGCTTCTCGCCTTCCGCCGCCGACAACAGGACGGGCGTAAGCACGATAGTCAGAATGAACAGAATAAGCGTTCGCATTGCAGGTCTCCTTGCTTGAGTTGCCATCAGCGTACTCGCTTGGCGGGGCCGGTGCAAGTTTTCCTGTACAAGCCGTGTTTAGGAAAGAACAATCGGAAAATGGATTTCAATTCCCCTGGGGCTTGGTTCCATAGGCCGGGCTATGGGCGTTTCAGTGCGGGGCGGTTTTCTTCGTGGTATTGCCGCCTCAGTGGCTACTCGGTGCGGCGATTGGTGTTGCCTGTTGCCGGGCGGTGCATCCACCTGGGTGTTGTGCAGGGAGTAGCACCAAGGACTTGGAGTAGTCCGAGGATGGAGTAGCCGACGCTCGACCACGCTCAGATTAGTGGTCTACGCCCAGCATGACGCACGATGCCTTGACGATGGCATAGGCTTCCTTACCCACGGCAAGCCCGAGCGACTGCACGGAGGTCTTGGTGACAATGGCGACGACTTCTTGCCCTCCGGGCAATTCGACGACGACCTCCGAGTTGACCGCACCCTCGGTGATCTTCTTCACCTTGCCCTTCAGGACGTTTCGAGCACTGATTCTCATTTCAATCTCCAACAGAAGGTGGACTCACGGGACAATCTGGACTGCAAGACTCGATCCAGGTAGAGAATTATAGCAGCCACTGCGACTCAGGCAGCCCCCTTTTGCTGTCCGTCGCACTCCCATAGCCCAAAGACTCACACCTACTTCACCAACCGACACATCAGCACGTCATCCACGTACTGCCCTGGCCCGAGTTTCATCTCCCGTGGCCGACGCCCTTCCTCCATGAAGCCCAACTTGCGGTAGAGCCGGATCGCCGCTTCGTTGTTGGCGAAGACGGCCAGCCCGATCTTCTCGATCAACGGGTTCGCTTCGGCCCAGTCGATCAGGGTTTGGAGCAAGACTGTGCCGATCCCCTAGCTTCTCCACTGCTTGGCGACAGAGAAGCCGAAGGTGCCACGGTGGACGATACGCCGGTGCGGGCCATTCTCGAAACTCAGGAAGCCGACCACGCTACCTGACGCCTCTGCCATCACCGTCAGTTTGCCAGGGCCATCCAGATGAGCTTGAATCCACTGCCGCTCTTGCTCGTCGGAATAGTTGAACTCGTCGGGCTCCATGATGAAGAATGGCGTCTCCGCCGCAACGGAGCGGACGTAGGCGAGCAATCGATCAACATCGTCAGGCTGGGCCGACCGGATCGTGACCGATTCGCCGGTTCGTGTCGTGATGGTGCGGGTGGGGATGGAGGACATTGTTCACCTCACCCGCCCACCAGCGTCATCTTCCGCTTCATCGCCGTGTCGAAGTCCCCGAGAAACACCCACCAGTTGTTCAGGGCCTTGCCCTTGTAGGTCAGGCCGTTGTCGGCACCGGGAAGGTTTTGCATCCAATAGACGAACCACTTCAGGCTGTCGCCGCTCCAGCGGTCGCAGTTCATGCGTCGCTTCTTGCCGCTGCCATCCGGTTTCCAATCTTCGATGTCGGTTTCCACGAAGCGTTTGTTGCCCCAGTCGTAGTCCTGTTCGGCATTCGGCGGATAATGAGCCCAACCGCACCCAGGGCGGACGATCTTGTGCGACTGGTCGCTGCCGACGAACTTGCCCCAGAACAAGAGCGATGGCCATTGCTCGGGCGGCGTGCGGTCACGTCCATCCACGAAGTTCAGCACCGCCTCAATCTGGTGCATGTGGTCTTCGACCGCCTCCGAAGCTCCCCGCTGGTAGTTGTAGTGGTAAACCGTGTAGGTCTTGCTTAGCACCGGCAGGTCTTTGGGATCACGGTTGCTGTTGCTGATGTCCCCGAGAGGCCCCGCCATGTTCGATTCCCAGAGGCCGATCACGCCGCCGTGGTAGCCCCAGAGCCAGACTTCCTTGACGCCCTTCTCTTCCACCCATTTCTTGATGCCCACCCGCTCCATGATCTTGTTGTAGTCGGTCATCGGAGCATCAGGCCCCGACTTGGCAACGGTCGGCAGCGGCTCCAGATACTCGATGGTTTCCACCACCTTGTAGATGAGGCTCGGCTTGGCGGCCTTGTCCTTGTAGCCGTGGAATCGGGAACCCTCCTGCAAGGCTTGAATCACTTGCTCGGTTTGCAGCGAGGTCTTCTTGCGGGTCGCTTCGAGCGACTCACCCCAGTCGCCGGTCACGGCTTGGTCGATGCGGTCGCCTCTGACCGGGAAATACTTCACGACCAGCACCCGAATCTCCATCGGCAGCTTGGGCTTGTAGGCATCGGCTGCTACGACCACTCCAGCACCAAACCCCAGCAAGACGATCCAGACGACGGGGCAACACAAGGATTTCAGCATACATACCTCCGGTTCGTTTCCGGGTAGAATACCACATGATGGGCTGCCGACAAACTGACGACGCCTGGATTACGGCCATGATCCGCCCCTGCACCGACGCCGACTTCGACACGATCCACTCGATCATCAACGATGCCGCCGCAGCCTACCGTGGTGTGATCCCCGCCGACCGTTGGCACGAACCGTACATGTCCAATGACGAACTGCGGCACGAAATCCAAAGCGGCGTGCGGTTCTGGGGTTACGAGGATAACGGCGAACTGGTCGGCGTGATGGGCATTCAGGACGTTCAGGACGTGACCTTGATTCGCCATGCCTACGTTCGCACCGCCAATCGTGGGCAGGGCATTGGCGGGAAGTTGCTGGCCGAGTTGCGGAAGCTGACGGCCCGCCCCATCCTCATCGGCACCTGGGCGGCGGCGACCTGGGCCATCCGGTTCTACGAAAAGCATGGGTTCGGGATGGTCACGCCCGAGGAGAAAGACCGGCTGCTGAAGAAGTATTGGGCGATTCCAGAACGGCAGGTCGAGACCTCGGTGGTGCTGGTGGAGGATTGACCAATGGCCCACGTTTGCCCTTGGTGGGGTGGCTACTTCATCGACAACCCCATTCGCCGCCTGCTTCACAACCCGGAGAAGATCGTCGGCCCGTATATTCAACCCGGCATGACGGTGATGGATGTCGGCTGCGGGATGGGGATGTTCTCCATTGCGATGGCCAAGATGGTTGGCGAGCAAGGCCGGGTGATTGCGGTCGATCTTCAACAGCAGATGGTGGACGTGCTTCTTCGGCGGGCAGAGAAGGCGGGCGTAGGAGATTGCATTCGGGTGCATCAGTGCGAGAGAGATCGGCTCGGTGTCGATGCCCAAGTTGATTTCGCCCTGGCCTTCATGATGGTGCATGAAGTGCCAGATCAGCAGCGGCTTCTCAGCGAGATTCTCGGCTGCCTCAAGCCCGCTGGGAAGTTGTTGGTGGCCGAACCCCGGCTGCATGTCTCGGGCAAGGCATTCGCTCGCACGTTGGCCCTGGCAGCGGCAGCCGGGCTTCGGACGATTGAAGAGCCGAGGGTGACGTGGTGCCGAGCAGTGATTCTTGAGCGGGCGTGACTACCCCACTTCCCCTCACGGATAACCTATACTTGGCATGGCTGCTGCTATTCATTCCACCTATCAATCGAAAGACTTGCCAATCATGAAGTTCCAGACATTCTGCACTGCGATGATCGTGTTGACCCTTGGTGGTCCATTGACGGCTGGCGAGAAAGCCAAGACACCGGACAAGGAAAAGGGTACGGTCCATACGGTCACCGCCAGCATGGACTACCCGACCGCTGGCGGCGTCGGCATCCAAGCCGAGAAGCGACCAGGAGAGTTCACGATTCCGAAGGGGGCGAAAGGAACGAAGCTCAAGTACCAGTTCTTCAATCCCAAGTCGGGCAACACCCTGACCAAGCTCAATGGGAGGAGCATCTACTCGGTCACGGAAAAGCGTTACATGCACGAACTGGATGGGAACCCCGACTTCGAGCTTCCCCCAGGCGACTACAAGTTCGTTGTTGGTGGCGAACCAGGGGCCACGGGGACGCTAACCTACACGACCGCACAGGGTTCTACGAATGACTCCCCCACGTCCGTCGTCAAAGACAGGGAGCCGGGGACAGAAGTTCCCCGTAACGGTAAGGTATCGCTTGTGCTATCAGTGCCCGATGCTCCTGGCATCAAGCTTCATTGGGACTTAGATATCAACGGGGGCGTGGTAGTCGGTCGTGGGGAGTGTACCGGTGCTCCCACAAGTCACATACAGAACTATCACGCTGACTACCATTTCAAGGGAACGGCAACTGGCAAGAGCATCCGAGGAACGGCTTCTGAAGAGATTAGTTGGGAGTCGAAAGGAGGCTCCACGAAGACCAAGTACGAAGGCAAAGGCGAGGTGGAATTGACACTTCGCAAGGATCACACTGTTGCCGGGTCAGAAGTTCATTCGGGCACCACGAACGGTGAACCTTCCGTCAAGGATCAGAAGAGGGCTTGGATCGGGACTTGGCAGATAAGCCAAAAGCCTGCTACAAAACCATGATTGCTGTGCGTAACTCGGGCATCACTTCACCTGTTGAAATCCAAGAATGGGTTTGTAACGATGACAGGACATACAGTTCTTAGGGCTTTGGGCGTATCAGCAGTATTGCTTGGGCTTGCAGGCCATTTGACGGCTGGCGAGAAAGCCAAGACACCGGACAAGGAAAAGGGTACGGTCCATACGGTCACTGCCAGCATGGACTACCCGACCGCTGGCGGCGTCGGCATCCAAGCCGAGAAGCGGCCAGGGGAGTTCACGATCCCGAAGGGGCTCAAAGCCACGAAGCTAAAGTACCAGTTCTACAATCCCAAGTCGGGCAATACCCTGACCAAACTCAACGGCAACAGCATCTACTCGGTCACCGAAAAGCGTTACATGCACGAACTCGACCACAACCCCGACGTCGAGCTTCCCCCAGGCGACTACAAGTTCGTTGTTGGTGGCGAACCAGGGGCCACGGGGACGCTCACGTACACGACTATCCCGTCGAACGGTGGCGATTCTCCGCCGAAGACCCCTCCTCCCCACGGAACAACGAAGCGGAATCCAACGGACAAGACGGAAGATAAGAACACGGTGACCGTCTCACCCGCAGGGGCAAAGAAGAAAGTCGTGGTGGATTTCTTCGAGGCACAGAGACCATGCAAACTTGACGCATGGCTGACCATCGACAACAACAAGTTGACTCTGGACTTCATCATCCCTGATCTTCAAGACGAATTCTCGGTTACCAAGGCGACCTCACGCTGGGAAGGCACCCTGGAAAGGAACGCCAAGGGAGCGACTGCTACTGGAAAGACGAATTTCGAGAACGTCACCAACTACAAGTCGGGGAAGGTCGCCCGTGTGAAGATGAAGGGGACTTTCACCGCAACCCTGGAAGGAAGCGGCCTGACCGGCTCCATCGAGGATCATGGTCAAATTGAAGCGGCTGAGGGCGGTGGTGGTCCCATCCACAGCAAGGCACGCTGGCGGATCGAGGGCTTCAGCCCTTGAGATTCTGGGATAGGGCTCACACCACTCCCCTCACCCTCCCCGCAATCCACGGCGAGAGCATCAGGACGATCATTCCCAACGGCAGCAGCCCGCCCTCCAAAATGTTGTAGTCGGCGGCCAACCGCTCCCAGGATGCACCGACCACGAACCGCCCGAAGAGGAACTCGAACGCCAGGGTCAGGGCGAGCCACAGGACGCCGATGCCGAGCAGTTGGGCCGGTTGCTTCGCCCCGATCCACCGCACGGTCGCCAGGGCGATCACCAGAATTATCAACGACCCGGTGAACACGCCGATTTGGTTGGATCGGAATTCGCCCACATGCGGCACCAGCAGAATGCCTCGGGCGATGCCGTGCAGGATTTCGGCGGCGATGAGCAGGAGCCAGAGAGCGAGGGAGCGGCGGAGCATGTTCGGATTCACCCAACCTCCAGCCTCACTTGCCGCCGTCTACCTTATTGGGACGCCGCTTCCTCCGAGGCCGTTTTTCGCCAGACTTCTTCGTATGGCGGTAGACGGTCATTCTGCTGACGCCAACAGCCTTAGCAATTTCGGCAACCGGCATTCCATCCTGATCCATTGCCTTGATCTGCTTCACTTTGCTCAGACTGGTGTACTGCTGGGTATACCGGCCAAATGGATCGGGAACGGCATCCCAAAGCGGCTGCAATTGATCTTCGACTTTACGAAGTGTCTCGAAGAGGGTGGCGAAGGGACGATTGCTGTACAACTCGGCTAGGTTGTCTGTCTTGACCGGGGTTCCATGACAAACGTGGATGCTGTGAATTTCACCGCCAGCCAAACGGCGGACCATGTTGCCCCCGGTCTTCCTCAGCTTGCCGAAACTCAGTTTACGGAAGTCCTTCTCGTTTTTGTCCTTTGCCACTCGACTGGTCAGGCTGGCCCACATAGCCGCAAATCGTTGGTTGCGATTGCCGCCGCCCGTCAGACGATAGAACGGATGGCGGTTAGCCGTCACAAGCAGCAGGCTGTTGTTCGTCGTTTCGTCCAACCGCTTTCGCCTTGCGATCAGCCAATCCATTGCCTTGACCGTATGATCCCAAAGCAACCATTCCCCGTACACCTTCGTCTTGTTTCTCAGTTTCTTGATAAAGGAATCTTCGGGAGTTGTCTTCCACGCCAGTTTCTCGGCACAGGGATGTTCGTGCCGCAGGCATACGTGCTTTAGCCGCAGGGTTCCCTGCTCGGCAGGGGCGAATCCGCAGTTCAGACCGAGAAGCATCAGACACCGCTCAAGCGGAGTTGCATGCTCGTACAACGTCGTGAGTTCGCTGATGGTGTAGGTCTCCACCTGCTCAGCAGTCGCCTTGTCCTCAATCTCCGATGCCGATTCCTTCACCTTCGTGTCCAAGTCCTCGAAGTCCTCCGGTTTTCGCCAAGGGAACTTCGTCGTGCGATGCAACCATCTGAAGAAAGCCAGTAGACGCTTCACTTCATTTTGGGCACTTCTCAGGGTGATTGGTCGCTTCGTGCCCTTTCGCAGCGGACGACCTCGCCAGTGGTTGACCATCTGTTGCAGCACGTCGAAGTCGATTTCGGCAAGGGGAACGTCCGGGTGGTGTTCCTTGAAGCGGGTTACGCCATCAATCAACGACTTGCCGTGAGCGGTCGTCGTTTGCTGCCCGTCCGCATCGGTTTCAATCTTGGTCTGGCGGACGTGTTCGGCGTATGCATCGAGGGCCTCATGGAGCATTCCGGCATCCCGAACAATCCGCTTCCGGGGCAGGTCGCCCGCTCTAAGAGCCGCTTTTTCGATTGCTTTGATCCGATCTTCGATGCGTTCCAGGTTGGAACTTGCCCCGGTTTCGTACTGCTCCTGGTCTTCGGGAACGAACACGATGAATGGGAAACGGGCCTGCACCCGATGGAAATAGCGGGCGTATGACTCACCGTCATCAAATGCCTGACCGACACACGTCCGTTTGGGGGGCAGCGTGATTGTGGGTTTCCCCTTCGCAATCTCCTCTGCAATCCACAGCGTTTGGCCGTCCCACTGCGGTCGGGGCCATTCTTCGCTCGGCGTGTGGGTCGCCTCAATGTGCTGCCACAACTGTCGCAGCCGGATCATGATTCGTTCGGCGTTCTCGGGGTCACGACCGAGGTTGAAACGATGCTGGACATACTTGCCTTCGCCCACCTTTCGCCACCCCAGATATGGGCGATACCGGCCTTGCGAGTCTGGGCTTAGATCACGGGCACGGGATGCCATCGTATTTCACTGTATAGGAGTCCGAGTCGCATGTCATATAGGCAGTATTATGCCCCTTATCTGACACTCCGGCAAGGCTTATCTGACACCTTATCTGACACACTAGGCATTTGACCCCAGATTCCATCCTACTGAGTGACGAATATTACGGAATTTAAGTCAAGAAATAGAAAAGGCTTGCGACGAATCGCAAGCCTTTTCATCTTGTGGAGGCGGCGGGAATCGAACCCGCGTCCCGCGACATTTCCATGCAAGCTTCTACGTGCGTAGTCGGCTGATTTCCGCGGTTCGCCAACGCGGCCCCCAACCGACGGGGTGCCGTGTCGGCTAGTCGGGAACAGTGTTTAGTCCCGGGCGTGCCCGACGTGACCCGGGACGATCCGAATTTGGCGGCCGGCTTTCGGGCCTCTTCGGCTAAGCCCCTCAGCCGGGACTACCTATCTCTAGGCAGCCAATGCGAGATTAGACTCGGCATTTAAGTAATGGTGGTCGGCTTTTAGCGTGGCCTGCTGACCAACCACGGCACGCCACGTACACTTCAAGCTGCCCGGTCGAATCCAGTTCGCCCCCGGAACGTTGCTACGTCGGCCCGCGTGGCGGCCGGCCGACGTTGCCTCTATTATATCGGCGGCAGGAGAGGAAATACAAGATTGTGCTATACTTGCCCAATCCGCCCTATTCGGAGGATTTCGCGTGCAGACGCTGATGGCCATCATCTTGGGCCTCGTCGAGGGGGTCACCGAGTTCCTGCCGATTTCCTCGACCGGACACATGATCCTCGTCGACCACTTGTTGGGGTTCGAGGAACTGGTGGGCAAGGACGTCGCCAACGCCTTTGAGATTGTGATCCAGTTGGGGGCCATTCTGGCCATCGTCGCCGCCTATCCCGGCCGCTTCGGGAAGCTCCTGCAACTGAGGCAGAACCGGGGGTTCTCCGGGCTGCGGGGGATCGGCCTGCTGTTCATCACGACGGTACCGGCTGGCCTGCTGGCGTACGCCACCCGCAGCTACATTAAGGAGTACCTATTCTCTCCCACGACTGTCGCCGCCGCCCTGGCCGTCGGCGCCGTGTGGATCTTGGTGGTCGAACGCTGGCGGCCGCGGGCGATAACCGATGGGATCGACTCGCTGACTTGGAAGGAAGCCCTCTCGGTCGGTCTGTTCCAGTGTCTGTCGCTTTGGCCCGGCATGTCCCGCTCGGCCTCGACGATCCTCGGCGGCATGATGTCGGGCGTGGACCGGAAGACGGCCACCGAATACTCGTTCTTCGCGGCCGTGCCCATCATGGTGGCCGCGACGTGCGTCGAATTCTACAAGAGCTATCATCTCTTTAGGGCGGCCGACCTGGGGATGCTGGCCATCGGGTTCATTGTCGCTTTCTTCTCGGCCTGGGCAGCCGTGAAGCTCTTTGTCCGCTTCCTCAGCCGCCACACGCTCGTTCCGTTCGGCTGGTATCGCTTGGCCGCGGCCGCTTTGGTGCTGTGGTGGGTGGTCTGGTAAGCGTGGGGCAGATTGCCAACCCGCCATGTCCTCTTCGAGAGGCTGGCAACCTGCCCCACGTCGCCCCCCTTGGAAAGTGCGGGCGATGTGCCATAATGTGAGTTTACTTATGCTTCCGGGGGTACTTCGGGGGCGGGGGGAGTCTGTCTGTGGTGGTAGTTCAAGGAGCATAGCGATGTTCAAGAACCTCAACCCGTCGGCCTTGGGCATTTCCGGCCATCAGAGCGAAATCATCGAGTTGGCTTTGAGTTACGGCTTCGACGGGATGGACCTGAACGTGGCCGATTTCGCCACCCGGGCGAAGCTCAAGGGGATGCCCTACGCTCGCCGGCTGCTGGACAGCGCGAAGGTCCGCATCGGCAGTTTCCCGCTGCCGCTCGATTTGGACGCCGATGAGAACGAGTATCAGAAGTCTCTCGAGAAGCTCCCCGAATACGCCCAGGTGGCCGCCGAACTGGGCTGCACTCGCTGCCTAGTGACGCTGGCCCCGGCCGGCGACAAGCGGCCGTACCACGAGAACTTCGAGTTCCACCGCCGCCGCCTGGCCGAGGTCTGCGGGGCGTTGAAGCCGGCGGGCGTGTGGCTGGGCGTCGGCTTCCGGGCCGCCGAGTATCTCCGGCGGAACCAGACCTTCCAGTTCGTCCACGATCTCGACGCCCTGACCCTGCTGACCAATATGGTCAACGCGCCCAACCTGGGTCTGTTGGTAGATACGTGGGACGTTGTCGCCTGCGGCGGCACGCTGGAGACGATCCGCGGACTGCCGCTGCGGCAGATTGTGGCCGTGCAAGTGGCCGACATGCCGGTCGACGTGCCGCTTTCCGACCTGGGCGAGAACTCCCGCCTGCTCCCCGGTGGCGAACAGGGCCGCATCGACGTGGCCGCCGTGCTGGCCGCGCTGGGCAAAGCTGGCTACGACGGCCCGGTCACGCCCAAGCCCTCGCGGGGCATCTTCCAAAGCCGCCGCCGCGATCTCGTCGTCAAGCAGGCCGGCGAGTCGCTCGACAAAGTCTGGCGCGCCGCCGGACTCACCTCGGAACGCAAGTTCGTGGCCATGGCCAGGGCGTGATGTTCCATTGGGACAATGGTCTGAAGTTGACCAAGGCCGACTTGGCGGTCGATATCAGTCGCCGTCAGCCGCGGGCGTTCGTGTCGCACGCGCACACCGACCACATCGCGCGGCACGCCTACGCGCTCTGTACGCCCGAGACCGCGGCGCTCTACCAGTTCCGCCTGGGGAAGCGGCCAACCCTGGAAATGCCCTATCGCCGGCCGATCGAATGGGGCGGACTGCGGCTGACGACTTTTCCCGCCGGGCATTGTCTCGGTTCGGCCATGCTCCTGGCCGAAGACGGCCATCAATCGCTGCTCTACACGGGCGATTTCAAGCTCGGCGAATCGGCCACCGCCGCCGCGGCCGAACTGCCGCACGCCGACATCCTGGTCATCGAGAGCACCTTCGGGCATCCCGACTATCGCCTGCCGCCGCGCCAGCAGGCCCTCGACCAACTGTTCACGCTCGTGCGTAATGCCCTGGCCGATGGGGCCGTGCCCGTGATTCTGGCCTACGTGTTGGGCAAGGCGCAGGAGATCACGCGGCTGCTGACGGCCGAGGGGATTCCCGTGCTGCAACACCGCAAGATATACGACGTCAGTCAGGTGTACGAGGCCTGCGGGATGAATCTCGGCGAGTACGCGTTGTTCACCGGCCGCGTCGAGCCGGGCTGGGCCCTCGTCGTGCCGCCGCACGCGCCGGCGCCCGACCGGCTGCCGCGGCAAGTCCGCATCTTTCCGACCGGCTGGGCCGCCGATCCGCGGGCGAAGTACCGCTTCGGCGTCGATCATGCCGTGCCGCTGTCCGACCACGCCGACTACGACGAGCTGTTCGAGGCCGTCCGACGGGTCGCGCCGCGCGTAGTCTACTGCACGCACGGCCCGGAGAGCTTCGTCGACCGCCTCCGCGAGGCCGGCTTCGACGCGCACCCGCTGGGACGATCGACGCAGCAGCGGCTGTTCTGAATCGCCTCCTTCACTAACGTAGTTCCTGTTGCGGAACTTCCCGCAACCGAAACAACGTAAGATGGAGCATCGCTCCCTCCTACGAAGGAGGATGCACTACTTGCGCCGGCGGAACAGCCACAACCCGCAGCCGACGGCGGTCAATAGCAGGACAATAGTGCCGGGCTCGGGCACGGCGTTGGCGCCGCCCGCGACGGCCGGCACTTCGCGGATCGTGACCGAGCCGCCGGCGCCGATGGTGAGCGTGTCCTGCGCGATCGAGTTGGCCGTCAGGCTGCCGCTGTCCAGCACGTTGGTCGTGCCGCCGCCGCTGATGGTCTTGGCCGACACCGTGCCGGCAATGCTCATCGAGCCGGCATTGGCGACGTTGCCGGCGTCGAGCGCCCCGCCCGTGCGGCTGAGTGCCAAGACCGCGGTGGCCGGATTCTCAACGTCGGTCAGCGTCAGGCTCCCGGTGGTTGCCGTGCTCACGTTCAAGGTCTTTGCGGCAGTGCCGATCACCTTGGCGCGGATCGTGTGCGTGCCGCTGGCGGTCTTGATCTCGGCCGCGCTGCCGCCGTTGTCCAACGTCAGCGTGTTCGTGGTGTTCAGCAGACCGAGCGTGTAGCCACCGGTGGTGGCGTCGAGCAGCACCTTGCCGACCGTCTTGTTGCCGTCCAAATCGACGGTGCCGGGCGTGCCGCCGCTGACGGTGTTGTCGAAGGTGGCGACGTGGCCGGCGGCCGACGGGTAGCCGCCCGACCAGTTGCTGCCGTCGGCCGTATTCGTGGTCCACATGTCCTTGGCCAAGCCCGTCGCGCCGTTCTTCCACGTGCCCGAGCCGGGTGACAACGGCCCGCCGCTGCTGAGCAGCTTGATGTAGGTCGCCGTAATATCCCAGCTATAGCCGGCCAAGGTCGGCAACGTGCCGAAGCTGGTGGGCGTAATCGAACTGCTGTTGTAGCTGGCCAGCGTGTAGGTGCTCAGGGTGTGCGTGCCGGTGGCCGCCAGGACGATGGCCGGCGTGCCGCTGGCGATGTTCAGGGTGCCCGCGGGCAGCAGCAACTGGTCGAAGCTGTCGCCGCTGAGGTCGAAGTTCAGCGTGCTCTGGGCGTTGAGCGTAAGGGCCGCGCCGGTGCTGGTCAGATTGAGCGTGCCTACGCCGTTGACTCCGCCAGGTGCGACGACGTGCGCGCCGCTACCGGCGGCGACCGCGCCGCTGATCGTGCCGACTGTGCCGCTGGCCAGGGTGCCGCCGTCGAGTGTAACGCTGCCCGTGCCGGTGGCCGAGCCGGTCGGATTTGCGGCCGACAGCGTGCCGCCAGAGAGGACCGTGCCGCCGGCGTAGGTGTTCGCGGCGCCGAGGTCAAGCCGTCCGTCGCCGATGATGTAGAGCGACGTGGTCGCGCTCGTGCCGCTGATGATGCCCGTGATGCGGCCTTCGGGACTCGTGGCGGAAGTGCCGGCGACGGTCTCGATTGTTCGCCCCGGAGCGTAGGTGCCCAGCGCCAAGTCGTTCTGCAAGACGAGCGTGGCGTTGGCCGTCCGCGAGCCGAGGATCAGCGGGGCACCGTTGCGGAACGCGCCGTCGCCGGTGGGTACGGTGCCGTTGCTCCAACCGATCTTGAATCCGCCACCGACGTTGACGAGCTTCACGTAGGCGTCGGCGTTGTAAGCCGAAAAGCCGCCGCCACCGTCGCTACCGGTGCCGCCATTGGTGGCATCCACGCGGCCGGTACTGTGTTGATTGCCGCCCAAGTCAATCTGGCCGGCGGTGGCCGGCGAGCCGGTGTTAGAGTGGATCGGCCGGTTGAAGGCGCTGGACGACGTGTAGACGCTGCCGTCGATCTCCAGGGTGCCGCCACGGAGATACACTGGCAGCGAGACTGTCGAGTCGGAAGCGCCCGTGCCCGTCTCGCGCACGGCGCCGTCGAACTGGAAGGTGGTGGCGGAGGCCGGGTTGCTGCCGCGGCCAATCTGCCAGGAGAACTGGCCGATGGTGTTGCCGCTGCCGGCCACGTTCGTGCAGCCGACGTTGGCGACCACCACCGTGCCGGTGCCGCGTTTGA